>ERZ650303.105-NODE-105-length-22700-cov-35.204990_pt1 | contig 22700 bp, 27 predicted proteins | sample MGYA00376239_ERZ650303 | MGnify/ENA primary metagenome ERZ650303 (study PRJEB26733, sample SAMN07839262) | wastewater metagenome | biome: small river; feature: stream; material: water | place: USA: North Carolina | collected 2016-04-05 ... | reverse complement strand
AATGGCCTGTCACCCCCCTGAGCGCACAGCCGACCGCACAGGAGCCAGAGACGAACATGCTCGGGGACCACGAGTGCTGGAGCTGCCATCTGGCGTGCGACTGCTGCCAGCCGTCCGAATGCATGGTGTGCAGTGCGTGCGCTGGTCCGAAGGCCGCGCCCTCCGTCCCACCCGCGACGACGGCGCTCCCGGAAGTCGTGCGAACCGGCTGCGATGTCTGTCTCGACGCTCGGCGCAAGGCTGAAGCCGCGACGACGGCGCTGCGAGAGGCTCTGAAGAAGGTGCGACGATACGCTGAAGAATTGCGCGACTATTCGTTGCTGATTGGTGCGCACGATGGTCGTGTGGTGTCTGCCGGCGCGATTGCGATTCTTGCCGCCCTGGCGGCGACGGAGGACACCCAGTGATAACAACCGAAACGAAGAGTTTGATTCGGCGCGCACTCCGCGCAGAAGCGGACGTGACGGCACTCCGAGAGGCGTTTCGGGCCGGATTCATGGCTCATCTCGTGGCCCCCGATCCGGCCGAGACTGACCCGCTCAAGATTCTGGACGAGCGCAACCGCTGGCGCTTCGATGGCAACCAGATCGCGGGCGACAAGGAACCTATGGCTTTCGAGGCGTGGACCCGACAGTCTGCCGCCCTGACGGCGACGGAGGACCAGTAGATGGAGAACACCACCATGCCCTGCCAGAAGTGCGGCAGCACCGATGGTTGGAGCGGCCCCACGTATCGTCGACAGTTGGACCACGGGTTCATCTCGCGCGGCTACATCCGTTGGCCCCGGGTGATCGCTGAAACTCTGGATTGGGCCTGTGTCCGCTGCGGCTACACGCGACACACCAGGACGGTCGACCACGACGAAGAGGCGAACACTCTACCCGCGAGGAGGCCCGATTCCATGACGCGCGGGGTGGATGCGACGCCACCAGCGGCCCCACCGAACACCACCATCTATCACGGCTCTTTCTTCTCCCGTTGCTTCTGGTTCGGGCACAGCTACCGCTGGCGCCTACTCGAAGGGGACTGGATCCAGCAGCAGTGCGAGCACTGCCCTTCGACCGGCGACACGCAGCGGTGCTACAAGCGGGCCCCACCTCCGCCACCGCCACCGTGGAAGGACCCCAACGACCAGGTCAGATCGTGAGCCGACACCGAGAACCGCGCATCGTCGATGCAGCGACACATCCCCGTCGATACGTCGGCCTGGGCGTGGCATCTGACTACCTGGGGGTCGACATCCGCACCCTCGGCAAATATCTGGACGCGCGGCTCTTGGCGTTCCACATGTTCGGGACACGGAGAAAGGTGGCGGGGCTATCTGTGGGTGGTTGAGCGCGATGGGCCTGTGTGCCTATGTGGACACGGCCGGATCTGGTTCCTGCCGAAGTCTGAGCCGAACGCCGACAACTCCGCTGCGACGAAGGAACGTCGCCGCATGTTGGCTGTCAAGCTGCGCCTGAATCAGCCGCCTCCGGGTGATGATCCGAGGGATTGCCATGTCTGAGGTGCCCATGTCGAGTGACCGAGAGACCACCCTGCGAGAGGCGCTGGACCGCATCTGCGTTGATGACTGGGGACCACGCGGCGGCCGTATCGTCAAGGGCAACGCGGAGATTGACGACCGCGAGGCGGCAACGTTCTATCGGGGCTACAACGCTGGCATCGAAGGCCAGTTCAACAAGACGCGCGAGATCGCCCAGCAAGCCCTCGCCTCCACCCCGCCCGCGTCGGTGCCTGTGACACGGAAGTTCGATGATCTGGTGAACGCCACGATGACGCCGGAATCCATAGAACGGGCGAAGCAGAAGGCCGATGGGCGCATCGTCCTACCGAAGTCCTGACGGGCCGCATCTAGCGGTCTAGCGAATGCCGATACACATTCCCTTGTGTTTATGTGGCGGTTGGGTCACACTTAGCGTGACTCCATTTCCACATGCTGGCTCACGCTCTCCGATCGTGCGCGCATCCCGGCTGTCCAACCTTGGTACAGCGCGGGAAGTGTCCTGCCCACAGCAAGCAAGCCGACCTCGCCCGCGGTTCCGCCCAGGAACGTGGGTATGACTCCCGCTGGGCCTCCTACTCCCGCCAGTTCCGCAATGAACATCCTGTTTGCGGTGAGCAGCACGACGGCACGCTCAACCCTACCCACAGCAAGTGCTTACAGGCCGGCAGAACCACGCCAGCTGAGTGCGTCGACCACATCGTACCCGTGTCCCGTGGCGGCTCCTTCTGGGCACCGGGCAACCATCAGGTGTTGTGCGGGTCGTGCCACGGGAACAAGACAGCCGTTGAAGATGGAGGGTTTGGTCACCGTGGCAAGCCATAGCAGGACGTGTGAGTTCTGTCGGCGTGAGTTCTCGCAAGAACTGAGAACTGGACGCCCTGTCCGTTTGTGTTCAGACGCCTGTCGGCGTGGCAGTGCGTCTGCTCGTTTAACTGCTAGGCGTGAGAACGCGTCCCCGTGCGACCTAGATGGCAACAAGCAGAACAACAGCCTCAGCAATCTAGTCCCGGCCTGCAACCCATGCAACTCTGCTCGCGGTTTGTTCATGGCATGGGTTCGCGCGCACAAGGACGATCCGTACCTGTGGGCGATGTACGAGGCGGCGCGCGCTGCGGGGCCCCAGGGGCGGGGTCGACCTCCACGGGCGACACTCCTCAAACCATTTGGCAGTCCGATTTTGCTGTTTGCAACACGCGTTGCGAAGTGGCGAATCCATGAGCGGTAAGCGTACCCATAAGTTGAAGGGACTGAAGGGCGTAGCGGCTGTTGTCGCATCGTCGCGCAGCCTCTCCGAAGCAGCCCAGAAACTCGGGGTCAATCGGTCCAGTTTGCATCGGTGGATGCAGGCTGGGAAGGTGGCTAAGCCTGAACCGAAGACAGGTGTGGCGGCTGGTGCTCAACCTGGCCAAGACCCGGCCGAGTGGGCGCGACAGGTGCGCGAAGCCGGCGAACTAGACCCGACACGGTCGACTTTGCTAGACCTTGCCGTTGATGCTCTCCGGATGTCCCGCGACACGGAATGCCGGCCAGAGACGCGCCTGTCTGCAATGGGCCGGTATCAGCAACTCGTCAAGCAGTTGAACCTAGACACGGGCGAGCAGGCGGCGGCATCGAAGCCGATGGCCAATCCGGCGCGGGCCGCGCGTACTGGGACTGACCCACGGAACATCCTGATGGCGGTGAAGTAGCTCGTGATCTTGACCGTGCCTCATGATCGGGAGTTGTACCCAACCCTCGGCGGGCTGGTGTGCGACTTCATCGAAGATCGGCTGGTCTTCGGGCCTGGGGACCTACGCGGTCAGCCTGCGGTGTTGGATGACGAGAAGCGGGCGCTGATCTACCGGATGTACGAGGTGTACCCGAAGGGGCATCCGAAAGCCGGCCGGCGTCGATTCAAGCGCGCCGGTATCTCGTTGCCAAAGGGACTGGCGAAGACGGAACTGGCGGCGTGGATCGCGGCGTGCGAACTCCACCACGAGGCGCCCGTACGGTGCGTTGGGTGGACGAAGAGCGGCGAGCCGATCGGCGGGCCGGTGTCAGACCCGTACATCCCGCTCGTGGCGTACACCGAAGAGCAGTCGGATGAACTGGCGTACGGGGCGCTGATCGTCATCCTTGACGAAGGCCCGCTGCGCGACGACTTCGACATCGGGCTGGAACGCATCAAGCGCAAGAACGGAGACGGGAAGGCGGTCTCGTTGTCGTCCAGTCCAAGCGCGCGAGACGGTGCGCGTACGACGTTTGCGGTGATGGACGAAACCCACTGGTGGACGCTGCCGCGGCTGAAGCAGGCGCACCAGACGATGCTCAACAACCTGGCCAAGCGCAAGATTGCCGACCCGTGGATGCTGGAGACGACCACCGCGCCAGAACCCGGTACGGGGTCCGTGGCTGAAGCCACGATGGATTATGCCAAGTCGGTCGAAGCCGGCACGGTGACGGACGCGTCGCTGTTCTACTTCCATCGGCAGGCTGGAGACGAGCACGACCTGACGACACGGGACGGTGTGCGTGCGGCCGTGATTGAGGCGTCTGGACCGGCTGCGGCGTGGCGCGACATCGACGCGATCGCAAACCTCTGGAACGACCCGACCGCCGATAAGGCGTTTCTTGAACGTGTCTGGACAAACCGGCTCGTGAAGGGCGCGTTGCAAGCGTTCGATGTGGTGGCATGGCAGAAGCTCGTGCGACCTTCGCCAGTCAAGGCCGGCGATCGTATCGTGCTCGGATTCGATGGCGCGCTCTTTCACGACTCGACGGCGCTGGTTGGGACACATCTGGAGACGGGTTATCAGTGGGCGCTCGGCATCTGGGAGAAGCCGCCCAACATTGAGCAGTGGAAGGTGCCGGCCGAGGAAGTGCATTACGCGGTGCGCGATGCGTTCCAGCGGTACGACGTGTGGCGCATGTATGCGGACCCACCGTATTGGGAATCCAGCGTCTCTGCCTGGGCCGGCGAGTTCGGCGCCGAACGGGTGATCGAGTGGTGGACCAATCGGCGGCGGGCGATGACGGCGGCGTTGCAGGCGTTCGCCACGGCCATCAAAGACGGCACCCTGAGCCACGGCGACGACCCGACAATGACACGGCATGTCGGGAACGCTCGCCGCGATGACCTCAAGGGCTGGCGTGACGAGCAAGGGCAGTCGTTGTGGCTGATTCGGAAAGAGCGTCCAGATTCCCCGCACAAGATTGACGCGGCGATGGCTGCGGTGCTGAGTTGGGAAGCGCGCAACGATGCGCTCGCAGCCGGGTTACTGCAGCCTCATGGGTATGTGGAACCAGAAGACGTTGACCCCTTCACGGAGTTCGCCTGATGTCCCGACGTGAGTTGCTGATGATGCGCGTGGAACCGGAGCCGACCTGGCTGCAGCGCATGATCGGCGCAGTGCGGTCGTACACCATCGGCCCGCTGACTTCGCGGTCTCCGGAGCTGGCGCGGTACTTCGGTGGTGGGGAAACTTCCAGCGGGATCACGGTCACCGAGGAATCTGCCGTACGGCTGTCTGCGGTGTTCTCGGCCATCGCGTTCATCTCGGACGACGTGTCGTCCTTACCGATCAACCTGTTTAAGCGGGTGGACGGTGGGAAAACGCAGATTTTCGAGTCCCATCCTCTCCAGCGGCTGATCAAGGACAGCCCGAACCAGGAGATGTCCTCGCTGGTGTTCCGGCGCACGATGCAGGCCCATGCGCTGCTGTGGGGCAACGCCTACGCGGAGATCGAGCGGGACAACATGAACCGACCGATCGCGCTCTGGCCGTTGCTGCCGGAACGCGTGACGGCCAAGCGATCGCGCGGCGGTGTGCTGTCCTACGAGGTCCACAACGAAGGCGGCGGCACGGTCATGCTGCCAGCGTCGGATGTCCTACACCTGATGGGGCAGAGTCACGACGGCATCGTGGGCAACTCGTTCATTGCGGCGGCGCGGCACTCGATTGCGCTCGGACTGGCAGCAGAAGAGTTCGGGGCCACGTTCTACAAGAACGGCGGCACGCTGTCCGGCGTCGTGTCCAACAAGGGGCCGAAGCCGACGCAGCAGGCGGCGCAGGGCCAGCGAGAGGCCGACGAAGCGCGGTACGCCGGGGTCAAGCGGGCGCATAAGTGGCTGCAGCTCTGGAACGATGCCACGTTCACCCCGATCAGCGTGGCGCCGGACAACGCGCAGTTTCTGGAGACCCGGACGTTCCAGATTCGGGAAGTGGCGCGCTGGTTCAAGATGCCACCCCACAAGCTCGGGGATCTGGCCGATGCCACGTTCAGCAACGTGGAGCAGATGGAATCGGCGTACTACGTGTCCTGTCTGCGTCCGTGGGTGGTGCAGTGGGAGCAGGAGCTGGGACGCAAGCTGATCGCGGCGTCAGAGCGCAACATCCAGTACTTTCGGCACAGCCTGGAAGGGTTCCTTCGGGCGGACTCGGCGGGGCGCGCGGCGTTCTACCGGGAACTGTTCGCCATCGGCGCGATCACGATCAACGAGATTCGGGAACTGGAAGAACTGAACCCGATCGACGGCGGCGATACGACCTTCATCCCGATTAACAACGTGATGCCGTTGGACCGGGTAACAGAGTACGTAGACGCGCTGATCGCGGAGAAAAACCGCCAGCAGCAGCCGGCCCCGGCGCCAGCGGTCGATGCGGCACCGGCCGTGCAGGAAGTGAAGGCGTCGATCGACGCGATGGAAGCCCGCTTCGTGGACCATGCCGCCCGACTGTCTGCGGAGGCGGCGCGGTCTGCGGCGGCGGAAATGCTGGTAGCCGAAAAGGCGCAGCAAGTCGAGAGCCTGCGGACGGATCTAAACGGCCTGCGTACAGATCTGGCGGCGAAGGACGCGGCCATCGAAGCCAAGGCGCAGGAGATGCGCGATGCGCTGGCCGATCAGGTCGGGAAGACGGCCGCGCAGATCGTGGCACTGCAACAGCAGTGGGACGCCGAGCGGGCCACGCTGGACGCCGAGCGGGCACGCATCCAAGCCGAGAAGAATGACGCCGACGTGATGCTGGGCGTCGCCGAGCAGGAGCGGCAGAAGGCGCAGCGGGCCGTGGACGAACTGCGGGCGCAGCTTGAGGCGGCGCGCGCGGCGGATCTCCAGCGAGACGACGCGCACCGGCAGGCGGTGTCGGCGGCGCAACGGTTGGTGGACTCGCGGCTGCAGGCGATGGCGGTGGCGCACCGGGCGCTGATTGTCGACGCGGTCTCGAGACTGCTGCAGCGGGAAGCGGACCGGGCGCGGAAGGCCCAAGCCACTCCGGAGAAGCTGCGCGCGTGGGTGGAGTCGTTCTACAGCCTGCACGCGGACACCTGCCGATCGGTGCTGAGGCCGGTGATGCTGGCATGGGCGGCGACGGCCGGCGCCAACGCAGACCGGGCGCTGCAGGACGTGGTACAGGCGCACATCGACCAGTCGCGGCGTGAGCTGCTGACGGCGGCGGATACGGACGACAGCGACGAACTGGCGGCGGCACTCGCGCGCACGCTGCAGCGGTGGGAATTCGAACGGGCCGATCTGGTGGCTGACCGGCTGATGGCCGAGGGAGAGCGGTATGGACACTGAGCAGATTCGACGGGCCTACCGTGACGCCACGATCGGCAGCACGGACGGCAAGCGGCTGGAAGGGTTCGCCATCGTGTTCGACACGCTGTCCGTCGACCTCGGCGGATTCCGCGAGAAGATCGCGGCTGAAGCGGTGGACCGGGCACTGAACGAAGGCGCGGACGTGCGGGCGCTGTTCGACCATGACTCCGGCAAGGTGCTCGGACGCACCAGGGCGGGCACGCTGACGCTCCGCAAGGACCGCAAGGGACTGCGGGCGGTCATCGAACCCGATCTGGAGATCAGCTACGCGCGGGATGTCGTGCGCTCGGTGGCGCGCGGGGACATTTCGGGTATGTCCTTCGGGTTCCGTGTGCTCTCGGATGAGTGGGACTACGAGGGCAAGATGCCGATCCGCACGGTGACCGACATGAAGCTGTCCGAAGTGTCCATCGTGAGCTGGCCGGCCTACGAGGCGACCAGCGTGCAGGCGCGGGCGCTCTTCAATCTGGACGAGGCGCAGCGGTCGCTGACGGCCTTCAAGCAGGCGAACCCCGGACGGACGAAGGACTGGTACGACACGCGGATCAGGCTGGCGCGGTAGGTGGCTCTCTGGCCTGGCTTGATACCGGCTTTCGCCACCGCTGCAGCGATGTCGTCATTTCCAGCGTGTCCTATCCACGCCGCAGAGAGCCACAGCGACTATACGAGGTGAGCATGGACGAGCGCAAGCGAGGCAGACCCCCGATTGCTGATGTCTCGGTGCGTGTGTCGGTGCGTCTGCCGGCCAGCACGTACGACCGTCTGGACCGGATCGCGCGCGCGCAGCAGACCTCAGTACCGGATGTGATCCGGCGAATTTCGGCGCTAACAAATCAGCCCCGCCCACAGGCGCGGCATACTGACCCCTAACTGACACAGTGAGTTGATCCGAGGCGCGGCGGCGTTCGCGCTCTCGGACTCAACGACAATCCGGCCCCCGCCTGCGGCGTTAGGCACGAGGCCCACACCAAAACATGAACCCATCCGGGTTCGTGCGTGGGCCGTTCCCGTGTGCCATGTGTCACCGCTCGGTTCCTCCGCACGACCACGAGGAACAGAGCAATGATCAACGAACTCATCACCAAGAAGAAGGAACTGCTTGACGCGGCCAAGGCCATCAGCGAGCGCACCTTCACCGCGAACGACGGCAAGTGGCAGGGTGACGACGAGAAGCGATTCGATGAGCTGACCGATCAGGCCGACAAGATCCAGGCTGACATCGAACGCCTTGCGCGCCTTGACTCGGCGGAACGCAAGCTGGTCGATATGGGCCAGTCGCAGGGCCGTCGCAGTGAGCCGAACCAGACGAGTGGCCAGACCCGTCAGGCGGCGTTCCGCCAGCCAAGCCAGCAGGAGATGGCGGAGTCGCTGCGCGCGTGGCTGCTCCCGTCGCGTGCGCGCACCGACAACATGCGCGCGATCGCGGCCCGCACGGGCGTGCAGATCGACGCGCCCGAGTTCACATTCTCGCTCGCTCCCGTCGCGCTGCGCTCCAATACGCCGGAAGGTATCGCCGAGTGGAAGCGCGCCAACGAGGAACACCGCGCCGCAATGGGTACCACCTCCGGCGCGGTTGGTCAGTATTCCGTGCCTGACGCCACGATGCAGGCGCTTGAGCGCGCCATGCTGGCCTTCGGCGGTATGCGTCAGGTGGCGACGATCATCCGTACCGATACTGGCGCGGCGCTGCCGTTCCCCACCACAGACGACACGTCGAACAAGGGCGCCATCCTGACCGAAAACACGCAGGTCAGCGAGGTCGATCCGACCTTCGGCCAGCTCACGCTGGACGCGTACATGTACTCAAGCAAGAGCGTCCTCGTATCGCTCCAACTGCTGCAGGATAGCTCGGTCGACATCCCCTCGATGATTGGCTCGATGCTCGGTGAGCGCATCGGACGCATTCAGAACGACCACTTCACAACCGGCACCGGCTCCAGCCAGCCGAACGGCATCGTGACCGCGGCGACGTCCTCGGCCATCACCCTCTCTGGCACGGCCACCGCGACGTACGACAACGTGGTCGACCTGACCCACAGCATCGATCCGGCGTACCGCGAGCGCTCAAAGTTCATGTTCCACGACGGCGCGCTGAAGATGCTGAAGAAGATCAAGGTGCTGCAGTACTCGGGCGACACCACCGGAGTGCCGCTCTGGCAGCCGTCGCTGGTGGCGGGTCAGCCTGACCTGATCCACGGCTACCCGTACGTGATCAACCAGTCAATGACGACTCCGGCGACGGCCGTCAAGTCGCTGATCTTCGGTGCGCTCGACAAGTACCTGATCCGCGACGTGCGCGAGATCACGCTGGTCAGGCTCAACGAGCGGTACGCCGACTATCACCAGGTCGGGTTCCTCGCCTTCGCGCGGTCGGACGGCGACCTGCTCGACGCCGGCACGCACCCGGTCAAGTACGCGACCCAGGCGTAACTCGCCACGGCGGGTGGTCCTGCCTCAGTGGAGGCGGGCCACCCGTATGGCTTTGCTCATCTTCTAGGAGTTATCGCCCATGTCCAAACTTGGCTATTACAGCGACTCGATCAAGATGTCGATCGCGGTCACTACTGGCGAGCAGTGGACGTCGCCGATCGACGGAACGGCCTAGTGCGGATTCGGATTCTACAGATGCTTGATTCCGGCGTGGACGGGTGCCCGTTCATGCCGGGTCAGGTTATCGACGTCGCTAACCCCGCTCCTTGGTTGCTGTCCTATCTGGACGGCGAGAAGGCGGAAGTGTTGCGCGCTGATGAACCGGAGCTGGCGGTGGCTAGTGCTGCGCCTGAGCGAGCCGTCCAGCGAAAGGCGAAGCGGTGAGTGTCAACTGGACTCGGACCACGGCGCCGGTCATCCCGGCGATCACGTTGGCCGATGCGAAGGCGCAGACGCGGATCGTGGATGACGAGAGCAACGGGCTGTTGCTGTCATACATCGACGCGGCGACGGACGAAGCCGAGCAAGCGCTGGGCTATGGCCTGCTGACGCAAAGCTACAAGGTGACCGCTGACGAGTTCTACGACGTGTTTCCCTTGCCGATGTGTCTGGTGCTCCAGTCGATCGACTCGGTGAAGTATTACGACGCAGACGGCGTGCTGCAGACACTCTCGAGCACGTACTACACCACGGATACCGTGGCGCGTCCGGCGCGTCTCGTGCGCGCGGCCGACATGGCGTGGCCCTCGCTGCAGGCTGACCGGCAGGCGTACCGCGTCGAGATCAACTACACGGTCGGGTGGACCTCGGCGGCCAGCATCCCTGAGCGCATCAAGCAGGGCATTCGGATGCGGGTGGCGGCGCTTGATCACGACCGCGACGGCGCCGACCAGGCTACCAGCGCGGCCGGCTGGAGCCGGTGCTGGACGGACTCAATCGAATACGTGGACCCATGCGAGTCGGAGGACTGACCAAACGTGTCCGCCTCTATCGCGGACCGCAAGCGACGAACGACGCGGACGGCTGGGGTGAAGCCCTGACGCCCGCGACGGCATGGTGTGCCATTCAGCCGCAGGGGTCGCTGGGTGACGGTCGGACTACCACGAGCGTGGTCACGATGCGCTGGCACCCGCAGATGTCCGTGGATGCGGTGCTGGTCTACGCGGACCCGGTGCAGAACCGGGACCGCCTGTTTTCCGTGCGCGGTGTCCGGAACATCGACGAGCGCAACGAGATGCTGATGCTGGACTGCGACGAGGTGCAGCCGTGAGCGCGACGATTCGATGGACGGGCTTGCAGGAGTTCCGTGAGGCGATGCGGCAGTTGCCGCAGACGCTCACGGGCGAGGCTCACGCGATCGTCGTGGCGCACGCGGAGTATGCGGCCGGTGAAGTCCAGCGCGGCTATCGGAAGGGGCCCACGGGGAACCTCCGCAAGCGCGTGACGATGGAAGTCAACACGTCGCGCTTCTCGGCTGGCGCTCGGGTTCGTAGCCGTGCCCCGCACGCGTCCATCTACGAGAACGGCACGAAGGTACGCCGGACCGATCGCGGATTCAACCGCGGCGCGATGCCCGAACCGCCCTCGGCCAACAAGATGATTCCCAAGGTCATTCGTCACCGGGCGCGCATGGTGCGGGCGCTGATGGCCATGTGTGAGCGGAACGGGCTGATCGTGAGGACGGTATGACGCCGTTCTTGACGCTGTACACCCCGACGTTCCGCCGTCCGCAGGGACTGGCGCGCAACCTGGCCAGCGTGCAGGCCCAGACCGCTGTGGCCGACATCGAACAGATCGTGGTGCCGGACCACGTCGGCATCGGCATCGGCGGCATGTTCTCGCGCGTGCAGCGGTACGCGGACGCGGTCCACGGGCAGTACGTGATGTTCCTGTGCGATGACGACGTGCTGGCTGGTTCGGATGTGATCGAGCGGCTGCGCGCGGCGGCTGGCGCGGCGGGTTTCCCGGAGTTGCTGATCGTGCAGGCCCGCAAGGGTGGCGCGACATGGCCGGCTGCGCCTGCGTGGCCGCCACGCATGGGGCACATCGACCTGAACTGCCTTGTGGTGCGCTCCGACATCTGGCGGCGCCATGTGGGGCGGTACGGCGATCGGTACGAGGGCGACTTCGACTTCGCGCAGGCGCTGTGGATGGCTGGGACCAGGCCGGTCTCTGTCGATCTGCTGGTATCTGTCGGCGGCGTAAGTCGTGGCGCGGCAGAAGTCGAAGGGGTGCCGGTGTGACCTACATCGACCCACGCGGCAAACTGTTCCGCCACATCGACCGACTGGCGGCATGGGATCGCGGCGAGACGCCTGCCCCGGTGACGGTGGAGTGGGATCTGAGCAACCGCTGCGTGCTCGGCTGTCAGGACTGCCACTTTGCCCACACGCACACGCGCGGGCCGTGGGCGGTCCAGCCGCGGACGTTGCCGATGGCGTTCGACGGCACGGGCGATCTGGCCGACATGGATCTGGTGTCGCGCACGCTGGAGCAGATGCAGGCGGTCGGCGTGCGGTCCATCGTCTGGAGCGGCGGCGGCGAACCGACCACGCATCCGCACTGGATCGAAGCGGTCGAGATGGCCTACTGGCGCGGCTTCGAACAGGGCATGTACACCTGTGGCGGGCTGCTGACTGAGGCGACAGGCGTGAGACTGGCTAAGGCGGCGTCGTGGGTGGTGGTCTCGCTGGATGCGGTGAACGCGGAGACCTACGCAGCGGAAAAGGGCGTGCCTGCGGCGCGCTTCGAGGCAGCCTGCCACGGCGTGCGGTCGTTGGTTGGACACAAGGCTACCGTCGGGGTGTCGTTCCTGCTGCACGCGAAGAACTGGCACGCAATGAGCCAGATGCGGCAGTTGGCGCTGTCGCTGGGCGCGTCCTACGTGACCTTCCGGCCAGCGATTCAGACCGACGCGTCGGCTCCTGGCATCTGCAGCGAAGATCGCGGCTGGGTGCGTTCGGCGCTCGACTTCCTGCAGGCGATGGCGTCATGGCCGGACGTGGAACTCGACGTGGATCGCTTCCTCGCCTATGCGGACTGGAAGGGCCATGGCTACAGCCAGTGCCATGGGATCAAGCTCAACACCACGATCACTCCGGACGGGCGCGTGTGGGTGTGTCCCCAGCGGCGCGGGGTGACGGCACTCGGGGATCTGCGGCGCGAGTCGTTCGCCGACATCTGGGCGCGGCACCCGCGGATGTTTGCAGTGGATGAAGGCTGTCGGGTGATGTGCAGGCTGCATCCCGTCAACGAGACGCTGGCCGCCATGCACACGCCCAAGGCGCACGAGGCGTTCATCTAATGCGCGTACTTGTCGTTCACCCTGGCGCGAGCTGGTCGACCGCGGACGTAGAAGCGGGCCTCAGCTACGGCCTGAAGCAGCACGGCGTGGAGGTCATCCCGTTTCGGCTGGACGAACGACTCGACAAGGCCGGGAGCGAGGTGTTCTATCGCTGGCGCCAGCAGCGCAAGGGGCGGCCGGACCTCCCGAAGCCAGATGGCTCGGTGGTGGTCTACCAGGCCTCAGAGCCGGCGCTGGCGATGGCGCTGCGCCATCAGGTCGACGCGGTGATCGTCGTGTGCGGGATGTTCTTTCACCGCGACGTGATCGTGATGCTGAAGCGGGCCGGCGTGCCCGTCACGGTGCTGTTCACCGAGTCCCCGTATGACGCGGAAAAAGAACTCGGCATGGCGTCCATCGTGGACGGCTGCTGGACGAACGAGCGCAGCGTGATCGATGACTTCCGGCGCGTGAATCCGCGGGCGGGCTACCTGCCACACGGATGGCACCCGGAACGCCATACGCCCACAGCGCAGATGGACGAGGACGCGCCCGCGCACGATGTGGTGTTCGTCGGCTCGGGGTTCCCTGAGCGCATCTCGTGGTTCAACGCGATCGACTGGACCGGGATCGATCTCGGGCTGTACGGAACGTGGAAGGGTCTGGGCCTGAAGCGCCAGGTATCGAAGTGCGTCAAGGGCGCACAGGTCAACAACACGTTCGCCAGTGCGCTGTATCGGCGCGCGAAGGTGGGTCTGAACCTGTATCGGCGGTCCAAGGGCTTCGGACTTGATCGGTCCAACCCGCGCATCAGTCACGCAGAGAGCTTGTCGCCACGGGCGTACGAGCTGGCAGCGTGCGGCGCGTTCCACCTGTCGGACTACCGGGCGGAAGTGCCAGAGCAGTTCGGGGATCTGGTGCCCACGTTCCAGACACCCGCAGAAGCAGAGAAGTTGATTCGTCAGTGGCTGCAGGATGACGCGGGCCGTGCTCGCGTGTCCGCAGCATTACCGGCCAGTGTGGCTGAGGCGTCCTGGGTTGATCGCGCTCGCGTCGTGATCGGCGACCTGCAAACGCTCCTTCGGAGACAAGCCGCATGAGGCGGCAGGAGTAAAGCGAATGGCAGCGTATCACGGAAAAAAGGGCGTCGTGTACCTCTCGACCACGGGCACTGGCGCGGCCACGAACGTGGTGAAGCTCAAGGCGTGGTCAGTCGACGCGACTACCGACAAGATCGACGTGACCTCGTTCAACGACACGAACAAGAGCTACGTGCAAGGCTTGCCGGACATCAAAGGGTCGTTCAACGGCTTCTTTGACGACACGGAAACCAAGCTCACGACGGCGGCGGCCTCCACGGACGGCTGCAAGATTTACCTGTACCCGTCCGCCGACGCACCGACCAAGTACAAGTGCGGTCCCGCATGGATCGACCAGAGCATTAGCGTCGACAACACGGGCGCGGTGAGCATCACGGCCAACTTCGTCGCGAACGGTAGCTGGGCTCTCTCGACGATCTAACCATGCCTGTCACGATCCACGGTCCATCGGCGCGTATCTGCTGGTCCTACCGACCAGCGGCCACCCTTGGGCCGTGGGAACTCACCTCCGACACCACCAGCACGCGACTGTCCGCGAAGGTCATCACGGCCGACGCGCACGCCCTGACGCAGCCAGGGCTGACATTCCGGTGGAGTCGGACGACGGGGCGCGAAGTGCGTTTCCCGATTCTGTCGCTGCAGCTCGCGGACGGGACTGTCACGGCACAGCTCGGCCCGGAGGAATGACTACATGGCGCGCAATCGGTTCGTGAAGCCTGACACGGTTCGTCTCTCGATTTCGGAGGGCGACTGGCTGGAAGTCAAGAAGCGACTCACGGCGGGTGAGTACCGCGAACGGCTGGCCCGTGAGTACGTGCAGGGCGATGACAACCGCCTGCGGGCTGATCTGCGCCAGTCAGGGATCGCGCTTATCGTGGCGTACGTCGTGGAGTGGAGCTTGACCGATGACGGGCGCGCGGTGCCGTTCACGGAGGACGCGTTGCGCGCGGTCGACATCGACACCTTCCGCGAGATTCTGCACGCGGTGGAGGCACACGACGCGGCGGACGAGGCTGCGCGGAGTGCGGAAAAAAACGACCAGGCTGGCACGAACAGCTAACGACTGACCTCGTGCTGGCGAAGTGGATGGGCTGGTCTCTGGACGACGTGCAGAGCCTTGCCCCCCACGAATACGAAGTGCTGATCGACCTAGTGAAGCAGTCCACAGCAACGACGACCTAAACCCATGGCGATTACCGCGACATTCAAAGCCGACTTCACGTCCTTCGTGGACGCGGTGAACCGTGCGGAATCGGAGTTGCGGTCGTTCGAAACGGGCGCGTCCAAGGTAGAAGGCTCGCTGCGTCGGATGACCGACGCCTTCTCGGGGCGTCGCATCATTCAAGACGCCACGCTGACGGCCAAGGCCATTGACGATATCGGCGGCGTGTCCAAGCTGACCGAGGGCGAACTGAAGCGGGTAGCCTCGCAGGCACAGGAAGCCGTCAACAAGCTGAAGGCGATGGGGCTGGAAGTTCCCCCCGGCATCCAGAAGATCGCTGACGCCACGAAGGCCACGGGTGGCGCGTTCGAAGGCTTGAAGGGGCCTCTTGGTAGCGCGACGGCACTGCTCGGGACATTTGGAGTCGGCCTCAGCGCGGCGGCGATCGTTGGATTCGGCAAGGCGATTCTTGGCGACGCTGATGCGCTCACCAAGATGTCAGACAAAACCGGCCTCTCCGTTCAGGGGCTGCAGCGGTTGCAGGTAGCCGGCGACGATGCTGGAAACACGATCGAAGAGATGTCGTCGGCGGTCAATCAGATGCAGAACCGCTTGGCGAGCGGCGACGCGTCCGCTGTCGGTGCGCTCGGCAAGCTCCGTATGTCGTTCGAGGACATCAAAGGGCTGTCGCCCGATCAGCAGTTCATGGCGATATCGGACGCGCTCAGGCAAGTTGACGACCCGGCACAGCAAGTCGCGATCGCGATGGATCTCTTCGGCGAGACTGGCGCAAGTGTTCTGCCCACGCTAAAGCGCGGGTTTGATGACGTGCGGAATGCCAGCGTCGGCATGTCGAACGATACCGTCAAAGCGCTCGACTACGCCGGGGATAAGTTGACGGAGTGGGGGCGCAAAGCCAAAGGCGCTACGGCCAATGCGGTCGTTGGTTTTGCCGAGTTCATCATCGATGGGATGGACCCATTTCAGCAGCGTATACGAGAAGCTGCGCGTGAGGCCGAGGAGCTTAACGCGGCGCTTGGGCGCCTTAAACCGCCAGAAGCATTTCGTGATGCTCCGAAGACTTTCGAACTGACGGAGGTCGCGCTTAAGTCGTTCGACCGTGAAATGGAAGCGGAGCGGCAGGCGCATGAGGCCGCGGCGACAGCAGCTCGGAAACAGGCTGATGAACTGAAGCGGCTTGCTACAGAGTTGGCAAACGCGCAGGCGCGTGCGCGCGACCTTGAGTCCACGATCGGCCGCGGTACGTTCACGGGCGTTTCTCCGGAGTCTGGTGCGACTGATGCGCTGGCGCAGGCGCGGGCGCGGCTGGCCGAGCTGAATAAGCAGGACACGCTACCTGGGCGCACGCTGGCTGGTATCCCCAAGCTTCAGAGCGGACCCAACGCGCAGTTGACCGCGCTGTCGCAGACCTTCGGCAAGGGTCTCAGTGAGATGCTGGCCACGTCGATGCCACAGGCCATCATGGCCGCGATTACGGGTGGCGGATCCAAGCTTGAGGCGATCGGCTCCACGTTTGGGTCGTTCCTGACATCGCCCAAGGGCTTCGGCGGGGCCATCAGCAAGGGTCTCACGTCCGTCTTCGGGGCGTCCTTCGGCGGCGCGCTGAACGCGCTGATCCCCGGTCTCGGGGCGTTGATGGGGCCGTTGCTGGCCGCGATGGGCAAGAAGATCAAGGAACTGTTCGGCGGACCATCGCAGGTGGAGTTGGACGGGCGGGCGCTGGAAAAGCAGTTTGAAGATTCTTTCGGCTCGTTCGACAACATGGTCAACGCCATCGGCGAGGCGTACCGGGCCACGGGCAAGACCAGCGAAGAAGCGCAGCGCGACGTAAAGGCGCTGCTGGATGCCGAGAAGCAGGGACCGGCTGCAGTCAAAGCGTGGATCGACAAGTTCAACGAGGCGATCGAGAAGTCCAAGCAACTCAAGGACGCCGACACCAACGCGGCTGCGTCAGCCATCGATGTCCAGCGCGAGAAGATCCAGTCCGCCATCGACAATCTGACGAAGCAGCGCGACGACTTGCTAGGGTCGATTGCCAACGAAGCGCCCGAGGAAGTCATGGGCGTGATCGAAGCGGGCATCCGTGGGCAGGCGGCCGGCATCCAGAACCAAATCAACCAGCAGCAAGCCGAGCTGGGCGCGATCACGGACAAGGCGGCAGACGACCTCGAAAGCGCGCTGGGCGAGATCGAGCCTGATGCTATCCACGTCCCCGTAGTCTTCGACATCCCGCGGTTTCCCGACTTCCCGTCTGGGCCGATTGGCCCTGAAGTGCCGGGCGCGGCCACGGGCGCGAAGGTGCTGCCGTTTGGCTTGCAGCATCTGGCGGCCGGTGGGTTTGCACGGCGAGGTACCGACACGGTCCCAGCCATGCTGACGCCGGGAGAGCTGGTACTGAACGCGGCACAACAGAAGAACGTAGCCGGGGCGATCAATGGCGGCGGCGCGTCCGTGACTGTCATCGTCAACAATCCCAGCTACGATACCCCCGCCGGCCGGCAGCGGGCGCTGGACGCTACGTCGCGGGCCGTGATCGAGGCGCTGAAGCGCGAACGGAGGCTGGCGTAATGGCCTACCTTCAGGCGCTTTCAGGGATTGCCCGATCCGGTGTGACCTATACCGGCTGGACGAAGCCGGCCTTCGTGATCACCGTAGGCGGGACGACGCGCACAACCGACGTACTCCGCGACGGCTGGGCCATTACGGAGCGGCTGAATAGTCCATCTGTCTGCACGTTCACGCTGGACAACGTGACGCCGACGCTCGGCTCGGACGTGAAGATTCGGTACTCGGCGGCGGACGATTGGCTGTTCGGCGGCACGCTGCTGCAGGCTGAGGCCGAAGTCATCAGCCCGTCACGGGTGCTCTGGCACTGCACCGCAACCGGGTACGCATGGCTCCTCGGACAGTTCGTGATCACTCGGGCCTTCACGAACACGTCCATCAACACGATTCTAGCCACGCTGATCGCGGACTACACCGCTGGCGACTTCTCGGTTGGCTACTGCCCGTATGACGACCGGGTGTCCATCGAGTTCTCAGGAACGACGATTCCCGACGCGCTGAGCCAGTTGGCTGGCCTCGTGGCGGCCTCTGGGGCATGGTGGGAAGTAACCGCAGACAAGCGGGTGAACCTCTGCGCCACGTATCCGGACGGGTCGTTCTCTCTGGGGAACAGCACGCAGGCGCACGCGCTGCGGGTCATGAAGGATCTTACGCAGGTCCGAACCAGGACGCGCGTGATCGGCGTGGAGACCACCGTCACCGCGGCCGTGGAGCCAGGCGCGACCACCATCAGCGTCGGGGAGATCGGCTGGTTCCAGCCGTCGCAGATCAGCGTGTCATCGGGTGAAGCGCTGGCCGGCGTCAACGTCGTGACCTACACCGGCAGCAGCAGCCCTGACAACGTGCCGTATGGTCCCGGCACGCTCACGGGCGTCACGGGTGTCACCGAGGCGATTGCCGAAGGTGACCGGATCGCCGTGCTCTACACCTACGACGATACCACGGCCCAGACGGCGCTGGCGTCGGTGCTCGGCTCTCCGGCGACAGGCATCGTGACCCACTGGATCACCGATAGCACGCTGTCCCTGCTGGCCTGCAAGGCGCGCGCGCAGGCCGACGTGACGCAGTACGGCGGTGCGGTGACCTCGGTGGAGTTCGACTGCGGCGCACGGACGCCACGGGTCGGCCGGCTGGTAGCGGCGACGGTGAGTACGCCGGTCACGGTCTCTGGCGACTTCACGATTCAGCAGATGACGACCACGCCGAGGGGCGTCGTTGCTGGTACGACGGTCGACCTGAACCGAGCGATCATGGCGGGCGCATCCCAGGCACAGGTCAACGACATCTTGCGGCGGGTGAACTGACGTGGCATCAACGATCACGCGCACGACGCGCACAAACGATACAGGCACTGCGGCCAACCCCAACGGGGACGGCACAGTACTGAACAACGCCGAATTGCAGGCGCAGTACGCCGCGATCGATCAGATGTTCGCGGGAGCCAGCCCGTACAACCCGTTCATCTTCGGCGGGGCGGTGCAGGCGGACGGGCAGCCCCGGTGCGGTCTCCAGAACTCCAGCACGGTCAGTCTGTCCAATTCGACGTGGACTGCGCTCGCGCTCGACACCGAACAGTGGGACGTCGGCGCGATGCACTCCACGTCGGTGAATACCAGCCGCGTCACTATCCCCACCGGGCAGGGCGGGCACTACGTGTTCATGGGGCAGGCGGGCTTCGCGGCGAACGCGACCGGCATCCGTAAGCTCGCCATCGCCCGCAACGGCACGCGCATCTGGTCCGTGACGATGAAGGGCGATGCGACCGATGTTCAGGTGCTGCGCGTCGACGCGATGTACCCGGCCACGGCTGGCGACTACTTCGAACTCCACGCCTACCAGACGAGCGGCGGCGCGCTGAACGTCGGCTCGGCGCTGGCGCTGGAATCGATCTACTTCATGGCCACCCGTCTATGCTGATGCGTCTGTTCGCGCTCGTCTTCGTGCTCTGGGCCTCGGTGGTCCGTGCGGCAGTCATCGTGCCTCCCGATGTGAACCCGGCGACTGACATGCGTCCAGTCATTCAGGCTGCGGCGAGTGGCTGCGTCGCAGGATGTCGCGTGCAGTTGCTCGCGGGGACGTACCGTCTGGCTGGTCCCGTGCTGGTGCCGGCGTTTGTGGAAGTCCTCGGAGAAGGGCCAGCCACGCGTGTCAGCGTCGACGGGTCGTTCTTCGGGTTCAGCCTGATGGGGTCGTTCCCGGCGGTGCGGGGCCTGCTCTGTGAAGCGCCTGCGAAGCAGACGAGCGGCGGCTGCGTGACATGGGCGTCGGCCGACTGGAACGCGCACGTCAGCGACCTGACCTTCGGCAACGGCCTGTACATATCGCTGGCGATGGCCCCGACCACCAGCGACAAGGGGATCTATTCGGCGCGACATCTGCGCTGGAACGGGGTGGCGCAGCACGGCAACCCGATCCGCATCGGGGACGGCGTCCACCATGTCTCAGACATCATCATCGACGATGTGAGCGGGACCGCCGCGACACCGGCCGATGTAGGCGTCTGGATCGAGATTGCCGCGAATACGGACACGGTCAAACTGTCCGGACTCACGCTCATCAAGGGCACCGTCGGCGTGCGGTTGGGTGCGTTCGGCGGTCCGGTCACTGGCGTGACTGTCACGGACTGTCCAGCCATCGAGAGCATGACGAGCTGGGGGATTCTGGCCTACACGGCGCAGAACGTCCGGATCGTCAACTGCAGCCTCGCGCAGAACCAGGGCGGCATCGGCACGTCCTCGGGGGTGCTTGGATTCGCAATTAGCAATTCGACGATCCACGCGAACCGGGGCGACGGGGTCACGATGTGGCCCGGCTCGCAAGGGGTGGTCCTCTCAGGGAACACCATCGCGGACAACGGCACGGCGGGCGGGTGGTCGGCGGGCATCAGCATCGCGGGCGGGGTCTCGGACTTCACGCTCGCGAACAACCGCATCGGGAACGGCCTGCTGTGGGGCGGCCTCGGCCATCAGCAGTACTGCATCTTCCTCGCGGGCGGCAGTTCGAACAACTACAGCATCACCGGCAACGCGTGCCGGAATCACACCGCCGTCAACGGCAACGTCGTCGTCGATGGCGGCAGCGGACCGACCAAGATTGTCGGGCCGAACTACTAGGAGACCGCATCGATGAGCCCCAGCGAGCAAGTCCCACCAGCGTGGGTGATGACCTTGATCGACGGGATCCGTCGAGAGATGTCCGAGCAGCACAAGCAGCTCCGCGACGAGATGGCCGATGGGTTCGCGGCGCTGCGGTCGGAGATGCAAGTCCAGAACGGCCGTGTGCGCACGAGCGAAGAGCGCCTGGTGCGCATCGAAACGGCGCGGGAGATCGAAGAGAAGGCGTCGTTGCGCCGCGGCTCGCTGGCAGGAGCACTGGCGGCGGTCATCGTCGCCTTCATCCTGCAGGTCATCAAGGCATGGGTGGAGAAATGACGAGACGCGAGAAGTTAGAGACGGCGCTGGTGACGACCGGGACCGCGTCGGGCCTGTTCATCATCATGCTGCTCGTGGCGTTGGTGCTGTTGCTCGTGGGCGTGACTCCGGCGCACGCACAGGACCGGAAGACGCCGATCGCGCTCGGGGCGTACATGACGGCCGCGTACTGGGACGCGGCGTCCACGGCGTTCTGCTCGGGCGCGCGGACCTGTCACGAGGTCAACCCCGTGCTCGCGCCTATCGTGAACCGACACGGCGTCGTGCCAGCCATGACGGTCAAGGGTGCGCTGCACGTCGGCATCGCCGCGTGGCTGCTCCACGACCGACACCAGCACCCCAAGCGAGCCTTCTGGACGGCCGTCGCGCTCACGAGTGCGCAGATGGCCGTGAACGTTGGAAACGCAAGACGACTGAAAAGGAGCATGTGATGCATTACCGCAACGGACGAGAGGCGAAGAACGGCGACAAGGTGATTCAGATGGACTTCAGCACCGGGAAGATCACGGCCGTCGGCGTGCTCTTCGACGCCAAGCCTGGCAACGACTACTGCAACGGCAACATCGCGCCGGTCCAGAACACGGTCACTGGCGCCTGCATGTGCGACTGCCTCCACGTCGACGACCTGGCCGTCATGCTGGCTGAGAAGGGCCTCGACAAGCGGCCCGAGGGCAAGTAGCGCCCAGATGGTCGTGCACATCGGCAACACCCGACGATTGAGAGGTCAGAAGTAGATGCAACTCCCGGAGAACGTGAAGCAGATCCGCGCGCGCTACGTGGCGCGGTTCCCGATCCCCCAAGGCCAGCCCGGGCCGGAGATCGAAGACAGCGTGCGTCGCTGGGCCATCGGCCTGGCTGAGCAGGTGGCATTCGAGCTGCCCGGGCAGGGCTGGGGCACGAAGCGGGCCGACCCGAACCGCCCGATCTCGAAGGACGGCCTCGCGCGTCTAGTCGACGGCCGGCTGTGGATCTGGGACATGGTCACCGGCGCCGGTACCGGAAACGGTCAGCTCGTGGACAACCCCGAGGCCACGGACATCACGGGCCAAGTGTTCGTCGAGGTGACACCCGGGAATCATCTCGGCGTGGTTCCGCCAGTAGTGCAGCAGGCCACTCCGGCTACCTCGTTCGACCTGTCGCCACTTGTGGCGCAGCTTGCGGAGATGAACGCAAGGCTGGAAAAGCTCGAGCAGGGACAGCAAGCGACCACGGAGAACTTCGCATCGCTCGGCGGTCGGTTTAATGACGACATCGAGCGGCAGCGTGCGTTCGGAACGCTGTTCGACGCGGTCACGCAGGAGCTGAAGCAGCAGATCGCTGCAAGGCGCAAGGGTTCGGTGCGTGTCTACGGCCGCACCATAGGCGACATCGAAATTTAGGAGTACACCAACATGGCACTGCAGCTTTCCGTATCCGTTCGCAACGCACGGCTCGACGCGATCGAGTCGACCATCAGCACGTCGGCGGTCATGAAGATCCGCAGCGGGTCGGCTCCGGCGGACTGCGCCACGGCGGACTCTGGGACGGTGCTGGCGACACTCAGCCTCCCGTCTGACTGGCTGGCGGCAGCCTCCAGCGGCAGCAAGGCCAAGTCCGGCACCTGGCAGGACGCGAGCGCGGATG
>ERZ650303.103-NODE-103-length-22853-cov-9.195105_pt1 | contig 22853 bp, 20 predicted proteins | sample MGYA00376239_ERZ650303 | MGnify/ENA primary metagenome ERZ650303 (study PRJEB26733, sample SAMN07839262) | wastewater metagenome | biome: small river; feature: stream; material: water | place: USA: North Carolina | collected 2016-04-05 ... | reverse complement strand
GAATATTGTTGGCATAGCTATTTGTCGCATTTAGCCATCGATTGCCCTGATACCCTTTTGTAAAATGTACTGATAGCTACTTGCTTTTTTGCTGATTTTTCTATTGCAGGAGACGTGCGGATAAGTCAGAAAATAAAATGAATATTTAAATCATGGCCCACCTTTACCCAACACCACCTACTCTTCGTCACGGTATCGGTTATTTCCGAGAGCTGGATGTTCTTGATCGCTTGCGTTTGGAGTTGCCAGATGCATTTGAGATTTTTCACGAGGTTCACTGGCATGCTGTGCATGAGGGGCAAGACCGTCATGGAGAGATAGATTTAGTCGTTATGAGCCCAGCGGGTCATTTGCTGTTAATCGAGGTTAAGGCAGGGCAAGTAGTTTTGCGTGAGGGTGGGGTTTTTAAGGTGTATGGAAACGCCAGTAGCAAAACTGAAAAAGAGGTTCTTCGCCAAAGTCGCGTTCAGTTTGGTGCTATGGCCGCGCGGTTATCGCAGGCGGGCTTGTTTGCTCCGCTGATCAGTTGCATTGTGTTGCCGGATTACCGATTACCCTTAGGTGCAGTAGTGGCGGTGCCACGCGAGCGCATCATCACGGCGGATGAGTTTGATGCCTTGGGGCAGCATGTATTAGCCTTGTTTTCTGACTTGACAGCAGCACAGCGTTTTAATACACCAACAGCAGATGTTGATGCGGTACGCCGCTTTTTGTGCAATGAGTTTCTTGTCAGTCCCTCAATGGATGTGTTGCAAGGGCAGTTGCAGACAGCCACAAAACGGTTGTCGGATGGACTGGCAACTTGGGTGCCGCGTTTAACAGCCCCCTCAGGCATAGTGAGAGTGCAGGCCACCGCAGGCTCAGGTAAGACTCAGTTAGCCTTTCGTTTGATGTCTGATGCAGTGGCGAGTGGGCAGACTGTGGCTTATGTTTGCTTCAATCGTCCATTGGCTGATGCCATGCGCGCAATCATGCCCACTCGTGCAACCGTGACTAGTTTTCATGAATGGGCCATGGAGCATTTTCGGCGTCATCGTGGGGAGCCTGATTTTTCAGATCGTACGGTGTACGACCTTGCCGCAGAAGCCGTTCATAGTGACAGAAACCTGCTAACGCCTAAGTTTGATGTGTTGATCGTGGATGAGGCGCAAGACTTTGCACCTGAATGGATGGAAGCGTTGTTGTGCTTGCTAAAAGATTCAGCTCGGCTTTATGTGCTTGAAGACCCCGCGCAGCGTCTGTATGAGCGAGAGATGTTTGATTTGCCTGATGCGGTCGTGTTGACATGCTTAGACAATCATCGCAGTCCAAGAGCGGTATGTCAGACGATCAACGCCTTAAACTTAGTTTGTCCGCCTGTGCAAGCTAGATCACCCTATGAAGGTGATATGCCAGTATTTCGTCGATATAAGTCTGAGAAGCAGTTATTGGTGCAAACAGAGGCTGCTGTTCAGGATTTGTTGAGCCAAGGCTTTCCGCTCGCCGATATCGTTATTCTCAGTGGGCGAGGGCATAGTCGCTCGGTACTGTTGGGACTAGATAAACTTGGACCGTGGGATGTTCAACGGTTTACGGGCAAATATTTGCCTGAGGGTGAACCGCATCTCACATCCGGTCAATTATTGGTGGAGTCGGTTTATCGCTTTAAAGGCCAAAGTGCAGGTGCTGTGGTGTTGTCAGAGTGGGATTTTGAGTCTTTGACTGATCACGAAAAACGCAAGTTATTTGTCGGAATGACCCGTGCACGTCTTGCTTTGCAAATCGTATTGTCAGATAGAGCAGAACTTGTATTGACAGGTGTGATTTGATAGCTTATTGACTTTAATTGAAGGCTGGACGTGTTGGGCATTTAATTGTCGCTTGCACTATATGATTTATGCAGCATGCACTTAAATGTGCATGTGCATGTGCATGTGCATGTGCATGTGCAATTTTGATTTTAATAAACTAAACTCTCAAACCTAGAGATGGCCTCTAAATAAGCTAGTTTGACAGTGCCACGCAATCCATTGCGCTGCTTGGCAAAAATTATCTCAGCGATTCTCGGTTCTTTTGTGTCAGGATTGTAGTATTCATCACGGTAAATAAACATGACTATGTCGGCATCATCCTCAATAGAGCCACAGTCGCGCAGGTCAGTGAGTATGGGGCGCTTATCGATACGCTGCTCCACACTTCGATTTAATTGAGATAGTGCAATGATTGGGCAATCTAGGTCTTTTGCTAATGCTTTCAATCCGCGAGAAATAGCGCTAAGCTCAGACGAACGATTTTCGCTGCTAGTGGCGCTACTCATGCCGTTCATTAGCTGTAAATAGTCAACAACGATTAATCCAAGCTTGCCGAACTCTGTATGGAATTTAAAAGCACGATGGTATAGATCATTAATGGTTAAGCTAGGTGATTCATCAAATACAAGATTGTTATTGCACTGCCTCAGCAGCTCAATGGCTTCAGTTAATCGAGGCCATTGATCATCAGTTAATTGGGCAGCTTTAAGTTGTTGCAAATCAACTCGTCCAAGAGATGCAACTATACGTCTGCTTAGTTGTTTGCCTGTGCTGCCTAGTGTGAAATAAACGACGGGCAACTGCTGATCTAAAATAACATGCTCAACAATATTCAAAGCTAATGTGGTTTTTCCCATAGACGGACGAGCTGCAAGAACGATTAAATCACTCGATTGCAGACCGGATGTAATTCTATCGATATCATTAAATCCAGTTGGGATTCCGTTTGTGCTAGATCCTGCATCTGACATATTCATTAAATCGTCAAGAATTTCGATGAGGGCTTCTTTTAAAGGAGTTTCTTTATTTGTCATGATTTTTCCGATGATTAATTTTTGATTCTATGTGATTTCTTTATAGGTGAGTTACGATTTATTTGGTGAATGGTTGGTTTTGATGCTATCGTTGATTTTTGTGATATTTGCTTTTGGGTTGCATTGCTTTAGGTTTGTTGCAATAAATTACTTATGAGTATATTTTATGGTGAAGTAGTCATAGGTGATTCGTAGTCATGCTTGTATTCTCTAAGGAGAATATAAGGATGCGCACTTACCTTTTCTCATTTAGATGTTGAGAGCTGCTTTTAGTAAAACTTAAATATTTGGAGTAATCATGGCATCATTTCATCTTCACATCAAAAGTGGTGGTAAAGGACAAGCGCTCAATCATGCAAAGTACATAATGCGTGAAGGCAAGTTTAGTAATTCTGAAAAAGCATCTGATTTGATGAAAACTGGTTTTGGTGGTTTTCCTAAATGGGCTAGCGAATCTCCATCTAGATTCTGGAAGGCGGCAGATAAAGGTGAGAGGGCAAATGGGAGTACGTACAGAGAGTTTGAATTAGCTCTACCCTCAGAATTGTCTCTTGAACAGAATACTGAATTGCTTGAAAAGTTTATTGAGAGAGCTATTCCTGGCAAGCCATTCCAGTATGCAATTCATGCACCTACGGCATCAATTGGAAATACCAGTCAACCGCATGTGCATTTGATGTATAACGATCGTAAGCCTGATGATATTGATCGATTGCCTGAGCAATATTTTCGAAGATATAACGCTGTGAATCCAGAGTTGGGCGGAGCAAAGAAAGACAGTGGGGGTAAGGACAGAAAATCTGTGAAGGAGGATTTGGTAAATACTCGTAAGCTTTGGGCTGACTTGCAGAATCAGAAATTTGAAGAATTGGGTATGGAGCCGAGGGTAGATCATCGCAGTTACCGAGAGCGCGGAATTGATAAAACGCCTGAAAAACATCTAGGCTTTGGAGGCGTCATGGCACTCAGCGATGACGATGTGAGTGCCGTAAACTTGCGTCGTAAGGGTAATTCAAATCAAGTTTGAAGTGTGTTGATCCGCTGCTAAAGCTGCTATTTTTGCTACGAATAGCAAAAATAGCAGTACACACACTAGTTGGTCATATTAAAAACCACCCGTAGGCAACATCGGTTTTTGTGAGAGAAACTGAATCAGTCGCTTGCTACGTTTACGCTTGACGTTGAAGTATGGGATGCCATAATTGTAATGGATTTCTGGAAATTCGCGCACGATACCTTTATTCGCTAAGAATTGGAGCGCACAGTCTCGTCGAGCCCGGTCTCGAATTGGTGCAAATTGGAGTAGCTTGTTTTTCTCAAATGTGAAGCAGTTTTGGGGCCCGCATTTCTCTTGAAGCCATTGTTGAAGACGAATACCATCGCGCTCAAACTGTGGCATCTGTTGGGCTGGTTCAAATATTTTACGGAACTCATTTAAATGCCATTTGCAAATTTGAATTGCTCTATCCACATACTCTTTAGAGATTACTCCTTCGCATTTTTCAAAAATGTGAAAAATTGCGGCCATGCGAGCTGCATTTTCCATGCTCTTCGATGCGGCATCTTTGATGTGGTAATAGAGTCCACTCCAGTTGAGGTTTGTCTCGATTTCATTCGAATACGTGACCAGTGCCAGTTGGGCATCTGGTGCAAATTCAAGAATCTGTCGTTCATCAGGTGTATTTTTGCTTGAACTCAGCAAGACTTCGGAAATTCTTTTTTCGAAATGTTCCGCTGCATGTGATTTCTGTGTGTTGATAGAAAATTGATGTCGGGAGCCTTGTGTTGAAAAAGGCTGTGCAAAAAGGCAACGAGCCAAAAAACCGTTGTCCCGCGCGAGGAAGCCTCGTCCCTCCAAGAATTTCTGGAACGTTTTTGGCTGAATCATTAAGGAAATTGTCAATCGCACCCCGGAAAGCACAAAATCATCTCCGCTTTTTCGGCTCACCGAATATTCCGAATCATCCCAAATTGAATTCAACATTGGCAGCTGCTCAGCCGCTCGCCCATTAAGTACACTTCCGGCCTCATTTGACATCAGACCCATCGAGGGAGATGTTCGTAACGAAGTGGCAAGGGCTTCAGGCGTGACATCCCTTGCAATCAATTGCGGTTTTTGAATGAAATTGGGCTTGCTTTTAATCAGGGAAATCAACTGATTTTCTAAGTCATCATTTTTATCAGATCCTAGCTTTGAAATTTTCTTTTCAAGGGCGCTTTTTTGAATTTGCCAAATTCTATTTTGGGCTTCGAATTTTTCTTTGTAATTCAAATATTGGGATTGAATTATTTTTTCGTGCATCTCAATGCCATTCATGAAGATCGAATCGACGCTGGTTTTTCGCTCCCCTGATTCAGCAAGCGTCATAAAAAACAGGCTGCATGGTGTGATTTTGTTGTGCGGCAATTTCACATCTGCCACGTTTTGGCATGCAAGCGAAATGGCCCCTAATGCTGAATTGGCCACCATGGAAGGTGGTGCTTTGGTCATCTGCTGAATTTCGAATACCGCGTTTCTAATCGAATTCGGGAGTGCGACTAATGGATAAACCTCTACAGTGGCAGTAGTGCAAGGTACAACGGGAGTGTAATTTTGATAAAAATTAAAGTTTTGCATTTTTGATTCTCTTTCATTTGAAGTTTGGTTTGTTCATTGAGCTTGCGGCTTGGTTTTCCAGCCAAAGGTCGATTTCGATTTCGTTCCAAAACACAGCCCTTCCACAGCCGAGCCGCGTCGGTTGTGGAAAGGTGGGGATGCAGTATTTGGAATGCGAGTTGAGCCACGAATAAAGCGTGGAGCGCGAAACGTTGAGTTTGGTTATCAACTGCCGCAGGCGTAAAAGCCGTTTGGGTGCATCTTGTGCGATGCGGATTTGGTTTTGAAGCATGGAGACTCCTTTGGTAAGCACGACTGGCGTGCTAAAAATATGTTCATCACGGAAACTCCGTGGGCGACAAGGTAAATTTTTTAATCGCATCGGCCAGCAGTGGGCTATTAAAACGATGTGTTGAACCTGCCGCAGGTTCGGCTTGCAATACAACGATAAATAAAATCGTCTATTACGATGTAGTCACGGCAATGAATACACAAGACAGCCCAAATATATGGGCTGAGTATGCGGGGCCTAGAATAGCTAGCCTGCACATTTTGTGCTAAGTGTAAAATTTGGCAAACTCGTTATAGGAGTCTGGCATTTTTACTGATCTTTACTTTGAGGCAGCAACTTTATATTGTCGCAGTCTGCCAAAGCAGTATTTTTTAAGAGCTTGCGCGATCAGAGCTCTCTTAGGGAGAGACGCTGGCAAAAAGTCGAAACGATGTGCGCTTGACGCAAGCATTCACTTATTTGCATAAGTGAGTAAGAACTTTATCAGAATTTCCCAGCTTAATTTAAGCCTCGCTGAATCATTGTCGGTTGTTTATTCCGGTACGTATTAGTCGTAGCTATATGTCGAGTCGGGCGCAAAACTCAGCCCAATCCTTCATCATTTCCCTGCGCTTGTCTAACGCATCACCACGTCGATACGCCGCTTCAACTTGATTACCAATGGCATGAGCAAGGGCTTGTTCAGCTACTTCTCTTGGGTAGTTTGTTCTCTCACCAGCCCAATCCCTAAACGTTGAGCGAAAACCATGGGGAACAGCATTGACCTCCATGCGTCGCATCACAGCTGACATTGACATGTCAGACATCTCACCGCCCCGTGGCGCTGGAAACACCAAAGGGTTGTCTTTAAACTTTGGCAAATTGTTCAGCACTTGCAGCGCTGCATCAGAGAGTGGAACACGGTGCTCTTTACCGGCCTTCATGCGACCAGCTGGAATGGTCCAAACTGCATTGGCAAGATCAATCTCTTCCCAAGTAGCACCACGCACTTCACCACTTCGGGACGCACAAAGAATCGTGAACTCCAATGCACGCGCAGCCAAACCTTCTCTCTTACGCAATGCAGTCATGAAAGCTGACATCTTATTAAGAGGCAAGGCTTTGTGATGAACAACTTTTTGTATCTTGCTGGGTGCAGCTAACAGCATGTCAAGGTGGCCCTTCCAGCGTGCAGGGTTTTCTCCTGATCGGTACTTGCGAACAGTTGACCAGTCCAGCACACTTTCAATCCGTCCACGCAAACGTGAGGCCGTTTCGTTTTTGGTTTTCCAAATAGGCTCTAGCACGGCCAATACGTGCTCTTGAGCCACATCACGAACGAGTAACTTCTCCATGTGAGGATAAGCATAGGTTTCAAGTGTCTTGGCCCACTGAGCGGCATGCTTGGGATTTTTCCAACTTTCGCTGTGAGCATCTAAGTAGCCTTGAGCGGCTTCTTTAAAAGTTTTCTCAGTTGCTTGTTGGGCGCGTAGGGCGCTGAGAGCTGCTTTTCTTTGAGCGATGGGGTCAACGCCGTTTGAGATGTCGTCCCGAGCTTTTCTGGCTTTTTCTTTAGCCTGAGCTAGAGGAACATCAGGAAAACCACCAAGACCCATGTGACGGCGTTTGTCACCGACCATGGTTCGTAAGACCCATGATCGTGCGCCTGTATCATTGATGTACAAATACAGACCAGCAACACCGCCGACGGCATGATTTCCTGCTTTGGAGAGCCTGCCGACTTCGAGTGCTGAGAGTTCTTTTGCTTTGCGTGCCATGGAAGGCATTGTAGATATCTTCTACCAATGTTCCTACCATAGATGCTCGGATTGTGTTGGAATTTAGTGAATGTGTTTGGACGATGAAAAGTTAATTTCTCCAATGAAATCAACGCGCATTGAGCTTTATTGGATTATGCTGAACTAGATTTTGGCAGACTCCGTTTCCGCCAGCTAGTTTGAGCCCCTGAGTAATCAGGGGCTTTTTCTTTGGCAGTCCCACGCTGTGCGGGCTTGCGGCGAGCGATCACTTTCACAGGGCTTTTTTCTATTTAGGCAATGACTAGCTTGCTCCCGACGGGCAGTCGGGGGCTTTGTCTCAACGTGGAAACCCTGCTACGATTCAAATTGTGAAAACCGTCAGATTTTTAGTGATGTGTCTGCTTGCTCTTGCAATTCCATTGCAAGGTATGGCTGCGGTTACTCAAATGTTCTGTCACGTTGGTACTGCTTCTTCGGTTGCCCAAGCAACTGTCGACCATTCGCATCATCAGGCTGCTGATCACCATCACGATCAAACCAAGTCTTCGGATCATCAAGCATCCAAAGCAGGGGTTACAAAGAGCTTGAATCACAAATGCAGCACCTGCGCGCAATGCTGCTTTGGCACGGCCTTGCTGCCAACTCCAATCAACTTGATTCCGGGTCAAGAAGCTAGCACTTTTGTTGCGACTAATACCGTGCTCTTGGGTGAGTTTTCTCCCCTCAATTTAGAGCGACCTCCGCGTTCCTTCCTCGCCTGAGCAATTAAGCAACCTTGCAGTTGCGTGAATTGCGGTTCGTTTTCGTGATGGGTAGACCTCACGAGAGGCGATTGATCATTGGTCAACGAGGAATTTATGTCTCACAAATCTCCAAAGCCATCTCAACTGGCTAATGTTGCATTGCTTGCCTGCCTTTATGCGAGCAGTGCTTGGGCGCAGTCTGAAACCAAATCCGAAGTTTCGGCAACGGGGAAATCTGTTGAATTGGTTTACGAGTCTTCTTTTCAAAATTACCAGCGGTACTCTGCGTCAACCATCCAATCTTGGAAGCTGACCAATGACACCGTGAAAGACATTGGAGGGTGGCGTGAGTACGCAAAAGAGGTCACGCAAGATCAAGACGCTAAGCCGTCCGTATCCGTCCATTCTCATGGAGGCCATCAATGAGCCTTCGATTCAAAAAAATCAAATCAATGGCGCTGGTTGCTGCAGTGCTTGGTTTGTCTGGTTGTGCCAGCTACAACGTGACTCAAGGTGTAGACAGAGCCAATCGGGAGGCCAATCGCTTCACCCAGAGCGAGCTGAACCTTGCAAAAAGCAAGGAAGAGCGTGACAAGCGTCTTGCTGCAACGAATCAACTTTTAGCTAAACCCGTGGGGCAAAAAGAAGCCGTCCAATTGCTACTTGCAAACAGTCCTGCATTTCAAACCTTATTGGCTCAAAACTGGGCAGAAGCGGCAAGTGCTGCGCAGTCAGGCCGTATCTCAAACCCTACGTTCGCTTTTGAAAGTGTGGTGACGGGCGGTGAAACCGAGTTGAATCGTTTCTTCGCATTTGGCTTGTTGGATCTGATCACCTTGCCTCAACGCTTGGCGATGGCGAACTACCGAGTTGAGCAAGCTCAGATTCGTATGACGGCGGAGGTGGTGGATCAAGTCACGCGTGTGCGTCAAGCGTGGGTGCGTGGGGTGGCAGCGGAGCAGTCATACAAATACGCAGTTCAAGTATTAACCAGCGCTGAAGCGAGTGCGGAGTTGGCTAGGCGGATGGAATCAGTTGGCAACTTCAACAAACTCACCCGCGCAAGACATCAGGCCTTTTATGCCGACGCTGCTACACAACTGGCAACAGCCAAACAAACCGCTGTGTCGCGTAAAGAAGAGTTGGTGAGACTGTTGGGTTTGGATGACGTTCAAGCCAAACAGCTTGTTCTCCCAGAGAGGTTGCCTGATCTTCCAAAGCAACCGATGTCTTCTGAGGATGTTGCCAAACAAATCAGCCAAGAACGTTTGGATATTCAGCAAGCGAAAGCAGCGTTGAATGCCGCAGCTAAAGCGCAAGGTTTGAATATGGTGACGAGCTTTACGGACATCGAACTATCGGTCAGGCGTGGCACCGTATCGGACAGCAGCACATCGTCATACAGCTCGAGGCGTGGCTATGAGGTTGGCGTGAAATTACCCATTTTTGATTGGGGCGATTTGCAACGTGACGCCATGAATGCACAAACATTGGCCGCAGCCAATCAGCTGGAAGCCACGATTCGTTCTGCTGGTTCTTCCTTGCGTGAAAACTATGCGGTCTACCGAACTGCCTATGACATCTCTAGGCACTACAAAGATGAGGTCATTCCACTTCGGAAGGTTATTTCAGAAGAGAACGTACTTCGATACAACGGCATGATCATTGGCGTTTTTGAGTTGCTGGCTGATTCGCGCGACCAGATCGGCGCAGTTATTTCGGCCATAGCCGCAGAGCAACAGTTTTGGTTGGCTGATGCAGCTTTGCAAGCCACATTGATCGGTCGCCCAACTTCTATTGGGTTGGCACCCATCACCAACACAACAAGCAATTCGGCTGCTGGCCATTGATTGGGGATAAGCATGACATCAAGACGAGATTTTTTTAAAGCAGCGAGCATTGCTGGAGGTGCTGTCTCGGCAGCCACTGTGGGCCGGTTCGCTTTGGCTGGATTGCCTGAGCCGGTGATTCAGTCCAAGCCCGATACCATGCCGCCATTGGTTCCCAACACCGGACGGCCCTACAACCCTGTGGTCACACTCAACGGCTGGACACTGCCTTGGCGCATGAGCCAAGGTGTCAAAGAGTTTCATTTGGTGGCTGAGCCCGTGGTGCGTGAAATGGCTCCTGGGTTCAAAGCGCATTTGTGGGGCTACAACGGTCAAAGCCCCGGGCCGACCATTGAAGTGGTCGAGGGCGATCGCGTGCGTATTTTTGTGACGAACAAATTGCCAGAACACACCAGCGTGCATTGGCACGGTCAGCGTGTTCCCAGCGGCATGGATGGTGTGTCAGGCTTGACTCAAAAACCGATCAAGCCGGGTCAAACCTTTGTCTACGAATTCGTCGCCCGACGCCCAGGCAGTTTCATGTACCACCCACATGCTGATGAGATGACGCAGATGGCGATGGGCATGATGGGTCTGTGGATCACGCACCCTAAGGAAAAGCATCCACTCATCGATGAGGTGAATCGCGATTTCTGTTTCTTGTTGAATGCCTTTGATATTGATCCAGGCAGTTACACGCCCAAAACCATGACGATGCTGGACTTCAACCTTTGGAGTTGGAACAGTCGCATCTTTCCTGGCATTGATTCCTTGAATGTCAGGCTCAACGACAAGGTGCGCATCCGTGTTGGTAACTTGACGATGACCAATCACCCCATTCACTTGCATGGCCACGAGTTCACGGTCACGGGTACGGACGGTGGGCCTATTCCACAAACAGCACGTTGGCCCGAAGTCACGACGGATGTGGCGGTGGGGCAAATGCGGCAGATTGATTTTGTGGCTGACGAAGAAGGCGACTGGGCATTTCACTGCCACAAGAGCCATCACACCATGAATGCCATGGGGCATAACGTGCCCACCATGATTGGTGTGGACCATCGCGAGATTGGCAAGAAGATCAACAGCCTGATTCCAGATTACATGGTGATGGGCGAGCGTGGGATGGCGGATATGTCTGAGATGGAAATGCCTATTCCAGACAACACGACACCGATGATGACTGGCGAGGGACCCTTTGGATCCGTCGAAATGGGCGGCATGTTCAGTGTCCTCAAGGTTCGCAAAGACCAAAAGCCGGGTGACTACAAAAACCCAGGTTGGTTCAAGCATCCGGCAGGGACTGTGGCACAGCCCTACAAAGGAGTTGCGGCGAAACCAACTCGCAGTAGTTCCGCAGGTGGGCAGTCCATGCCAAGGGCCCAAAAACCTGTCAAAGATTTTGAAGTGCAGATTCGTAAACCTACCGCTCACGGTGAGCATTAATTTTTAAAGGAATTCAACATGAAAAAGATGACTCAAACCGTTGCCTTGATGGCAATCACAGCAGCAATTTCAACGATCAGCTTTGCCCACGATATGAAGGATGGTGCGGGGATGAAACCGATGGTAATGAGTGAGTCCATGCGAATTGAAATGTGCCAAAAGATGCACGAGGGTATGACCGCGGATCAATGTCGTGAAATGCAGAAAAAAATGATGGCTATGCACAGCCACAGTGAACATCAGCACGATGCCGGTATGAACAAAGCCGGAAAACCCGGGGTTGCTGCCAATGTCGTTCGAACAATTCACATCACGATGTCAGACAAAAACCGCTTCACACCGAATTCGGTGAAAGTGAAGCAAGGCGAGACCATTCGCTTTGTGGTGAAAAATGAGGGCAAGAAGAAGCACGAAATGGTGATTGGCTCAGTCGAGGATATCAAGGCTCACAACGAGCTGATGGAGCGTTTTCCCGGTATGGAACATGATGAACCCAATATGGTTGACCTTGAATCTGGCCAAAAGGGGGAAATCATTTGGCAATTTACGGAGATGGGGCAATTCCAGTTTGCTTGTCTGGTCACGGGGCATTTTGAGGCGGGTATGAAGGGCGTTATCAATGTCGTCAAAGCCCCAGTGAAAGCCAAACCAAAGTCTCAGACGCCTGAAGATCACTCTAACCATCAGCACTAACGAGCCGACGGAGTTTCGATATGAAATACATCAAACAGATTTTGGTGGCGATTGTTGCTGTGGGTGGCTTGTTGTTTTCGCTAACAAGCTTAGCTCAGACCACTCAACACACTGATTCAGAAAAAACTGAGACGGCATATACGGTGGGTGAGGTGAAGCGAGTCGATCTATCTTTAGGGAAGATCACGATCAAACATGGCTTCATTAAAAATCTTGATATGCCCCCCATGACGATGGTCTTCACTGTCAAGGAAAAATCTATGCTCAAAGAGGTGTCGCCTGGGGATCAAATTCGTTTCTTTGTTATCAGTGATAGCGGGAAAATGGTCATCACTGAACTGCTCAAGTGATTTAGTAGTGACCCGTGAAAAATATGAATCAAAAATGCGGCCACTGCTTACGGGATTGACCGCTAATTAAGATGCGCATAAGTCGATTTTCTTCGCGAGGTACTTCTCAAAAATTTCTTACTATTTTTGAGAGTAGGAGTTTCAAAAAATAGCTTGTTTGAAACTTATATAGCTCACCTTGATCGGGTCTATGTTCAAAATGGAAACAAGTGTTCCGTAAATTAACGCTATTGATGGAATTGCTGATTTAAACCGTCAAATCTAACATCCGCACATACTGCAATTTTGCTGGGTGTTTGGGATAGGTCGGTCTTCGTGTTTTCATCTGTGCGTTTTGCTCTTCGATGTGCGTCAAGCATCGCTTTAGCCATGCTGCCATTTGCATCGATGGGACAAGACTTGCCTTGGCACCTAGGCTCTTTGAATCCAGCTGCTGCTTCGGCGCCTTCAGCGATCAATACGGCAGGCATGAAGCCAGGATCTTACGAAGTGGTTGTGGCGGTGATTGACAGTGGCGTGCTGTCTAGCCACCCCAGCTTGGAGGGGCGTTTGCTGCCAGGGTATGACATGCTGTCGCCGCCTTTGAATTTACGCGGAGGTCGTTCGGCTGATTATTCGCCTGATGCCCGTGACGCCAAATGTGGTGAGCGTGTAACGTCCAATATATTCCGTACCCATGGAACTGAAGTATCTAGTTTGATAGCGGGCAATGGTAACGATGGGGTGCGTGGTGTTAACCCCAGCGCCAAAATTTTGCCTATTCGTTTGTTTGGTTCGTGTCCAATAGCGCGTGCTGATTTATTAGATGCCATCGCGTGGGCTGCAGGTTTACCGGTGGCTGGGGTTCCTGCAAACGCGAATCCTGCCCGCATCATCAATTTGAGTTTTTCAGGTGGCAAGCACACGTGCGGCCCAGATTTACAAGGTTTGCTGGACCGCTTAGCGAAGAAAAATATTTTTGTGGTCTCTGCGGTGGGTAACACCTTTGGCAAGAAGTTAGCCGAACCAGCAAATTGCGAGGGCGTCATTTCCGTCGGTGCCGTGGATGCTGAGAACAACATTGAAACCTACTCTGCGCTTGATTCACGCACTGTGATTTATGCACCGGGTGGGGGTAAAAATTTGAGCGGTAGTGCCCCATGGCACAACAATAAATTAAAAATAGCGTCGTTTGATGTCAATCGCAAAGGCGATGAAACGCATTTGGGGGCTGACCGCGGCGTGGGGACCAGCTACGCTGCACCGCTGGTGTCTGGCTTTTTGTCCTTGTTGTTGTCGCAACGGCCAGAGATGAGTCCTGCAGAGTTCATGAGCGAGTTGCCGAAGTTTTCTCGCGCTGTGAATCCGACGGATAAATGTTTAGATTGCACGCCCAAAGGCTTGACCATGACACCTGTCACGCCTCAGTAATTGTTAACTCAACAAGTTCAACTTACTTTGGCTTTCATGTGAAAAAGTAAAATATAGTATTCTTTTTCGTCATTTTGACTTAACAAGATTTATCATTGTTACTACAAGTTGATTTCTAAAATTCTTCGAAATCGATTCGTTCGGAGAAGTTGATGAGCAAAAAAAATATGAAGTTGGCAGTCTTAGTGCCTGCTGTACTTGGCACTTTGGTAGTCATTTCGTTCCTGGTCTTCAATGCCGTGCGTCACTGCATCATTGAGCGCAACGAAGTCTTGGTTCATTCGGTTGCTCAAAATATCTTGCCTGCTTTATTGGTGAATGACACGCAGCAGGTTCAGATCCTGATGAAGGCCCTAGAGAGCTACCCAGGCGTTGAGTCGGCAGAGCTTTTGAGTGCCGAAGGCGCATCTATCGCCAGTTATGCAAAAGCCGGGAAGGCATTAGAGCCGATGTCCGCTTCATTTGAGCTGGCGTCAGCGGTCAGTGATCCAAACCAAGTGCATGTGATGGCCCCGATTACTTTTGATAGCTTGATCGTGGCCAATTTGCACCTCTCTGTCAATTTGTGGCCGATCTACTTGCGAATCATGACTTGGTTGGGCGTCTTGTTGATCGTACCTACCGTGATTTATGTACTCATCAAGCAGTTTCGCCTCAAGGTACGGTTTCAAAAAGTGCCGACCGACGGGGCTGATGACCAAGGTGTTGCTCCGTTTGATATGACGCATGCAGTGACTGTTGCCATGTTTGACGCAGATATCAGCCTGGAATACCAACCTATTCAACGCCTTAGCGATGGCGGTTTGTTTGGCATGGAAGTGGTGGTGTGTTGGCATCATCCTTCTGGACAGACGATGCACGTGTCACCCGCAGACTTTGTGACGTTGGCTGAGAAGAATGGTATTTGTTTGCCATTCGAGGATTGGCTGCTGACAACTGCGTGTACGCAAGCTGAGGCTTGGCAGCATCAGTATGGGCCGTTGATTCTGACGTTTAATATCACCGCCGCTCAGTTTAAGAACCCAGTGTTTGCACAAAAGATACGCGCTGTCTGTGCACAAACTCAGTACCCCCATCAGTTGTTAGAACTTGAGGTAAATGAATCTGTTTTGAAACGCCATCAGCACAAGGCCATCGCGAATGTACGAGCCTTTGCCGAGCAGGGCTTGAGTGTGACGGTGGATCGATTTGGGTTGCTTCAAACGTCACTTGACTTACTGGCAGTACTGCCAGTGCACAAAGTGAAGCTAGACAGTAAATTGGTCAAACGCATGTGCCATGACGCGCAGGTTGATCAATTGGTTCACGCCACAATTACCCAAGCGTTGGCGCATGATGTTCAGGTGATGGCTGATGGGCTAGAGCTAGCGCAGCAGCGTTCATCACTTCAACGTATGGGTTGCATTTTCGGGCAAGGTTCTTACTTCTATTCGCCAATGACCGCTTCTGAGTTTGAGAATTTTTTGGTCGCTCGCCCGTTTGCAGCGTCAGCAGGTGATGCATTCAACATGCATGGCAATGGCAGCAAAGCGAGTGGATTTTCTGCGGCCTAAAGCCAGAAAGCGTTCTTTTTAGAAGCATGGTTGCAAGTCTTGAGTTTCGTGCGGCTCATCCAAGTACCCAACGGCAGGGAAATGTCGCGCAATACACGACAGCATTTGCGTGTCATTCGTCACAAGATGTAAGTTGCTTTGAATGATGGCGCTTCTTCTCGCCAAGGCTTGAATCGCAGCAGGTTGAAGTCCAAGTGATGTCAACGCGGCTGAGGTGAGGTTTTCATTGCCAGGCATGAAGCAAGCCGATAAAGGTAACCCACCGATGCGAACGGGGACGCCGGAATAGACGTCAATCAAGTCGCTGATGGACACGCCTATGACGTCCATGGATGAGTTGAATGAGGCTAATGAAAATTGATCCTCTTGCACAGTAGTTGATGCTGCAGTCTCAGATGATGGATTACGTGAGCAGTGCCAAACAGGATCAGCTATAGCTGAGCAACTTATCAGGAGTGTGAGAAGTAATGGCCGTTTCATGGCTGTCTTATTCCTGCGTTGGCTGTCAGTCCTTTCGGAACGCATTCTGCACACTTGCTGAGTGGTTCAACTTGTCTTAGAAATTTAGGCAGTTCTCGATATAGGTCTGAGGGCTGCTTGTTTGGGTTGTAAGACAGCCATAGCGATATAAAGCCAGCAACCACAGGCGCCGCGAAGCTTGTGCCCACACCTCGCTCCAAAGCCGTTGATGTTTCTTTCCCTAAAAAATCTAAGTCGTATGTGGCAACCATTAATTTATTAACGGCCCAATAAGCTTCTGATGAGAGGTGCTTGCCACCGCCCGGTGCGTACAGAACCGTTCGTGGGTCTAGCGCAGAGTAAACCTCAATGTGGTTTTCTGCATCAAGCGCGCCGACCGAGATGACGCCATCGCAATTTGCGGGTTCAGGTAACGGTTTATGAAAGTTATTTCCCGCTGCTGCAACGACAAAGACTTTTTTTTCAATCACTCGGTTGATCAAGCGTTGCAAATCTGAACCGCAGACGGAAAGCCCACCGGCAATGCTCATGTTGATGATTTTTGCTGGGTTAGGGTTGTCTGGCACGCCAGTGACAGACAGCCCTGCGGCCCAGGCAATGGCATCTAATAAGTCCATGCGCGACATGTTGCATGCACCAAACAACCGGATAGGCAATATTTTGGCGGAGGGGTTCACGCCATAAGCCCCATAGATGCCGTTGGATGCAATCAGACTTGCAACCTCTGTTCCATGTGTTCTGAATGCGCCAGAGATCAGGCGTTGGCCACAGCGTGCATCGCGCTCATCTGGGCTGAAGTCTGCTGATCTACCTCCGCGTAAATTATTGGGGGCTGACAACATGTCGTACCCTGGCAAAAGTTGTCCGCTGAGGCTAGGGTGGCTGGCAAGGATGCCACTGTCGATGACTGCAACAACGATGGGGTGCGGGCCTGGAGGAATTTTGTTTGTGCCTATGGCCGAAGGGGCTGAGGCCTTGCTGTCGAGCGCACCCAAATGCCAAGGTAAATCTTGTGCTGCTCTCGTTGAGAATGCAGCGATGAGCAACGCTGCTGAAAAAAGACGTCTCAGAAGCACGGCCCTACAGTCTCGGTGTCAGTCGCTTTCGATAGATAACCCAGTGCGGGGTGGTGTTTGGTGATGCAAGTCAACATGGCGGATTCGCTGTGAACCACATGAATGTTGCTTTTCGTGATGGCACTTTGGCTCGACAGTGCTTTCATCGTCCCAGATGGTGAGCCAATGGATTGCAACGCTATCTTCGTCAGACTGGAGTCGTGATCGCCAATCACGCAGGCCGACAAAGGTATGCCTCCAGTTAATCGGACATGCGCGCCTTGGTAAACAGCGTACAAATCCCGCAGTGAGAGGCGAATGACCTCTCGCTCAACGGTCAAAGACGCCAGTGTGAAATTGTCGGACGCATCTGCAATCTGGATTTCGTTGCGAGAGCAATGCCAGATTGGGTTGGCCAAAGTCGCTTGACAAGCGAACACAGAGCCAAGCACAGCAATGACGCATTTTTTTAATATGTACGGATGCCATCTCATAAGGTTGGAGATTTTACCGTTTTAAATAAAAAATGAATACTTTAAAATTATTTTTTCTAATTTTTATTGTAAGGTGAATTCTTATAGGTGATGCGTTTGTGCTAGCGAAATTTCACAAGGAAGTGTAACTTGAACGGTTGCAACGCCATTGTTTGGAATATTTCTAGCAATCACACCATGGTGTTTGTGGATGACGTTGTCTACGAAATCAAGTCCTAAACCGAATCCGAGCATCAGCGGTACCAAGTCGTGGGCGTCGGCATTTGCCTCGACGGTGTTGGAGATGGTGATGGTGACTTGTGTACTTGACGTTTCCAAGCTGTGCTGAGCGCGCGATTGAACGCGAATGGCACTCTTTGTGGGGGCGAATTTGATGGCGTTAAACAATAAATTTACCAAAGCGCGCACCAGCAAACGCGTATTGGCCATCACGAAGATGTCAGAGATCTCGCTTTCGTCACGTAGTTTGATATCTTTGGCTTCAGCCAAGTCAGCGACTTGTTCCAAGCTGTCATTCAGCAAGTTGTCGAGCAAGACCGGCTGCACCTTGTATGTCGAGGCCTCTGCGGAGATGGTGAGGATGAAGTCATCCATCATTTGAAGCAGGGTGTGGGCGTGGCTGACTATTTTCTCGCGTGGCGTGTCTTCTGGGGTGTTCTCAGTGGTTGTGCGCGTCAGTGACAAGATAGATGCAATTGGCGTTCGCATGTCGTGTGACAAAAATTGCAGTGCACGATCACGTTGTGTTTGTGATTGCCTTAAGTCAGTGATGTCCGTGAAGATCAGCAACTGCAAATCACTGCGCGAAGGCGCGCGAAGCAGGGTGGTTTTGAGGAAGAAATCTCGCAATCCAAGCCGGGTGTTGAGTTGAAAGATCGTTTGTTGCGTGCTGTCTTGTGTCGCATCCGTCGCATTGGAGAATGCGCGCAGTGGTAGTTGTAAGCGCTTTGCAAACTCCGTCAGTTGGCAGTCGGTGATAAGGCTTGAATCGAACAGCTGTTGAGCTTTTCGGTTGCTCAGGAGTAATTGTCCTTGTGTATCAAAAATCAGGACCGTATCGGGCATCTCATCAATGACAACGGATAAAAAGTCCAGCTCGGAACGCGCGGATGCCACGGCGTGGTCAAGTAACTTGGCGTGTTGCAGCACAACTTCCCGCGATGCTTTCATCGCCGCACTGGTTCTTTCCGCGGGTTGAAACTGTCGCAGATCTGCTGCTTTGTCTTGCACCAAATTCACAATGGCTTCTAGTCTGCGCCATGCCCATAGGGGTTGAAGTAAGAGGGCAATCAACACAAACGGGACAGGGTCTACCCAATAGTCTGCAAACGTGAGCAAAGCATAGCTCGTGGTAATGCCGCTGATGATCAGCAGCACGGCCAATATCAGGGATTGGCGTGGGCGCAGCATGACCAGACTTTGAAGCATGAGGAGCATTGGAATGAGGGTCAATGCGAAGAGGGTCCACGGCGTCGCCTCGTCGATCAAGGCCTCATTCAACGAGGCGTTGAGTACGCTGGCCAACACGGCCACGCCCGGTGTGCTGGCGTTGTTTTTGCCAGAGTACAGGGTTGGATATCTGTCACCTAAGCTTGGTGCGGTGACGCCAATCAACACATATTTGTCTTTGAGTAATGTTCGACTGATGTTGTTCTCAAGGGCATCAGCAAGCGAAATCATGGGAAAACCAACGCGTGGATCGACCATACGAAAGCGGCGATAGTGCCCCGATTGGGCTGAGGTTGCGTTCTTGTTTTCTCCTTTTGCATGAAGTGCCAGTGCGAAGTGAGACCAGCCTTGTTCATGCGTGTGAATGCCCCGAATCACACCATCGGTGTCAAAAGATAGGTTGATGTGACCCAATGTGGCGGCTTCATTCAAGGGCGCGACTGGGTCGATGGCTTGCAGTGATGACGGGCTGTCCTCCTGTACCTTGAAGGCCAAAGGCAGCACCGCCTTGTGCTGTTTGATGGCTTCAGCAAGCGCCAGGTCATCGGAGCTTGGGTCTAAGAACAGCAAGTCCAAGCCAATGACTTTGGGGCGGCAACAGTTGTCGTCGAGGCGTTTCAACAATTCGGTGTATTGGCTGCGTTGAAGAGGCCAGCCTCCGAGTTCTTGCAGCGACCTGTCGTCTACCGCGATGATGACAATATTTTGGGTTGCTCTAAACCCCTGCAGGCGCATCAGGTGGTCATACAGCACGTTGCCCATGGGGCGAGCGAGGTCGCCCAATACAAGTAACGCCAACATAACCAACGCAACTGCTGTCGTGAGCCACCACTCACGACGTAGGCGTGCCTTGCGTTCGGTGTGTTTGTTCAAGGCGCTGTGGTGGTGAATGCAATCAGATCAAAGTAGCCCGATTGCTTGGTGGTGTTGTAGGACATGCTCCATGTGTAGCGCCCCGTTGGCAAACCTTCAATCACGAAGCGTCCGTTACGTGCTTGCAGTTGTTTGGTTGAGACCATCTCTTGCGCCGTTTCTGGCTCATGCTTGATGAGTGAGAAGGTGATGATTGCGCCATCTGCCAAAGGGGCTTCAAAGACAGCGCGGCAACGGCCTGACTTGGGCTCTCCAGAAACAGTGCAAAAGCCATATTGCCGAGGTGTACCCATCAGCCCGCTGTTAGAAACAGATGCGAATTGGTAAAAAGTGGCAACTTGGCTCAGATTCGATGCCATGATTTCTGGGGCTTTGAGGGTTTGGGCGTTTTGTTCTCCCAGCAGATTTGCACTCTTTGCACTCAGGACCACGTAGCGATTGGCCTGTGCATTTGCCGTCAGCTTGATGACATAGGACGCTTGTGTGTGATTGATAAGTTCTGCGCGTTCAAACGCAGGTGCCGTCAACAGTTGTTCCACGGGCATGGCTTGACCTGATTTGTCGAATGGTACGCCTTGCCCCTTGGTGATGGCTTGCGATTGGGTGTCGTTCACGCCCTTGGTGTCAACGACACCTCCGATGACCTCCACTTGGCCCACTTGATCGATGGGTGAGTAACCCACGCGAAATTCGGTGCCTCGTACGCCTGTGATGGACAGTGGCGTACGAACTTCAAAAGGTGTGGTTTTTGAGCGGCCTTTGTAGACCTCAAGCTCGACGCGACCACGTACCAAGTCGAGTTGCACTTCGGGGCTTGATTCCATCGCATTTTTGCGTAACACCGAAATTTTGATGGCGGCGCTAGACGGTAGTCGAATGATGGAACTGTCTTCAAGTCGCATCGCGACATGGCACTCGGCAGGGATGTCAATTACCACGCCTTCTTCCAAAACAGTGCCGATATAGATGGGCTTGAGCGGGCTACCTGCACGAATCATCCTTGCGCATGAGATGCTGATGATGGTGGCATGTGATGGGTCTTGTTTGACAGCCTCTCGAGGCACCTTGAGGAGTTCCCCCGCAGGCAGCAAGTCAATGCTGCGCAGATGATTCAAACTTCGAATTGCGGTAAGGTCTGCGGGCTGCCGCAAGTATTTCTGGGACAGTTGTGAGAGGGTGTCACCTGTTTGTATTTTGTAAACAATCAGGGGTTGTTCAACGGTCTTGTCTGGTTGTTGCGCATGCGCGGCTGTTAGCCAAATCGCGCTCATTAACAGTGCCCATGCTTTACGCATCAGGGGTTCCGTTGACTGCCATCAGTCGATAACCAAATCCGTAAATGGGTTTGAGCCGCAAGTGAGGCGATGTTGCTGCAAGATCGAGTTTTTTGCGCAGCCAAGAGACATGCACGTCGAGCGAACGGGAAAGTGCGTCACCTTCGCCATTCCAAACTTCTTGCATCAGTCTTTCGCGTGACACGGCGCGTTCATGGTTTTCAAATAGAAACAAAGCCAGTTTGAATTCTTTTTCTGACAAGCTGATGTGTTGGCTCTCGAAGTAGACAGAGTTGTCAAGCTTGTTGAAAACGTAGTTCAACACACGGCGTGTGGTGTCTTGGTCGTTGCGATCAGGGTAGGTGCGGCGCAACAAAGCGGTCACGCGAGCGAGGAACTCTTGGGGGCGAATTGGTTTTGTGCAGTAGTCATCCGCACCCGCATTGAGTGCTTCAATGATGTCTTGCTCATCTGTTCTGCTGGTGAGAAAGAGCACTGGCTCTTTCAGTCCTCGCACGTTGCGAATGTGCTTCAGCACCTCTAATCCGGACATGCGAGGCACTCGCCAGTCGAGCACAAACAAGTCGATGGTGTCACGGCCAATGGCTTTGACCATGTCTGTGCCATTGTTGAAAACGCTGGTGGTGTGGCCTGCATTCTCAAGAATTTCACAAACATGTTGTGCGAGGTGAGGCTCGTCTTCTAAAAGTCCGATGTACATAGATCAATTTTAGAAGGTTTTGATGATGGCTTGGTGTAGTTCGGGGGTCACTTCTGGCATGACGCCAAACCAAGCGCGGAACGCTGGTCGCGCTTGATGTAAGAGCATTCCGAGGCCATTCACCGTTGTGTTGCCACGCAATCGGGCCGTAGCAAGCAGCGATGTTTCCAAGGGGATGTAAATCGCATCGGACACCAAGGCCGTGGTTGGCAATTGCGTGAGCTCAATGTCCAATGCAGGCTGGCCATGCATGCCTTGGTTGGTCGTATTGATCAGCAAGGCGGCTCCCGTCAAGGCTTCATGGCGCTCGGACCAATCGTAAGCAGCGACGGGTGTACCAAATTCTTGCGCTAATTCGTCAGCTTTGCTGCGTGTGCGGTTGAGAAGTCGGATTTCCGTGGCGCCTGCATCCATAAGGCTCACCACAATGGCGCGTGCTGCACCACCAGCGCCCAAAATGACGGTTGGGCCAGCGCCTGCGTGCCAGCCTGGCTGAGCTTCGTGCAGACTTTCTAAGAAGCCAAACCCATCATTGTTGAAGCCGTGCAAGGCACCGTCGGGTTGCACCACGATCGTGTTGATGGCACCCATCCGTTGGGCAAGTGGGTCGACCCAGTCCATGAATTTCATCGCTTCCACTTTGTGTGGGATGGTGATGTTGCAACCTGCCAATCCCAAGGCTTGGATGCCTCGAATGGCAGCTTCGAGATGGTTGGGATTGACCGGAAATAGGCCGTAAGCGCCGTTTAAGTTGTATTGACGAATCCAGTGGTTATGAATGGCAGGGGAGCGAGAGTGAGCCACGGGCCATCCCATGACGCCCGCCATGGTGAATGTGTTGTTCATGGTGAATGATGAAAGCAGATACCCGATGGTAGCTAATGAAGGCGTGCCTTTGGTTTGGATTGATGTCGTGGAGGTCAGGCAGTGAATGCGTTTTGATACTTTGCACGCTTATATCGAATTTCGGTCATTTCAGAGTTAGGAAGCACATTCAAAAAATACGCTAAGTGGTTGCGTTCAATGAACTTT
>ERZ650303.102-NODE-102-length-23012-cov-19.145620_pt1 | contig 23012 bp, 19 predicted proteins | sample MGYA00376239_ERZ650303 | MGnify/ENA primary metagenome ERZ650303 (study PRJEB26733, sample SAMN07839262) | wastewater metagenome | biome: small river; feature: stream; material: water | place: USA: North Carolina | collected 2016-04-05 ... | reverse complement strand
ATCACCATGCCATGAACGCGTTAGAGCGCAGCCAACCAGGCTTTGCGGTGGCGCTACGACAGATCGATCCTCAAAAACAACCGCGCCTGACGCAAGCCCAAGTGCCCTTGGCATATTGGGCAGCTGCATCTTTGGGTGGCTGGATTTCGATGTCTAAGGATGACCCCAATGTGGTGGCTGATTTGCCGCTATCCATGCGCTTGGCCGAGTTGGCTTGGCAGGTTGACCCCACGTATGGCCAAGGCGCTTTGGCTAGTTTGATGGGCACCTTGGAAGGTGCCAAGGTCGGGGGCTCGCGCCAAAAAGCGCAAGCCTATTACGACCGAGCCATTGCTTTAGGCAAGGGTCAAGAAGCAGGTCCGTATGTCGCCAAAGCAGAAGGCGTGGCCTTGCCCGCAGAAGACCGCAAGCAGTTTGAGCAGTTGTTGATGCAAGCGCTGGACATCAGCCAACAACACCGCAGTTTGCAGAACGTTGTCATGCGCGAGCGCGCGCAGTGGTTGCTCTCATCCGTTGATGATCTTTTTTGAAAGCCGTGAATGTCTAAATTATTGAAATCATGTTTGCAAGTGTGTGTGGCCGTGGGCTTGTTGTGTGCGCAAACCGCGTCTTGGTCTGCCCCTGACAAGCAGTTGCGCATGGGCACCTTGGCCCCTAAAAATTCGCTCTACCACCGCCAGCTGATGGAAGTGGGCGAGGTCTGGCGCAACGCGCAAGGCGGCAATGCCAAGTTTGTGGTGTACCCCGATGGCAGCCAAGGCGGCGAGACCGAGCTGGCTCGTCGCATGCGCATTGGCCAGTTGCAAGGTGCTTTGTTGTCGGTGGTCGGCTTGAGAGAAATTGAGCCTTCTATTGCTGCATTGCAATCCATGCCCTTGCTGTTCAAAACATGGGACGAGGTCGACTATGTGCGGGAAAAAATGCGCCCCGCCATGGAGAAAAAGTTTCTCGACAAAGGCTTTGTGGTGTTGGCTTGGGGCGATGCAGGCTGGGTGCGTTTCTTTTCGAAAGACGCTGCCTTTAAACCTGAGGACTATCAAAAGATGAAGTTCTTTGCCTGGGGTGGCGAGGCTGACCAGCAAGAAATCATGAAGAGCATGGGCTACACGCCGGTGCCTCTTGAGACCAGTGACATCTTGCCGTCGGTGCAAACCGGCATGATCAACGTGGTGCCGTCGACGCCTTACTTTGCCTTGGCCAGTCAGGTCTACACCATGGCACCCAATATGTTGGAGATCAACTGGGCACCCATCGTGGGTGCCTTGGTGGTGACCAAAAAAGCATGGGACGACATGAGCCCCGAAGCCCAAGTGGCAGTTCGTGCCGCAGGCGAAAAAGCCGGTGTGCAGCTGCGTGCCAAAGCCCGTCAAGAAGTGGAAGAAGCGGTGGAAGCCATGAAAAAACGCGGCTTGATTGTGAATAAACCCAACGCCGAGCAAATGCGTGCTTGGAATGACCTGGCCGAAAAACTGTACCCACGCATTCGCGGCACTTTGGTGCCCGCCGAGACCTTTGACGAGGTGTTCCGTCACCTCAAGGCCTACCGCGCAGGCAAAGGCAAATGATGGGTCGATTGCTGCGTGGCCTGACACAGGCTGATATAGGGCTGGCTGCCTTGGCGCTGGTCTTGATGGCCTTGATTCCACTGGTCGAAATTTTGTCGCGCCCCATGATGGGCAAGGGCATTGATAACGCACCTGTGGTGGTGCAGCACTTGGGGCTGCTCATGGCCATGGCCGGTGCGATTGCCGCGGAGCGATTTGGCCACCTCACCAGCTTGGGTGTGATGTTGCCCCGCTTATATGCGTTGGGGCAGTTGGGTGCAGCGGCGGTGTGCGGTGTGTTGGCATGGGCCAGTGGTCAGCTGGTGTTAAGCGAAATGTCGGCCGAGCAAATGCTGGCGTATGGCGTGCCCGTGTGGTGGGTTGAAGCGGCTATGCCGATTGGTTTTGCGTGTTTGGCTTTGAAGTTGGGTGCGCGTTGCAGCACGCGGTGGCACTTGAAGTGGACAGGTGCGCTGGTTGCGCCGTTGCTGGGTGCTTGTCTGGGTTACAGCTTTGATGGTGAAGCGCTGCCGCTTTGGCCTTGGATTGCAGCGCTGGTGTTGCTGCTGTCGTGTGGTGCACCGATTTTTGCGGTGTTGGGCGGCTTGGCATTGGCTTTGTTTTGGCAAGACGGTTTGCCGCTGGCCTCTATTGCTTTGTCGCATTACCAAATCACGGTCAACCCATCGTTGCCTGCGTTGCCACTGTTCACTTTGGCTGGATTGATCTTTGCGGGCACGGGTGCGGCGCAGCGTTTGGGTGCGGTGTTTGTCGCTTTATTTGGTGGTGGCAAAACCGGCACCGTGATTGCAGCCACGGTGTTGTGCTCTTGCTTCACCGCCTTCACGGGTGGCAGCGGCGTGACGATTTTGGCTTTGGGTGGTCTGCTCTTACCCCTATTGCAAGGTGTGGGCTACCCAGAACGCAAAGGCATCAGCTTGGTGACGAGCGCCAGTGCGCTGGGTGTGTTGTTGGCACCATCGGTGCCGCTCATCATGTACGCCATCATTGCGCGTGTGCCCATCAACACCATGTTCTTGGCGGGCATCGTGCCTGCTGTGGTCATGGTGGTGTGTTTGCTGATTTTTGGCGGTTACCTGCGCCAAGACGTGATTCGCACAGACTCGACTGCCGAATCGACCTTCAGCATGCAGGCTTTGTGTGATGCAGCGTGGCTCGCCAAGTGGGAGCTGTTGGCCCCCGTGGTGGCCATTGGCTCTTTGGCCAGCGGTTTTGCCACACCCACCGAGAGTGCAGCACTCACCGCTATTTACGCGGTGCTCACCCAAGCCTTTGCACACCGTGAGTTGGATGCCAAAAAGTTAGGCGACTGTTTGTCACAGTGCACCCAAATCATTGGTGGTGTGATGTTGATTCTGGGTATGGCTTTGGGCTTGACCAACTACTTGGTGGATGCGGGCATTCCAGACCTGGCCACCGAGTGGGTGCAAAGCGTCACGCAAAACAAATGGGTGTTTTTGTTGGCACTTAATGTGTTCTTGTTCGCCGCGGGTGCGTTGATGGAAATTTATGCCGCAATCGTGGTGTTGGTGCCTTTGCTATTGCCCTTGGCCATCAGCTACGGCATTGACCCCGTGCACTTTGGCATCATTTTTTTAGCCAACATGGAAATGGGATTTTTATGCCCACCCGCAGGCATGAATATTTATTTTGCATCTGCGGTGTTCAAGCAACCCATTCGCACGGTGGCGGCATCTGTGGCGCCTGCTTTGCTGGCAATTTTTGTCGGTACGTTGCTCATTTCGTGGTTGCCACTGTTCGCCACTGGGTTGCCAGATTTGGTGATGTCGATCGCCAAGTAAATCCCGAAGTCATGCGCAAACCTTGCGTGTGTCGCCTAAGCGTTGAGCAGCTCCAGTTGGTTGCTCACGCTTCGATGTGAGAGATGCGCCAAGGTCCTGCGCGAATGCCCTTCAGGCGAGAGCATGTCACCTACATACACCTTGGCTTGAATTCCAGCGCGACTGCTCATCACCTGGTGCAACGACTGTACAAATCCAATGTCTCCAATAAAGGCGGCTTTCAAACACAGCGCGCCTGTCTGTGGGTTGGTGTAGCGAATGGCCAAAGGTTGCACTTGGATGTTGTGGTTGATTGCTGCTTCAAACAAGTTGGCATGAAACAGACTGACGGTGCTGCCCTCGCTGCTGGTGCCTTCAGGAAAGCCTGCTACGCAATAGCCGTGATGCAGAGCGCTTGAGAGTTCGTCCACCATGCGCCGAGCCGAGCTGGGTGATCCACGGTCGACAAATACCACGCCGCATCCGGTGGCAATGCTGCCCACGATGGGCCAGCTTTTGACTTCTGACTTCGCCACAAAAATGCTGGGCTGAATGGTTTGGATGATGAGTGCATCTACCCATGACACATGATTGGCCACCAACAAGCGCGGTGCTTCTTCGTTGGCTAAATGTGTCAAGGGTGTTTCGTGCACCACTTGAATTTCCAAAATGTCTAAGGTGTGTTGGGACCAGGTTCGAATGGCTTCTAGTTTTTTCTCTCGGCTTAAGCGCGGAAATCTGATCCACAAAATCCAAAAAGCATGGCCAAAGGCGCGAAGGAGTCGTAAATATTTAATCAGCATAGTTGGCTGATGAGCATATGGTTTGTGTGTGACAAATTGGTGAATGTTTTGATGCTCTTTGTCACGAATATTTCACGCAACCTTCTTGGTTGATTCACATGCGCTGATAAGAATTAGCGTCATTGATTCACTAAGGACAGACCATGAAAGAACTGCCAAACCCAACCATGCCCTTGTCGTTCATCGATGTGCCACGGGGGTCGCTTCATCGAAACGATCTTGACGCTCAAAAAGTTTCTGTCTCTGCCCAAAAAACTGAAAATCGCCCAGCCCTGATTGTTGAATGGGCCAAGCACCAAGACGAGGTACGTGAAGCACAGCGTCTACGCTATGACGTGTTTGCTAGCGAGATGGGCGCGCGTTTGAAAGACAGCATTCCTGGCCATGACATCGATTTATTTGATGATTTCTGCGAGCACCTCATCATCCGTGACGATGCAACCGAACAAGTCATTGGTACTTACCGCGTGTTGACGCCCGCACAAGCCAAACGTATTGGTAGTACGTATTCAGACCTCGAATTTGATCTCACACGTTTACGCCAATACCGCGAACGCATGGTCGAACTGGGTCGAAGCTGCGTACACCCTGAGCACCGTCACGGCGGCGTGATCATGGCTTTATGGGGCGCATTGGCGGAGTTCATGGTACGCAACAAGTTAGATGTGATGATTGGGTGTGCCAGTATTCCCATGTTGCACCAAGGCGTGGTGAGTGGTGAAGTGGCAGCCAGCATTTGGCACCAACTCAAGAAAACACATTTGGCTGACATTGAAAACCAAGTGACACCGCGTTTGGCGTTACCTGTGGAGCAGTGGGAAGTCAACCCTGCGTTTGAACCCCCTGCGTTGATCAAAGGCTACTTGCGATTAGGCGCCAAAGTTTTGGGCGCACCAGCGTGGGACCCAGACTTCAACACCGCCGACTTGCCCATGCTGATGAAGATCAACGACATGCCACCGCGCTATCGCAAACACTTTTTGGGCGCTTGATGCACTACAGAGCCATCTTCATCTCCGACCTGCATTTGGGTACACCTGGGTGCCAAGCAGACGCTTTGCTGGATTTCTTGAAGGAAAACACAAGTGACTATTTGTACTTGGTGGGTGACATCATTGATGGCTGGCAATTGCGTCGCCGTTGGTACTGGCCACAAGCACACAATGATGTGATTCAAAAGTTATTGCGCAAAGCACGCAAAGGCTGTCGCGTCATTTATGTGCCTGGCAACCATGACGAATTTGCACGCCATTTTTTAGACCATCATTTTGGTGGCATTGAAGTGCTGGAGGAAGCTGTGCATAAAACTGCCGATGGCCGACAGCTCTGGGTGATTCATGGCGATTACTTTGATGCAGTAGTACAGCAAGCCAAGTGGTTAGCTTATGTTGGTGACTATTTGTACGAGTTCACGCTCAAGCTCAACCGTTACTTGAACAATATGCGCGGCCGTTTGGGTTTGCCATATTGGTCGCTTTCGGCCTACCTCAAGCACAAGGTCAAGAAGGCTTTGAATTACGTCACCGATTTTGAAAATGCAGTGGCACATGAAGCAGCTAAGCATGGCTATCAAGGCGTGGTCTGTGGGCATATTCACCGTGCTGAAATTCGAGATGTGAATGGCGTGTTGTATTGCAACGATGGTGATTGGGTAGAGAGTCGCAGCGCGTTGGTTGAAAATGCACAAGGTGAGTTGTCTTTGCTTTATTGGCAGACAGAACCCGTTGTATTAGAAAAACCTCAACTGGTTAAAGCCGCATGAAAATTGCTCTCATCACAGACGCATGGCGTCCCCAAATTAATGGCGTTGTGACCACTTTGGTGGAGCTGGTGGACCAACTCAATGCCAAAGGTCATGTGGTGGAGGTGATTCACCCTGATTTATTTAAAACACGCCCATGCCCTGGTTACGCTGGTATTGATTTGGCTGTCAAACCGTATCTCCAATTGGCGCGTCAGTTGGAGGCGTTTGAGCCAGATGTGATTCATGTGGCGACGGAAGGCCCTTTGGGATGGGCTGCACGCAAGTACTGCTTGAAGCATGATTTGCCATTTACTACCGCATTTCACACCCGATTCCCAGAGGTTTTGAAAGCTGCTTTACGCATCCCGCTTTGGATTGGCTATGGCATTTTTCGTCATTTTCATAAGCCATCAGCAGGTGTCTTGGTTCCAACGCAAGGTGTCATGCGTTTGTTAGATGGTTGGGGTTTTAAAAATTTACGTAGCTGGACACATGGTGTGGACATGCGATTATTTCGCTACGCAGAGACGGTGGGGCACCACACTGGCTTAGATGACTTACCACGCCCAATTGCTTTGTATGTGGGCCGTGTATCGTATGAAAAAAATATCGACAGCTTTTTGGCCATGCCATGGCATGGAAGTAAAGTCGTGTGCGGTGTTGGTCCGCTTGAAAAAGAGCTGAAAGGCAAATTTCACCACGTGCGTTGGTTAGGCGTATTGCCGCGTGATGAGCTGGCACGCGTGTACGCCAGTGCCGATGTCTTCACATTTCCCAGTCGAAACGAAACTTTTGGTTTGGTCATGCTCGAAGCCATGGCGTGTGGAACGCCGGTGGCGGCTTATCCAGTCGATGGTCCCTTGGAGGTTCTGCGCCTCGATACCAACTATCCTCACGACCGCAAAGGTGGTGTACTGCACGAAGATTTAGCTTACGCCAGTTTGGAAGCATTGAAAGTGCCGCGCGCAGAAGCTAGAGCTCAGGCCCTGTCATTCAGTTGGGATGAATCCACGCGATTGTTTGAGCAGCATTTGGTGCAAATACATCGCGACGTTTGTGTGAGCCGTGAGGAGGTTCATCCGTGAACCTTTTGTATTTTTTGCCAAATAGTCTCAGTGACGCTAGCTTTGAAAGCTATTTGCGTGACACGCATCGCTTGATGGATTACCGAGATGTCAAAGATCAACTGCTTCCGCGATTGTTAGAGTCTATCGATGAGTTTTCAAAACACAGGCATTGCAGATTTACATGCACCAATCGCTTTGAAGGTCAGTTTCCCGCAATACGAATGCAATCCCCTGTGGGGTTTGTGCCAGATGTCATTCATATTGAGTTTCCACATCGCCATGAGTCCTTTGTGGTCAAGCAGGCAGGGCAAGAGTCCAAGGTGGAAGGGCTCGATAACTTAGCCAATTACCTACGTGTCATTTTGGTCATGGGACTTGCACATTGGCGAACGACGTGAATAATTTTTGAACTGATGCAAATGACTCTTTGAGTCATTTTTTTTTGATTGGTCGTCATTGAATTGACTTGATTCCTTCTTATTCCTTTCATCATGTTCTGTAACGATGAACGCATTCAGGAGGAAATTTATGCGAGTCACCGTCATTGGTTCTGGTTATGTAGGGTTGGTTACAGGTGCATGCTTGTCTGACCTCGGTTTTAAAGTGGTGTGTCTTGATAAGGACGAAGACAAGGTCGAAATGCTTCAGGCTGGCGAGGTGCCAATTTACGAACCTGGTCTGAAAGAGTTGTTGTCCCGTAATCACGCTGAAGGCCGGATTCGCTTCACAACAGATGCGCAAATGGCCATTGATCATGGTGACATTTTGTTCATTGCTGTTGGAACGCCTGCACAAGAAGATGGCTCTGCAGATTTAGCGCATGTGCTGTCCGTTGCCGCGATGGTGGGACGCAACCTTAAAGATTTCAAACTCATCGTCAATAAATCTACGGTTCCTGTGGGGACGGCTGACCGTGTGCGCGCTGCAGTGAGACACGAGCTGACGCAACGTGGCATGTCACCCGAAATGTTTGATGTGGTGTCCAATCCTGAGTTCTTGAAGGAGGGCGCAGCAATTGATGACTTCATGCGTCCAGATCGCATCGTGGTCGGTGTTGATGATGGCATTCACCATGAAAAAAGCCAGCGCATGATGGGCGATTTGTACGCCAGTTTCAACCGTCATCACTCACGCACAGTGTGGATGGATGTGCGCAGTGCGGAGTTGACCAAGTATGCTGCCAACGCCATGCTTGCGACACGTATTTCCTTCATGAATGAGATGGCTAACTTGGCAGATGCCTTGGGTGCAGATGTCGATCAAATTCGGCGCGGTATTGGTGCTGATAATCGGATTGGCTACAGCTTCTTGTATGCGGGCTGCGGTTATGGTGGCAGTTGTTTCCCAAAAGATACACAAGCGTTGGTCAGCACTGCACAGGCATACGGTCAGCACATGGCTGTGGTGAGTGCCACCGAGCAAGTGAATGAACGTCAAAAGACTTTGCTGGTTGATCGCTTGATCAAGCGTTTGGGAAATGATTTAACGGGGCGAAAAATTGCGGTCTGGGGTTTGGCTTTTAAACCCAACACTGACGACATGCGTGAAGCACCCAGTCGTATCGTGATCAAGAGTTTGTTAGAGCGTGGTGCTCACGTCACTGCATATGACCCCGTGGCTGGTCCAGAGGCGATGGTCGCACTGAGGATCGATTGCGCAGGTCATGACGGGTTGCTCAAAAACTTCACCTTGGTGCCCCATGACATGGACGCTTTGCATGGCGCGGATGCGTTGATGGTGTTAACAGAATGGAAAAATTTCCATAACCCTGATTTCCAGACCATGAAGTTGAGTATGCGTACGCCGTATATTTTGGACGGTCGCAATTTGTACAACCCTGATGCCTTGGCTGATTTAGGTATTGCCTATCAAGGGGTAGGCCGCCGCAATGACTTGGTTAACCTCAGTGTGGATCCGGTTGTCATGGAGTTGCCCGCACTCAATGCCTAAAGGCTTCTATTTTTTAATTGGTGCTCAGTTCGCTTCTGGTTTAGCCGATAACGCGCTGCTCATCTTAGGCATCTACTTTTTGAATGAGCAGGGCTACCCAAGCTGGTGGGCACCTTTGTTGAAATTCTCATTGACATTGGCTTATGTGCTTTTAGCCTCTGTGGTGGGGCCTTTGGCTGATGCTTTCTTTAAGAGCCGCTTGATGGCTTGTATGAACGCACTCAAAATCGTGGGTGTTGTTTTGTTGCTGGCCGGAGTTCATCCCTTGTGCGCATTTGCAGTGATTGGACTTGCTGCTTCGGTGTATGCGCCTGCCAAGTATGGCTTGGCCACTGAAGTTGTTCCTGCGCGTTTCTTGGTGCGAGCGAATGCATGGATAGAAGTATCAATGGTGCTCTCAGTGATTTTTGGCATTGCGTTAGGCGGTGCGTTGACGGGTTTGTCGGAGTCAAGCGCACCGATGAACTTTTGGACGCATACCCAAACATGGCCAGCACTGGTGGTGATCATTGGGGTATATCTGACCGCTGCCGCCTTAAATGTCGGGCTTTCATCCATGGATAAACGCAGTCCTTCAGCGCCTTTGACTGTGCACGCCATCCGAATCTCTACTTTTTTAAAATCCAACCAAAAGCTTTGGCGCGATCCTCTCGGTGGTGTTTCGTTGTATGTCACGACCTTGTATTGGGGTGTGGGGGCGGTGATGCAGTTTGCCGTGCTGGTCTGGGCTCAACAATCGCTGGGAATGACACTGAAGTTCAGTGCTTATTTGCAAGCCTTGGTCGCCATTGGGGTGATTGTGGGGGCCTACATGGCCGGGCGATCATTCAAGTTGCACTCTGCCCGACAGGCTTTGCCCTGGGGCTTGTTACTGGCTGTGTTGTTGCCAGTGATGGTCATGGTTTCTGAGTTGTGGATTGCTATTCCGCTGTTGTTGTGCGTAGGCGTTGCAGGCGGGATGTTGCTGGTACCCATGAATGCATTGCTACAACATCGTGGCATGCAAGTGCTCAGTTCGGGACGCTCTGTAGCTGTGCAAGGTTTCAATGAAAACCTTAGCGTGCTTTTGATGCTTGCAGCTTACAGTGGTTTGTTGGCGTTTGGCATGCCCTTGACCTACATCATGTTGCTGTTGGCTGTGATGTTGGTGGCAGGCATTGCGCCACTTTGTCTGCTGCTGTGGCGCCAATTTCGTTGATTACCCGACTTCAATGGCACGTTGGAAAATACTTTCCATCTGACCTGCGATTTCATCCCATCCTAAGTGCGCCACACTGGCGCGTGTGAACTCGCGTGCAACACGCAGCGTATCAGCGTCGTGGGTGATGTCTAAGGCGCGCTGGATGTAAGTGTGTGGTTCGTTGCTGTCAATCAGCCAACCATTTTTATGGTCTGTGATGAAGTCGCTGGCTGCTGCGCAATCAAATGCCAAAACGGGTGTGGCACTGGCCAACGCCTCTAAGGTGACATTGCCAAAGGTTTCCGTCAAGCTTGGGAACAACAGCAAGTCAGCACTGGCGTAAAGCGTGCTTAATTGCTCGTGCGTACACATGCCCATGAAGACCGCATCTGGACATTTAGACTCAGTCATGGCGCGCATGGGGCCATCGCCTGCAAACACCATTTTTACTTTGCGACCCGTTGCGATGAGGGCTTGGTAGGTTTGGATAGTCAACTCTAAATTTTTTTCAGCAGCCAATCGACCAACTGATAAAAGCACCATTGTGTCGGGTGTGGCGTTCCAGCTGCTTCGCATGACTTCACTGCGTTTGTCGGGATGAAACAGATTTGTGTCTACACCACGTGCCACAACTCGGAGATTTTTGAAACCCATATCTTCTAGCTGATGCTTCATCGCCTGCGTCGGAACCATGGTGAAGGCGGTTCGGTTGTGAAACTTGCGAAGATAGGCCACGATGGGTTTGCTTAACCAACCCATGCCGTAGTGTTGGCAGTAGCTGTGAAAGTTGGTCCGAAAATCCGATGTCACAGGCAAGCGAAGAATTTGTGCGGCTTGCAAGGCTGACCAGCTCAGCGGACCCTCTGTGGCAATGTGTACCAAATCAGGGCGTTTGGTGCTCCATGCTTTGATGAGGGCCTTCTTGCTGGGCAGACCGAGCTTGAGCTGTGGGTATCGAGGAATGGGTAAACCACGCAACAACAACTCGGACCAACCTATTTGCTCTTGTCCTTCATCGTGCTTATCTTGACGCGGGCGAATTAACTGAATGGTGTGATGACGTCGCCCTAAATGTTGGATCAGTTGTGACAAAGTGACTGCCACGCCATTGACTTCGGGTGGCCATGTTTCAGTGACAACTGCAATGCGTAAGAAGCGTTGGGTAGGTTCAAAATTCTCGACAGTGATTGGCGTATTGGGTGATAGTTCCATGTCTCTATGGTTGCTGTTGAATTTAACAACTTGATGACATGACACGCATTTGATGTTTTTATTTCATCTGTATATCAATGCAATTTGTCACTGTTTTTTCATATGACAAGCTCATGATTGGTAGGTCTTGACATACATGAGGAACATCAGACGTGAAAAATTTTTTAGAAGCCTTGCGCATCCAGCGCTGGGACGACCATCGCTATTACCACCACTGCCGCATCAATCAGTCGTTGCATCTACTCAGTGCGATTTGTTTTTTGATTTCATACGCCTTGTTGTTTGTGAATCCAGCTTGGGCGGCTTTGTTGGCTTGGTTGGTCTCGATGGTGGCTAGACAGTCTGGCCATTTCTTTTTCGAACCACTGGGCTATGACCATGTGAACGATGCCAGCAACGAATTCAAAGAAGACATCAAAGTGGGCTTTAATCTGCGTCGCAAAGTGGTGCTGCTCAGTATTTGGGTGTTGTTGCCACTGGTGATTTATTACTTTCCTGGCACGTTTGATGTTGTACCCATGCATGCATCATGGGTGGAGTTCTCAGAAGCAGTGGGCTATGCCTGGTTAGCTTTAGGGGCGGGCGGTTTGTTGTTCAGAACCATTCATCTTTGCTTCATCAAAGATGTGCAAACAGGTTTGGTGTGGATGACTAAAATTCTCACTGATCCATTTCACGATGTGTACCTGTATCACAAAGCCCCCTTGCAGCTGTTGCGAGGTCAGCGTTTTGACCAAAATTTCTTGAACGCAAGTCACTAAGCTCGGCTCATATACAAAAGGCATTCTGGTGAGTTACCAGAATGCCTTTTGATTTAATGAGACTTTTTTTGGGGCGAAAAGTTGCTTTAACGAAATAGTGTTTCTTTCAAGATGCTGCGACGGATGCTCTTGTTGGTGAGCTCGGGTGAATGCCACCACCAACCATCACTTTTCATTTGTGTCGCGGCTAGGACGAAGCGTTGCACCACAGTTTCAAAGTCATCATCGCTGTAGTTCAGGCTGAAAATCAAGCGACCCGTGCCTACCCAGCTCAGTGCCAAACCATGGACGCGCAAGTAATACTGAAGCATCCAGTGGTAGCGGCTGGGCTGTGTGTAAAAGAGTGTCCACACGCTGGACATGTTCGCGGCTTGCAATGGGATATGGTTGGCTTGCATGACACTGTTGAAATACTGGGCACGTGTATGCCATCGCTCATCCAATCCTTCGTAAATCGCTTGAATCTCGGGCGTTTCGATTTGATCTAAGAAGGCGGACATGGCACCCATGACCGCAGGATGCTCTTTGAACGTACCGCGGGCAAAGCAAATGTCGGCTGGGCGAGCGGGATTGAAGCGGTGCATCCATTCTTTTTTGCCGCACACCACCCCAACGGGAAAGCCGCCGCCTAGCGTTTTGCCGTAGGTCACCATGTCAGCTTTGACACCGAAATATTCTTGTGCACCGCCGGGCGCTAATCGAAAGCCTAAAAAAACCTCATCAAAAATCAGCACAACGCCGTTGTCGGTGCAAGCCTGACGCAATTTGTGCAGCCACTCGGTATAGGCTTGTCGGTCATAGGCTGCTTTGCGACTGCCATCGACCAAGGTGGTGTCGCCGGGGGCATTCACGTTGGGATGCAATGCTTGTAATGGGTTAACCAACACACAAGCGATGTCTTTGCGTTGACGAATCACATCTAAGCTACGTTCACTCATATCGCTGAGTGTGTAGGTTTCGCGTGGCGGCATGGGATTGCCAGGGCCAGGCTGCACGTCTTCCCACCATCCGTGGTAGGCGCCGCAAAATCGCACCAGATTTTTGCGTTTGGTGTGGTAGCGTGCCAGACGCACGGCTTGCATGACTGCCTCCGTACCTGACATGTGAAATGACACTTCATCCATGCCGGAAATTTTTTTGAGACGTTCTGCATTGCTGGCAACACATGGGTGATAGGCCCCAAGTGTGGGGCCTAAGCTTTGTGTTTTGGCCATGCCATCAGCCATGGTCTTTTTATAAAAATCTGCACCAAATACGTTGACGCCATAAGAGCCGGTCAGGTCGTAAAACGATTGACCATCTAAGTCGGTCACGTATACGCCAGTGGCTGACTGTAAGAATGAGCCTACTTTGAGATGTTCTTGCACCAAAGGGCTGAACTGGAAGGGCACGCGATATGCGGAAATAAATTGCATGTCCGAGATGCTTTCGCGTGCCGCTGCTGTGGCTTGAATGCTCAAGGGATGGCGTGCCTTGAGAACTTCAGCAATTTTGAAAAATGCCTGACGACGAAGATTTTGTACTTCGAATGGCGCGTTGTCACATTTAAAGAACATTTGCTCATCAAAATGGTAGCCGGGCAGCAGGCGAGCTAAACGTTTGGCCATGCGTGAGTGGCCTGCCAGCGACCGATGTTTGGCGCGTGAGAGTTGTAGTCTTTGATAAATAGACGGTGCCAATGTCGCCAATGCGCCCAAGCTCATCCAAGTGGTGTTCACAGTCAATTTCCTTGTGTAAGAGATATACCTTTGTATTTAAATTAAGTGACAAGACGATGAAGATTCGAAATAAATTTCAAACGTGGCTTTTGCAAGAAGACCTGAATTTTTTATTGACTAACCGTATTCCACGCATCACGTTGACGCACTTCATGGGGTGGTGGAGCCAGTTACGTCACCCATGGGTTGTTAAATTTTCTATTGCGGTTTGGCGTTGGTTCACAGATTTAGATTTGAGCGAGGCTAAGCAACAAAAATTTTCCACAGTACATGAATGCTTCACGCGTGAATTACGATCTGGCTTGCGTCCTATTGATGCAGATCCCGCTGTGATGACTTCCCCCTGTGACTGCATCGTCGGCGCGTGCGGAGAAATTCGCGATGGCATGGTCTTTCAAGCTAAGAATTTCCCGTACACCCTGGACAGCTTGTTAAGTTCGCCGGAATTGGTGCAGAGTTGGCCTCGTGTGCTTGAGGGAGGTACGTTTGTCACCATGCGGTTGACCAGCAGCATGTACCACCGGTTTCATGCACCTAGCGATGCGCATTTGAGCCATGTCACGTACATCTCAGGCGATACATGGAACGTTAACCCCATTGCTCTGACCCGAGTTAAAGAGCTGTTTTGCAAAAACGAGCGTGCCGTTTTACAAATGCAAACCATGCAAGGCACACAATTCTTGATCGTACCTGTGGCTGCTGTATTGGTGGCCAGTATGCGTTTCCATGCAGTGGATGTGTTGCTAAATCTGCGCTACAAAGGACCGAACGAAATTCCATGTGATGCCAGATACGTCAAAGGGCAAGAGATGGGGTGGTTTGAGCACGGCTCTACTATTTTGTTGTTTGTTCCGCGTGGCTATTCGCTGGTTTCAGGCATTGAAACTGGCAAGCATATTCGCATGGGAGAGGCATTGCTCAAGCGATGACCATACAGCACACGGCAGCTAAGATGAAGGCGCCTAATCCTGTTGCGATGTGATTGCCGTAGTTCTTTCCACCACTGATATAAGCTAAAAATATTTTTGAAAATGCACTCGATGCCAAGATCGCGATAACTCCCCATCGCGCATAGGCCGATTGCACAACATCCGCGTGACTGAGCTGTGCAATGCTGACTGCTGCTGCATGGATTTCGACCAAGCCGACCACCGCCGACGTGATGACTGTGCCAGAGTCACCCAATATGCCTCGCAGCCAAGCCGAGCACAAGCTGACAACACTGATCGTGGCGGCGATCAGTAATGCATGTGATGCTTTGAAAGCGTGCTGCGAGACGGGGAGTTGAAACTCGTTTGATGTTTTAGCGCTTCGCATGAAAACGACGGCTACCATCAACAATGCCGCACCTGCTGACATCAGCGGCCATTTGACCGAAAGCATTAACTGAGGTGCACTTGCTGAAAGCACCAGCGTGAACAAGGCAAGCGATGACATCACAGAGAGAAGTGCTGCAGCACTTGTCATCAATTCCAATTCTGGTTTCTCGTGTGCTTTTCTTCCAAATTCTGCAATTGCTGCTGTGGAAGATATAAAGCCACTGAAGAAGCCAGCCAACGACAAGCCCCAAGCCACTCCTGATGTGCGCATGCATATATGTCCCACCATGCCCACGCTCATGATCAATACGACTATTTTCCACATCGCGTAGGGATTGAGTGCATTCCAAGGATCGATGGGTGTTGTTGGTAAAAGGGGTAGTACAACCAACGTTGAGGCAAATAACATCAAGGCATCTTCTAACTCATGCTCTGTCAATAACTCTTGGCTGAACTTGCGTAATGGCTTTTTCACGTAAAGCAGGCCAGCCACAATCACGCCAATTCCTGCAGCGAGTGAGGCATCTTTTGTCGCAAGAGCAGATAAGAGCATGGTCAAAATCAGAGCGACCTCACCTGTCATGCCCGGATCTTGAGGTGCCGACTGGTGGTAGCTCATAACGTTCAATAGACCGATGGCTAGGAGAGCCGCAATAAAAACATCTTCACCAAGTGAAAAGGCGATAGCTCCCAGCAATGAAACGATCGCATGAGTTCTAACGCCAGCTTTCATCACGCCTGGTTTGTGTAGGCGCTCCCTCACGGTTCCTATCAATAGGCCAATGCTTAGCGCTGTAAAAAATCCAACAAATGATTCGTTCCAATTCATTTGTCTATCTTAGTGAGTTGGCGTTCATGAACACGTCTTGCAACCATCGCTTATTGAATCTCATTCAAGACGGGTTGGGACATGCAAATATTTTTACGTTTTTATATTTTTTATAGCAACTCAATAGGGTAAAACGTATGTATGCCAATTCACAGTAACGTCATAAATGTCACACGTTTGTCATGATAAACAGACACACTTGATGCCAGTTAGACAGGTACACAAATGACGATAGGCGCAACTGGCAAAGAGCCACAAATATCAAAGACTTCCAAAGTTGAATGGCTAGACCGAGACTTGAGCTTGCTCGCCTTTAACGCGCGCGTACTCGATTGGGCCAAGCGCACAGAGGTCCCGTTGCTTGAGCGCTTGCGTTATTTGTGCATCGTGTCATCCAACCTGGATGAATTTTTTGAGGTGCGTGCAGCACTGCACCACAGTGTGGAGCATCCCAAAGCGCCACTGGATGCCGCAGGTGTGCATGCACAAGACTCACTCAGCAAAGTGGCCCATGCCTTGGTGGATGAGCAGTACGCGCTTTACAACGATGTACTAATGCCTGCATTTGCCAAAGAGGGGGTGCGCATCTTGTCGCATGGCGACCGAACCTTGGCGCAGCACCAATGGGTGAAGTCATTCTTTGAACGCGAAGTGCGCCCCTTGTTATTACCGGTGGGGCTAGATCCTGCACACCCGTTTCCGCAAGTGGCGAACAAGTCGCTCAACTTCATTGTGCGTTTGTCGGGTAAAGATGCATTTGGTCGTGACAACGAAATTGCGATTGTCAAAGTGCCACGCAGTTTGCCGCGCCTCATTCCGTTGCCAGAAAAACTCTCGGGTAAACGCCAGCTGTTTGTGTCTATCTCCAGCGTCATTCGCGCCCATTTGAAAGACCTGTTTCCAGGCCGTGATGTGGGACAGTTCTCGCAATTTCGCGTGACCCGACATTCGGACCTGTCGGTAGACGAAGAGGATGTGAAGAATCTGCGTACCGCTTTACGCAAAGGTTTGGTGCATCGCAATTACGGTCAGGCTGTGCGCTTAGAGGTGTCTTCAGGTTGCTCAGAGTATTTGTCTGAATTCTTGTTGCACCAGTTTGAATTGCCGCACTCGGCGCTTTACCGCGTGCATGGCCCTGTGAACTTGGTGCGTTTGAACCAGTTGATTGATTTGGTGGACAACCCCAAGTGGCTCTTTCCGCGCTACACCGCCAGCTACCCGCAGCAGATGGTGACCAATGGGTCTATCTTTGACCGCTTGCAAAGTGGCGACGTGATGATTCACCAGCCCTATGAGAGCTTTGATGGCGTGTTGGCATTTTTGCGTGAGGCTGTGCGCGACCCCGATGTGCTGGCCATCAAGCAAACCATTTACCGCACAGGCGCTGATTCGGTGTTGATGGAGTTGCTGCGTGAGGCGGTGCAACGCGGCAAAGAAGTGACGGTGGTGGTCGAGCTCAAAGCTCGCTTCGACGAAGAGGCCAACATCAATTGGGCTGAAAAGCTGGAATACATTGGCGCCCAAGTGGTGTATGGCGTGGTGGGGTTGAAGACGCATGCCAAGATGCTGTTGGTCACGCGCCGCGAAGGGCGCAGCATTCGCCGTTACGCGCATTTGTCAACCGGTAACTACAACCCCCGCACGGCCAAGCTCTACACCGATTTGAGCCATATCACCTGTGACCCCAAACTCACGCAAGACGTGGAGAGTGTGTTTAACTTGTTGGCCAACCAAAGCAAGATTCCACGCTTGAACAAGCTGATGATTGCACCGTTCCAACTGCAACGCAGCTTGATCGACAAGGTTGAAAAAACTGCGCGAGCTGCTGCGCAGGGTGTGGCCAGTCGCATCATCTTGAAGATGAACACACTCACCGATGAAAAGCTGATGGAGGCTCTGGTGCATGCAGGCAAAGCCGGTGTGCAAATTGATTTGATCATTCGCGGTGCATGCATGTTGCCGGCACTTCGTCCGGGTGTGACTGACAACATCCGTGTGCGCTCCATCATTGGTCGGTTCTTAGAGCATTCGCGCGTGTTTTATTTCCGCACGGGCAATGACGAGTCTTTGTATTTGTCCAGCGCCGATTGGATGAACCGCAACATGCTTCGCCGCGTTGAGTTGGCATGGCCTGTGGAAGATGCCGTCTTGCGGCAACGCGTGATTGACGAATGTTTGGTGGCTTATTTGCATGACAACGTAGACGCATGGACTTTGAATGCCGATGGTCACTACACGCGCGTGCAAGCGGCCAAGCCCAAACGCACATCAACCAAAACAACGCCGACCACCACGGCTGCACCCTTGCACGGTGCGCAAGCCGCGTTGATGGCGCTGCATGGTGCCAAACTGTGATGTGGTGAACTGAGAGGACTGCATGGATTTGATTTTGTGGCGTCACGCAGAAGCCGAGGTTGCCTCCGAAGGAGGTGACGATTTATCACGATCTCTCACCAAAAAAGGTGAACGTCAAGCCATGCGCATGGCCGCTTGGCTAGACCGGCATTTGCCAGAAGGCACACGGGTGTTGGTGAGTCCATCCAGACGCACGCAACAAACGGTGGCGCCTTTGGGGCGTAAATTTAAACTGCGCGACGAGTTGGTGCCCGAAACATCCGTAGAGGATGTGTTGAACTTGCTGAAGTGGAATGCTGAAACGGGACCTCAATTAAAGGGACCCGTGTTGCTGGTGGGGCATCAGCCTTATTTGGGTGAATTGGTGGCCAAATTGCTGGGTATGCAAGAGCACACATGCCCTGTGCGCAAGGGCGGCGTTTGGTGGCTGCGTACACGCCTACGCGACGGCCAACCCCAAACGGTGTTGCTGACCGTCGCCTGTCCTGAACTTACTTCGTCTTCGTGGGACGACCGGTCTTGATGGTCGGCACGTTGCTCAACGCTGCTTTGAACTGAATGTCGCTCATGGCGGCCAAGGCTTTGACGCCAGCGCGCAGCAGTTCGCTTTTCTTCACCGCTTGACCGAGTTTGCCTGCGCGAACTTTCAAGCTGTCGATGACCACGTATTCGTCTTTAGGAATCGTGAAGCTGTCACGCACCAGTTTGGGTTTTTTGACTTTGGCAGGTTTGACCGCTTTGACGGGCTTTGCTGGTGGAGGTGTGGCTACCTTCACTGGGGATTTTTTAACTGCGGCTTTGCGTACAGGCTTGGTTACTACTTTTTTCACCACAGGCTTTTTGACGGCGGGTTTCTTTGCGGTAGGCTTTTGGGCTGCGCGTGATTGAGCGGTTGTACTCACTGTTCATTCCTTGATAATTTAAAAGAATAAACAGTTTATACCGTTTAAATTAAAAAACCTAGTGTCATATATGTCACGATTTCGTCACAAAATCAAAGGCCCATGGGGCTTTGATCCAAGATGCACTTTCTTGCTTAAGCAGATGCACTGATTGCGGAAATTTTTGTTCCCATGATGAGGGCGCGATCAAGGTGATTCGATGTTTATGGTCATCGCAACTCAAGCGCAGGGCTAGATCGTCTGGGTCTTTGCGGGCGTGGCACAAAATCAGGCTGACGCGCAGGGCCATCAGCATTTTGGTGAACTCGTCTTCTTGCAATTCGTTTTCGAGTTTTTTCAACTTGCCGCGTTGCCCAAGCACTAACAAACCCAAGCGGTGCAGCTCGGGCATGCCAAAACCAAGCAGGTCGGCATTGTCCAAGATGTAAGCGCCATGTTTGTGGTAGTCGCTGTGTGAGATGGCCACGCCCACTTCGTGCAGTTGGGCGGCCCAACTCAGTTTTCTACACAAACGATCGATGGTGTCGGCATCGCTGTCTTTGGGCTTGACATACATCTGTTGCAGCAGGTGCACAGCCACGCGGCCTACACGCTGGCCTTGTGCAGTGTCTACCGCAAATTTGACAGCCAATCGCTGAACAGAGACGTCACGCGTGTCTGTGTCGTGATCTTCGCGTTCCACCATGTCAAACAACACGCCATGCCGCAACGCGCCTTGTGCCACATACAAGGTGCTGACTTGTAGCAAGGTCATCAAGGCGCGCAGCACACTGACGCCACCACCAATGACGGCTCGTCGATCGTCTTTGAGCCCTTCAAGTTGTACCTTGCTGGCCAGACCAGCGCGCACCAAGCATTTCACCAGCCAGTCCAATCCGTCTAGGCTGATTTCACCTTCAGGAAAACCTGCCAGAGCCAAAATGTCAGCCACCGCACCCACGGTGCCCGAGGCGCCATAGGCTTTGTGCCACTGGTGTCGGGGGTAGGTGGAGAGGGCTTCTTCTAGCACGGCTTGCGCGGCGATCTCCGCCTTGTCAAAGGCATGTTGCGTGAACTCACCCGTTGGAAAATACGTCATCGACCAAGCGACACTGCCCACGCGAAATGAGGCTGTTTCCGTGGCATCTAAACCTTGGCCCAACACCAACTCGGTCGAGCGACCGCCAATGTCTATGACCAAGCGACGCTCATTGCTGCTGGGCAGCATGTGGGAGACGCCTTGGTAAATCAAGCGAGCTTCTTCCGTGCCTGCAATCACCTCGATGGGGAAGCCCAATATTTCGCAACCACGTTTTAAAAACGTTTCACGGTTTTTGGCTTCGCGCAGTGTTTGAGTGGCCACAGCGCGCACTTGTGTTTTTTTGAAGCCCGACAAGCGTTCGGCAAACCGGGCCAAACAGTCCCAGCCACGCTGCATAGCTTCATCGGTGAGATTGCGATCTTCGTCTAAGCCATTGCCTTGTCGTACCGTCTCTTTGAGGTAGGCCACACGTTGAATTTGTCCGTGGTCGTAGCGACCGATTTCAAGGCGAAAGCTGTTAGAGCCCAAATCAATCGCTGCGAGGAGTGTGCCGTGTTTCATAAAAACAATATTACCGTTTATTTGTGACGAAAATATGTCACAGCTTTGTCATGAACGGGGCTTAAAGTTCGCGTCACTTCTTCCACTGAGGCTGTTATGAATACCTTTGACGAAAACGACCTGCGCAACCATCCACGTCCTGATGAGACAGATTTCAATCGCATGGTGAACACGCTGCTCAGTCGTCGCCAGCTGTTGGGTGCGGCAGGGGCGAGCATGGGCTTGTTCTTGGGTGGTCAGGGTCTGGCACAAGCTGCGACCTCTTTGGGCAGGACCTCTCAGAAGGTAGGCCCGCGCATCGGCTTCATGCCCATTGCTGCCAATTCTTTAGACACCATCACGGTACCCGCAGGCTACCAATGGCGCGTGTTGGCTTCGTGGGGCGATGCCATTTTGCCGGGCGGCACACCGTTTGCCCCCGCCACGCGTGGCACAGCCATCAGCCAAAGCTTGTCCATCGGCGACAACAATGATGGCATGAGCTTTTTCAGCTTAGGCGCCGATCACGGCGTGATTGCGGTGAACAACGAATACGCCAACTATGAATACCTGTTTGCCAACGGCCGCTGCAACAGCATCGAAGACACACGCAAAGCCCAAGCCGCACACGGTGTGAGCGTGTTTGAAGTGCGCCGCATTGGCGGTGTGTGGAAGCTCCAGCCCCAAGCGCGCTTGAACCGTCGTATCACGGCCACCACTGAAATGCGTTTGAGCGGCCCTGCCGCAGGCAGCGCTTTGCTGCAAACACAGGCCGACCCCACAGGCACGGTGGCCTTGGGTACCTTCAACAACTGCGCCAATGGCCGCACACCGTGGGGTACCTATCTGACGTGCGAAGAAAACTTCAACGGTTACTTTGGCACCGCCGAGAACTTGCCCGACAACGCAGCGTTTAAGCGCTATGGCATCAGTGCCAAAGGTGCCGGCCTGAACTGGCATCCTTTTGATGGTCGCTTTGATTTGGCCAAGAACCCCAACGAACCCAACCGTTTTGGCTGGGTGGTCGAAATTGACCCGATGGACCCTACCAGCACCCCCATCAAGCGCACTGCGCTGGGCCGTGTCAAACACGAAAACGCCGAAGTGGTGGTGAATGCCGATGGGCATGTGGTGGTTTACATGGGCGACGACGAGAAGGGCGAGCACATTTATAAATTTGTGTCTGCGAAGAAGTTTGATGCCAAGAATCCGAAGGCCAACCGCGACTTGTTAGACGAGGGCACTCTGTACGTGGCACGTTTCGCCACGGTGGATGGCAAAGCGCAAGGCGAGGGTGAATGGTTGGAACTCACCCACGGCAAAAATGGCTTGACGGCAGAGGCGGGCTTCAAAGACCAAGCCGAGGTGTTGGTCCACACACGGTTGGCCGCCACAGTGGTGGGCGCCACCACCATGGACCGTCCCGAGTGGATTGCAGCGCACCCTACACAAGCGCAGGTGTATGTGACCCTCACCAACAACAGCGACCGCGGCGTGAAGGCCAACCAAGCATTGAATGGTCCCAACCCACGCGCTAAAAACGTGTACGGTCAAATCGTGCGTTGGACGCCCAAGGACAACGACCACACCTCGAACCAATTCACATGGGACATCTTTGCCTTGGCAGGCAACCCCACGCTGCACAAAGACGCGTATGCGGGCTCTGCCAACATCACGCCCGACAACATGTTCAACAGCCCCGACGGTTTGGCGTTTGACCGCGATGGCCGCTTGTGGATTCAAACCGATGGCGACTACAGCAATGCCAAAGAATTTGCAGGTATGGGCAACAACCAAATGTTGTGCGCCAATCCTGTGACGGGTGACATCAAACGTTTCTTGGTGGGTCCCATCGCTTGCGAAATCACGGGCATGACCTTTACGCCCGACCAAAAGACGATGTTTGTGGGCATTCAGCATCCAGGTGAAAAGTTGGCGCCTTCGCATTTCCCGCACGGCGGTGATTCGGTACCGCGTTCATCCATCATTGCCATTTCACGCCGTGATGGTGGCGTGGTGGGGGCGTAAAGGTTTAAGCGCCTAACCCACTCAATGCGTTGAGCTTGGCGCATATGTTTGCCAAGCTCGGGCGCTTCGCAGGTGTCTCGTGCAAGCACTCTTGTGCGAGTTGGGCCAAGGCTTGAAGCTGGCGGAGCTGTGAGGTGGTGTCACACTGCTTCGCCAGCTCTTCTAGCAAACACCCCAAAGCCCGCACTTCGAGTTTTTCTAAACCTTGTGCGAGTGCTGCATCGTTCACATCAAAGA
>ERZ650303.100-NODE-100-length-23252-cov-5.425486_pt1 | contig 23252 bp, 21 predicted proteins | sample MGYA00376239_ERZ650303 | MGnify/ENA primary metagenome ERZ650303 (study PRJEB26733, sample SAMN07839262) | wastewater metagenome | biome: small river; feature: stream; material: water | place: USA: North Carolina | collected 2016-04-05 ... | reverse complement strand
CGGTTTGAATATCCAGCTACCGCATGAGCAGCGCCGGAACCTATATCAGAACGTCTCCGTGGGCTTCAAGCATTTCTTTGCCCGTAAATACATGTTTGTCCGCTTTGCCATGGCCTACGTGGTGATGCCCGGTGGCTTCGGCACGCTGGATGAGTTGATGGAGGCGCTGACTTTGATCCAGACCGGAAAGAGCGCCCGATTTCCGGTGATTCTGGTGGGGAGCGCGTTCTGGGGCGGGCTGCTGACCTGGTTGAAAGAGCGTTTGGTTGCGGAACAGATGATCAGTCCGGAAGACATGGATCTGATTCAGGTCATCGATGATCCGGATCTGGTGGTAGAAGCGATTTACCGTCATTATGAGACACGTGGTTTTGCCCCATTACCCGCAGAGCGCGAGCTTTTGCTCAACCTGTAATAAAATCTGCCTATTACACCGCATATCGTCTGGATTTCGGCATGTCCTTATTTTCGTCACCCTCCACCTTTTTAGCCATCGTTCGCGCCGGGTGCGTGCTCGTGGGGCTGTTCGCCAGCCTTGAGGCCATGGCGCAAACGCGCTCGGCACCCTTGCCGCCGCAAGTGGTGACCTATGATCCCGCGCTGACCAGCCCGGAAGCCGAAGCAGAAGAAGAGGCTGGTGTGACGATTACGCCGGATGATCGTAGTACCAGTATTCGTTCCTACGGGTCGGGCGGTCAACCGAGCCGTGTGGTGGTGACGCCGCCGATTCTGCCGTCTTACTCCGAGTCGCCGGAGGTGGACCCGCAAAGCGTGATGCCAGAATCCGATCCGGTGCGGGGTGATATGGTGCAACCGCCGATGTGGACACTCTGGAGCTGGTAAGAAAATGAGTGATCCCTATAACCGTCAGCATCGTCAGGCCCCCTGGCTGGACACCCATACCCCCGAAGCGCTGCCGTCGATTCGCCATGTGGGCGTCGGCCACGGCGTGCGCTGGATCAGTGAAGGCTGGGCCTTATTCATACGTCGTCCGGGCATCTGGTTAGTGGCGGCGCTGTTGCAATTACTGTTGATCATGCTGGTCCTCTTGATCCCCTTGTTGGGTCAGGTGGGCGCTCATCTGCTGATGCCGATTTTGTCGGCGGGTCTGATGGTTGTTGCTCAGCGCGTGCAGTTCAACGAGCCGGTGAGTGTGTCGGATGCGTTTGCCGGCTTTCGTGAGCACGCGCCGGCCGTCGTCAACGTGGGCGTCTGGTACATGCTGGGCTGGATGCTGATTGTGGCCTTAGGTTTGTTACTGGGCGGTGGCGCAGCCCTGTCCGGGATGGCCGTAGGGCTGGAGACGCAGTACGAGTGGCTGGGTGTCATTATCAGCGTACTGGGTATTATTCTCGCCGTTACCATCAGCCTGTTGCTGGTGCTGCCCTTGGTGATGTCTGTCTGGCTAGCACCGCCTCTAGCGGTTTTCCATGATATTCCGGCGATCACGGCGATGAAGCATTCTTTTGTCGCCAGCTGGCGCAGCCTGCCAGCCTTTATCGTGGCCTTTTTCCTGGTGGCGTTGATGCTGTTCCTGACTGCGCTGACCATGGGTCTGGCATTGTTGGTGGTGATCCCGGTCATGGCTGGTGCAACCTATGCAGCCTATCAGGATCTGTACGAGTTGCCGCAGCCGGTGACGCCTGCCGCTTCGAGTGAACCGGCGCATGGCTGATTTGTTGGAACCAGTCACCGTACGTAGCGGCTGGCAGTGGTTTACCACGGGGTTTGTCCGCTATCGGCGTAATCCGGCCCTCATGATTTTCTGGGTAATGACCTATTGGACACTGCTAGGGCTGGCCGGCCTTATGCCAGTCCTGGGAGATCTGGCGGTGGCGGCCCTGGCCCCGGTGCTGCTCGTTGGGGTGCTGGCCGGTTGCCGTGCCTTGGATCAGGAGCCGGGTCTGCCGACCGTTAAGGTATTGTTTTCCGGTTTCGGTCCGCGCTTTCAGCCGTTAATGGCTTTGGGTATTTTGCATTTCCTGCTGACCATGGGCGTACTGGCATTAACGGCGCTGGTTGATGGCGGCGTGTTGTTGCAACTCCTGGCGCGCTCGGCGCTGGGTGTGGCCGACGCCAGCTTGCCCGACCCTGATAGTTTGTCGCCTGCGGCCCTACTTCTGGCCGTTGTGGCGTATGTGCCTGTCATGTTGGCTTTTGCCTACGCTCCGCTGCTGGTAGCCTGGCGGGGTTTTGGTCTGGGTAAATCGTTATTCTTTAGCCTGGTCGGCTCCTGGCGCGCCTGGCGTGGTCTGTTGGGCTTGCTGGCAGCCATCCTCTTCTTTGGCGTCTTCCTGCCGACGCTGGTGATGTCCCTGTTACTCGGCGCGGGTCTGAACGATGCGCTGGTCACCTCGGTGGTTATTGTGCCGATGTTGGCCATTTTGGCACCGACCATCGTGTCCGCTTTCTACACGAGCTATGGCAGGGTGATTCCGGATACCGAGGGCGCCCCTCCGGCGCAATCTGTCTGAAGCTCGTCGGCATACTGGGTGGGACCTTCGACCCGGTGCACGTCGGTCATGTGCAACTGGCGCATGCGGCACAGCAGGCATTGGGTTTGGATGCGCTCTTGTGTATTCCGGCGGGCGCGCCGCCGCACAGGCCAGCGCCCATCGCCAGCGCGACGGATCGTCTGGCGATGGCACGGCTAGCCTTTGATCAGGGATCAGGCTGCCACGTGGATGATGCCGAAGTCTTGCAAAATGGTCCCTCCTGGACCATTCGTACTTTGGAACGCCTAAGACAGGCTGCGCCAGATCAGAGTCTGGTATTGATTGTGGGTGCCGATGCGTTGTTGGGATTGCCTACCTGGCTGCGCTGGCATGAGCTCTTGGATTTTGCACACATTGCCGTGGCTAACAGGCCCGGCAGCGAGCTAAATCCTGCTACGCTACCCGATGCACTGGCAAACGTCTGGCACAACGCCTTCACCACGGATCTGACCCGTTTGCATCAGCAAAGCGCAGGCTACCTGGTTTCGTTTAACATAGCACCCTGTCCGGTGTCGGCCACACAAGTGCGCCAGGCCTGCAAGCAGGGAACCTCATTGCAGGGTCTCGTCCCCGCAGCGGTTGAAAATTACATCCGCGATCACCATCTCTATCCGCAGGCTACACACTGACGGTTACTTCAGCATCAAGGAAAAACGCATGACCAAAGCCCTCTCGATTAAAGCCCTGGAAACGATCGCTGTTGATGCGCTGGAAGACATCAAGGGTCGAGACATCATTGTCGTGAACACGACCAAGCTCTCGCAGATGTTCGAACGCATCATTCTGGCGAGCGGCGAATCAAATCGTCAGACACGCGCATTGGCACGTCATGTCGCCGATAAGGTGCGCGAGGCGGGTGGCGAAGTGCTCTCTACCGAAGGCGAAGACACGGGTGAATGGGTGCTAGTCGATCTGGGACCGGTGGTTGTTCACATCATGCAGCCGGACGTGCGACTGCATTTTGATCTGGAAGGCCTGTGGGGTCCAGGTAAACCGGCGGGTCAGGCCGCACTCAAGGCCCAGGCTAAAAAAGCCGTTGCCAAGGCAGCCGCTGATGCGGATGACGAAGATGCACCGGTCGCTAAACCCAAAGCGGTGCGCAAGCCTGCGGCTAAAAAAGCAGCGGCCAACACAACTGAGAAAAAACCGGCGGCACGTAAACCTGCCGCTGCGAAAACCGCGGCACCACGAAAAGCCCCTGCAGCTCGCGCGCCGCGCGCAAAAAAACCTGCGGCTGAATGAAGCTGCATCTGATCAGCGTCGGCCAACGTCTGCCCGGCTGGGCAGAGGCCGCCTGTTCGGATTACCTCAAACGATTTCCGCGTTCGCAGCCGATTACACTGCATGAGATCAAAGCCGAGCCGCGCACGGGTAATCGCACGGCGCAACAAATGATGGCAGCGGAGGCCGTGCGTATTGACGCGGCTATACCGGCGGGCGCGCGACGGGTGATGCTCGATGAACGGGGCGCGGACCTCACGACCATGGCGCTCGCCAAACGCCTTGAGGCCTGGCAGGGTGATGCGCAGGACGTGGCGCTGATTATCGGCGGTGCCGATGGGATTGACCCAGCCTTAAAAGCCACCGCCCATGAAATGATCCGGTTGTCTTCCCTGACTTTGCCGCATGCCATGGCGCGGGTACTGCTGGCTGAGCAACTGTATCGCGCGACCACCGTCATGTCTGGCCATCCGTATCACCGCGAATAACGAATCTATGCAGAAGATCTGGTTGGCTTCCAAAAGCCCGAGACGCGCCGAGTTGCTCACTGGGATCGGCGTGTCGTTCGACGTGCTGCAGTTCACCGATGCGGCGGGTGCCCAGTATGAAGTTGATGAAAGTGTGTTGCCGGGCGAAGCACCGCGCGACTATGTGCGGCGTGTTGCTCTCGATAAAGCCTTGCATGCGCATGCCTATCTGAAGGATCGGGGTTTGGCTTTGCAGCCCCTGCTCACGGCAGATACCACCGTGGCACTGGGTGATCGGATACTGGGTAAACCTGCCGATGCCGCAGAAGCGTGTGAAATGCTCGGTGCCTTATCGGGCACCACGCACGAAGTCCTCTCAGCGGTCGTCGTCATCGACGGTGGCGATATCCGGCAGGCCTTGTCGATCAGCCATGTGCGCTTCATGCCGCTGGATGCTGAGACCATCGAGCGCTACGTAGCCTCCGGCGAGCCTTTTGATAAAGCGGGGGCTTACGGCATTCAGGGGCCTGCGGGTATTTTTGTGGCCGAGATGCAGGGCAGCTTTACCGGCATCATGGGCTTGCCGGTGCATGAAACCGCCTGCTTGCTTGAACCATCAGGCTTCGTATTCTGATTTAAGCGGGCAGCAGCCTTAAAATTTCTGCGGCCGTGACGCTGGCACCTTGCGAGGGAATGGGTGGTTTGACCGGTTGGCTGAGTAAGGCTTGCAGCGCGTCTGCAAAATACCCTTTGGCAAACTCGTAAGCGGGCAAGGCCGCGCATAAGGCCTGCGTGTGGAGCCATTCAGTGAGGACACTTTGTTCTGGCCAATCAGTCCGTGGCACGTAAAGCAGTGGCGTGGCGGCTAGTGCGGCTTCAACGAAAGTGCCGTAACCCGGCTTGCAGATAACGGCATCTGCGGCTTTGAGTAGATCCGTAAAATGCAGACCGCTTAATTGCGCCAGGCGCGCCCCATTGACGATGCCTTTTTTCGGCAGGCCTTCGGCGGGTAAGGTGTGCTGGTTGGCAACGACGAGGGTCAGCGCTGTTTGAGCTGGCCAATGGGTCATAGGTAGTGCGCTTTCGATGCCGCCCATGCCGATGAGGACCCACGGACGCGCTCGATACGCTTCCGGTAAGTGAGCCTCCAGGTGCGTGCGCAGCTGTGCTTTAGAATCAGGGCTAAGCGTACCAACGGGTGGCACGATAATTTCTTTCTGGCCGTGCATTGGCATGCCGGGAGTCAGGCGTAGGGCCAATGTCGTCTGATTGTAGATATGATTCAGTCGAGTTAGAACGGGGAGCGCGCCCGGTAGGTCCTGAAAATAAAAGCGAGCCATATCTGCCCAGTTCAGGGAGCTCATAGCGATATTCGGGACGTTCAGGGCTTGTCCGGCAGCCAGCGGCATTTCGCCGACATCACTGATGATCAGATCTGGCGAGACGCTGCGCACCAGACGGCAGGCTGCGTCCAGGTGCGAAGCCCAATCGGTTTCGCGTTGGCGATAGCGTGCCCAGCTGGCCGGTATATCGACTTGCAGCGCATCATGCATAACAAAGCCGATATCACACGGAGCGGCAAGATAGTGAAAGTCAGATGTCATGCGCCCGCGCAAGGTGGCTTCAGGCAGCAAGCTCCAGATCGTCAGGTCGATGTCCGGGCGGAGTTCACAAAGGGCCTGACAGACTGGTGCCATTTGGCCAAGGTGCCCCAGGCCATGCGCACTGATGGCAACCAGTACGCGGGCCATGGTGCGGGACATGATTTAAGCGTGCGGCTTGGTAGCGGAGGTCGAGGCGGCAATCGTTTCTGCCGACGGCGTATCGATCAAACGGGCCAGGAAAGCCCCGTCATCGCGGGCCGACCAACCATCACCTTGTACCCAGACTGCATGGCCCATGCCACGGCCGACATCAACCGATTCTCGTTCGCGACCTTCTAGTGTAGTGATCTGCACAATCCGGTTGCCGAGCGGGTGAATGACTTCGACCCAGTCGCCTACGCCAAAGCGGTTACGGACGTCGATGCGTACGGCGTTGCGTTCTGCATCCCAGACCACATCGCCAGCGTACTGACTACGGCCGGATTCGGAATAGCCGCGTAGATAATTCTGTGTGTCGGCATCGTGGTGGCGCTGGTAAAAGCCGTCGGTATAACCGCGATTGGCCAGGCCTTCCAGCTCACCCAACAGATTCGGGTTGAAAGGTCTGCCGGCAACGGCATCGTCGATGGCGCAGCGATAAGCCTGGCAGGTGCGGGCCACGTAATAGGGCGATTTGGTGCGGCCTTCGATCTTAAGCGAGTGCACCCCAATTTCGATGAGTTGCTGGACGTGTTCAATCGCGCGCAGATCACGTGAGTTCATGATGTAGGTGCCGTGCTCATCTTCCTCAATCGGCATTTGCTCACCAACGCGGGTGCTTTCTTCGATAACCATCGGCGGCATGTTGTTACCCGTCATTCCGGGTGTGGCTTCGGCTTCTGCATCGGGTTTGAGTTTGTAATCCCAGCGGCAGGAGTTGGTGCAGGTGCCCTGATTGGGATCGCGGTGATTGAAATAGCCGGAGAGCAGGCAACGCCCCGAATAGGCGATACACAGAGCGCCGTGGACGAAAACTTCCAGCTCCATTTCCGGGCACTGCTGACGAATCTCCGCGACTTCGTTCAGCGACAGTTCACGGGAGAGGATCACCCGCTTGATGCCCATCTTGCCCCAGAAACGCACGCTGGCCCAGTTAACGGTATTGGCTTGTACAGACAGGTGCACCGGCACGTCCGGAAAGCGGTCGCGCATCATGTCAATCAGACCGGGGTCGGCCATGATCAGCGCGTCCGGCTTGAGCGCAACCACGGGGGCCATGTCATCGAGATAGGTTTTGAGCTTGGCGTTATGTGGCGAAATATTACTGACGACATAAAAAGACTTGTTAAGCGCGTGCGCTTCGTCAATGCCTTCTTTCAGTGCATCGAGCGTGCTGAATTCATTGTTACGCACCCGCAGGCTGTAACGCGGTTGGCCGGCATAAACCGCATCGGCACCAAAAGCAAAGGCGGTGCGCATCATTGTTAAAGATCCGGCGGGGGCAAGCAGTTCTGTAGAGTGCGGCATAGTAGAATCCAGTGAATAACCGCACATTCTACCTATGGCCGAAAGTATCCTCATCAATTTCACACCGCAAGAGACGCGGGTTGCCATCCTCGAACAGGGGATCGTGCAGGAGCTGCACATCGAACGCCACGCCACGCGCGGCCTCGTGGGCAATATCTATCTGGGCAAAGTGGTCCGTATTCTGCCGGGTATGCAATCGGCATTTGTCGATGTCGGCCTTGAGCGTACGGCCTTTCTGCATGTCGCAGATATCTGGCAAGCCCGGATTGGTGAAGCGCCCAGCCGGGAAACCCGCCCCATTGAAACGGTGCTGAGTGAAGGCCAGACTCTGCTGGTGCAGGTGATCAAGGACCCGATTGGCACCAAGGGCGCACGATTAACCACGCAGGCCTCGATTGCCGGGCGCATGCTGGTTTACCTGCCGCAGGAAAAGCACATTGGTATCTCGCAGCGCATTGACGAAGCCGAGCGGGCCATTCTGCGCGAACGGCTGACACGGTTGGTGCCAGCGGAAGAGGCGGGCGGATTTATTCTGCGCACGATTGCAGAAACGGCCGATGATGCCTCGCTGCAGGAAGACATCAATTACCTGCGCAAACTGTGGACCGAGATCAAGCAACTGGTTACCAAAGCGCCGGTGCCCAGCTTGTTGTATCAGGATCTGTCCTTGGCGCAGCGTGTACTGCGGGATTTTGCCAATCCGGAAACAGAACGGATTTACGTTGATTCACGCGAGACCTTTCAGAAGCTGCAGGAGTTTGCGGGCATCTACATGCCGGCGATCAAGGGCTTGTTAGAGCACTACAACGAAGATCGGACGCTGTTCGATCTTTATGGCGTGGAAGATGAAATCCAGCGCGCACTGTCGCGCCGCGTTGATCTCAAGTCCGGCGGCTATCTGATCATTGATCAGACGGAAGCCATGACCACCGTTGATGTCAATACAGGCGCTTTTGTCGGTGTGCGCAATTTCGACGAAACGATTTTCAAGACCAATCTTGAGGCGGCGCAAGCAATTGCCCGCCAACTGCGTCTGCGTAATCTGGGCGGCATCATCATTCTCGACTTTATTGATATGGATCAAGCGGCGCATCAGGAAGCCGTGCTGGGTGAACTCAATAAATGCCTGAGCCGTGATCACATGCGAATGACCGTCAATGGCTTTACCGCCCTTGGCCTGGTCGAAATGACGCGCAAGCGCACCCGTGAATCGCTGGCGCGCGTGCTGTGCGAAACCTGCCCGACCTGTGATGGTCGGGGACAGGTCAAGACGGCACGCACGATTTGCTACGAGATTCTGCGTGAGTTGGTCCGTGAATCGCGTCAGTTTATTGCTCGCGAATATCGGGTCATTGCCAGCCAGCAGGTGATTGATCTCTTTCTGGAAGAGGAAGAGCAGGCGCTGGCGATGGCCTCTGACTTTATCGGTAAGCCGATTTCGCTACAGGGTGAGTCGGGCTATGGGCCAGAGCAGTACGATATCGTCCTGCTTTGACCGCGATGGCTAAATGCCCAGACAGGTGTATTTGTAGGATAGATACTCATCGATGCCGTGGATCGAGCCTTCGCGGCCAAAGCCGGACTGCTTGATGCCGCCAAAAGGCGCGACTTCGCTCGACATCAGGCCTGTATTGACGCCGACCATGCCGTATTCGAGTGCTTCGGATACCCGGAAAATACGGCCGGGATCGCGCGTGTAAAAGTAGGAAGCCAGACCGAATTCTGTGGCATTGGCCAGACGCAGCGCTTCTGCCTCTGAGCTGAAGGCAAACAGCGGGGCGACCGGTCCAAAAATTTCTTCATGCATCATCCGCATGTGTTCTGTGACACCGGTGATGACGGTGGGTTGATAGTACAAACCGCCGCGCGCATCCGGTTGGCCGCCGGTCAGAACCGTGGCGCCTTGAGTCACCGCATCGGCAACGAGCGCTTCGACTTTGGCAAGTCCCGCGGCATCGATCAGTGGCCCGATTTGTACACCCGGATCAAAGCCATAGCCCACAGGCAATTGGGCAACCCGGGCGGCAAGTTTTTTGGCAAATGTTTCGATCACATCCGCGTGGACTAGAAAACGATTGGCACAGACGCAGGTCTGCCCACTGTTGCGATATTTTGAGGCAATGGCCCCTTCAACGGCCGCATCCAGATCAGCGTCTTCGAAGACGATAAAAGGCGCGTTGCCGCCGAGCTCCAGTGACAGTCGTTTGAGGCTGGGCGCGGACTGTGCCATGAGCAAACGGCCTACTTGAGTCGAGCCCGTAAACGACAGTTTGCGTACACGCATATCCTGCGTCAGGGCGCTGCCTATTTCAGCAGCCGCAGCGGCATCTCCGGTGACGACGTTAAACACACCGGGAGGAATGCCGGCACGCTCCGCCAGAACAGCTAAAGCCAGTGCGGTCAGCGGTGTTTGCTCGGCTGGTTTGACCACCACGGTACAGCCGACGGCCAGGGCAGGTGCCACTTTGCGGGTAATCATTGCCGCCGGAAAATTCCACGGGGTAATGGCCGCACATACGCCAACTGGTTCACGGGTGATCAGTAAGCGTTTATCCGGCGTGTTCGAGGGCAGGATCTCACCATTAACGCGACGGGCCTGTTCGGAAAACCACTCAACAAAAGAAGCGGCATAGGCCACCTCTCCGGTGCCTTCGGCCAAGGTCTTGCCGCCTTCGGCGGTAATCAGCGTTGCTAAGTCAGCGCTGGCCGCCAGTATCAGGTCGTACCAGCGCCGCAGAATCGTGTCGCGCACGCGCGCACTCTGCTGGCGCCAGCTCGGCAGTGCGGCTTCAGCCGCATCAATCGCGAGAGTGGTTTCTCTGGCACCAGAATTACTCACCTGCGCTAGCGGTTTGCCTGTGCCCGGATCGGTGACAGTAAACAGTTTGCCGTTCTCGTGCCAGGTGCCATTGATATAAGAACCGGATTGCAGGAGGCTAGGATCATTGAGTTTGCTAAGCGGCATGAGACGTGACTCGAGAAAATTGTTAAGGGCAGGGGGTTGATCGGTTGTTATTCCTGCGCCACACTGCACATCATATGACGATCTGCTTGCCCGCGCGACCCTTGCTCAGCCATGGTTTTTCTATGGTGCGTAGGCTGTGCCTGATGCTGTTGATTGCACTGGTCGCCGGTTGTGCCAGTACCAGCAGCAAAAAACTGACGCGTTTTGGCGCAGATAATGTGGCTCCGACAGAGAAGGGGCAGGAGGTCACCATCATGGCCATGAACCTGATCGACACCGGTTACCAGTTTGGCGGCAAGAACCCGCAAGCGGGTCTGGATTGCAGCGGCATGGTGAGCTGGTTATATGGACAAGCGGCAGAATATCGTCTGCGAGGAAGCGCTCGGGATATGGCGAAGCGGGGTAAGGAAATTACGCCGGCGGCGATCCGGCCGGGTGATTTGGTTTTCTTCAATACGCAGGGTTACAGCTACTCTCATGTGGGGATCTATATCGGGGACCAGCGCTTTGTGCACGCACCGAATAGTCGGGGTAAGGTCCGCATCGATCGGCTAGACCAGGGGTGGTTTGCTACCCGCTTTGAAGAGGCGCGTAGCTATTTTGATTGATTAGGCGGTATGGCGACTTTGTTCATCCGTTCTAGAATGACCTCCGTTTGCCGCGCCAGACCTTCGGTTTCACCTTTGCGGTCGTAGTACTGGGGGCTTGGTACCATCGAGGCCAGCATCGCTGCCTGATACTCATTCAGCTCGGCAGCAGAGACACCGAAATAGTGACGCGAGGCTGCTTCTGCACCAAAGATACCGGTGCCCCATTCGATCTCGTTCATATAGACCTCGAGAATGCGGCGCTTGCTCCAGGTGCCTTCGATCATCAGCGTGATCAGTGCTTCCTCTCCTTTGCGGAGCAGGCTCTTCTCTGGCCAGAGAAAGAGATTCTTAGCCAGTTGCTGCGTGATCGTTGAGCCGCCCGCTGCGATACGCCCCCGTTTTTCATTTTTCTCGAAGGCTTTCTGAATGCCCTCAAAATCAAAACCTTGATGTTGCATGAACTTGCTATCTTCGGCCGCGATCAGCGCTTTTTTCAGATTCGGTGAAATGCGGCTATAGGGTATCCAGCTTTGCTGGAGTCGGGCGTTGGGGTTCTTCTGGCGTAATTCTGCCAGGCGGATTTTCATAAACTGTGTGGGGCCGGGTTCGCTGACTCTCCAGATCAGCACCCAGGCAAAAAACCATAACTGCAGCAGTAAAAACAGGGCAACGAGCAGCAGCACAAGGCGGCCTGGCCAGACGGTCCAGCGTGCTCGGTGTGGTTTGCGCAAGGCCATCAGTCACGCGCCCTATTTACGCAGCAGTCTTTCGCGCAGGGCGTGGTAAACCGGCTGCGTCTCGGGCTGAATCCCGCGCCACAGGGCAAAAGCAACGGCGGCTTGCTCAACCAGCATGCCCAGCCCATCGGCACAATGCTGCACACCTGTGAGGCACAGTGCATTTAAAAAAGCAGTCGGCGTTTTGCCGTACATCATGTCGTAGGCAAAGCCGTCTGGCCGGATAGCATTTGCAGGTAGGGCAATCGCTTCGCCGCCGAGGCTGGCGCTGGTGGCGTTGATCACCACATCAAAAGCGCCCTGGGTCGTGACTAGGTGGGGTAACGCATCGAGGCCGCATCCAGATAAGAGAGTTGTATGGGCTTTGTCGGCGAATACTTTAGCCAACGCAAGCGCCCGCTCGGATGTCCGGTTTGCAATCACCAGCGTCGATGGCTTGGCCGCAAGCAGGGGCAAGAGCACACCACGGGTGGCACCGCCTGCGCCCAGCAGCAGAATGCGCTTACCGCCTAGGCATAGGCCATGTCGTTGCTGCAGGTCGTTCAGTAGTCCCTGGCCATCGGTGTTGTCACCGAGTAGGCCCTCGGCCGTCCAGGCGAGTGTATTCACGGCACCGGCCAGCAATGCCCGTTCTGAAAGCTGGCCCTGTTGTTGGGCAAAGCGCCAGGCCGCTTCTTTGTGCGGTACCGTGATGTTGACGCCGCGGTAATGCTCGGTAGGCAGGCGCACGAGCGTATTGGTTAATTCGGCCGGAGCCACATCTAGTGCTTCATAGGTGAGGTGTTGGCCCGTCTGGCTGGCAAATGCAGCATGAATCACTGGTGACAGCGAGTGACTGATCGGGTGACCAAGTACCGCGTAGCGGTCGATAGGGGCGTGGGTCATTAGCGGGTTTCCAGTGCGTCTCCCCGCTTGAAACTCCATGTGCGGGTAATGTCCAGGTAGTCGGTTTCTTTACGGATCTCGGGCGGGAAAGGGGCAAAGGGGGCCGACATGGTCACAATGCGTTTGGCTGCATCATCCAGTACCTGATTGCCGGAAGAGCGAATCACGGCAATGCGATCGACGCTGCCATCCGGACGCAGGGCAACCGAGAGCACGAGCGTGCCAAAAAATCTGCCACGCGCTTCTTCCGGGTAGTTCATGGCACCGATGCGCTCCACTTTGCGTCGCCAGTCATCCAGATATTGACTATAACGATAGTCCTTCATGCCGGGGGTCAGGGTGACCCGTCGGCCGCCACCGTTGGGATTACCTGCTGCGCTGTTTGCCGGCGGCGAAGTTGCCGGTGCCCGCATCAACAGATCGGCGGCGCTCGGCAAAGGGGGGGTGATGCGAGGCGTCTTAGATTCGGTGGGCTGAATTACGCGCGCCTGCGTTTCGTTGGGTTTCTGTATTTTTCTGGGCTGGCTAGGCGTGTTGTGCGTCTCACCTGCATGTGGCATGCGCTGACTAGCGGCATGAAAGGAAACCGTTAGTGACTTTTCGCCATGTTGCGGTAGCTTGATGCCGTACTGGGGTGCCAGAATGACGAGGTGAACCACGAAGGAAATGCCCAACGCCCACCAAAGCAGATGGTCATTGAAGACCAAGTGCCAACCCAGCGGCTTAGGCGACCAATGGTCATGGTCGTCATGCGGCGTTTGGGGAGCAAGGTGTGGAGCCACGGACATGCGTCCATTGTAGATGAAGCTGCCTCAGGCCGTGGTGTTGCTGTCGAGGCTGGGCGTGCTGTCGATTTCGGTCGCTTGTGCTTCTTCGGCTTCGGCCAGCGCCTCTTCTAGTGGCACTTCATCCAACAGCTCCAGATCTTCCGCGGGCGTAACTTCGTTGCCCTTAATAACAGCCTCAAAACGACTGTGCACCGAAAGCTCCAGCAGATCGGGTTCGCCCAGCGCCAGGCGAATGCGACTGCCAGGGGCCAGCTCTGCAGGTGCCGACGGCACCTGGACAACGAGCGGCAAACCATCGACCCGCACGTTGGGCGCATTACGCAGTAGAGAGCCTTCGGCCTGAACCGTGCCCGTCTGCATGAGCCAGCGCAAGCACCAGTAGCGCTCCATCCGGCGTTGAAAATCCGCATATCCCGAATAGGTCAGGTCGAAGTCGCGCATTGCGGCAAAGAGTTCGGCCGATCTGGGTGGAAAGGGTGCCGGTTTGTCAGACAGCACGGCAATAAGTTGCCACTGGTTGATCAGATCCGAATAACGCCGCAGCGGTGAAGTGCTCCAGGCGTAGCAGGCAACGCCCAGACCCTCGTGGGGCAAGGCCGAGGTCGTCATCCGGACTTTGCCGGCAACCTGGCCACGGTAAAGTCCGGGAACGCCCTTGTCAGCCAGTAATTGCCCCCAGGTGGCATTGGCCAGAATCATCAGCTCGGCCACCAGCATATCAACTGGGCTACCGCGCTTACGCGCTTCGATATTCACCGTGCAGGCCGCCGGATCCAGAATGGCCCCTGTTGTCTTGTCGTGGAGTGGCCCGTCAATTTGATAGTGGTAGTCATGCAACCCCGCCTGGGCCGAAGGCTTGCCACGACGACCGGCGCAGGCACCGGCAAAGCGCCACAGCGTGCGCAGGGTGTCACCGTGCGCGCAACCGGGGACCTCTCCGGCGTTCAGCCGGTCAAGATCCATATGCGGTTCAATTTCGTGTAGACGTAGGTTGGCGACAATGGGCACGCGCTCCAGCCGTGACTCATGGCTGAGAATCTCGAAGTCTTCGCTGGTGTTGACGTAAAGCGATAGCGCCGGGCAGGCGCGGCCGGCGGCCAGCGTAAAGCGGCTTACGAGATCGTCGGGCAACATGGTGATCTTGTGGCCCGGCATGTACACCGTAGAGAGTCGCGCGCGCGCAACTGCGTCATGGGGTGAGCCTGGCAGAATGCCCAGGCCGGGGGCAGCAATGTGAACCCCGAAACGCCAGCCGATACCCGGTAGGCGGGTCACAGACAGGGCATCGTCAATCTCGGTGGTGCTCGCGTCATCAATCGAGACTGCCTGCACGTCCGCTAGCGGAAGATCCCCGGCTGTTGCCGGTTCCGGCAGCTCAGGAAAACCCAGGCCTTTGGGAAAGCGCTCCGCCACAAAGCGACGGAAGTGCCAGTGATACGCATCCGGAAAGGCCCCGCAGCGGAGCAACATCGCCGCCGGTGATTCGTTGGTTTGCGCACAGGCGGTTTCGAAGGCTTTGATTTCAGGACGGTTGCGGTCTGGTTGGACGAGCAGGGTATCGACTTGATCAAGCAGTTCCGGCGGCAGTGACCCGGCAACCAGTTGCGCCACCATCGTATCGATGGCTTCGGCTTGCAGCCGTTTCTTTTCGGCTCCGGCGAGTGCGGCCTTCAGAATGTCGGGTGGCGCGCGGCGGAACATACCTTTGCCGCGGCGATGAAAATACAAGGGGTTGTTGTGTACGGCCAGGAGCAGGGCCGTGGCTTCAATGGCCGATGGCGTATGTCCGTAATAATCCGTGGCCAGATCAGCAAAACCAAATTCGGTTTCGGGCGCGCATTCCCATAAGAACGCCGGATCCATATCTGCAGCCAGGGGTTCGGCGGCCGGCAGCAATTGGGCCGGTGACGGATCCTTAAAGCGCAGCATGACCTGAGCGGCCTTCAGTTTGAGGCGTTTGCCACCGGGCAGTTCGACTTGCAGGCTGGTGGTCTGATCCGCTTGAATGGTAGCGGCGCGAAAGCTGCCGCTTTCCTCGTAGAGGAGGTATTCACTCATGGGTTAGTCGCAGACTTAGTGAGCAGACCAGCTGACGAGGCCGGTGTAAGCAGTGATGAGAACGACAAGGCCGAAGACGATGCGATACCAGGCAAAGATGATGAAGTTGTGCGTAGTGATATAGCGGAGCAACCAGCGGATGCAGAGGAAAGCCGAGATGAAGGCGGAGATAAAACCTACGGCCCACATGCTCAGATCGGTGTTCTGGATCGTCGCCCATTCTTTATAGACCTGATAGATCGTTGCTACGCCCAGCGTGGGAATGGCGAGAAAGAACGAAAATTCGGTGGCGGCTTTGCGCGACAGACCCATGAGCAAGCCACCGATGATGGTGGCACCGGAGCGGGAAGTGCCGGGAATCAACGCTAATGCCTGGATGCAACCCAGCGCCAGCGCATCGCGCACAGTCAGATCATCGACCGAAGGCACGCGCACGCGGTGGTTGCGTCGTTCGGCCCAGAAAATGAACAGGGCACCGATGATGAACGCGGCGGCAACAGACACCGGATTGAACAGGTGCGCTTTGATCGTCTTGTGGAAAAGCAGGCCCAGTACTGCCAGAGGCATGAATGCGACGGCCACATTAATAAGTAGGCGCTGCGCGCTGCGACTGGTGCGGCAGGAGGATACGGTCTCCCAGAGTCGGGCGCGGTATTCCCAGACCACGGCCAGAATGGCGCCGAACTGGATCACGATCTCGAAGATCTTGCCGGCCTCATCGTTGAAGTCGAGCAGATCGCCCGCCAGAATCAGGTGGCCGGTCGAAGAAATCGGCAAAAATTCGGTCAGCCCCTCGACAATGCCGAGAATGAGCGCCTTGAGCAGCAGAATGGTATCCATGCGGGGGGTCTTTGCTTACTGGAAATTAGGGCGAGATTCTAACATTGCCCCATCCGCCCATTGATTAATGGTCGTGATGTTCCGGTAAGTGCTCGACCCGCCTGATCATTGGCCAGAACTTCTGCATTTCTATAAACAGGAAGGAGGCCGACCAGGTAATGAGTACAAATCCAGTGAGTGCTTCCAGGCCCGGCAAGAAGCGCAGGTCGCCGTTGGCGGCTACATCGCCAAAACCCACCGTGGTAAACGAAATCCACGACAGATAGACGCAGTCTCCCAGTACATCGGGCGTCGTCATGCCGAACAGGTTGCCCAATCCCAGATGAATCATGAGTAGATAACCCAGCGCGAACACCCAGATCTCTACGGCATGCGCTACCAGAATGACAAAAACCCCCAGCAACACACGGTAGCGAGGTGCTACGTGCGAAAAATTAGGCATATGACGTGCCATGCTGTAGAGCGTTTCATAATGAACGAAGACAGCGGTGGCAATCAGTGAGCCGTTGATAATCCAGGTCAGCAGTGAATGCATGGGGTGAGGAAGGGGCGGGGCTGGTGTGACATCCTAGCATTTTGCAAAGTATCGAGGTGCACCCGCGTATTTTTTGCACCAGAACAGGGATGATTTTCTGGTGCCGCACCAATCTCGGGCGAAGCGCGCATATCTTCGCTCTCTTTTATGGGGCGTGCGCATCCGATTCCTGCTTCATCGGCAAAAGAACAGGTTGGCACGCTTCTTGTATTAGTCAAAGTGATATCAGTTCGCCCTGCGAGGAAAATCATGTTTGACGAAATGCTGCTGGAAAATGGAAGCGTCCGCCCTCACTATTCGGGTTTCGATCGCTGGAAGGCCGCGTGTGAAGCCGGTTATCTAGAAGGTAAAAAAGCCGAGGCAGACCATCTTTTCCGTCAGGTAGGGATTACCTTCTCGATGTATGGCGACGATGTGGGGACTGAACGCTTGATTCCCTTTGATCTCGTGCCGCGCATTATTCCGGCCTCTCATTGGGCGCGGCTAGAGAAAGGCTTGGCCCAGCGGGTGCAGGCATTGAACCTCTTCCTCAAAGATGTCTATGGCCGCGGCGACATCTTGCGCGCAGGCATCATTCCGGCAAACCGGGTGCTGGGCAATGCGCAATTCCGCAAGGAAATGTTGGAGCTCGACGTGCCGTCTGGTATTTACGCCATGATCGCCGGTATTGATCTGGTCTGCGTGGGCGAGAACGAGTGGTACGTGCTGGAAGATAATCTGCGCGTGCCCTCTGGCGTGTCTTACATGCTGGAAAACCGCAAAATGATGATGCGCCTGCTGCCCGATTTGTTCGGTGCGCATCGTGTTGCACCTGTGGCGCACTACCCGGATCTATTGCTTGAGACCCTGCGACAGGGCGCACCGGATTCTCTGGAAGACCCTACCGTGGTAGTGCTGACACCCGGACTGTATAACTCGGCCTATTTCGAGCATGCCTTTCTGGCGCAGCAAATGGGGGTCGAGCTGGTAGAGGGTAAAGATTTGCTCGTTGATGACGACACGGTCTATATGAACACCACGCACGGCAAGAAACGTGTGGACGTTATTTACCGCCGCATCGATGACGATTATCTGGACCCGGAAGTTTTTAATGGGGACTCCATGCTTGGCGTACGCGGCCTCATGCGCGCCTATCGTGCGGGGCGTGTGACGCTGGCCAATGCCGTAGGTACGGGGGTGGCCGATGACAAGTCGATCTACCCCTACGTGCCGGACATGATTCGCTTTTATCTGGGGCAAGAACCGATTCTGCATAACGTGCCAACCCATATCTGTTCGGAGGCGGATTCACTCAAATATGTGCTGGATAACCTGGAGCAGTTGGTCGTCAAGGAAGTGCACGGCGCGGGCGGCTACGGCATGCTGATTGGGCCAGCCGCCTCCAGGGCTGAAATTGCCGAGTTTCGGGCCAAGCTGATCGCCCACCCGGATGCCTATATTGCGCAGCCAACCTTGTCTTTATCGACATGCCCGACCATGGTGGAAAAAGGCATCGCCCCGCGCCATATCGATCTGCGTCCTTTTGTGCTCAGCTCGCCCAGTGGCGTCCGTATGGTGCCGGGGGGTTTAACGCGCGTGGCATTGAAAGAAGGCTCACTGGTCGTCAACTCATCGCAAGGCGGTGGTACCAAAGACACCTGGGTCGCCGCTGACTAAGCGCTACCTCCTACCCTTTGAAACTGCATCACTTTTAAGGATGTCCCATGCTTTCCCGCACCGCTGATAGTCTGTACTGGATGGCGCGCTACACCGAGCGCGCAGAAAACACGGCTCGATTGATTGATATTGGTCTGCAGCAATCGCTGTTGCCCGGTCAGCAACGTGAAGCAGAAGCTAGCCTGGCGGGCATGCTAGGGCTGGCCGAATTGATGCCGATCTACCAGAAGAAGTTCGGTGAGGTGAATCCGGAATCGGTTATCCGTTTTATGGTGCTCGATGAAGAAAACCCGTCGTCTATCTGGTGTAGCCTGCATCAGGCACGCGAAAACGCACGTGCCGTCCGCGGTCAGATCACGACGGGGCTGTGGGAAATCACCAACAGCACCTGGTTAGAGTTCCTCAAGCTCTGCGATGAAGGTCTGCCGCTGGCCGATCCAGGTAAGTTTTTTGAATGGGTGCAGATGCGCTCACATCTATCGCGCGGCATCACCATTGGCACCATGCTCAAAGATGAGGCCTTCCGTTTTATTCGGCTGGGCACTTTTCTTGAGCGTGCAGACAGTACAGCGCGCATGATCGACGTGCGTTTCCATGATATTGAAAGTCAGGATGCTAAAGCCGGTACGCTGGACGCTGCAGATCCGGAATTTGCCGTCCGCGAGTTTTATCACTGGGAAGCCGTGTTGCGCTCCCTGTCTGGCTTTGAGGCCTACCGTAAAGTATTCCGCGACACGATCAGCGGTACGCGTGTGGCCGAGTTGCTAATACTCAACCCGGATATGCCGCGCTCTATTGCGGCCTGTATGAATGAGGTGGTGGCTAATCTGCAAAAAGTGGGCAATGGAAACTCCGGTGAAACACGTCGGCGGGCAGGTAAGTTGGCTGCGACGCTGCAATATCTGACCATTGACGAAATTCTGGAGATTGGCCTGCATGACTGGTTAACCACCTTGCTTGCCGATATTGATGACCTGGGCGGTAGAATTCGTCAGGATTTCCTTGTTCTCTGACGTTTTCTGAATACTTATGACCTACTGTGTAGCTGTTCGGCTCAATGCCGGCCTTGTCTTTCTCTCGGATGCCCGGACCAATGCGGGTATTGATCAGGTGAGCACCTTCCGCAAGATGAATATCGTCGAGCGGCCGGGTGACCGGGTGATCGTCATGATGTCCGCCGGCAATCTGGCCATTACGCAAGCCGTGCGTCAGGTGTTGGCTGAAAACATCGAGCATGAGAAGGGATTGCTCAGTGCCGAGAGCATGTACGATGTGGCGCAACGTGTGGGTGATGCCGTCCGCTTTGTGCACCAGCGCGATGCCAAGGCATTACAACAGTTCGGGATCGACTTTAATTGTAGTCTTATTGTCGGTGGTCAGATTGGCCATGAACGTTGCCGGATTTTTGAAGTCTATTCAGCAGGAAACTTCATTGAATGCGCCGACGAACGACCTTATCTGCAGATTGGTGAATCCAAATACGGCAAACCGATCCTCGATCGTGTGATTCGCCCGGAAACTTCGCTGGATGACGCCGCCAAGTGTGCATTGATTTCGATGGACTCGACCTTGCGCTCGAATTTATCGGTCGGTTTGCCGCTCGACATGCTGGTATATGAAACCGATACGCTGGAAATTACCCACTTCAGTCATATCGACGCCGGCAATACGTACTTCAACAGCGTCCATCAGATGTGGGGCCAGAAGCTTAAGGAAGTCTTCAGCGAACTGCCGAACCCGGTCTGGGCAGAAACCAGTGCCGAAGAAGCGCGGCTCGTATCGCTGCGCGTTGGCAATGCGCAGGATACGCGTCCGACACACACGATTCAGACACTCGCCGGACAGCAGTAACACAAGGCGGTCAATTGACCGCCGCTTTGCAGCAGATTGGCACAGCTTTTGCGTAGTAAGAAGTGTCCCTATGACATTTCCGGAGCTGCGTTGTGTCCATCCATGTTGCCTTAAATCACGTCACCCACTATCGCTATGATCGCCCCATCAATCTGGGGCCTCAGATCATCCGGCTGCGGCCTTGCGCACATGCGCGTACGCGCATCCTCAGCTACGCGATGAAGGTGACGCCGGGTGAGCACTTCATCAACTGGCAGCAGGATCCTCAGGCGAACTACCTGGCGCGTCTGGTCTTCCCGGAAAAGACGACCGAATTCCGTGTCGAGGTAGATTTCGTGGCCGAGATGGCCGTCCATAACCCCTTCGATTTTTTTCTCGAACCACGGGCAGAAAACTACCCGTTCTCCTATCCGGGTGAACAGGCTCATGAACTGCAGCCTTATCGCGCCTGCATCACCCCACGCCCCAAATTAGCCGCTTATCTGCTCACGATCCCGCATCAGAAAGTACGCACCATTGATTTTCTGGTGGGCATGAACCAGCGGATTCATAACGATATCAGTTACACGATTCGGATGGAGCCGGGTGTGCAGACGCCGGAAGAAACGCTGACCAAGCGCTCAGGTTCCTGCCGCGACTCTGCCTGGCTGATGGTGCAAGTCATGCGGCATATGGGCTTGGCCGCCCGTTTTGTCTCTGGCTATCTGATTCAGTTAGCACCGGACATCAAATCACTGGATGGTCCGTCCGGCCCGGAAAAAGACTTCACAGACCTGCATGCCTGGTGTGAGGTCTATTTACCGGGTGCAGGTTGGGTCGGACTCGATCCCACGTCTGGCTTGCTGGCGGGTGAAGGACATATTCCGGTCGCCTGTTCACCTGATCCCGGATCTGCCGCGCCGATTAGTGGTGCCGTTGATCAATGTGATTGTGAGTTTGAGCACAGCATGAGCGTCAGCCGTATCTGGGAAGCGCCCCGTGTGACCAAACCCTACTCGGAAGAAGACTGGATCGAAATCGACAGCATGGGCAGCCAGGTCGATGCCGACCTTAAACGTCTGGATGTGCGCCTGACCCAGGGGGGTGAGCCGACTTTCGTGTCTGTCGATGATCGGGATGGGGCCGAGTGGAATACGGAGGCCATGGGGCCTACAAAACGCATTCTGAGTGCCGCGTTACTCGATAAACTGCGTCATGAGTACGCGCCGCAGGGTTTGCGTCATTACGGGCAAGGCAAGTGGTATCCCGGCGAACAGTTGCCGCGCTGGTCGTTGAATATTTTCTGGCGTAAAGATGGGCAGCCCCTGTGGATTAATCCAAATCTGGTCGCGGATGAGTCTGTGGATTATCGCGTTACAGCTGATGATGCCGCGACGTTTCTGAAAGGCGTTGCCCAACGCCTGGGAATGAATCCCAAGTTTGTATTCCCGGCCTTTGAAGACGTCTGGTACTACCTGTGGCGCGAACGTCGCCTGCCCGAAAACGTCGATCCATTTGATTCGCGACTGGACGATGAGATGGAACGGGATCGCCTCCGCAAAGTGTATATGCAGGGCCTGGATAAGACCATCGGCTACATTTTGCCGATGGCGCGCAGCGCCCGTCATGAGAGTTGGCAAAGTGGCCCCTGGTTTCTGCGTGACGAGCGCTGTTATCTGGTGCCGGGAGATTCGCCTTTGGGTTACCGGATGCCATTGGATTCTCAACCTTGGGTATCCAAAGCAGAGTTTCCCTATATCAACCAACCTGATCCGACGATTGAGCAACCGCCCTTGCCTAGCCATGAGCAACTGCGGGTGCGGGTTGGGGGGGTAACCAAGACAGTAAAGTCTGCAGCGGCTGCATTGCAGTCGATCTCGCAGTCCATCAAAAAACCAGGCATGCATGAATCAGCAGCGGGTATTACACGGACGGCCATGTGTGCCGAACCGCGCAATGGCAAGCTTTATATTTTTATGCCTCCCACAGAGGCGCTGGAAAACTACCTGGAAGTGGTAGCAGCTTGTGAAGCTACCGCAGAAGCGATGGGCCTACCGATTATTCTGGAAGGCTACGAACCCCCCCGCGATGCGCGCTTAACGGTACTGCGTGTCACGCCCGATCCTGGTGTCATTGAAGTCAATGTGCAACCCGCTAATAGTTGGCAAGAGCTGACGCAGCACACCAGTTTTCTTTATGAGGCGGCGCACCAGACACGACTGTCCACTGAGAAGTTTCTCGTGGACGGCCGCCACACCGGTACTGGCGGTGGGAATCACTTTGTCCTGGGCGGTGCAACACCGACAGATTCGCCATTCCTGCGGCGTCCGGATCTGCTGGCCAGTATGGTGGCCTATTGGCATAACCATCCGGCCTTGTCCTATCTGTTTTCCGGGTTGTTCATCGGGCCAACCAGCCAGGCACCGCGGGTCGATGAAGCGCGCCATGAATCAGTACGCGAACTGGAAGTCGCCTTTGAAGAATTGCGCCGCCAGCATGCAATGTTAGACGAGGTGCCGCCCTGGATGATTGATCGGGTGTTGCGCAATTTGCTCGTCGATGTGACGGGCAATACGCATCGGGCCGAGTTCTGTATCGACAAACTGTATTCGCCCGATAGTGCGACAGGTCGTCTCGGCCTTCTGGAAATGCGTGCGTTTGAAATGCCGCCGCACGCCCGTATGAGCCTGGCGCAGCAGCTGCTCATGCGCGCCCTGGTCGCGCGCTTCTGGCAGCAGCCCTATCAGCCAGCCAGTCTGATTCGATGGGGTACTGGTTTGCATGATCGGTACATGCTGCCGCATTTTATCTGGACTGATCTCTGTGATGTGATCGAAGAGTTGAATCAGTCAGGCTATGCCTTCAAGGCAGAATGGTTTGCCCCGCATTTCGAGTTTCGTTTTCCGCATATCGGTGAGATGGATGTGCACAACGTGCACATGGACATCCGCATGGCACTTGAACCCTGGCATGTGATGGGTGAAGAAGGGGCACAGGGCGGTACAGTGCGCTATGTCGATTCATCATTGGAGCGCGTGCAGATCAAAGTGAAGGGTTATGAGATCGGAAGAGCGT
>ERZ650303.99-NODE-99-length-23362-cov-12.476810_pt1 | contig 23362 bp, 4 predicted proteins | sample MGYA00376239_ERZ650303 | MGnify/ENA primary metagenome ERZ650303 (study PRJEB26733, sample SAMN07839262) | wastewater metagenome | biome: small river; feature: stream; material: water | place: USA: North Carolina | collected 2016-04-05 ... | reverse complement strand
AAGACAGCCCTGAGAAAGTCACGTTGTTGGCCTCGGCCACGTTCTTGCTGTTGAAGGTACCCACAGGTGGGCCCGTGATGGACACCGTGTCCCCCACATACCACTTGCCATCGGTGCTGTTGCCTGTGCCCACGGCCTCACTGCCGGTGAGTGCGGCAGTGCCTGTGACTACTGCGGTGGTGGTGGCGTTGTAGACCTTATCGTTCGCAGCCAAGCCCGTCATGGTGATGGCTTTGGGCGTGATGTCAGCCGCCAACGAGGTGGGCTGAGTGAGGCTGTAGTTGCTGGCCTGTGGGCCGCTGAGCGTGTCAGCCGCAGTCACCGCAATGCCGTTGGCCACGTTCTTACTTGCAAAGCTACCCGCTTGCACCAAGCTCACGGTGTCGCTGTTGATGAGGCCCACCAACGAACCCCCGCTGAGCGTGGCCACCAAGCCGCCGTCGTACACCTTGTTGGCCACGGTCGTGCCTGTCACCGTCAGCGCCTTGGGCGTGACCGTGATGGTTCCGGCTGTGCCATACGACACGCTGTAGCTGCCATTCGATGTGCCGGGTGTCACTGTGATGGCATAAGGCCCACCACTCACCGAAGCGGTCGCCGCTAAACCTGACGAAGTGGCAATGGGGTTCACGCTAAACACATCAGACAAGGTGGGCAGTGTGTAAACCGCAGAGCCCCCTGCACTGCTAGCCAGCTTCAACACATCGTTGCTGGTCAACACGGTGCCGTAGGTTTTGGTGGCGCTGGCCGTGACGGTGACCGACGGTGTGCCCGTGAACAAATAGCGGTTGCCCGTAGCTGTGACGGCGGAAGGCGCCATGGTGGCGTAGCTGGCATTCCACACGGCGCCGTTGGCACTGTCTAAGCTACCAAACACATCGTTGGTGGGCGCGGCGCTGTACACCAGCCAGCGGCTACCGGTACCCGTGGTGCTCAGTGCCGAAGCACCAGCGTTGTTAATGAAGTTGGCCGTGGCCGCTAATGCGATGTAGCCACTGTTTTGGCTGTCGGTGATGGTGGCCCCCGAGTTAAGTGTGACGTTGCCGCCCGACACCAGAGACACACTGTCTACAAAGGTATTGGCACCACCTACCGTGATGTTGCCGGCGTCAGACGCCCCCAACACGATAGAGCTGAAACCGTTCTTGAACACTGAAGTGCCAGTGAACCAGCTCGAAGGCAAAGACAAGGTGCCAGCACCGCTACCGATGCCAACAGTGGTAGCTGTGGTGAGGGGCTTGATGACCAAACCACCTGTACCTGACACGCTGGTGGTACCCAACGTGAAAGTCAAAATATCAGCGGCCAAAGTCACCGTGCCCGACGTGGTGGTGGTGCCGTTGGAGCCAATGTTGATGGTGCCACCGTTGTTCAACACACCGCTGACGGTGCCAGTGGCAATGCCCGTCACGCTAACCGCCCCCGAGGTCGAGTACACATTCGCTGTGCCGCCATCAGTCGCAATACCCGCTTTGATGCGCGACAGCCCTGTACCTGCCGTTCCGCTCAAACTCACCGAGCCATTGACCGTGCTGATACTGTTGGCAGAGATGCCTGCACCGTTGTAAAAATTAATACCCACTGAATGCGTGGTGTCGTCGTAGTTGATACCACCCACACCAGTGACGGCGATGTTGCCGCTGTTGTTGGTCACCAGCGTGGTGCCTGCGGTGTAACCCACCATGTCCACACCAATGGCGTAGTAATCAGTGACCAAATCATTCCAGTTGGCACCTTGCCAGCCTTTGCCCTTGATAGAAATATTGCCACCTGATGTGGTGCCGCTGGCATTAAGGGTCACGCCTTGCAAGAACACACCCTTGTATTTCGATTGGCCCACATAGGTGGGCATGGTCGATGTGGCCATACCCACGGCATAGTCGGTACCGTTCAAACCACCACCCAAGGTGATGTTGCCCCCATTGCTGAGCACGGTCAGGCGGTCTAAGTCAATCGAACCACCTGTACCCGTGACGTTGGCGTTAAACAGAATATTGCCACCTGCCGTCTGCACAGTCAGCCCTGCAGCCGTGGTGTTGATGTTGCTCGTGGCGTACAGCGAAATACCACTGCTTGCACCTGTGCTGCTTAAGCCTGCACCCAAATTGATGTTGCCCGCATAAACATTGATAGGCCCTGCAATGCTGGTCGCACCACCCATCGTCACCGTATCCGTGTGTGCTGTACTGCCAATGTCTTTGCCAATCGTCAAACCAGACACGTTGGAAGAAATCACAAAGTCATTGATGGGGTAAGTCATCGGTGACGAGAAGTTGTTGCCATAAGGCTGAACCGTCACCTTGCCTGCGGTGTTGACCTGCAAGCCTTTGCCTGCAGCAAGGCTCAAACTGTCATCGGTGATGGTGATGTTGCTGGTGGAGCTGGTGACATCGCTGCCAGCTTTGTAGCCAATGGTGGTAACGGCTGTGTCTGTATTCAAAGGCCCAGCGCCTGAACCAGTGAGATTGATTGAACCACTAGCCGCCAAAATATTGTGCGCACCGAACAAAATAAGATCTTGGGTTGAACCAGATCCTGTGAGGCTGATAGAGCCCGTGCCCGTCGCCTCGACCGTGAAAGGCTTGGTGGCATTGCAACAGAAAATAATGCCTCGGTTATTCGTGGCGCTTATCCCTGTTCCTGTGATCGAAATGTTGCCATTTGCTGTTTTCAACAAACTCGTGGCAGTACCTGTGCTACTCCACATCCCCAAGTAGAAGCCGCCCGAATAAGTTGCGCCGCTTGCTGCGCCTAGCCCCTCCAGCGTGATGTTGCCGTTGGTACCCGCATCCATCGTCAAGCCTTCAATCGTGGCAATGCCATTGCTTTCACTTGACTTGCTAGACGTTGACTTACCACGCACCGTGATGTTGCCGCCGCCAGAGTAGAACTTGTTGGCCGAGTCGTGAGCCACGTTGAAATAACCCAATGACACACCACCAAAAATAGTGCCACTGTTTTCTACGGCATAGCCCGTGGGCACCTCTGTGCCAGAGGCCAGTGTGGTACCAGCACTGCCGCCACCCAAGGTGATAGAGCCTCCACCACTGGCCGTGCTAATGAGGCCACTGGTGCGGTTGGCGTTGGTACGGGTGTCGAGCGTGTTTCGGTCATACACATAGATATAGCCTGCGCCTGAGCCATCGCTGTCGCTCCACAGCGTGATGTCGCCGCCGTTGGTGGTGTAGGTCACATCGCTCGCCGAGATGATGTTGCCCGAGGCCTTGAGCCAAATGCCTTTGCCGGCAGCGGTACTGGTTAAGTTGGCGTATTGACTGACAGCAATGTCACCACCGTAAACAGTGATAGGTCCTGCAATCGACTGAGCACGACCTAGGGTGATGGCGCCGGTGTTGCCCAGCTTGCCGAGCGTCAACCCCGTCGCCGTCGAACTCACACTGAGGTATTGCGTACTCACCGACGCATTGAACGAGGTCTGATTCGCATCCGGCTGAATTGTCACTTTGCCAGTCGTGGTGATGGTGGCCGCACCACTGGTGGGGAACTCCATCACAGCACCCGTCAACACCACATCACCAGAGCCTCCGTTGAGGTTGGAGCGCAGATTCACGGTACCCGTGGTGTCGTTCAAAGACTCCAAGGTGATGCCGGTGCTTGCTGTCACGGGGCTGGCTGAATCAAGCGATACCGCATAGCTGGAACTGACGGGCCCGTGTTGCCCCGTCATCGTGACCGACCCAGCCGCTGTGACGGTGGTGCCAAAAAAGTTGATGCCACGGCTAGATGCGCCAGTTGCATACGACGTGCCCGTGATACTGACATTGCCCGCCGAGTTGATGGTGACAGGGCTGGCTGCAGAAATACCATGGAGAGAGGCAGCGCCGTTACCCGAGCGCCCAATCAGGGTGATGTCACCGCTGGTGAGGGTCTTGAGGTCCACGTTGGCGCCTAAGGTGATGCCTTCGGTCGATTGGCTTAGCGTGGTGCCGGTGTCTGCATCGAGCAAGAGGCTGCCGCCTGTGGCGGTGAGGTCTGCACTCACATAGATGTAGCCGCCGTACACCTTGATGGGGCCAGCAACTGAGGTGGCTGAATTCAGATTGATGGTGGATGTGTTGGTGGTTTTACCCACGGTCAACCCACTCAATGTGCTGCCGAACGTCATGCCCGTTAACGTGTAGGGCGAAGTAAAGCTGGCGCCAGCAGATTGAATGGTCAAAGCACCAGGGCCGTTATAGGTGCCTGCCACACTAGGCGCATTGTTTTGCAAAACCAAACCACCGCCGTCAATATTGAACACTGCGTTTTGGCTGTTACCCGTCAATGTGAGGGTGGTGGTGCCCATTTTTTCAAAGTTACCCGCGCCCTGCACCGATGCAGCCATGGTCACGTTATCACTGTGGTTCACCAACAAGTTGGATGTAGCCACATAAGAAGGCAAATAAATGGTGCTGGCCAACCCCAAGGTGCCGGTGGTGCTGCCCGTGCCTAGCTGTAAGGTGCCGGTGTTGACCACGGCGGTGCCAGTGAAAGTGTTGGCCCCGGTGAGCGTGAGGGTGTTGGCGCTGTTTTTGATGAAGTAGCCAGCCCCCGACATGACACCGCTGTAACTTTCAGCGGCGCTGTTGTTGTAAATGAACAAACCACTGTTAGTGATGCTGCCACCTGCAAAATTGCTTGCGCTGCCTACCTGCACTGTGCCCAAAGCTGTTTGGCTGTATTGAGGAGCACCTGAAGACACCGTGGTGGTGGTGTTGTTCAGGGTAATGCCACCACTGAACGTGTTGGTGCCTGTCAGGGTGACCTTGCTCGTGCTGTAAAGCATGTCAACACCATAGCCTCCGCCTGGAGCCGTACTTGTTGCCAAGGGCATGCTGCTAGCCCCTATCGTCATGTCTGTGCCTAAAGCATTGAAACTTTTGTACCCCGCACCAGTACCGGTATTGTTGGTTGTGTCTACCAATGCATGCACATTGCTGCCGTTTTGAATCAGCTTGACGTACACAAACTTAGTGTAAGTGCCGTCATACATTTGCACTTGAAAATTAGCAGTATTGGTCAATGGGTTGAATGTTTTGAGATAAATCCCAGACTGAGATGAACCACCGCCATTGATAGCAGTACCGTTTTGTCGAGCACCCGAGAGTCGGTACAACACCTCAGCCACGGTGCTGTTGGTGGCAATGGTTTGTGTCGTGGTGGTTAAGAAGTTGCTGAACAAGGTGTTAGATGCACCCGTGACTTGCACAGAACCTGTGCCGCTGATGTTGAAAGGCGCCGTGGTGTCGGTATTTGTGTTGAACGCTAGGGTGCCGTTGTCAGTGATGTTGGTCGACGCCAAGCTACCCGTACTAGCGCCGTTGCCCAGCTGCAAGGTGCCTGCGCTGATGGTTGTATCACCTGTGAAGGTGTTGGTGCCTGTGAGGATTAAGGTGCCTGTGCCTAGCTTAGCCAAGGTGCCACCTGCGCTGGTGAGGGCTGTACCCCACGTCACGTTTTGCCCGTTGGTGTCTATCTTGTAGGCTTGGCTAGCCGCTGAACTGGCACGAGCCGAGTAATCAGTGGTGTTGTTGGCGCTGTATTGGAGTGCGCCGCCACCAAAGCTGAGCGTGCCCGATGAGCCTAAAGCACTACTGCTGTTGACATTCAAAGTGCCGGCATTGAAAGTGGTGCCACCTGTGTAGGTGTTGCTACCGCCCATCGTGACTGTGCCAGTGTTGTTGTTGGTCACGCTGTAAGCACCAGACAACCAAGTGTTGTACACAATGTTGCCAGCCCCTGTGAAGGTGACATTGCCAGCGGTGGCGAGTTGGTAGTTTGAACGCGTATCTCGGTCAATCGTCCACGTTACGCCTGCAGTAGCACTGTCAAACGTGGCACCGCCTGCACCGATGGTGAACTGGCGTGCACTGTTGTTAGTACCTGCAGCAGCGTTGGATGTGCTGCCCGATTGGCGCACCGTGCCACCGTTGATCACGATGTTGGCGGCGTCATACAGCAAATTGCTTAAGCTACCTCCCCAATCCCAGCTTTTCAGGTCAAGCACAGCCCCCGCGTTCACCGTGACAGGGCCGTAAAGACTGAGTGTGGTTGTGTAATAAATCTTGCCGGTGTTCGTAAATGCCAAGGTGCCACCGTTAATGGTGGTGCTGCCCGTATACGTGCTCACGCCACCAAGCGTAAGGGTGCCGCTACCCTGCTTGGTCAGCGTACCGCCTGAGCTGGACAGTGCCGAGGCCCATGTGGCGTTTTGACCATTGGTGTCCACCAGATAGGGTTGGTTGGCTGCCGTGCTGAAACGTGCCGAGTAATCGGTGGTGTTGTTGGCGCTGTATTGCAACATGCCGCCAGCAAAGCTGAGCGTGCCTGACGAAGCCAGTGCCCCGCTGCTGTTCACCATCAACGTGCCTGAGTTGAAGTTGGTGCCACCGCTGTAGGTGTTGGCGCCCGAGAAGATGAACTTGCCACCTGCCGATGGGTTGGCCGTGAACGAACCACTTCCGCTGATGCTGCCGCTGAAGTTGGCAGACAGTGCGCCAAGTGAGCCCGATGTAGTGAAACTTTGCACGGTGTAAGGCGAAGCGCCTGACGCGCCCAAATAACGCAGGATGACAATACCCGAGCCACCTGCGCCGCCTAATGCAGCGTTACTAGCGCCACCGCCACCTGAACCTGAGTTGTCTGCTGCATTGCCACCCACTTGTGATGTCACGCCAGCAACAGGCCTGTCTGCGCTGGTTCCACCATTGCCACCGCCCGCGGCACCAAGACCAGGTGAGCCATTTGACCAACCAGTTGCACCGTTAAGACCACCACCACCACCACCGGCATACAGCACGTATGTACCCGTGATAGAGCTGGCTCGCCCAGCGCCACCGTTAGAGCCTGATTGCGAATTGAGTACAGCAGCAACGCCAGCACCTCCGGCACCACCGCCACCGCCACCAACGGCATAAATACCGGCCCCGTTGGCACCTGCACCACCTGCAAAGCCATACCCACCGCCCGTGGTAACCGATGCACTACCTGTAGCGGCTGTGTAGCCACCTGCGCCACCGCCAGAGCCGCCGGCTTGACCAGCAGTAGACAAATAACCACCGCCACCGCCACCCGCAGCGGAAATGCTGACGCCTGAGCCAGTCAACGAACTTACACCGCCCGTTCCACCATTACCCGATGTGCCACCTGCACCGCCAGCGCCCACAGTGATGGCGTAGCTGCCCCCTGTCAACGAGGTGCTACCTGTGATGAATTCACCCGCACCACCACCGCCACCGATGGAGCCGCCGCCGCCGCCGCCGCCCGCAACGATGAGGTAATCCACGTTGGTATCAAACGCGGCTGTGACCGAGCCATTGAGTGTGATGTTGTTGCTCAAACCTGTGATGCCACGACCTAACAACAACGTGGTGCCGTTAGCCGCCGTCAACGCGCCCGCGCTGATGGCCGACATGTTGTAAATACCCAAGGTACCGCCATTTAGCGTGGTGGTGCCGCCATAGGTATTGGTCCCCATCAAAGAAATCTTGCCGCCCGTGGCGTTGTTCACCATGGAGCCCGAGCCGCTGATGGTGCCGGTGAGCATGACGTTCAACCCGCCAAGAGAAAGGGTGCTGGAGCCAGAGGTAAAAGTATGTAGCGTGTAGCCTGATGCAGTACCAGAGCCTGATGTGACAGTTCCGCCAGTGCCAGCGCTGCTACCAAGGTAGCGCACAAAGACAACGCCCGAACCGCCATTCGCCCCGTTAGTGGTTTGACCGCCGCCGCCACCGCCGCCTGTATTGGCTGAACCAGCTACCGGTGTAGACCCGTTACAGGAGCCAGCCCCCCCGCCTCCTGAGCCACCCAAGCCACAACTGCGACCAGATCCTGGAGTTGATGTGCCGCCACCTCCACCACCAGCATAAGTGACTGAGGTACCTGTAATGCTGGAGGCCTTACCGGCGCCACCACTGCCAGGCTGTCTGTCTGAAGAGTAGCTGGATGAAGGAACGCTTCCGCCAGCAGACCCAGCACCACCACCACCAGAACCGGCCTGCACACCGTTGGTAGAGCTACCTCCACCACTGTTACCTTGGCCTGCAGTGCCTGCACCGCCAGACGTTACTTGGTCATCTTCCGCCGCGCCACCGCCAGACCCGCCTGAGCGCCCACTGGCCACGTAACTGCTCCCCCAACCATAACCAGCACCGCCACCGCCACCAATAGCGGTCAAGCTTCCCAAGGAACTGTCACCGCCATTGTTTGCACTAACGCCTGCACCAGTTCCGGTGCCGCCTGCGCCAACGTTGACCGTTGTTGTGCCAGTGAGAATTTGTATACTGCCTGAGAGAAAACCGCCAGCACCACCGCCACCGCCCCAACCGCCGCCGCCGCCGCCGCCGCCACCGGCTACGAGCAGATAGTCCACGTAGGAATCAAGTTCAAACGTCACGCTGCCATTGAGCGTGACGTTATTTGCTAAGTTGGTCACGTTGCGACCAAACATGACCTTCGTGCCGTCGGCTGCAGTCAGCGCTCCTGTACCAATGGCTGTGTTGTCGTAAATACCCAAGACGCCGCCACTGAGTGTGGTGTTACCTGTGTAGGTATTAGCTGTCAAAAGGTTTAAGGTACCAGCCCCCTGCTTGGTGACTGAACCACTGCCAATGCCAAGCGCGTTGGCCATGGTGGTGCCTGCCCCATCAAAGGTGAGGTTGTAGTTACCAGCGAAGGCATTGCCAGTCGTGGGCATAAACGCGAGCGTGCCCGCATCTGACTGAATTCCGGTATTGCCAGTGAGGGTCACCAAACCTGTGACAGTGTTAGCGCCAGATAAGTTGCGCAACGCGCCCGATGATGAGACGCCAGTACCTGCCACCGAGATGGCTTCGGGCACGGTAATGCCACCTGTGAACTCCAAAGCTGCACCGCTAGACACTGTGGTGCCTGCAGCCGTGCTGCCTAAGCCCGATGAACTGGCCACAGACAAAGTGCCGCCGCTCACGGTGGTAGCACCGGTATAGGTGTTGCTTCCACTCAGGGTCAAAGTGCCCGTGCCGCTTTTGGTCAGGGTGTAGCCAGAACCTGCGAGGTTTTGCCCCATCGAAAAATTACCAGCCCCCGTGAACGTGAGGTTGCCTGAAATGGGGGTGGTTTCCGAGCCTTGGGTGAAGTTCCATGTCACACCCGCGTTCGGGTTGTCAAAGGTAGCGCCTAAGCTGCCAACAGTGAATGAGCGCCAGTCGCCCCCCGTCGGCCCCGAGTAGCGCAGGGTGCCGCCATTGATGACCAAGTTAGGAGAGTCATAGCGCAAATGCCCCAAACTGCCGTCCCATATCGGGTTGTAAACATCCAACACAGCCCCTGAGTTGACAGTCAAAGGTATGGTGATGTCAGTCAGGTAAATCTTGCCAGTGGAGCTGATCTTCAACGTGCCCGCGTTCACAGTTGTACTACCTCTGTAGTCACTTGTTCCACTGAGCGTCAAAGTACCAGCGCCTGCTTTGGTCAGTGAGCCATTGCCATTGATAGCGCCCGTGATGGAGGATGCCGCCGTGTTGGTGATGTTCACGCCAGTGGTGGTGGTGACGGTGCTTGCCGTCACACTTGCACCGTTGACCGTTAGTGTGGAAAGCGTTTTATTCGAACCAACAGCACCATTCAGTGCGACCGCGCCAGCGCCAGCAGTGATCGTGAGGGCTGACGAGGTGGCGTTGGTTTCTTTGACATAGTAATTAAGGTTGTAGCCGGTTTTAGGCAAGTCATTCCATTTACCTAAACTTCCCGTGAACTGCATGACCGACTCGCCCTCAGTCGACTGGTCCGTCCCTGCGCTTGAGCCGTTCCAGTTGTTGGGCTCATTGGCACTCCAGTTATTGAAATATCCGTTGTAAGACGACGCACCACCTGCTGGGGCTTGATTTGAAAAAGCAAGGCCATTGCCGCCGTCCGTCAGACCTTCGGGGCCGCTCACCCAACGCCATAAGTTGTTGGTACCAATACCTGTGACTCGTCGCGCGCCTAGCCATGAGGAGTTGTAGCCCACCGCTTGGCTGGCAATCGCATTTTCCAGTCGCGAAGTAATCGTGGCTAAGTAGGTCTCACCGGTGTTGGCGCCTGTGCCCGATTTAGCTTGTGCCAAGGCTGTTGTCCAGTCAATACCTGCGGACACATAGACGCTTGCATACTGGTTAGCTGAGTCGATGGTGCCATTGAACGTCACTGCACCACCGGACGTGTTAACCGTCAATCCTTGCGCATTACCAATCAGGGTTTGACCATTGACATTCAATGTGCCTCCGCCAGTCGCCCACGTCACGGCAGTAGAGCCTGTGACATACACATCGCCGCCTACTTGGGTGTTCACACCGCCAAAAGAGATGATGCTGCCGTCACCAAAAGCGAGGTTACCGCCATTGGTGGTGAGGTTGCTATTGATGATGACCACGCCTGCACCGTCTTTGTCGGTGTCAGCCAGCAAATTGAGGTGCAATTTGTTACTGCTGCTGGTGATGGCGTTACTCACAACCACGTTGTTGTGGGCTTTGAGTGTGAGGGTGGCATCTGCCCCACCAGTTTTACTGATGGCCGTATTGACTTGAAGGTCACCAATTTCACCACCACCTGCGCCTGTTTGTACCGTGACGCTGGTACCCGAGTTCAAAGCCCCAGTGATGGTGCTGACGTTGATGTTGGAGGATGAGTTGTTAGAGGTGTAGCTGTAACTAGAGTTGCTAACGTTGTTGTCTGTACTCGTCGTGATGGTGATGTTGTAGGGGTCGAGCAGCCATTCGCCGCCCTGTCCGTTGGCTGCGCTGGCATTGACTACCGCACCATCGACTTGCAACAAATGTCCCGATGTTTCTATATGCCCGCCATCACCTCCATTCACACCACCTTTGGCGTAAATGGATCCATTGACATTAGTTATAGAGTGCGCATTTTTCACATCACTCCACAACACCACCGTGCCCCCATCGCCGTTGTCAGTGGCGCTGGCGTCAATGGTGCTGTCGGCGCTCATGGCGACGGTGGTGGCGTGGCGCATCGTGCCGCTGCCTTGCCAGTCGCCGCCCACCAGCACGGTGCCACCTTGTGTGGCACCTTTGGCTTCGATCAGGGTGCCGGTGTCTAGGCTGATGTCATCGCCCTCCACTTCCACGCGGCCGGCTTGGGCGCGTGCGCTGTTGGCGCGCAACACGGTGTTGGTGCTGAGCAGCACGGCACCTTGTATGGGGGATTGGCTTGGGTTGTCCGCAGGTGCGGGCACGCCGTCGGCTTGAATATGAATGCGTCCGCCGCCGCCCTCGCCCGAGGCGTCCAGCACAGCGGTGGTCAGGTCCACGCGGCGCGTGGCTTGCAGATGGATGGTGCCGCCCAAGGCGTTGGCCACGATGTGGGTGGGGTCGGTCACCACGCCGTTGGCAAAGAGGCGGCCGCTCACGGCCATGGCTTGTGCGGCCACGATGTCGATGGTGCCGGCTTGCAGGGCCACGGCCGACACGTCTAGCAAACCAGTGTCGGTTTGCGTGAAGGTGTCGGCGTTGATTTGGATACGGCCAATTTCTGCCGCCACGTTGCCGCTGTCGGGGAAAAAATTTGCCGCTGAAATGGTGCCGCTGTTTTGCACATCGGGTGCGTTCAGCGTGACGCTGCCCGCAGGCCCCGCGTTGACGCCACCCGTGGCATTGGCACTCAAGGTGCCGCTATTCAAGATGGCGCTGCTGGCCTCTAGCAAGAGGCGGCCGGCACGGCGCACCAAGCCTGCGGCCTCAATAGTGCCGCTGTTGTTGACCACGCCACTTTGCAAACGGCTGGCCGCTTGGGCCGACAAGATGATCAGGCCGCCCGGCGCTTTGATGGCGTTTTTGTTTTCCACCAAGGTGTTGATGGCGGCCGCGGTCACGCGCACGCTGCTCAGGGCGCCACCGCCGTCAAACTTCAACTCAAAGGTTTCACCCGCCGCCAAGGCCACGGTGCCCAGGTTGGCCACGATGACACCGCTGTTGCGCACTTCGGGCGCCAGCAGGGCGATGTAGCCACCCAGCGCAGCGCGTAGCTCGCCCTCGTTCTCCACCTTGCCACTGGCACCGTTGCGGGTGAGCTTGATTTGCCCATCCATGAATTCTTGGTTGGCCGCGTTGTGCGTGGTGGCGACTAAACCTCCCACATCCACACTGGATGACTTACCAAAGTACACACCTTGCGGGTTGACCAACACCACTTGGCCCGGCGCGGTGATGCGCCCCAAGATTTGGCTGGGCTGGGTGTCCATCACGCGGTTGAGCGTGGCCGACTGCGCGTTGGGCTGCTGGAAGTTGACGCTGGCATCTTTGCCAACGTTGAAGGTGTTCCAGTCCACCACCGCGCGTTGGCTGGTTTGGTTGACGTTGAGGGTGCTGCCCGATTGGCTAATCGAAGCCTGCCCGGCACTGACTTGCCCACCGGTGGGCAGCTGCGTGGCTGCCACCGTGGTGGTTTGGGCCAACACGGGCGCAGACAACAGCCCGATGGCGCCTAGAAGGTGGGCCAGCACAGACGGCCTGAGGCCCAGACGTGTGAAAACGTCTGTCTCCAAGGGACGTGTTTCTCCATGACGCGGCATTGCCATTCCGATTCGGAATGGCGGCGGCTTTCTTGAGTCAGGCGGGCGCAGGTGTCTCATGCGCTAGAAAGGAACCGTGACTTGTAACCAGTAACGGTTGCGGTCGCGCGTGCCGTCTTGGTCGTTGCCCGTTTGTGTGGGGTTGGGATTGTGCCCCTGGCGTCGCGCCCAGGTGGCTTTGAAGTTCACCCCATCGTCGTTGGTGTAGCCAATGCTGGCGCCAAACCCTTTGTAGGTATTTCGGTTGTTTTGCGGCCCGCCTGGGTAGTCGGGGTCGTGTTGCAGCCAGACTTGGCCCCAGTCGTAGAAGCCGGTGAGGTTGATGCCCGACTCCAGGCTGTGGCGCAACTCCAGCTGAATGAGCTGGGCATCCGAGCCCGAGCCCTCGCCCGTGGGATAAGCGCGCACGCCATTCATGCCGCCCAGCTGCATCTTTTCTGACGAGTCGAGGTTCTTGTCAGACAGCTGGCCTGTGTAGGAAATGAAAGCCGAGGTCTGTGTGGTGAGTGCCTGTTGCCAACTGCCGTTGACGCGTACTTTGTGGAACACGCCTTCGGTTCTGACGGTGGTGGCATCGGTGGCCTGGCTGAGCGAGCCGTCTAAATTGATGTTGCCGTGCGAGAGCTGTAACGAATAAGTACCTGTGCCACCGCCCGGATTGAGGTCGCGGTAGAAGCCCGACACTTGCGCGGCCATGACCTTGGCCTCGTAGTCCGACATCAACAAGCCTTGGGCTGAGGTGTTTTGGAATTTCTTGGTGTCCGCGGTCAGCGTGACGGTGGCGCTGCGGTCGTCCGCACGCAACAGCGGGTAGACCCACTCCAGCCCTTGGGTCACGGCGCGGCCGACCGCGCCGACCATGCCCTGCTCACCCACCACCACTTCGTAGTTCATGACCGAGGTGTTCAGGCCCATGCGCCAGCCATCGACGCCCACGGGCAGGCTGTAGGCCAAACGGGCATAGTCGCTGCCACGGGTATGAACGGCCACGACACTGAGCAAATCGGCCAGGTCGTTGGGGTTGAACCAACTGAAGGTGGCCATCAAACGCATGGCACCGGTGGAGCGAGAGCCGCCGTTGTCAAACGCCAGTTCGGTCTGACGGGTGCGGCCTTGGTATAATTTAAGTAATAGCTCTGTCTCACCCGCTTCACGGCCTTGGCGCAAAGAGCCTTGGGCGCTCATGCCGGGCAAATCGTTGGCCAGCGCCAAAGCGCGGTCAAGCGACTTGGTGTTCAAGGGCTCGCCCACTTTTTGCTGGGCTTCGATGATGGCGCTCACATGGGCTTGGGTGTTGGGCAAGTCAGCCAGTTCTTGCTCGATTTCGATTTTGGAGAACACCGATTCGATGACCTCGACCGTCAACACGCCATCGGTCAGGTCTTGCGGGGGCAAGATGGCCCGGGCCAAGTAGTTGTTCTGTCGGTAATACGACTCCACCACCATGCCGATTTCCAGCATTTGCTCGTAGGTCATGGGGGTGTGGATGAAGGGCTGGACGAGGCCTTTGAGCTCCATGTCGCCCAAAATCGTCACGCCTTGGAATTGGATGTTTTTGAGGGTGATCAGCTCTTTGGCGGCTTGTTCCACCTCTTGCTGCTCCACCATTTTGTCCATGGCGGCATCGACCAAACCCCGCGCGCGCGCCGCGTGGGGCTTGGCGTAGGGGGTGCCGGTGATGGCCTGGGCCCAGTCGGTGACGGGCAAGCTGGTTTTGGCCTCAATCGCGCGCAGGACGGGGCCTGCGACTTTGGGCAACACGGGGTCGTAGATCTCCAACGACCCGGCCACAAGGCACAGGAACGCAATCGCAGCAATGGTTCGCGACCGTGTTAATTTCACAAAACAAGCATTAAAACAACCATAGGGGTTGTCTTAGTGCAAGTTCCGTGCCTTGCCATTTTTTGACGGTTTTGTAGGGTTTTGTAGGTCTTATCGGGCGCTAGACGGCATGTTTTCTAGGATTTGCACCGTCAGCTCTTGGCGAGAAAGGTCTTGTTGTGGGATGTAGACGCGCACCAACCAACCCGCACGGCGGTAGGCCTCGGCGATGGCGGCTGTCAGGTGTGTCAACTCGTGCTGGTCCAGCGCACGGCCCAAGTAAGGTTGCGCCACCGCTTGCAGTTGCTCAGCGGGTAAGAGCTTGGCCCCTGAAAATTGAATCCGCTGGGGGGTGACCGTGGTGGCCTCGGTCAAGGTCATAGCCGGCGCAAATGATTCGCGCCGTTGCGCATTGCGCTGCAGCTGGTCTTGCTTGAGCATTTGCTCGGCTTGGCGCATCAAACTGCCGGCGTCGGGGATGTTTTGGGCCCAAGCGGCAGCGGGCAACGCGATCAGCGCGGTTAAGACAATCTCAAACTTAGAATGTTTCACAACGCTTTCCTTTACGAGTACGACCACGTTTATGTTGAATGTCTATTTTGCCGTAGCGGCCAACCGTGTGCTGGTGGATTCTGTGAGCAACCAAGTGTCGATCATTGATCTGTACGAACAGCTCAGAGCGCCCTCTTTTCCGGTACTCGTCCCTAAGCTGACATTTTTGTTCTATGTCAGCAGAGAAAAAATCGACCCCAGCACGCACGAGGTCCGCTTGGTGTGTGACATTGGCGACAAAACCATCGTTGAAGCGGCGGTCCAGTTGGACTTCAAAAGCGAAGACACCACACGCATTGTCATTGGCTTGGATAACTGCACACTGCCGCAAGCGGGGGTGCTCAAAGCCAAGCTCATGGACAAAGCCGTTGAGCTAGGTTCACTCGAATTGACGGTGGAACAGGTGCTGGGCGAGGCACTCAACGCAGATCAAGCAGTACGCCACTGAGGGCCGAAGGGTCTGGGGTTTGATCCCCGCCCAGTTGCGTCAGCGCGGCCTTCATCACTTGCGCCAGGTCTGACCGCGTCAGTGTTTTGGCTGATTCTGAGGGTGCGGCGATCATGAGTTGCTTGTTGTTAATCGCGCCTTTAAATTCCACGGATTGGTTGTCGGCCGTCGTCACACGAAAGGTCGTCAATTCAGAGGCCATGTCACTCGAAGGTCGCGATGCGACGGCTGGCGCGCTGTTGCTCACACGCACGTCCAGCACTTCAGAGCGTTTTTCAAACTCGATGGCCCCCGCGGGCATCGTGGCATCGCCCATCACCGTGATGGGCAACACCCCCCCTTTGGGTAAGGCACTCAACTGAAGTGGGTTCATCACTGCCAACTGGCTTTCCTGCAGAGACGAGGCTTGGGCCACGCTCATGGCCGTGATTTGTTGGGTCGTCAACGCTTGCAGCTGCAAGGGGCTCAGAGAGGACACTTGCGACAGGCTCATGGCCTCCATGTGCTGCGTAGACAAGGCACGGACTTGCAGGCCGCTGAGGGACTGCAAGTGGTCGGGCTGAAGGTTTTGAACTTGCTGCACAGTCAAGTTGGCAATGTCTTGCTGGCTGAGTTCAGCCACGGCCAAGGTGACAGGCCCGCCTAAAGCCAGCAACTGCAAGGGGGTCATGACGGCTTTTTGTTCGGCTGTCAGCACAGCACGCTGCATGGGGTTGAGCTGCTGTAGCTGCGCCGGTGTGACGGTGGCCACTTGCGTGTCGCTCAAGCTGCTGACTTGCAGGGCCGTGAGCCCCCCAAATTGTTCGGGCGAAAGGTGTTGTGTGAGCGTGCTGCCCATGGTGATGAGTTGCTCAGGGGTGATGGCGGCCAAGTCCGTCGGTGCAATGGCTGCAATTTGCCTGGGTGTCAGGGCTTGAAGCTGTGTATCCGCCATAGAGGCAATTTCAGCCGCGTTCATACGGGCAAATTGGGCGGGCTGCACGCTGGCCACTTGGGTGGGTGATAAAACTTGCAATTGATTCAAGCTCAAAGGAGCTGTCCGTGTGAGGGTGGCAAGCTGAGGCGCGGAAAGTTCGCTCAACTGTGCGGGGGCGAGTTGAACCACTTGCGAAGGCTGCAGCGCTTGGAGCTGCCCCACGCTCAGGCTCGCCAATTGACTAGGCGCTAAGCTGTTTAACTGTGTGGGTGTGAGCAATGTGGTTTGCACAGGCGTCAACGCTTGCAACTGCTGCGGGCTCAGATTGCTAATCTGGGCGGCATGAACCATGGGCGACTGCCCCTGTTGTAAACCACCAGGAACGGGCACTGTGGCAGCCGCCTGAGACTGGGACTGTTGGGTTTGCAGCGCCGCCCCCACCATGTTGGGGGTGTCAAAACGCGCGCTCACTAGGATCGGCATGGGTGCCGACAAGCCCGAAACGCCAAGCGCTGAGGCCGAGTTGACGGTGATGGTGTGGTTGCCAGGGTTCATGAAAGCCGACGGCTCGAAGCGCCAGGCGCCTGCGTTGTCGGCCACAGTGGTCCCCAGCAAAGTGCCGTTGTCAAACACCGACACCGTTGTGTTGGCCGGCGCCATGCCACTGAAGATGGGTTTTTGGGGATCGGTCCCCAAAGCAGAAGCGACGTTGTAAGGACCTCCGCTCGACACATGGCTGCTGGCGGCTTGTATTTGCGGCGTGGCACCAAACACATTGGTACTGCGTGACAAATCAACCGCACCAGACCCCGCATTGAACGTGGCAGTACCCGACACGCCAATGGTTTGTGTCTGGCTGATGGCTCCGTTGCCGCTGTTCACCGCAAGATCACCGCGTACCGAGGTCGTGCCAAAAGTCATGGCGCCGTGGGTGGTGATGTCGGCGTTGCCCGTCGAGGTCAAGGCCGCGAGGGTCAAGGCCCCTGCATCATGCAGACGGATGTTGGCGCCACTGACACTGAGCGCTTGGGTGAAGTCGTTGCTGACGTCCGTCAACGTGATGTCTCCGTCCCCTGCGCTGATCGTGGTGGTGCCACTGATGGCGATGGGGCCTGTCTGTGTGACATTGCCATTGCTGGCCAGAGACACGTTGCCTGTGGATGTCAATCGCCCCAGGGGCAATGCATTGCTGTCCCTCACACTGATGTTGGCGCCACTGAGGGTCACGGCCCCCATGAAGTTGTTGCTGGCGTGGGTCAACGTGATGTCACCCAGTGTTGCCGTCAAGTCGGCGGTTCCGCTGACTTGCAGCGGGCCCGTTTGTGTGAGGGGGCCACCCGAGACCACGTCCAAGTGGCCTGTGGTCACAACGCGTCCCAAAACCAAGGCATGGGTGTCGTGGACCGTGACTTGGGAGCCATCCAAACTGATCGCCCCTTGAAAATTATTGCCGGCGTCAGCCAGCACAATGCTGGCAGCAACGCCGCTGTTGCGTGCGGTCAGACTGCTGCTGCCTGCGACGGAGAGTGAGGTGCCCGTGGTTTGGGTGATGTCACCCCCCTGGCTTTGGACCGTGAGGTCGCCGCCAACCGTCAAGGCCCCCAGCGCCATGCCCCCGCTTGTGTCGACCAAGGAGGCTCTGCCTGTCACCGCGATGGAACCGGTTGCTGTTTGGCTGAAGGCATCGGCCACCGAGAGGTCTGACGCCACGCTGAATGTGCCACCGGTTTGCGCGAGGCTGTGCAAGTTCACGTTGCCAGAACCCACTTGCAAGGTGCCCGCGCTCAGGCTGAGGCTGCCCACTTGTCCACCTGCGGCATTGAGGCTGTCGATTTGCACGGTTCCCGCCACAGCAGGCGCCACGACTGTGCTGCCAAACGACACTGTTTTACCCGTGGGAATGACCACATTGGCCACGTTGGCCAAATCAGGTACTGCGCCACCGGCCCAATTGGCGGGGTCAAACCAATTGCCCGTGGCTGCGCCTGTCCAGGTCACGGAATTCAAACGGGTGATGTTGCCCGTCAAAGAGGTGGGGGCCGTCAAACTGTAGTTACTGCTGTCGGTGCCCGAGAGCCTGAGTCCCGACACGGTGACTGCTTTGGCCGTTCCCACATTTTTGTTGTTGAACGTCGCTACTGCGGCGCTGGTGTCCATCGCTAAGTCATCGCCGTTGACCATGCCAACAAAGGTGGGGGCACTGGCATTCAGGGTGGCTTGCGTTGTGCCGTTGTAAGCACGTTCAATCACGGAAATACCGGTCACCGTGATGGTTTTGGGCGTGATCGAATAGGTCGACCCCGTGAAGCTCAAGGCGTTGTAGTTGCTGGCCAGCCCACCGTTGCTGCTGGTACCAAGGCTAAGCCCCGTAACCGAGGTGAGCAAACGGTTGCTTTGCACATCGGGACTGGCAAGGTTGGACAAGTCGCCCACGCCGGTGACCGTGAAGGTCTGAGAGCCCACGCCACGCGCTGTCAAGGTCGCGCCCGCGATGGAGGTGAGGCCGTCATACACCTTGGTGCCACTCAAAATCAGATTGGCTGGCGTGATGGAGGCCGAGACAGACGTGGTGTTGGTGATGGCGTAGTTGCGTGCAAGCCCGCCATTTGTCCCGTCGATCAGGGTGTACACCGGCGTCACCGCCCTTAACCCCACGTTCACATTGTCAAATGTGCCTGTGGCAGACACGCCCACGGTTTGCCCCTGCAAGAACCCACTGGGATCCAAAGCTCCGGCGGTGACGGCGGCGGTGTTGGTGCCATCGTAGGTTTTAGAGGTGGCTGTGGTCCCTGAAATGGTCAGGGGGGCTGGCGTGATGGTGAGTGTGGCCGCACCAACGTTGTTGAGCAAATAGTTGCTGGCGATATCAGAACTCAGGGCAATCTGGAGCCGGTAGGTGCCGGCATTGGTCAGCGATGTCACGGGGTTACCGCTGTACACAAAGCTATAGCCGTTCGTTGTCTGGCCAGGTTGCAACATCACGGAGCCTGAGCTGGTGTTCAAGCTCACGGAACTCCACAAGTTCGCCAATGAATAAGCGTTGCCCGTGTAGGCGTACGTCAGGTTAGGCGAATTGCCATTGAAACTGTAGGTCGTGAGTGTGGACACCACGCTTTGGGCCACGGCGTTGACTTTTTGCGAAGGCGCCGCGACATAAAACCATGAAAAGCCTTTGGTCGCGCCCGCTGTGACATCGCCTAAACCGGTGTACAGCGAGTAAGAACCGTCGTTTTGCTGCCTGATGGTCTGATTCGCAGGGTTGATGTTGGTGGCGTTTGAGAAGGAACAGCAATTGCTGAATGTGGCACTGGCAGAGGAATCTGTGGAATAAAACAAAACCGAGGCCCCGCTTCCCCCCTCATCGACCCGCAGCACACTGGCGGATTGCCCCACCACCGTGTTGGCGGTGAATCCGGTGCTGGTGAAGTTACCGATGGTTTTAGTGGGACCATCCGTTCCCCCCACCCAGTCATCGCCGGTTCCGACCCACAAGCCCACATTCGACAAGGTGCTGGATATCGCTTTGACGGAAGTGTCACTGCGCAAATAGGCATCGCTGCCCCCCAGCACATAACGGCTGATGAGCTGTGCATTTTGTGCGTTCACGGTCAAGGGCAAGACGGACAGAATCGTGCCCGACGCTTTCGGGCCACCGCCTGGTCCGGTGCCAACACCGGGTAAATATTGGCTGATGTCCAAATAGCCCCCAAGGCCACCGGCACTGGCATAGGCGTTGTTGCCATTCCAGGCGGTACCGCTGGTTCCGGTCCCCACTTGGAATTCCAAGGATCGGTTGCTGTACGTTAATTTATACCAAGCATCACGCCCGACGGTAACGTTATTGACGATGTCCAGATCGTAGAAGTTGGGTTGGTTGAGCTGACCTTGTTCGTTCAACGCCGAGGTATTAGGCGCGGTACGTGAACCTGAGGCGTTGGCCGCAAAGGCCAAGTAGCCGTTGTTGAACACCAGTTCGTTGTCACTACCCGTACTGCCCTTTTTCCAGCGGAATTTGGAACCCGCGCTGGTGGGCAATGCAATCTTGACATTCACCCCGTTGACTCGGTAGGCAGAAGCCCCTCCGTCGGTGGTGTTTTGACCAAATCGAACCGTCAAACCACCGCCCGAGGACGCATCCAAGTTGGCGTTGACGTCGACGTCACCGCCAGCAGACAACACGAGGTTGTTACTCCCCCATGTTTGCGCTGAATTCACCACGAGGCTTTCGCCAGCCGTGGCCGTGACGTTGTTGTTCACACCAACCGTCATGAGATCCGCAGACAAATTGAGGTTGTGGCTGGCTGTGACTGTGGTTGTGGTGGCGGAACCCGTGGCGCTGCCCCCGGTGTTGGCGGGACCTTGCCCGACAAGCGTGATGTCGTAACCCGTGATGGTGCTGTTGACCAACCTCAAGCCCGCGCCCCCGTTGGCGGCGGTAGCCGTGCTGGTACCTCTGAGACTGACGTTGCCTGTCCCCGCATTCAGCGTGGCAAAGCCGTCGAGTCGAATGCCATTCACACCGATGGCCGATGTGGCAGTCGGATCGCTGCCGCCGCCGAAGGTGATGTTTCCGCCGTTGGTCACAATGGCCGTGGGGTTGGCCGATGTGCCTGCGAGCAAGCTGATGCCACCGGCGCCACTGCTGTCGCTGTCTGCCCAATAAGTGACGTTGCCGCCGTTGGTATTGACCGAAGTAGAAGCCGCTTGCGTGATGTGCCCTGCCGCTTTCAACAACACGCTGGCGCCTGTGTGGATGTTGGCATTGAGCTGGATGTCGCCATCGGCCACCAATGAGAGTTGGCCTGTGGCTGCGTTGTTGGCATCGAGGGCCGCATTGACGGTGATGTGACCCGCGTCAGTGCCAGCGCCTGTGGTGGTGATGGCCACGTGGGTCCCAGCGTTGAGCTTGCTCACGATTGTGGTGTTCAAGATGCTAGAGCCTGACGCGGTCGGGGTCCATGTGTCGGTCAGGTTGTTCGCATCTGGAGCAAATGCGCCATTGGCGTCAGCAGAGGTGATGGTGACGTTGTAGGGGTCAAATAACCAAAGGCCTGCAGCGCCGTGAGGCGAGGAGGCATCACCTTGAGAGTCGTTGACCCGCAAGTGGTGCCCCGAGGTTTCAATGCGTCCCCCATCGCCGCTGAGTGCACCGCCTCGGGCATAGATGGTCCCCGCCACTTGTGTGACTGAGCTGGGATCATGCACATCGCTCCACAGGACCACGGTGCCGCCATCGCCATGTTCGAGGGCGCTGGCATTGATGGATGCGCCAGCTTCCATGCTCACGCGTGTCGCATGACGCACGGCACCACTGCCCTGCCAATCTCCGCCCACCAACACCGTGCCACCGCCGCTAGGGCCTGTGGCGTCGATTTGGCTGCTTCGGCTCAACGTGATCTCATCGCCTTCCAAAACGATGGTGCCACCTCGGTTGACCATGCTGCTGGCTTCTAAGTGACCACTGTTTTTCACGACGCCCGCTTGGAGCTTGTTCATGGCGACTGCCGACAAAATAATGTGCCCATCTGGGGCATGCACAGCCAGCTTGTTTTCCACCAACGTTGCAATGGTCGACGGCGTGGTGGTGATGCCGCTCAAGCGCTGACTTGCGTCAAAGTTGAGGGTGATCGCATCACCGGCGGCCAAGGCCACCGTGCCAGCACGTGCAACGATCACGCCCGCGTTTTGGACCTCTGGCGCCAGCAGTGCGACGTAGCCGCCCAAGGCCGCAGTGATGCGCCCTTCTTGGATGACTTTGCCTGTGGCACCGTCACGCACAAAGGTGCGTTTGCCGGACATGAAATCGTCGTCACTGATGCCGTGGGTACTCGCTGTGAGTGCGCCCACATCGACCTGCGAAGTCGGTGAAAAATACACCCCATTGGCGTTGCTGAGAAAGACCTGTCCAGGTGCCGTGATGCGGCCCCAAATTTGACTTGGGTTGTTGTCCAGCACGCGGTTCAGGATGACTGAGCTGCTGTTGGGTTGGTTGAAATTGACTTGCGCGTTCTGCCCCACGTTGAACGTGTTCCAGTTGACCACGGCACTGGCCGACGTTTGGTTGACGTTCATCACCGCCGCATTCGGCGTGCTGGTTTGAGTGATATTGACCTGTCCCCGTGCAACCGCGTTAGCAACCGGCAGCTGGGTCAGGCTGGGCGGTGCTTGTTGTGCATGCGTCAGGCTGGTAATGCCGCCCCCTAGCACCACACTGGCCAAGACACCTAAAACGGCTTGGCGCATGCGGCTCGCCCGCCCGCCTTTGCCAGACCGACGTGCGGTTTCTGGCGCAACCAACCAGCATTGCATCGCTTGCGACCAAACATGGCGGTAACAGCGATTGAGGGACGCATGACCATTCATCAGAACTCAGCCCTTAAAACGCGATGGATGCACCGACCCAGAGACGGTTGATTTTTCGAGTCCCGTCACCATCCATGCCGCTCGAAGGGCTGGCAATCGGGCTCGTACCAATACGTTTAGCCAACGTCGCTTTGATGTCGATGTTTTTCTCGGGTTGCCAAGCCACGCTCAAGCCATAGCCTTTGAGTGCATAGCTATTTGGGGCCACACCACTGTTGAGGCCACTGCCATCGACCTTGGTGTTGTCATGAAACGCTTTGGCGTGGCCGTGGTCGTAAAAGCCAGTGACCGTGGTTTGGGCATTGACTTTTTGACGCAGCTCGGCGGTCAGGGTGTAGCCATCGCTACCGCCACCTTCGCTGGATGGGTAGGCACGCACACCGCTTGCCCCACCCAAGTACAGTTTTTCACTGGAATCTAAGTTTTTGCTGGCCGCTTGAAGACTGGTCGCGACATACATGCTGAGATCTGCGGTCAAGGTTTGAACGCGACTGGCGCTGAGGCTGATTTTTTGATAACCGCCTTGGGTATTGGCACCTGTTGCATCTGCACTTTGATTGGCAGAGCCATTCAAATTGACTTGGCCCGAGGTCAAAGCAACAGAGGCACTGTTAGCGCCTCCGCCGGCCCAGTTGTCTAACTCACTCAGATTGAATGAAGCATTGACCACATTCACCTTGTAATTGGACTGAGGCCCTGTGCTGTTGACGTTGTC
>ERZ650303.98-NODE-98-length-23430-cov-5.962139_pt1 | contig 23430 bp, 29 predicted proteins | sample MGYA00376239_ERZ650303 | MGnify/ENA primary metagenome ERZ650303 (study PRJEB26733, sample SAMN07839262) | wastewater metagenome | biome: small river; feature: stream; material: water | place: USA: North Carolina | collected 2016-04-05 ... | reverse complement strand
GACCGGCAACGCGCGGCTGATCATCCTGATCGCCGCCCCCGGCGACACGATCACCCTCAAAGACGGGGTCGACAACCTGCTGCTCAACGGCGGCGCCGACGTCGCGCTCGTCAGTGGGCAGATGCTGCTCTTTTACCACAATGAGACCGACGCGCACGATCTGGCGATGGGCGGCGGCACCGCTGCCGCGACCAGCTACACGCCGACGGCGCCGCTGACCGGGACCAATGTGCAGGACGCGCTCGACGAGGCGGCGGCGCTGCTCAGTGGCGGCGGCGGGGGCGGCGGGGGCGGCGGCAGTGACTATGTCTTTATCACCAGCGACACGCTCGCCAGCGACACGCCGACGCTCGGACTGAGCAGCTTGCCGGGGACGTTTCAGCGGCTCGTCATCCTGGCGCGGCTGAAACAATCGGACACGAACCCGCAGGCGGCGGGCATCCGGCTCAACGGCGACAGCTCGGCACTGTATGACTGGCAGCGCGTCTACGGCACCGGCGGCGGCGCGGGCGGCGGGGCTGCCGGCGGCGCGACGTCCTTCTCGATTGACGCGCTGCCCGGAGACAACGTGACCGACGCGAACGTCTTCAGCGTCGTCGAGATCACGCTCGACTTTTATGCCGCCGGCGCCTATACCGAGTTCTGGGTCCGGCACAAATACCCGAATGCCAACACGACCTTTGTCGTGCAGGAATTTACCGGGCAATATCGCGGCGCAGCGCCGATCACCTCGATTGACCTGTTTTCGGCTGCCGGTGACATTATCGCCGGCAGCTCGATTTACGCCTGGGGCATCGGCGACCTGACGGGCTACGCCAGCACTGCCGAGACGGTCGACGCGACGATTCGCATCGAGCGCCACGACTTCACGGTCGCAGGCACCTATCAATTCGACCTCACGGCGATTCCCGGCGCGCTCGACTTTGATCACCTGCTCGTGCGCTTTCACCTCAAGGCTGCCAGCGGCTCACCCTACGCGCGCATGGTCGTCAACGGGGATACAACGGACGCCAACTACATCTACGCGCAGGTGGTCGGCACCAGCGGCGGCGCGAGTGGGCAGGGCGGCGCGCTCGCCTATTTCGGCGGGCTGGACGCGACCAATTACTATGACGGTGAAATCCGGCTGCCGAGCTATCGCGGCGCCGACAATAAACAGTGGTGGACCATTGGCGCTTCACCTGGCGCGGCACTGCTCATTGAGGGACAGTGGAATAACACGGCTGCCGTCGCTACGCTCGACTTCCTGCTCAGCAGTGGCAATTTCGCCGCCGGGAGCTGGCTCGAGGTGCTCGGCGTGCGCCGCGCGCAGATCGGCGGACCGCGCTACAGCGACGCGGCTGCCAGCAACCCGCCGACGCAAGCCGAGCTGGTCGCTGCCTTCGGTCCGGCAGGCGTCAAGGGCGCGGCGGGCGTGCTCAACGTCGGCGGCGCCGGGACCGACGAGTATTTTTGTTGGAGCGACGGCGCGAACTGGTGGTACACAACCGGCACGCTCGCCGTCTGATTTATCGGGTAAGATAGGAGCACGGAAGTCTGAGGAGTCGACCATGTCCAAACGTCACCTGCTGCGCGCTGCCTGGTTCTGCTTTCTGTTTGCCGTGACTCTGCTCTGGGCGGCGTCGCAGACGCACGCGCAGGACAGCCCGTTCTGCATCCCGGTCCCCTATGAAGTCGAGCCGTATTTTTACGGCGACACGGTCCCGGCGACGCTCGGCGACGTGCTGCTCGACCGCAGCATCCTGCGCGTCGAGTTTCGGCACGACTATCACAGCGTCGACGTGCGGCGCGCCTTTGACGCGCGTGTGACCCCTTACGACGGCGTCACCGTCAGCGCCGAGGCGCTGGATTCGATTAGTGCGTGGCAACTGGCGCAGGGATGGGTCCCGGCATGGGAAGACGCGGACCCCATTGGCGAGCCGCTGGCATCCTGGGGCGTCTATCTCGACCCCAACCCCCAGTTTGCCTATCAGGATGCCATCATTCAGGTGTTTGCGGACAAAAACGGCGCCGACGTCGTCTATCCGGCGGTCTGGTCGCGGGCGCGCTGGAAAGACTGCACGGTCGGCGCGGACGGCACCCCGACGCGCTGGCACCCGGATCGGGGCTGGTGGAGCGTGCCGCGCGCCGACTTCGACGCGACGCTGGCGCTGCTGCTGAGCGCGAAAGGCTAAGCCCATGACGGTCACACTGATTGGCGTCGCCCGCGCGCGCCCGCAGCCCTTTAACGCCAGCTCGCCGCCCCCGATTGGCGACGTCGCGCCGAACACGGGCGCGTTTTCGGGCTTGACCGTCGCGCCGAAAGTCACGCACGAGACGACTTACGCGGCAGGCGACGCGACGATTCATGACATTCGCACCGAGGATGATTTTGTCTGGGTGCGCGAGGTGTTTCGCCCCAATTCCGTCAGTTGGGGTTTGGGCGTCGGTTTTGGCGCTGCCGCTGAGCAGAACATTAGTGTCGATTACGCGCAGCGGCTGAAGATTGGCGACTGGTCGACGACCGAAGCGATGGAAGGCGTCTTGTCGATTTTGATGGACGATGCGCTGCCGGGGATTCAGACGCGCCCGAAAGTCCCGAATCCGCACCCGCATCAGCAGGAGTGGCAAAACGCTGCCGGCAGCGCCATCGCCTACGTCAATAACGATGGGACGGCGCTCTTTGTCGGACTGGGCAATACCCCGCTCGACGCGACGAAGCTGACCGGCGCGATTGCCGACGCGCGGCTCTCGACGAACGTCGTGCTGCTCACGGCGACGCAGACGCTGACCAACAAGACGCTGACCAGTCCCGCGATCAACACGCCGGTGATCATCGGCGGCACCATCAACAATACGCCGATTGGCGGCACGACCCGCGCAGCGGTTGCCGGAACGACAGGCGACTTTAACAGCGATCTCACCCTGCGCGGCGCACCGGGCAAAATCAAGCCGGCAGCCAACAGCACGACGGCGCTGCAAATTGCTCAGGCAGACGGCACGGTGCTCGCCACCTTTGACACGACGAACAAGCGGCTGCGCGTCGGCGACGCCACCGCGCCGATAGCCACGCTGGACCTGACGCCGACGGGGACGGCAGTGCTGCAAAAAGTGGCGCTGTATCGCACGGATGGCAACTCGGTCCCCGAGGTGCTCGTGATGGACAGCAGTAACATCCTCAACATTGGCGGATCGGGCAATCTGAGCGGATTGCAGCATTACATCGGCAGTACCGTCACGCAGACAATGGCGGCGAATTTAATCGCCTCGCTGGTCGCCCATTCGTTCCGGCGTGCGGCTGCCGATGCGGTCTATGGCGGCGCGGCGGCGGCGGTCCGTGATAACGTGACCGGCGTACAGCTTGAACTGGGCATCAGCTCGACACTGAATCGCGGCTACATTCAAAGCTATAACGGCGCGGGCACTGCGGCGGTCCTTCAACTGAACCCGCTCGGCGGCGCTATCGTCCTGGCGGGCGGTCCTGGGAAGATTCAACCGGCTGCGGACAGCACGGCGGCGCTCGCCCTCGCAAACGCCGCCGGCACGGTGATCGCCACGATTGACACCACGAACAAGCGGCTGCGCGTCGGCGATGCGACCGTGCCCGGACTGCCACTCGAAGCCGTCTTGACCGACGCGACGACCAACGTGATCAGCGACATGGTGCGCTTGATCCATCGCACCAGCGGCGCGCCCTCGAATAACAGCGTCTGGGGCGCTGGACTGGTCTTCGCCGGCGACACGCAGCCGAGCAACGTCGTGCGCGATATGTTCGATATTGTCGGACTGTGGGGCAGCTCGGCGACGGACGGGTCTCAAGTCGGCGTGATGCAAATCCGTCTGTGGAACAACCTGACGCCGACGACGATGTTCTCGCTTGCGATCAATGGCTTGACCCTGGCGACGTCCCTGTCGCTGAATAACAACCTGCAACTCACCGGCGGGACGCTGATTTTAGCGGACGGGCGCAACATCACGACCGGCACGTCGACCGGCACCAAGATCGGCGCGACCGCGCTGCAAAAGATCGGTTTCTGGAACGCGACGCCGATTGTGCAGCCCGCATCCACCGGGCAGACGGCAGGCTTTACAGCGGGCGCCGGCGCAGCCGTCGACAGCGCGGCAACCTTCACCGGCGGCGTCGGCTCGACCGCGTACACGCTCGGCGACATTGTGCGCCACCTGAAGAATGAAGGGCTGATCGCAGCCTAAAGGGAGACCTCATGAAAACAGAAGCGGAAATTCGCCAGCAACTGACCGAAACGCGCGCGGTGATCGCGCAGCTCGAAACGCAGCTCAATGCCGCCGCAAATCAGGAGTGGGCGCTGCGCTTTGTGCTCGGCGAGGTCGACACGCCGACAGCGCCGGAGCCGCCGGTCGACGCCCCAAAAGACGACGCGCCCCGAAGCGACGTCGTCCCCCCGCCCGACGACGAACCGGAAAGGGTAGTTGAGCCAGAGGCGCAACCATGACGACGGGCATCTTCGGGCTGAATGAAAGCGTCACCGCAGCTTTTTTGTGGGAAGACGCGGACGGCGCGCCCCTGACTGCATTGTCGCCGGCGCCGACGGTCGCCGTGACGAATCCGAACGGCGTCGTCACCGCGCCGAGCCTGACGCAGCGCGGCAGTACGGGTTACTGGGACGTGACGATCACGCCCGACGTCGTCGGGTTGTGGGCAATTCAGGCGCGCTGCACCGATCCCGACTGCGCGGCAGAATATACCGATCCCGTGCCCCTGTGGGTGACGACGGAGTCGCTGACGGACATGATGACGACGCTCGACGCGGTCGAAGCGCAAACCGCGCAGATCGGATCGGGGATTGTCATCGTGCAGAGCAGCGTCGACACGAACGGCGACGTCTTCCTTTACCGGGGCAAAACCCAGACGCTGACCTGGGCGTCCGACAGCGGGCTGGACCTGAACGCAAGCGGGCGGACGGTGCGCTATCAATTCGGCACGACGTCGCTGCTCTGCACCGTGACCGGCAGCGTCGCCGACTGGGTCATCAGCGTGACGTACCTGGTGCCGACGACGCTCGCCCCTGGCAAGTACGAGTCGGAACTGGCGCTCTATGAGAACGCCGTCGAGCATGAGCCGCTCGGCTTGCTAACGACGACGGTCCGGCGCAATCCCGGTTTGGAGAATCAGTAAATGCCCCCCGGCGCCTTTGGCTACAGCATCGGCGGCATCCACGAGCTGCAACCCGTGCCCGACGACCTGCTGCTCGCGCTCAACCCGCAGTGGCATGTCGTCGTCGGCAGTCCTGAGCATCCCAAAGCGATTGCCGAGACGACGGCGCGGGTGCAGCACGTCCGGGCGCTGCTGCCCGACTGCTGCATCGGCGTGCGCTGGCTCGAGGACAATAAGCTGATGCTCGACCTTTGGCGACGGGCGGGCGGCGACGTCGAGCGGGCGGCGGACGACTATGCGGCGCGCTATTTTCCGCTCGCCATCCCGGGAACCTGGCTCATGGTGAGCAACGAAGACGATTCGAGCGCGAGCGACCCGCACGTCTTTGCGACGGTCGTGCAGATGTATCTGGCGATCACGCGCCGCGCGACGGCGCAGCGCCTCCCGCTTGGAATTGCCTGCGTGCCAATGGGCGAACCCCCTTACGGGCAATACGAGATGCTGGCGCCTCTGTTTGTGCTGATGCAGCAGGCGCGCCGGCAGACGCTGCCGGTCGTCCACATCCTGCGCCCGAACGCCTACTTTCCGACGCACCCGGACCCGGACACGCGGCAGTCGTTGATCGTGCATCTGGCGCAGCGGCACCAGCGCGAGATGCGCCATGTCGCGCTGGCTGCCGGCGTCGACCTGGGACCGCTGGCACTGGGAGAGTACAATACCGTCAAGAGCCTCGCAGCGGCGCTCGATGGACCGATGGACATGGACCTGAGCGCGACGGCATGGATGGACTTTCTGCTCGAGGCTGCCGTCGACGACCCCTTTGCCATTTTTTGCTATGGCGACGGGCGTTACACCGATACACGCTGGCGCTCGTTTAACCTGGCGCGCGACCCGGCGTTTACGGACCAGATGATCGCACGGCTGCCGCGTCGCCGGCTGCCGCTCATACAGGACTGGAGTCAGCGCGTGGCAACCAAAAAATACATGCCTCGTCTCATCTGCCCGCATCTCAACACGGGCAACGGGCGGCTCACCGGCATGGGGGACGGCGAACTGGTGCAGTGCGTGCTCGCCCCCGACGGTTGGGTCGACCAGCGCAAAAACGGACAGCGGGAAGGCAAAAAAGTCGCCGACGGCTACGTCTGGTTTGGCGACGACACCAGCGAGCTGTATACGCCCGACGGCTTGCAGCACGGCACCTTTTACGTGCAGTACAGCAAGCCGCCCGACAACGCGCAGGACCTGCGCTATTACGGCGCGCGATGGGCGCCCGAATGGATGGCAAAGGGCGAGTCGTTTGATCGGGCCGTCTGGCTGGTCAAGTACACCTGGGACCTGAAAGTCGTCGCCAGTTATGAGCATCGCACGACGCTCGTCTTTAAGGACTGGCACGACAGCTTTACCACGATCAACGGCGTCACCCTGCGGAACGTGGCGATCCTGAGCTGGTCGGGCGAAGAAGAATGGGCATTCGCCGAGGATTACGGACTCGTCGAGTGGCACAACCTCGTCACGGGCGCCAAGTCGTCGCTGCTCACGGTCGGCGGACCGAAACCGCCGCTGCCCGCGCAGCCGGCGATTAAGCGTCCGGTCGTCGCGGCGCCGCCCAACTACCCGACAACCCCGCCGCCGGTCGTCTTGCCCTATCCCATCGTCGACGCGACGCAGTACGGCGTCGCGGTCGCTGGCGTCGTGACGTCGATGCCGGAGCTGAGCGCCAACGTGCGGACGCAGCCCGACACAAGCGCGCCCATCGCAGGGCAGGTGATCGTTGGCACCGAGGTCAAGGTGCGCCCGAAGCTCTACCCGCCGGATGGCTCGACCAACGACGGCTTTAAATGGCAGTCTCTGACGCAGCCGGTCGTCGGTTGGGTCTTCAATGGGGTGAAAATCAGCACCGACGGCGCGGCGGACCCCTGGCTGCTCGAGCTGGCGGTGCCGTATGTGTCGCAGCGTGACGTCGATGCGGACCGCTATAACAACGACTGCGGGATCGCGTCGCTGCTGATGCTGACCCGGTTCGCGCACTGGCTGCGGACCGGCAGAACGCCGAAGCGCCCGCGCGTCGACGACCTGGTCGATGACACCCCATTGGCGACGCAGAAGTACCTGAATTTCGACAACCTCGACGCGCTGGCGGCGCTGCTCGGCTACGACACGCGCTACCTGCGCCCGCTCGACAATGCGGGGATTGTGCAGCAGCTCGCCGTCAGTCTGCCGCCGATCATCTGCGTCGACTACAGCATCCTGTTTCCGGGGCAGCCGCGCATCGCGCACCTGCTGCCGGTGATCGGCTACAGCGCCCGACGCTTTAAGCTGCACGATCCCTACCTGATGGGTCCAAACGTCGCGGTCGACGCGCAGCGGGTCGCCGACGCGATGCGCGTCGTGCCCGACAATGCGTTTGGCTTTCAAGGCATGGTGTTACTAGAGTAAAGGACTGGCTCATGAACCCCTCGACGATGCACACGCCCGCGACGCGCTATCAGCAGACCCTCGAGCTGCTGTCGTCGCTGGTCATGATGGGCGCGATGTTCTGGTTTGCCGTCGTGTTCCTCAACGCCCCCTCGCCGACGATCCTCAACCGGCTGAGCGAAGCGGGTATCGTCATTCCGCCGACAGTCTTCGGGGTGCTCTGCATCCTCGGCATGTTTGGCTACCTGCTGATGCTCTCGCCCCGGCTGCGACGGGCGGCGGTCGATGTGAAAATGGAAATCTTTTTCATCTGCGCGGTGCCGATTCTGCTCTATCTGCTGCCGGTCTTTTTCGACCTGATTACGCAGCGTCTGACGCTGACGCCCTTCATCTACTTTGGCATCTTCCTGACGATGATCGTGCATGGCACGGCGCTCTATTTCAACTACAGCCGGACGCTCGAGCTGAGCGTCGCCGGGATTCTCTTTGGCTTGTTTTTCCTGACGAGCGCGACCTTTGCGACGATGACGCGCGCCTCGTATCTGACGACGGTCAACGCATGGCTGCCCGTCGAGCTGGTGCCGATGACCTTCGCCCTCTACTGTCTGGCGTCGGCAATCGGCTACGCGCTGCTGCCCTGGGTGCCGCTGCCGTTTCGACTGAAGCGGATCGCCTTCGCGCTGCTCTCGCTGCCGTCAGCACTTCTGGCACTGATCCTCGGGTATAATGTCCTCATGGGTACAGGGGCAGTGACGAACCTCCTGACGGTCGTCACCCTGATCGACCTGTCCCTTTTGCTGGTGCTGCTCGGCTGCGCGCTCTATCGCAGGCGTCCGGCAATTTGAGACGGAGTCGGATTTATGTTCACATCGGCGATGCTGATGCAAGTACCGGACCCGGGGACGCAGGGCGTCACCCTGGCGACGGTGATCGCAATTTTCCTCTATCTGCTGATCCCAAAGCTGCCGCGCATCGTCGAAGCCTTTACCAATCTGGTCGAAGGCATCGCCAGCGGGATTACAGGGCTGTTCAAAAGTGGCGCGGGCGCAATTGAAGCCAGCATGAAAGAAAGGACCGCGCGGGTGTCTGATCTCGGCGACCATGTGCAGACCCTGATTGACGAGCTGCGCGAGCAGAGCCGGAAAGCGCAGCAGCGCGAAGACCTTGCGCTGGCACGCGAGGAACGCGCCAACGCTCGGACCGACGCGGTGATCAATACCATGCAGGACTTTGTTGGACAGCAGCGTATGACCAATGCTACACTCGCCAGTATTCTTACCCTGCTGACCGGGCGGCAGCAGCCGGAGCCAACGGCGCCGGAACCGACGACCCCGCCCTTTAACGGAGAGGAATAATAATGGACTTTTTAGGGGTGTTGATGGCGCTCGGCGTCGTCATTCTGCCAATTGTCGAGCTGGCGCGCGCGTCGCTCTTTCAGGTCGCCTGGTTTCAGGGGCAGACCGAAATGATGCAGTCGCTCATCCTGCGCCTGATCGCCATCGCCGTCGGCGTCGGCGCGGCGCTGGTGCAGCGCGCCGACGCCTTCGTCTTCATCCCGGCAGCGTCGGACGCGGACCTGACGGTGCGCCTGATCGCCACCGGCATCGCTGCCGCGTTCCCGCCGGAAATACTGCACCTGTTCGCGGCATGGCTCGGCGTCAAGGTCGGCGCGACGGCGGACCGGGTGCGCGGCAAGGTGACGACGACCGCGCAGAGCGCGGCAGGCATCGACCCGCGTCGCACCTATGCGGGCTGGCTCTAGCGCCAGGGCAGGGGATCAAAAAAGCGCCGTCTAAACTTTAGACGGCGCTTTTGATTCACGGCAGGGGTCAATGCCCCCGCTGCGAGGCGTTAAACGCCAGCACGACCAGGATGCCGACAGGTCCAATCGTGACGAGCGGCACGACCGCATTGTCGAGATCGCGCGCAAACACCATCTCGAGCGCGTCGACGCGCAGCAGCGGCTCGAGCTGCCCGGGAAATTCCGCGTCAGCGGCGGGGAGCGTGCAATGCGAGAGGATCATCATCGCAAGCATAATCAGGTCGCTGTCTGTGTAACCGTGTCCGTTGTGCCAGAAGGTGATCATCTTACGCTGGTCCTCCATGTGTGACCGCAGGGCTGCGCTTCGTAGGTCCAAACGCCGGTGCTGAACTGTTGACGATAGGGCTGCATGGTGCGCGGGTGTCCGCCGATTTCATCAACCTCGGCAGTCTTCGTCAGGCTGCTGATGGACGCGCCGCAGATCGGGCAGTGCTCAATCAGCGCATCGACCGGCGCGCCGCGTCGCGCCAGCTCGTCGAGCAGCGCACGGACAGCGGCGGTCAGCAGGTACTGATCCGACGGCAGCGGGTGCTCATCTTCAATCCATGCCCATCCCGAGGTGCCGAGCATCTGCGCGGCGTATGCCGCGACGCGGCGGCGCGCTTCCTGGGGCGTCATGGCAGCGTCCCTTTGCCCCTTTGCGCCCCTTGAAGCGCAGCAGGGGGCAGCAGGGGCAGCAGGGTCGCGCGCAGCGCCTCAAGCGCCTCGACGTCGAGATTGCTCAACTGGAAAAGCTGCGACTGCTGCACGAGCCGGTCGCAGTGCTGCCAGAGCTGCACGCGCTGCGCGTCGTCGAGCGACGTCGCCACCTCGTCGAGCGCGCGGGCGGCGACATAGCGCAGCGGATTCTCGCCATAGATCAGCGTGCGGAGCAGCATCTCGACCAGCGCGGCTTTGCCCGGGCGGTTGGTGACGATGCCCTGCACGGCGGCGTCGTAAAACGACGCATAGCCGCGCGCGGTCATGATGCCTCCGGCGCGTCGAGCTGCGCGGCAATCCAGGCGCGCACGTCCTCATAGAGCAGCGAATAGATGCCGACGTCGCGCGGGAGACCGACGACGAACTGCGCCTTGAGCGGCTGGTGCAGCTCCCAAGCGGCACGAAAGAGCCGGTAGCGGTCGAAGGTGCGCCCTTCCATGAGCGGACCCTCATGATCCATCAGACGCAGCATATTCTCGGCGATGTTGAGGGCGAAGTCGGACGGACCGCTGCCGCCGTACCCCCATTCGTAGCCGAGCGGCGAATGATGCACGACCAGATGCGGCACGTTGGTCAGCAGCGACTGGTCGGCGGTCCGCACGGCGACAATGCGCTCGCGCATCGGCGGCTGGTCCAGAAACTCGTCTAAAATCCTACTCGTCGACATGGGTGAAGCTCCTTGTAGAAAGGCTCAGTAAACAGGTCTAGCGGGCTACCTTTGCCCCTTTGCGCGCGGCAAGCTGCTCGAGGTAGGCGCGCGTCTGCGATCCCGCTGTCTGGCGCGCAGCGACCATCGCTTTCGCGCAGGGCGCGCAGTAGCCGACGCGGGCGCCGGTCGTCAGATAATGGACCGGCGCGACGCCGCAGCGCGGGCAAATGTCGTCGCCGCGCTTGGGCGGGCGCTCGAGGTACAGGGTGAGCACGCGCCGCCCTTCGGCATTGAGCGCGACGCAGTGATCGGGCGTGACGTCAACCCAGGCATTCCTGAGCAGAGCGCGCAGGGTGCGCGGGTCCAGGCTGAACTGCGCGAGCGGTCCGACGTCGCGCAGGTAGACGAGCACGTCGCGCTGCTGCCGCGACATGCGCGGCAGCCCTTTAATGTGGCGATGCCGCCACTCGCCCGACGGCTTACCCTTCATGGCTGGACGCTTTCGCGGGCAGGCTGAACTGCCCCTCGCCGCCGCCGACTTGCGTGATGAGGGCGATCCCTTCGGGCGTCTCGACAAGGCGGTCGACGAGCCGGCGCACGTTGAGGATCATTTCCTCGAGCTGGCGCAGCCCTTCGTCGAGTTCGGGCGTGTAGACGAGAAAGTCGACGCCGCCGAGGTACATCGGCGGGGCGAAGGGCGTCTTGAGGCTGGTGTAGCTCAATGACCAGTGATGCGCGTTTCCGGTGGTTCCAAAGTCGCGGTGCCAACTGCGCTGCATCAGCTTGCCGTCGCTGCGATAGCCCCATTCAAACGTCTTGTGCCAGAGTGTAATCGACGCGCCCCCGGATGGCGGGTAGACGCGGTGCAGCTCGATGCACCGCTGCCAGTCGACGACCCCCGCCAACTTAATCAGCGCCTCGAGCTTGGCAGGGATGCCGGCGGCAGTCTTGTCATGCACAAAATCCGCGCCATACTGCGCGAAAAACGTGAGGTCGTTACGGTCAAACATGATCGGGATGCGCTCGCCGGTCTCGCCCGAAACGTACTCTCTGACCTGCTGCGGCTTTAAAGAACGGGGCATACAGTCCTCCTGAAACGAAAAGTCGACCTGGGATTAGTCCCAGGTCGATGCGATCAACGTGCTTTCGTACAGCTCATACCAGTGCCAGCGCAGGGCGCGCAGCAGCGCAATCCAGGCGTCCATCAGAACGGAATTTCGTCGCCGGGGTTGACGGTCGCCGGCGCGGGCGGGAAGGACGGCGCGGCGGCAAGCTGCGCCTCAAACTGCTCGAGGGCGAACAGCTCGCGCGCGTCGAGCGGCTCGCCGAGATTTTCGGTGTAGTAGCCCGACTCGGCGCGGCGCAGCGATTCCTCGCTGGCATAGTCAGCTTCCATCTCGGCGCGGGCAATCGCCTCCTGCACACGGGCGATCAGCGTGGCGTAAACGGCGATGTTCTGCCCCCGACCGGCGAGATAGGTGCGCGGGATGTGCAGCGCAGCGGCGGCGTCGACGAGCTGAATAAAGCTGCCCCTATAGGGCATCGTGTCGCGGTAGCGGTCCAGCACGGCGACGAGCTGGCGATGCTGCGCCCGACGCTCGGCGGCGCGGCGCTCCTGAAGTTTGCGGACCAGAAACCGCTCGACGCAACGGCGCATCAGATTCGGATGCGCGAGCTGCGCCACGTCGACGCGATGGACGGTCGCCACCGCGATCATGCCGGCTTGCTGGTCGTCGTAGCCCTGCGAGAGCAGGCGCGAGCGGCTGCACGCTTCCCGGTACGCCAGACGCGGGTTATAGCTGCGCGCCGCGCTGCGCGTCGTCTCGACCCGGTGCCGGTCGGTCGTCAGCACGAGCCAGAAAAACGCGACGTCGCTGTCCTGCATCTGGCTGCCCTGGCGCTGCACTTCGTGACTGTACATGAAACACCCCTTTGCTCAAAACCGCAGAATGAAAAGACGAACTAGGCGAGCAGCGACCGATAGACCTCGCTCTCCGGCGCGACCCCGACGACGCGCAGCACGGCAGTCGCGGTGTCCAGTTCGATGAGCGCCTCCCCGACGGCGGAAGCGAGCACCTGCGCGTTGAGCCGGACCTCGTGCGACTCGCTCAGATTAGGATGCTGCTCGGCATAGCTACGCAGCGCGGCGCGGGCGTCGGCAACCCCCTGCACGGCGCGCTGGTGGCGCTGGACGGCGTGGAAGGTCTCGGCGTGGGTCACATCAGTCAATGGCATCGTAAATCCCCTTTTTGAACGGTGCAGCAGGCAAAAGGAAACGCCCGCGCTTGCACGCGGGCGGCGGTCAACTTAGGCAATCTTGCTATTCAGCACGCTGATGATCTGCATGTCAATGCGGGCGGCGCGCTCGAGGGCTGCCAGCGAGCGGACCAGCTCTCGAGGCAGCGACTGCGCGCAGCCCTGCGCCCACAGGTGCGCGAGGTAGACCTGACGCAGTGCGAGCGTCGCCTGGGTCATGCGCGGGTCGACGGCGACCGGCTTGCGGGTGCGCTCGCTGGCGCAGTCGAGTTTGAGCAGCGCCAGCTCATAACGGTCGTTGGCGCGCCACTGGGCATCCTCGGCGACGTTGGCGACGTAGCACAGCTCGGACTGCACAGCGGACGGGGCGCGCATCGCACTGGCGACCCGCACGGCGACGAGCGCGCAGCGGTAGGCATCGTTTGCCTGTGCGCGCTCATCATAGGACACGTCGACGCCGGCGTGCAGCGCGTCGATGCGCGCGGCTTTTTCGGCTTGCATGTCAGCGAGGATTTCATCGGCACGGCGGAAAGGGGTCATCAGGGTTACGCTTTCGTCTCGGCTATCTGTCAATAAACACATTGTAGCATGAGCTACAATGTCATGCAAGGGGCAAATGTGAAGAAATCGTAAATTCACCCAAATTGACAACCTGTAGGCGATAGTGTATCATAACCCTGTCCATAATGCAAAGGAGTCAACAGATGGCTACTTCGGTTCTACAGGCAGAGATTGAGGCGAAATACAAGGCGCCGCTCGCCGACGTGCTGCTCGGGCTGCTCAACCGCACGCCCAGTTACCACGACGTCGCGCACCAGCTCGGCTGCTCGTATAGTTGGGTTGCCGAGCAGTGCGCGCGGCTGCACATCGAGAAACACGCGCACTATGTCATTGAGGGCTACACCCCGCAGGCGCTCGAGACGACGGCATGAGCGACCTCGTCCAGCTCCCCCTGTTTGATTACAAGGCGCTCGACCAGACGACGCGCATGGTCGTCATGCAGCGCGCCGACGAAATCCGTGACGAGCTGCGGAAGTCGATTCAGAGCATCGTCAACGTGGGCGAAGCCCTGGCGGACGTGCAGGAGCGGCTCGCCGGCGGCGCGGGCGGCGGCTTCCAGGCGTGGCTGAAAAAAGAGTTTGACTGGTCGCGCGCGACCGCGTACAACTTCATTAACGTCTACAACCTCAACGCCGAGCACCCGCTCGGGACCCTGCAAGTGCAGACGACGGCGCTCTACCTGATGGCGCAGCCGTCGGCAGACGAGCAGGTCGTCGACGACCTGCTGCAACGGGCGGCGGCGGGCGAACCGATCACCTACACGATAGCGAGCACGGCGCTCGGCAAGCGCGCGGACGTCGTGCCAGATGCCCCGGTGCCCGACGAGCTGCCGCCGGAATACGACCCGACGGACGTCGCGCAGAACCCGACGGCGGCGACGCATCCGGTCTATGGGGTCGCCATCGTCGCGGCGCGCTGCCCGAACTGCCGGGAAGAACACTACAACTGGAAAGCGCAGCCGGTCAAGGGCGACGGCATTCCGCGCTGGCAGTGCCTGAAGTGCTACTACCAGGCGCGCGACGAAGACATGATCGTGCTCACCCCGCGCCGGATCGCCGACGAAGCGCAGGCGAAGGCGGTCGCAGCCGCTGAACGCGCGCGGGTCGCCGAAGCTGCCGAGCAGGGCAGGCGCATCGCAGCAGCGCCGACGGCGACCGGCAAGGTCGGCGGCATTCCCATGCAGAACAACAAAGGACCGGCGCTCGACGAGCCGCACGAACCCGACAACTGTCAGACCCCGCCTTACGCGCTGCTGCCGATTGTCGAGCTGCTGAGCGCCGACTGGACCTACTGGGAATCGGCGTGCGGCGAAGGGCTGCTTGTCGAGGCGCTGCACGCGGCAGGCTTCCCGAACGTCAAGGCGACGGACCTCTCGACCGGGCATGACTATTTCACGACCGAGATGACCGGTTACGACGTCGAGCTGACCAACATGCCATTTAGCAAGAAGGTCGCATGGCTCGAGCGCGCCTATCGGCGCGAGCGCCCGTTTGCGCTGCTCGCCCCCGGCTCGACCCTCTTTCTGGCGTCGGCGCAGCGGCTGTTTAAACACTACGGTCTCGAGGTGATCATTCCAAGCAAGCGCATCTGTTTTAAGATGCCCAACAAAGGTTGGGGCGGCGATGCCCAATTTTCGACGGTCTGGCTGACCTGGCAGCTCAATGTTGGCTCGCCGATGACCTTCTATGAATACACGCGCGAGCAGTGGGACGCGGTGCCTGATCTGTACAAGAGCCGCAAGAAAGGCAAAAAGAAGACGCAGGCGGTGCTGCCATGACGCGCCCGGGCTATCTCCCGCGCGCGGACCGGGAGCGGCAGATCGTCGACGCGGTCGCTGTCATCAATGACGCCGGTCGCATCGTCACCTATAACGAGCTGGCGCAGCACGTCGGCTTAACGTCCCTGACGCAGATTCGGCGGCTGGTCGACGGACTCGTCGAGCAGGGGCGACTGTTCCGCGACCCGCAGACGGGCGGCGTGCGGCTCCTGCGGCGGCGCTGGTTTGTCGCGGGGTCGATAGTCCAGACGATTCAATGCGGCGACCGCTGGACGCTGGTGCCGAATCCGGTGCCGAAGGTCGAGACGATGGGCGTGACGATTTACGACGCGCCAGAGGGCGCCTTTGACGAGCTGGACGGCTTCGCACGCGACTTTCAGCGCGAGGGCTATGTGCTGTACTGGCATCGCTACCAGGGCGGGCGCTATTACGCCTTCAGTCCTATCGAACCCGGCAAGGGCATCACAATAATGATCGCCGTCGCGGTCCAGATTGATTAGTTGAAAGGGCAAACGCATGACACCAGAAGGACTCCGAAAATATGTCGCCAATAGACGGCGGCGGCTGTGGCGCGCTCGTATCTGGTACGCATCCGTGATGGTTGCGCTGTGGGCAGGGGTCGCCGCATTTTTGAATCTCGACGACCGCGCCGTCTGGCTGCTCGGCACGGTCGGCGTGCTGCTGTTCGCCGGCACGGTCGTCGGCGTCATCCTGATCGGCTTGAAAATCGAAGGCGATTAAACCGGGCAAACGGTGCCGATTCATTACTCCTGATAATGGTGTTTATCACTGAGTGAGCAGGGCAAACGTGGATTCTGCGGCAAACGCCGCTATTGAAAGGTTTTTCACAAATGGCAATTTATGACGTGCTGGCAAAGCTCGGCTCGACGCGCATTACCGACGCGCGCTCGGGCGTGGGTGCCCTGATTCAGCATGACGTCGTCGACCCGACGCTGCCGCTGCGGTCGCAGCAGCGGCTCGCGCTGATGCCGGTTTTGCGCTGCGCCGACGACTTGCAGGGCAGGGGGATTGAGTCGACTCCCCTACCCTACTCGCCCGACGACCCGCTCGACCTGCGGAACTGGATTGAGACGGTTGAAGTGAATCGCATCGAACCCGGCATGGCGACCATTGAGGTGATCGCCGATGGCGAGCAGCGCAATCTTGCGGCATGGATGCTGGACACGGGTAACTTGGGAATCGCCTGGTCGCTCGACGCGGGCGCGCAGTGGTTTGGTCCCGGCATCGAAAAAGGCGCGCCGGAATACGTCGAGTTTAGCCTCGGTCGCTTTGGCGAGCGGGATGCGAACAACGACAGCAACGGCGCGCCGCCGACGACTGCCCTGCTCGACGGCTCGCCGGCTGATGAGGATGCCGACGACTTCGACGATTTCGACTATGGGGTGTCAGACGACAGTATCGACGATTATGACGATGGCACTGAGGACCTCGACGATGATGAGGACTTCGACGAGGATGATGAGGACTTCGACGACTTCGACGACGTCGTCGACCCCTAGAGGGCAAACTGCCCGACGCTGAGACAGTCGAGCAGTGCAGCCGATCAAAGGGGTAACAAAGTCGGCTGCACTGTATAATACCTTTCCCGAATGCGGCGTGCAATCTTTCAGGAGTCAACATGAGCACCATTCACGGCGGCAGCACCAAAGCCCTGCGCGCGATGCGCGACAAACCGGCGGCGTTGAGCGTGTACTGGGATTACTGCGCGCGGCGCAATCACGAGGGCGTCGCCTTCCCGTCCCTGCGCGGGCTGGCGAGCGATACGGGTTGGGCGATCAATACCTGCGACGAGGCGCGCACCTGGCTCGTCGCGTGCGGCGCGCTCGTCGAGGTGCAGGGCTACATTCGCCCGCAGTGGCGCAACCTGGTCGACGGCGACCAGCGGCGGCGGCTCGCGCTCGACAAAGCGCGCTATTACCGCGTCACCGGCTGGATTGTCATCAGCGGCAAGCGCATCCCCCTGCTTTACGCGCCCGCGCAGGATGCCGACGACACCCCTGACGATGTATCAGCGGGTGCGACGTCGCAGCGGGCTGATCATCGACCCGGTGAGACTGAACTTGATCTAATCTCTGAACCTGATTCCAGTAAAACGTCTCAACTTGATTCCACAGTAGTGCAGGTCCCTGACTCACCAGGGGCGGCTGCGCCGCCGGATGCCTGCACCGGCGTCCAAACTTTAGACACGGCACCGACAATTGACGTCGACGCAGAACTGCAAAAAGCGACGCCGGAAGAAATCACGGCGATTGTCGAGCTGGTCAACCAAAACATTCAGCTCGTCACCCCGCACGTCGCCGACGTGCTGATGACGATGATCGACGTCTACGGGGCGGCGCACCTGCGGGCTGCCATTCACGAGGCGGTTATGAATGAGCACCGCAAGCTGAGCTACCTCGAAACGGTCGCGCGACGGCTGTCTGGCAGCGCGCTGCCGCCTGTTTTTGATCCGATGTGGAAGCCGCAAGGCGTGAAAGGGTAGGGCATGAAAGCACCGTATATTTGTTTCATCAGCAGCAGCGTCGACCCCGCGCAGTCGGGCATGTTTCCCTACTGCCACATTCGGACGGTGCGCCCCCCGGCAGGGCTGACGCTGCACAATCTTTGGACGGACGTCTACAACGCGGGCGGGCATCGGGTCCCCGATGTGATCGTGCTCGACGTGCCCGACGCGCAGGTCTATGCCATGCTGCGTAAATTCGAGCGGCTGGCACCGGCGGCGGCGATCATTCGTCCGAAGCTCGAATACGACTCGGCTGCCAGCATCCAGCGCGACGTGTTTCGCTGGCAAGGCAACTGGGATCAACTGCGGCTCGTCCAGGCGGTTCTGACGCCGACTCCCTACAACCCGGCAGGGCTGGTGAGCGAGGCGCGGCGCGCAGCAAACGCCGGCGAACGGCGGGCGAACGATCCGGCGGGGGAGCGCGAACGATGAGCCTCTTAGTCGGCGAACGGCGGGCAAACGACGTCTGGCATACCCTCGTTTGCCGTCACTGCGATCACGAATTTGGCAGTCTCGACGCGGCTGCCCTGTTCTGCTGCGATGCGTGCCGCGCGGCATATTGGCGGCTCCTGAAAAAGCTCGAGGCGCTGGTGCAGTGGATTGTCGAGCGGTTCAACCTGCGCGCGCAGCTCGACCTGATCAAGCGCGCGGTCCTGAGCGCGCCGGCGGTCTTTCTGCGGTGGGCGGTCTGGTCCGGGCTGCGTTATCACACCAAAAAATACACCTGGTCTCTGGCAACGAAAGGCGCACGCTGATGCTCGACCTCGACCACAACAACACCCTCAAACTCGACGCGCCCTATTTCTCGGGCAAAGGCGTCTCGCTGCTCGGCGCTCCTGGCAGCGGCAAAAGCACGGGCGCGCGGCGGCTCGTCGAGCAGCTCACCCGCTTCGTCCCCGCCGGCACGATTGTCGACCTCGACGGCGATCACATCCACCTCGGCGACCGCTTCGATCATGTCGTCGTCGCCGGCGGCGATTACGGCGAAAAGCTGACCTATGCCGACGCGCTGGCGTCGCGGTCCTTCGAGCAGAATAAACTGGTCGTGCTCGACCTCTCGGGACTGCGCCGCGAAAAGATGTTTGAATACCTGACGGAATATCTCGAGGAACTGTGGCGGCTGATTTCCCCGCTCGAGGCGCGCAAACCCTATCTGCTCATGTTTGAGGAAGCGCATACTTACGTCCCCGAAGGACGGGTCACGCCGGTCTCGGACCTGATTAACGACCTCGCCAGTCGCGGACGCAAGCGCGGCTTCATTGTCATCTATACGACCCAGTTTCCGCAGCAGATCGCCAAGCGCGTGCTGCGCTCGTGCCCGCTGCACTTCTTTCACCGCGTCAACCTCAACAAAGACAAGGACGTCATCGCGGAATACACCCCGCGACCGGCGAAGCGCGTCTATGAGCTGGTCGACGAGCTGCGCGCCCCCGGCGACTGCATTTTTGTCGACGGTTCGCGCGTGCAGGTCGTCTCGATGCTCGAGAGCGAAACCCCGGGCACGGGCGGCACGCCGATGATCGTCGTACCGGAAGCGGCGCGCGCGCCCTACATGCCGCTGCTGCCGACGCCGATGCCCGACGACACGCCCGAACCCTGGCACGAGGCGGCGCGCGCCGAGCGGTTCGCTGCCGGGTATACGCAGGACGCGCAGCGCGCGGGCGGGCTGCCGGATGACGCGGTCGACGCGCCGGCTGCCATCGCGCCAGCGCCCCTGAGCGGCTCGCATACGACCCTGCTGACACAGCGCGGCGAAGGCTCTGAGAAAGCGTCGACGTTCCCCTGGGCGGGCGGCTGTGGCGCTGCCTGGACCTTTACGGCGCTGTTTGCAGACCTCTGCACACGGTGCAGCGTCGGCGGGTCCTTGCGGCGCTCTAATCCGCAGCTCGGCGACGTCGAGCTGATCATGCAGCCGCTGCCGGAGCGGGTCGACGACTTCATGCGCCGGTGGGACCTGCTGCTGCAACGGGGTTTCGTCGAGCTGCGGCTGAATAAGAACGGCAACCGGATCGCCTGGTCGACGCGCTGGAAAGCCCTGCTCTACAAGACGCTGCCGGTCGATGTGTTTATCACGCTGCCGGATCGCCAGTGGGGACCGAACGCGATCATTCGGACCGGCGGGCATCGGGCAAACCTGGCGCTGGTGCAGACGGCAGGACTGAAGACCGCTGAGGGCGACCTCGGCATTCTGCCCCCGGGCATGAAATTCGACGACGGCGTGCTCTGGCATTACGACCAGCGGCTCGACACGCCCGAAGAATGGGACGTCTACAACGCCATCGGCTTACCCTGGATTCCACCCCATCTCCGCAGCCCGGAGACCTACGCGCGCGCAGCGGCGGGGCGCTTCGTCGCGGCGACCGGCGGCGCCGACGTCGGCAGACAAAAAGACTGGGGGTTTGCCCGTCAACCGGATGGACTGTGGTTACGGCTCGACCCCGCCCTGAAGCTGCGCCAGACGCCCGAGCTGGCGGCGCTGCTGCACGACCTTCAGAATGAACCCGGCATCCCCAAACAGGAGCAACTGCTATGACCGACAACCGCATCGAGACGGCGCGGGCGCTCAGCCTGACGCACCCTTACGGACCGCTGATCGCGCTCGGCAAAAAACGCTATGAAACCCGGAGCTGGTCGACCGACTATCGCGGTCCGCTGGTGATTCACTGCGCGCTCAAGCTCCCCGGCGACGAGCTGGACTTTGCCCGCGACCTCGTCGCCCTCTATGACATGACCGAGCTGGCGACGTCGCCGCTCGGCTGCTTTGCGCGGCTCGTCGACCTGCACGGCAATCCCCGCCCTGGCGAGCATCTGATCAATCGCGGTCTGGCGCTCGGCTGGTGCGCCCTGCTCGACTGTCATCGGACGGAAGACGTGCGCGACGACCTGAGCGCGCAGGAGCGGCTGCTCGGCGGCTACGGCGACCGGCGCTTTGCCTTTGAACTGGGACCCTTCACCCCCTTCGCGCAGCCGATCACCCCGCCGGCGGGCGGCTTTCACCTGGGGCTGTGGCGCTGGTATGAGCCGCTGGTCGGCGCGGCTGCCTAAAACGCCCGGAAACGGCACCGGCTGCCCCTTCTTGCGATGGGGCAGCCGGTGCAGGCTGAACTGGGCGGGACGGGCGCGCAGCGGCGCCCTTTGGGGCATTAGCTGAGGTTCGGCGTGTCGAGCTTGCCCTCCCAGAACTGGGGCGGCACGTCGCAGAACAGAATGACATTCAGCGACGGCACAAACGCCAGATGCACATGCGCGCGCGTGACCTCGTCGCGCATACACTCGAATTTGATCAGCGCGTCGAAATTAATGCTGCCGTCGGGCTGCACGGCGTGCGGCGGCGCGACGTAGCCGGCGGGCGAAAACGGCACCTCGCGCAGCGCCGTCTCCCAGGTGATCGCGTGCTCCGCTTTGTAGACGTCGTGAAAATTCCACCCCCAACGCGCGATGATTTCGGCGTTGGGTAGAGCTTCCTCGCACTGGCTCTCGAGCACGTCGGCGGCGGCTTGCAGCTCAGCGCGCTCCGGCGCGTCGGGCGGCAGGGCGTCGAGCTGTTTGCGGCGGTCGTCCAGCTCGGCGCTCAATTCCTCATAGCGGCGCATACTGGCAGGTCCTGGTCCTTCGGTCATGGTCTTTCCCCTTCTCATCAGTCGTGGACAGAATAGGGGCGCAGGCGTTCCCTTTGCCCCTTTGAGCGATTTTGACGCCTAGCGGGTCGTGAGCTGCGCGAGCACCTGCTGCGCGGCAGATTCGGCGTCCTGGGTGAGCTGGCGCTGCCACGCGCCGACGGACGGCGCCCACTTAAAGCCGCGCGACTTGAGCAGGGTTCGCACGCGGTCGCTCGGCTTGCCTGGGAAAATCAGGCGCAGCCGGTTGCTCTCGACGTCGCGCTCGACGACGACGTCGCCGACGTGCTCACTGCTGCTCACCCGCTGCCCCTGCGCGCGCAGCTCGACGAGCCGTTTCTCGAGCCGGCGGATTTCCGCGCTGTTATTCGACAGCTCAAACGGCGCGTAGCCGACGCGCCCCATATAGTCCGGCTTGATCAGCTCGCCGGCTTCGCCTTCGCCGATGCCGCCGCGCTCGGCAATCGCGCGCACGGTGTCGGCGCGGTCGACGTAGTGCAGCGCGAGTACGGACCGGATCACCTGATTAAGCCGGACCATTTTGGCTTGCAGGGCGCGGCGATGCGCGAGCTTGCCCTCGACCTTGAGCACGGCTGCCGGGTCGTCGCTCGAGATGCTGGTCGACGCAGCGGCGGCTTTCCGCGCGAGCGCCTCGGCTTCTTTGAGCGCCTGAAACGCGCGCCCGTGCATCGCGTGGATTCGGGCGCGGTAGCGGCGGTCTCTGCCTTCGCTGCGATGCCCGACGAGGATCGGCTGCCCGAACGGGATCACGTCTGCCATCTGGTGCGCGGTCTGGTGCAGCTTTTCAAACTCGCCCTGTTTGGCGGCGGCGGCGGCGCGCAGGCGCTCGAGGCGATTCTCGACGCGCGTGACGTAGGCGCGCATTTTCGCCGCGCAGCTTTCGCAGATCGGGCGACCCTCGTAGAGCACGGTCGTGTCGGGGTCGTCGCAGATCGCGCAGACGTTGGCGTCGACGGCGGTGCCGACGGGCACATCGTCGACCGGCGCGTCGTCGTGCTGCATGTACCGCTCGCGCTGGCTGCTGCTCATCAGACCATAGGCGGGGTTGCCCTCGTCGTCAACCGGCAGCGACTCGAGAAACCGCTGCGCGTCTTCCGCAGCAGCAGCGTCGATTGCCCAGTCGGTGAGCAGCGCGTAGGTCGTTGGCTCGCCCGCGCGCAGGTCGTGTTTGCTGGTGCGCGGCGGCGTCACGGTGAGCTGGTCGAGCGGCAGGTCGAGCGCGCCGAGTCGCCCGTCCTGACGACTGACAAACTCGACGCGGGCGGTCGTTTCGCTGATGCGCGTGATCGTCCCCGGCTGCACCCACAGCGCAGCATTGGCGTCCCAGACGCTCGGCATGGCGAACTCGACAGCGACGTCGACGGCAAGCGCCGGCACGTCGGCGGGGCGCGTGTCCTCGTCGCTGGCGTCGGCTTCCTGGGTGTCGTCTTCAGTCGTCGGCGGCTCGGGCACGGGCGGCACCTGCGCGGCGGCGACGTCGTCGGCGCTCAGCTTCCAGGCGCGATTTTGGCAGAGCTGCCCGACGGTCCAGAACTGCCCGCCGGTGCGCTCGTAAACGTCCGGCTCGGTTGCGGGTGACTGATACTGCGCGTCATAGGTGCCCTGCGTGATGGCAGGCACGGCGAAGCCGCCCCATTCGCCGCAGACGAGCACGGCGACGTCGTGCAGGAACTGGACCGAGTAGCGGCGGTCGGTGAAAATGTGGCTGACCAGGTAGCTGATGCGATTGCCGTCGGCGTCGACGTGGCTGATCGGCGTGCTCAGGTCCTGCATCGCGTCGAAGCTCGACCCCTTGAACTGCACGGTCGCCGCGAGCACCTGCGCGTCGGTCGGACCATCGAGCCAGCCGATTCGCACGCTGTTATGCACGGACTTGACGCTGAATTTGATGCCGGGAAACGCTGCCTTGAGTGCCACGCGGATCATCTGCGCGGTCTCGGTCGTCGTGTAATAGCGGGTGCTGGACATGGGGTTGG
>ERZ650303.97-NODE-97-length-23563-cov-7.295857_pt1 | contig 23563 bp, 22 predicted proteins | sample MGYA00376239_ERZ650303 | MGnify/ENA primary metagenome ERZ650303 (study PRJEB26733, sample SAMN07839262) | wastewater metagenome | biome: small river; feature: stream; material: water | place: USA: North Carolina | collected 2016-04-05 ... | reverse complement strand
TCTCGATATACGGGGGTTCGTAGGCACCCCGCTCCATCAAAATTGGATTGCGCGTACCACTTGCTAGCAGGGACTGATTAATAACCCACGCATACGGTTCGATACCTGCCCGACGGAGGTCGTTCTGAAGGCGTTCTGCCTCATGCACCGGCGTTGCTTCTGGCAGGGTCACCACGAATACATGGGTGAAACCCTTGTCGCGCAAGCGTGGCAACAGTTCTTTTACGGAATCAGGCATATCGCCCTGGGTCCGTTCAACTTCACGGTGATAGGCTTCTGCCGCATCAAGCAACAGAATTGTGTGCCCGGTAGGCGCAGTATCCAAAACTACGAAACCACCCTTACCTTCATCGACTGTACGGGCAAAGGCGCGGAACACGGCGATTTCTTCTGTGCAGGGCGAACGTAGGTCTTCTTCAAGCATGGCGAGTCCGGCAGCATCAAGACTCTTACCTGCCTTTGCCAGAACCTCTTCGGTGTATTCATGAACCTCATGCGCCGGGTCAATTTTAGTAACTGTTAAGCCTGGCATACCTTCTTCTGCCGCCGCAGCAACGTGCGCCGCAGGGTCTGTAGTAGAAAGGATGACCGGGAAGCCACGCTCTGCCAGATTGAAGGCTATGGCAGCAGCAACCGATGTTTTTCCAACCCCGCCCTTGCCCATCGTCATGATGACTCCATGACCTACAGCAGCCAATTCATCGACGTACTGTTTCAGACCTCCCGGCAATGAATCAATTGAAGGCAACGACTGCTCCAATGGCAGTGGCAATTCATCTGGATCAGCCATAGCCCGGAGTGCTTCCAAGCCAACCGTACCCTTCGGTAGAAAAGATATCGTTGACCCCGTAAGGGAAACCAACCCGGCGGGCATATCTGACAAAGACTCAACGGCACGTTTAGTCATCGCATCCGCAATTGCATCGCCCGGCTCTTTAGCAACAAAAACACCGTTGATGACTAACTGAAGGTTGCTAACACCCAAGTCGCCCAATTCAGCACGGGTTCGCTCTGCCTCTCGCAACGATGCACGTTCAGGGCGGCTAACCAGAACTACCGTGGTCTCTTTAGGGTTCGACAGACGCTCGACCGAAGCGGCATACAACGCCTTCTGTTTTTCCAAGCCAGCTAGCGGACCAAGGCAGGACGCACCACCGGTAGAAGAGGAAATAAACTCATCCCATGCCGACGGCAGCGTCAGAAGACGTAATGTATGGCCAGTCGGTGCGGTATCGAAAATGACATGGTCGAACTCTTGGGTAGCAGCAGGGTCACCCAGCAACTTTGAGAATTCGTCGAAGGCAGCAATCTCCACGGTACAGGCCCCAGAGAACTGCTCTTCCATGCTTCGAATAGCCGCATCAGGCAAGATGCCACGATAAGGACCAACCATCCGCTCGCGGTAAGCATGTGCCGAAGCTTCTGGGTCGATATTAAGCGCCCATAGATTCGGTGCATCAGGAACCTCGGTCGGGGACTGATTCAATGCAACGCCCAAAACTTCGTCCAGATTGGACGCCGGGTCGGTACTGACAATCAGCACCCTCTTCCCCGCCTCTGCTAAAGCTAAACCAGTAGCGCACGACAGAGAGGTCTTACCTACACCACCCTTCCCAGTAAAGAAAGCGTGACGGGTATCAAGTTTGGGCAATGGCATATCAGACCTCGGAAAATTAACAGCAACCAGATTTAGGGTCGCAGCACTTGCCAGCGACAACGTGAGGCTTCTCTGCCGTGGTCAGTTGAATGGCAAGTTTCTGTGCCAACTGCTGGCGTGATGGGTACATACCGGTCGTGATGATATGACCATCAACAGCAAGAATCGGCAAACGGTCGATACCGGCTTCCATTTCCTTAACAACAGCAGGATTGGCAGCAAAAGCCTGTGGCTCCTGACCAAGGTTATTGCGCTCAACTGCGATACCGTGTTCGGCAACCCACTTCAGGTCGGCTGCAAACTGTGCCAAAACCGGGTCAACCTCAACGCCACAGACACCAGTTGAACAGCACATGGCGGGGTCAAAAACTTCTAATTTCTTCATAATTTACACCTCCTAATTATTTGGCGGGACGGCGTTCGTACCAACCCTTAGATTGATTCACGACACGAACCACCAGCAACATAACCGGCACCTCAATGAGAACGCCGACCACTGTAGCCAGCGCAGCACCAGACTCAAAACCAAACAGGCTAATGGCAGCGGCTACTGCCAATTCGAAGAAGTTTGAGGCACCAATCAACGCTGATGGGCAAGCAACGCTATGTTTCTCCCCGGCAGCACGGTTCAGCCAATAGGCAAGCGCCGAGTTGAAGAAGACCTGAATCAGAATCGGCACCGCAATCAGGGCAATAATCAACGGCTGCTCAATAATGGCTTTACCTTGGAAGGCAAACAGCAGCACGAGCGTCAGCAGCAGCGCCGAAATAGACCATGGACCAATCTTTTCCATCATGGCATCGAAATGCGCATGCCCTTTGGCCAGCAGTGACTTGCGCCACAATTGGGCAAGAATGACTGGAATCACGATATAGAGACCAACCGAAGTCAGCAGGGTGTCCCAAGGTACCGTAATCGCTGAGATACCCAGCAGAAAGGCAACCAGTGGCGCAAAGGCAAACACCATGATGGTGTCGTTAAGAGCGACTTGCGACAACGTAAAGAGCGGGTCACCATTAGTCAGGCGACTCCACACAAACACCATCGCTGTACAAGGCGCCGCCGCAAGAAGAATCAGCCCAGCAATGTAACTGTCAATTTGGTCAGCAGGCAGGTACTCGGCAAAGATGCCCCGGATGAAGAACCACGCCAGAATCGCCATTGAGAATGGCTTAACAAGCCAGTTCACTATCAGCGTGACGCCAATGCCCTTTACGTGCTGCTTAACTTCATGCAGCGCCCCAAAATCGACCTTGACCAGCATTGGGATAATCATGACCCAGATGAGCAAGCCAACCGGCAGATTGACCTGTGCCACTTCCATATGACCGATAGCCTGAAACACACCGGGCATCATCTGACCAAGCAATACACCAGCAATGATGCAGAGAAATACCCAGATGGTCAGATAGCGCTCGAAGACACTCATAGGTGCAACCTTGTGAACAGTCATCTTAAATCCCCAATGCTTCACGAACCGCTGGAATCAACTTCGCACGAATCTCGTCACGAACCCGCTCAAAACTCTCCAACGGTTCACCGTGTGGGTCATGAAACGGCATGTGAATACGCGGTACCGGCTTCGGGAAGATCGGGCAGGCTTCGTTGGCGTTATTACAGACGGTCACCACCAAATCAATCGGCTCGTTGATAACAGCGTCGATATCTTTCGGGTGCAACCCTTCCGTCGGCAGTCCTGCCAACTTCAATGCTTCAATCGCACCATCAGCAACCTTCGGCTGTGGAACTGTGCCAGCGGATAAGCCTTTCGCCACACCAGCAAGATCGTGAGTTATAAGGGCTTCAGCCATCTGCGATCGACAGGAGTTTCCAGTGCAGAGAACAAGGATATTTTTAATGTTGGACATGTTGAATCCTTACTTACGCGGCAGAGTGCCAATATCATCCAGCTCTTTTTGGAGTGAGTGGCGTGCCAACTTGTCGATGGGCAGGTTCGTGAAAATACCTATGCGGCGTTTGAGCTGTGCCATCGCCTCAAGTATCGCCATCTTCTGCGCTTTGTCGTCTTTAATTGCTACAGGGTCTTCTAAACCCCAATGCGCCGTCATCGGTTGACCAGGCCATACAGGACAGACTTCACCGGCGGCGTTATCACAGACCGTAAAAACGAAATCGAGTTGTGGCGCACCTTCAGCTGCAAATTCATCCCAATTCTTGCTGCGCAACCCCTCTATTGAAAAGTGATGGCCTTCCAGAAGTTCCAGCACATTGGCATTGACTGCCCCGGCTGGATGACTACCAGCGCTAAATGCTCTGAACCGCAGGTTGCCGTCACGATCTTTGCCAAGGCTATTCAGGATAGATTCTGCAAGGATGCTTCGAGCAGAGTTGCCGGTACACAGGAAAAGCACGTTAAAGACTTTTTCGGACATCATTCACCTCGACGAGTTGTGGCGTCTGCTCTTTTCCGTCGCTTTTCGGTCGTAACGACCTCTTCGGTTTTGGGCAGACAACTTTGCCCCTGACAGCACTTGTCCGTCAGGTAGGCGAGAAGCTCATCCATCACGCTGTAATCCGTGGCGTAATAGATGAAACGACTTTCCTGTCTGGCCTTGATCAAACCGACTCGGCTCAGATTGGAAAGATGGAAAGAGGCTGTTGCTGCTGGCAACCCAAGTTTTTCTGCAATAGCAGACGCATTGACGCCTTCCGAACCTGCCTCAACCAATAGGCGATATATCGAAAGGCGGGACTCGTGCCCCAGAGCAGCAAGAAGTTCAGCAGCGTGTAGCGTTTCCATGATTCCAATTTTCTCGAAATAATGTGACCAAATTATTACCATCCAATGTTTTTTGCAAGTCCTACCGACATGAACTGAAAGATCAGACTTTGCAAAGGTGAAGAGAAGTTAATCCCTTTAGCTACAACGACACAATGCAATGTAGTGAATATGCTAGAATAAAAAGATGGGAAAGTTTCTCATCTATCTTCTGCTTCTAATAGTGCCTGTTCAATTGGCATGGGCTAATTCTGCCTGTTTTAAACATGAAGATTTGCCGACCGAGTTCACTCACCAACCAGTGAGTGCTGAATATCTTCAGCACGGCCATGAACATAGTCAGAAGCTTGAGAAAAACTCATCCCTTGCCAAGCAAGACCAACAGACTGAAAAACACACGGCACATTGCGATGCCTGCCACGCGCACTTAATCATCATCTTAGAAGAAAATCAGTCATTGGTATTGAAAAAAATACCAAACGACACTTTGCCTTCTTACGAAATCCTTTTAATCTCGGCTCTCTCGGATCCACCGTATCGTCCAAAGTGGCGCAACTCCTGACTTAACAAAATTGCTGATTTACAAACGTAATCAGCATCCGTTATATGCCCTTATGTGGGCTATTCAGGAGGTGCATGGGGATGAATACGTTCTCCATCGGAACGCGATTATGCTGTCGCTTCTTATTCGTCGTAAGCGTAACGCTGTTGGTCTATCCTGCATATGGTTTAGAGCCAACAAGGACTTCTGACACATACACGCTTAAAAATCTTTTCGAGGACACATGGTCTAGGCAACCCGAGGCCAAAGCGTACGCAACGCGGCTTGAATCACTTCAGGCACGTCAGAAAGTGAGCCAAAGCCTAGTCGCACGCCCACCCACATTAGAGCTTGGTGGCAAGGGTGAGAAAACCCAAAGCGGCGGGCTTGCCGCGGGTGGTGCCGGTGAATTTATCGCTGGATTATCAGTTCCAATCTGGCTGTGGGGTGAGCGATCTGGTTCAATCGCTTTTGCTGACGCCGAAACTGCACGATTAATAAAGCAGCAGGCCAGTGTCCAGTTGAAAGTCTCCGCGCAACTTCGTGGCCTTTTCTGGGAATTCGAACTGGCCAAGCTTGAATATAACCTGGCAGTGAGTCGTCTCAACAATGCCAAGCGTTTGTTTAAGGACGTTCAGGCTCGCCACAAAGTTGGAGATCTATCCAGAGCAGATCTCTATCAGTCAGAGAGTGCCCTTGCCAATGCTGAAGGCAGCAAGGCGGAAGCGAAAGCCAATCTGATCCTAGCTGTACAGAATCTCAAGGTTCTGACTGGAAAGCCTACAGACGTTGATAGTTTTTTAAATAGTCAGCCTGTAGAGAATGCTGCCACATTATCAAGACTATCCGAGCGGCTACCGAAGCTACCAAGCTCGTTTGCGGACTTAGATACGACGCATCCAGTCATTCAAGATCTGATCGCTCAAGTTGATGTTGCGAGGACAGCAACTGAATTAGCCCGCGCACAGACCCGTCAAAATCCGGAACTGCAAATTTACGGCACCAGCGGTCGTCCTGAAGTTGGCGTACCTATTCAACAAACCGTCATGCTGGGCATAAAAATTCCATTCGGATCTGATGCGCGCACCCAGGCCCAAACGCTCTCCAATAAGGCCAATCAGATCGAAGCGGAAGAGCGTCTGATTTATGAAAAGAATAGGTTACTCTCGGAGTTGGATGGCGCAAAAGCTCGGGTTGAGACAGCTGGCATGCGCCGTGACGCCGCCATACGAAGAGCCAAACTTGCTAATGAGACTCGTAGATTTTTTGAAAAATCTTTCAAGTTCGGTGAAACAGACCTCCCCACACGCCTAAGAATTGAACAAGAAGCTACAGACGCTTCAAAGCAGGCAGCGCAAGCCGAAGTGGCCTATTTAGCTGCCATCTCTTCATTGAGACAGGCACTTGGACTCATTCCAGAATAAAGGTTCGATTATGAAAACACGATACATGGTGATTTTTACTCTCCCGCTTCTCATTCTTGGCCTCTTCGGAAGCTCGATCAGTTATGCCCACACGGATACCCCTGAGGACAAACAGTCTATCGTTTCGATCGGCCCAAAAATCAACTTCATGGCTGTATCAGAATCATACGAGGCGGTGGGTCAGCGCGTCGGAAATGATCTTTACATTTTTGTTGACGAGCGCGTCAGCAATACACCCGTCTTAAATGCTACTGTCAAAGCAAACACGGGCGGAAATGAACTTTTAGTAAGCGAATCAATGCCTGGCGTCTATCGCGCAACACTAGGTGATCTATTCGATCAACCCCAACCCATTAATCTGGCTTTGCAAGTTTCGTCTAAGCTTGGCGATGAATCCATATCAGGCACACTAGACGCTGCGGATACCGCTCCTCACTTGAGCATAGGCCAAACTATCACCCGATTAGCGACTCTGATAGTGATCATAATTGGATTGTGGATGTTCTGGAAACGCGGACTTTTTGGCCCATCGCTTCAGAAATTTCGTAAATTACTGAAAGGATATAAGTGATGAAAAGTACATATACGAAGATCTTGACTGTCACCATACTTTTGACGGCCACCTCCATGGTATTGGCAGGTGGGAACCATGCCGAAAACAACGCAACTAACGAACAAACCACTAGTGTGGTTCGACCTTATCGGTTAAGTGATGGCTCCGTCATCATTCCAAAGCAAACACAACGACAGCTGAATATCCGGACAACGCGCTCGGTTTATGGCGACTACCCAAAAACCGTCGAATTGGCAGGCAAAATTATTCCCGATCCGAATTACGGCGGGAAGGTTCAATCCATGATTGCTGGGCGTATTACCCCACCACCCAATGGTTTCCCGACCCCAGGCGAATCTGTCCATAAGGGTCAACTTCTCGCATACATCACCCCTGATGTTGGTCCGAAAGGCATGAGATCTTTAGCAGAAAGTAGACTTAAACGTCTTCAGGCACTCTCAGACACTGTGCCGAGGAAAACGCTTGAGGAAGCACAAGCGGCTGTCGCTAACGAAGAACTCCGAGCTTCTGTAGATGGCATCATCTCCACAACTGGGATCGTTTCTGGACAAGTGGTCGATGCACGTCAGACTATCTTCGAAATTACAAATGCCGATCGTTTTATGGTCGAAGCCATTGCATACGACACGTTCCTCTTAGACAACATCCAGTCGGCCAATATAACTGAAGGGGATCGCCAGATTCCACTAAAACTTCTCGGAACAGCACGAAATCTGAGAGAACAGGCATTACCTATTACCTTTGTCGCATCCGAGGGCGGCGCGTTGCCTCTTGCAATTGGTCAAGCAGTTCGCATATTTGTGCAAACGAAGCAAACCCAGCAAGGTTATCAGGTACCAGCCAGTGCGCTGGTTAAGGATAGTGCTAATCAGTCAATCATCTGGGTAAAGGAAAGCCCAATCAAGTATTTGGCACGTACCGTAACAATTTTACCTCTGGATGGCACATCTGTAGTTGTTAACGGCTTAGAAAATGGCGACATCGTAGTCAGCCAATCAGCCTCTTTGGTTAACCAGATCCGTTGAGGCGTATATGTTCAAAAAGATACTCGAATTAAGTCTATCAAACAGACTTCTGGTAATTGTCATTGGCTTAGCAATCAGCATCTACGGTGCCTTCAATATCTCACGAGCCCCAATAGATGTATTTCCTGACCTAAACAAACCAACGGTTAACATCATGACAGAAGCTGGTGGCATGGCTTCTGAAGAAGTGGAAATGTTGATTACCTTTCCAATTGAATCTGCAATGAATGGACTCACTGGTGTTCAATCTGTTAGATCAACATCCACAGCTGGGCTTTCGGTAATTTATGTTTCATTTGATTGGAGCGTTGACATATATCGAGCACGACAACTGGTCAGCGAAAAGCTCTCTGGCATTGAGAGCAGCCTTCCTCCGGGAGTTCAACCACGGATGGGACCAGTCAGCTCGATTATGGGCGAAATACTTCAAATAGCGATACCTCTCGGTGCTAACGGAGCATCACCCATGGTTGCCCGAGAATACGCCGATTGGACACTGCGCCCGAGGTTGCTCTCTATACCTGGCATTGCTCAAGTCATTCCAATTGGGGGAGAAGTTCGCCAGTTCCAGGTCTTGCCAGATACAAGACGAATGGCGGAACTTGGTATAACTCCAGAGCAACTGAACAGTTCACTAAAAGGATTTTCGTCGAATACATCCGGGGGTTTCCTAGACGTCAATGGACGGGAGTATCTGATTCGTAATATCGGGCGGACCTCAAAACTTGATGATCTGAAAAATCTCGCCGTAGGCATCCGACAAGGCCAGCCGATCTTGTTGCAACAAATCGCTCAGGTTAAATTCGGACCGGCCATACGTAGAGGCGATGCAGGACTGAATGGACAACCTGCAGTCATCCTAGGTATTCAAAAGCAACCCTCCGCCGACACAGTGATGCTCACACAAGCTGTCGAGAAAGCCATTGATGAACTAGGGGGGTCTTTGCCAACGGGAATGGGAAAGCCACAAATCACCTTCAGACAGGCTAACTTCATCGAGTCTTCGATTGACACCTTAAAAGTGAAACTGATCGCCGCATCGATTTGTGTGGGTGTGATTCTGTACGTATTCTTAGGTAGTCTGCGCCCGGCTTTGATTGCCCTAATCTCCATACCTTTATCTATTGTATTGACGGGCATTGTCTTCAATGCGTTTGGACAAACGATCAACACGATGACCCTTGGAGGCCTAGCGATTGCAATTGGTGGGCTCGTTGATGACGCAGTTGTTGATGTAGAAAACATTATCAGACGTCTAACCCAAAGATCCTCCGACTTGAACCACCGCAGCCCCTCGATTCTGGAAACTGTTCGCGCAGCTTCTCTAGAAGTCCGGACGGGAATTGTTTACGCGACAATGATCACCATCATCGTCTTTGTCCCTCTGTTTGCCTTACCTGGGATTGAAGGCCGCTTCTTCCAGCCGCTTGCAATCGCCTTCATCATCTCGACTTTGGGCTCATTGCTCGTTTCAGTCACGGTCACTCCTGTACTTTCTTACTACCTGCTTCCCAAAATGACCGGTGCAGATCACCAGGATTCGGCCGTAGTTAGATATCTCAAGCATAACTACCAGCGCTTACTGACCCGCATCATCGAAAGTCCGAAGGCCATCGTTCGCTATTCATTAATTGCCGTTGTTCTCGCCATTTTGAGCCTCCCCTTCATGGCGAAGTCATTTTTACCTCCATTTAACGAGGGCACTTATCTGGTCAGCCTTCGGCTCAATCCTGGCACTACACTCACTGAATCAGCGTTAATAGCATCTCAAGGTGAAGCGTTGATCATGGACATCCCGGAGGTTAAATATGTAGGCCGCAGAACAGGTCGGGCCGAACTTGATGAGCACGCCGAAGGCGTTCATACCAGTGAGCTGGACATTGGCCTCACGCCATCCAAGGAATGGGATCGATCAGCATCCGACATACTTCAGGAGATTCGAGCCAAGCTTTCAGTACTACCTGTTGCTATTTCTATTGGGCAACCTATCTCGCATCGCATCGACCACATGCTCAGCGGTTCTAGAACTCAGATAGCCATGCTTATATTTGGTGACAATCTAGAGACGCTGCGAGCCCAGGCAGAACTTCTAAAGTCTAAACTTAGCAACATCCCCGGCATTGCTGACCTGGAAGTCGAAAAACAGGTCCTTGCACCACAAATCCGTGTCGTGATTGACTATGATCGGGCCTCTCAATACGGTCTGTCCGCTTCCGGAGTGAATTCGATGCTCCAAGGGTTGATTGAAGGCGAGCGAATTACTCAGGTCATCGAAGGTTCGAAACGATTCAATTTGATCGTCAAACTACCGGAGGGTGATCGTTCAGTCGACAAGCTGGGAAATCTGGTTGTTGACACACCAAAGGGCTATGTTTCTCTTAACCAAATTGCCACGATTGAGGAATCTGATGGGCCGAATCAGATTAGTCGTGACGGAGGCAAAAGACGGATTCTCATTTCTGCAAACGCATCGGGCAACGCACTTTCTGATGTTGTCTCAGAAATGAGGAAGGTTATTGATTCAAACCCATTGCCTGAAGGCTACTTTATTACTATTGGTGGTCAATTCACTGCACAGGAGGAAGCAAGCAAACTTATCGGACTTCTATCTGCCTGCGCCCTTGCCGTAATCTTCTCTCTCCTTTATTCGAAATACCGATCCGTGCGACTATCAGCCATCATCATGGTTAACATTCCACTGGCTATGATTGGCGGTGTGTTTGCTCTCTGGCTCTTTGGGCAACCGCTGTCCATAGCGTCGATGGTTGGCTTTGTTGCGCTTGCAGGGGTATCGATACGCAACGGTATTCTCAAAATTAGCCACTACCTAAACCTAATCTTGACTGAACAAAAGCCTTTGTCAGTAGAAACCATCATCCAAGGATCTTTGGAGCGTCTTTCTCCTGTCTTAATGACTGCGTTGGTCACTGCATTTGCTCTTATGCCACTGCTCTTTGAAGCCAATCAACCTGGCACAGAAATCCTTCATCCTGTAGCCGTAGTTATATTCTTTGGTCTTTTCAGTTCTACTTTGCTTGATAGTTTTCTAACGCCTATTTTGTTCTTGCAGTACGGCCAAAAGGATATGGTTCGAATTAAGCGTGAATATACTCAAAATTGCGAATCATTCTGAAACACATAAAAAATGCAATTTCTCAGAACTTCAAGCTTCGATGCAGTAATGGCACTCCCTGAAATCATTGCTCGTAATCTGCTTTGGCTAGTTTTGAAACATGGTAAGCCATAGCATTGCCTATTCCTGGCCGTCTTTCTTTAACTGTTTTTGCGAAACCACTTACATTTCATGCTTCTGCTTCCAAATGAACCTATGCAACAAATGGAGTTATCTATATTGTCGTCAAATTTAAGGTTTTAAATTATCGAAGGGCTGTTACTTACACATTGGTTCTATTGGGAGCAAGCATTTCATTAGTGGCTGCAGTTTCATTTCATTCTTTAGTAATCTACAAACACTCAATCGCTTTTAGCGCCTGTTTTGTGCGATGCCGCAACCAATTCACTGAGAATGCCGCAATCCCGAACAATATGGCTATCGCCACATCGTGCCCGTAAGACCTCCAATTGTTTTTCCAGACTCTGCATGCTGTGAAGACGCTCTCGAATGTTATGCAAGTGTGCATCAATCAAGCGATTGATTTCCCCGCAATCCACCTCGGGGTGTGTGATGAAATCCAGAAGGCGCTTCACATCCGCTAAGGGCATATCCAGTGCTCGGCAGTGGCGGATGAAGGCTAGGCGCTCTAAATGGGATGTTTCGTAATTGCGATAGCCATTCGGCTCACGAGGAGGCACCGAGAGCAAGCCGATCTTTTCATAGTGACGAATGGTCTCGATGTCCACTCCTGTCTCATTGCCTAGTTCACCGATACGCATATCGTTCCCCTCTTTAATTTTTCTACGATACCCTATTGACACAGTAGTGACTACAGGGTTTTTAATATCAATGCTGTCTTGTATAGCAGTATTCATGACATCCCTAAGGAGATCGCAATGAAAAAACTGATCGTATTAAGCGTAGCAGCGGCACTCACCATGTCGACGCAAACCGTGCTGGCGGCAGATCCTTCTGGAAGCACGAGCCCCAAAGCACAAGCAACAACATCTGATCTCGCGGAATTCGACAAACAGATGGCACAGATGCAGCAAAACATGAAGGCAATGCAGGAGCAGATGGACAAGATTCGTCAGACACAAGACCCTCAAGCGCGGCAACAACTGCTCCAAGAACATTGGACAACCATGCAAAACAACATGCAATTAATGCATGGGATGTGGGGATCTGGCATGGGTAATTGCTGTTCCGGTGGTCAGCGGATGGGCCACGGCATGATGGGTGATCAAATGTGGGGAGATTACCGCCGTTTGACCCCTGAACAAGCTAGACAACGCCAGTATATGACCGATCGATTCATGCCCATGCAGCAAATGATGATGGATCACATGATGCAGCAACAACAATGGATGTGGAAACAGCCTAAATAACAGCATTCGTGCGAAGAGTGGCTTGGCAATTACCGAGCCACTCGTTCTAACCCACTTTAATCCCAAATACCAAGTCCCATTTCGAGTACCGGCAGAATCAATCATGAGTGAATGTGCGTCCAAATCCTGTGGCTGCGAATCTCCAGCCTCCGATATAAACAATCCAGCACAGACCATACCGGGAGGTATAAGCACGATCCTCGCGATTGCCAAGATGGATTGCCCGACCGAAGAAAGACTGATCCGTAAAAAATTAGGCGGGATGCCTGGTATCGGTGAGCTCGATTTCAATCTAATGAAGCGCACACTCACCGTCACTCACGCACCTGATTCCCTGGAGCCTGCCATTACTGCCATCCGTTCGCTGGGTATGGAGGCGGTTCTATTACAAAAGGGCGGCAACACTGAAATCGCCGAACATGATAAAGCACCCTGGTGGCCGCTCGCCCTTTCAGGTATCGCAGCGACCCTAGCGGAAGTGATGCACTGGATTGATGGTGTGCCACCTGCATTTGAAATCATCCTTGCCTTGCTGGCCGTACTCATTGGGGGCTTGCCTACCTATAAGAAAGGCTGGATCGCGCTCAAGAACCGCAATCTGAACATGAATGCGCTGATGTCAATTGCGGTGACAGGGGCGTTTCTAATCGGTCAATGGCCTGAAGGCGCCATGGTGATGTTCCTGTTCGCCCTTGCCGAGGTTATCGAAGCAAAATCTCTTGACCGGGCAAGACAAGCAGTTAGAGGTCTAATGGCGCTTGCCCCTGAAAAGGCTACGGTTTGCCAACCGGATGGAAGCTGGATTGAGGTTAGCGCGACTGAGGTTTCGTTGGACGCTCTTGTAAGAGTTCGACCAGGAGAACGGATCGCACTTGATGGGATCATTGTTTCCGGCAGCTCTGCCGTGAATCAGGCACCGATCACGGGAGAAAGCCTCCCGGTCGAGAAGGTCGAAGGCGATCAGGTATTTGCTGGAACGATCAACGAGTCTGGTTCCTTTGAATACAAAGTCACCGCTACAGCGACAAACTCTACCCTAGCCCGAATCATTCACGCAGTTGAAGCCGCCCAGGGTTCACGCGCTCCCACCCAACGCTTTGTGGATCAGTTCGCTCGTGTGTATACACCAGTGGTCTTTCTCATCGCTATCGGTATGGCCGTCATTCCACCGCTGGCTTTTGGTATTCCCTGGTTTGAAGCAATCTACCGCGCTTTGGTGCTGCTCGTCATCGCCTGCCCTTGCGCCTTGGTCATATCAACGCCAGTCACCATTGTCAGCGGATTGGCGACAGCTGCCCATCATGGCATCTTAGTTAAGGGTGGCGCGTATCTGGAAGCCGCTCGACAACTGGCCGTCATTGCGTTCGACAAAACCGGCACACTAACCCATGGCAAACCAGAACAAACCGACTTCGTTAACAACAGCAAAATCGACAAATCAAGAATCAGCGCTATAGCTGCCAGTCTTGGCGCACGTTCAGACCATCCTGTATCGCGTGCCATAACCCGAGCGGCTGAGACAGACGGTATTTCTCTGTCTGAAGTCCAGGATTTCGCCGCGATACCGGGCTGTGGCATCCGCGGTCAAGTTGATGGCTTGACTTATCAACTGGGCAATCGCCGACTGGCCGCTGCAACTCAGCTAAACGCCCCCGAGCTAGAGACTCAAATTGACGCATTGGAAGGTCAAGGCAAAACAGTCGTGTTGCTGATGGATAACCAATCGGTACTCGGCCTGTTTGCAGTTGCAGACACGGTTCGTGATGCAAGCCGTATCGCCATTGCTGAACTACATGCCTTGAATATCCGAACGATCATGCTGACTGGTGACAACCCGCATACTGCTAGAGCTATTGCGGCTCAGGTGGGCATTGATGAAGCACGCGGCAACCTCCTGCCAGAAGACAAGCTGGCCGTTATAAGTTCCCTAGCCTCACCACCCGCCAAAGTTGGTATGGTTGGAGATGGAATTAACGACGCTCCGGCATTAGCTCAAGCAGATATCGGTTTTGCAATGGGTGCCGCAGGGACTGATACGGCCATCGAAACAGCTGATGTAGCGCTCATGGACGATGACCTGCGGAAACTGCCCCTGTTTGTGCGCATTGCTAGGAAAACGGCAGTGATACTGTGGCAGAACATCGCCCTGGCACTGAGTATTAAGGCCGTGTTCATTGTGTTGACCTTTACTGGTAACGCCACTATGTGGATGGCAGTCTTTGCTGATATGGGTGCAAGCCTGTTGGTGGTTTTTAACGGTTTGCGATTGCTACGCAAATAATTCCAACGAAAATCAATATGCACAGATACTCATGGGCAGCTCTAGCCATTTTTGTGGTGTTGGCGGACCAAAGCTCGAAATTCTGGATTGAATCCGAAATGACTCTGGGTGGAAGCATGTTTTTAACACCCTTTTTGAATCTGGTATATGTCTTGAATACCGGTGCTGCCTTCAGTATTCTGGCAGAAGCTAACGGCTGGCAAAAATATATCTTTATAGCGATTGCATCAGCAGTATCAGTATTTTTGACGTTGATGTTGCTCAAAGGAAAACTAAAGCACCACGAGCAAACTTGTTACAGCCTGCTTTTGGGGGGTGCCATCAGTAACCTCCTGGATCGTTTATCTCGGGGTGCTGTAGTCGATTTCATTGACCTTCATGTGGGCTTTTGGCACTGGCCTGCATTCAATATCGCCGATTCTGCTATCGTTCTAAGCGTGTCGGCACTTATTTGTTCATCACTAATGGTCTCAATAAAATCTAAAGCCCAACAGCAGTAATATTACATTTGAATATAAATCGGACCCGACCCTCCTTCGGGGGGGATCCACACTATGTTTTGAGATGGGTCCTTGATGTCGCAGGTTTTACAGTGGATGCAGTTTTGCGCATTGATTTGCAATCGTGTCGTCTGATCAACATTCACAAACTCATACACACCTGCCGGACAATAGCGTTGTTCCGGCCCATCAAAAACTTTTAGATTGAAATCCACGGGTGTCATTGAGTTTTTTAGCCTCAGATGACATGGCTGATCATGGTCATGAGCAATGTTAGAAAGCGCCAAAGAACTTAATCGATCAAAGCTAACGACACCATCAGGTTTCGGGTATTGGATCTTTTCCATCTGGATTGCTGGCTTTAGGCTCTGATAGTCTGGTCGGAGGTGTTTCAAGCTCCATGGTGCTTTCAGCCCCAGCTTAGTAGCCCATAACTCCAGAGCAGCAAAAAAGGATCCGAGCAATGTGCCAAATCGGGATAGATAGGGCTTGGCATTGCGAACGGTATAAAGCTCCTTCCAAACCGATGACTTTCTAAAACTGTCCGAATACACTTTTAGAAGATCACCGGACCTACCGATTGATATTGCTTCAAATGCTGCTTCCCCTGCCAACATTCCTGATTTCATAGCATTGTGCGACCCCTTAATTCTTGGCACATTCACCATGCCAGCAGCGCACCCCAAAAGCGCACCGCCGGGAAACACTAATTCAGGCAATGACTGAATCCCGCCTTCGTTTAAAGACCGTGCCCCATAAGCAATACGTTTACCACCTTCGAGCAATACATGGCTTTTCGGATGGCTCTTGAATCTCTGGAACTCTTCATACGGTGACAAATAAGGATTTTCATAATCCAAATGAACAACGAGTCCAATCGACACAAGATTGTTGCCATAGTGATACAAGAATGAACCCCCGCCTGTTGAATTGTTCAATGGGTAACCCAGAGAGTGCTCGACGAGACCAGGCTGATGTTTTTCTGGTGAAACCTCCCAGACTTCTTTGATCCCAATGCCGTATTTTTGGAATTGATTGTTAGAGCGCAGGTCGTAATGCTGTTCGGCGATACGAGTTAGGGATCCTCGAGTCCCCTCTGCCACAAGGGTATAGCTCGCATGTATTTCCATACCAGACGCAAACTCCGGTTTCGGCTCACCGGACGCATGGACTCCCATATCTCCCGTCACCACCCCCTTTACCGATCCGTCATCGTTGTAAACAAAATCTACTGCGGAAAAACCGGGATAAATCTCCACTCCTAATGCTTCTGCCTGTTCAGACATCCACTGGCAGAGCGCCCCCAAGCTACCGATAAAACAACCATCGTTATGCATGACTGGGGGGATTACCTGCATTGGAATGGAGTAACTCTGCTTCGAAGTCAACCAGTAAAAGCTTTCATTCACAACCGGTGTTTTTAGCGGGGATGAATCTTTCCAAAATGGCAAAAGTTCATCTAGTGACGAAGGATCAATCACCGCACCCGATAGTATGTGAGCGCCAACCTGAGCAGCTTTCTCAAGAACACAGACACTTAACTCTTTCCCAGCGGCACTGGCCAACTGCTTTGCACGAATTGCAGCAGATAGACCGGCTGGACCAGCGCCTACGATCAGTAAATCGTAGGTCATTACATCGCGTTGGATATTCATGATTATCGGATTTCAGGAAGTTGGATTGTATTTGCAGAGCTGGAGCCCTTTGTGAACTCCTTACAAGCTTGCAGGAAATCACGTATGCCCGTAGTAATAAATTTCTGTTTATGTAGCACAAAATGAAAGTTGCGCTTCAAATTTAGCTTGGGCATTTCGATAGGGACCAAGCTGCCTCTTCTAAATGCGTCTCGCAGCGCTAGCCGAGAAATACAGCTCAAACCCAACCCAGATTCAACGGCACGTTTAATGGCCTCTGTGTGTTCAAGTTCAAGCTTGATCGTTGGATAGGCGTTATGTGTAGCAAAAACCTGGTCAATGAGTTCTCGTGTCCCAGAACCCTGCTCACGCATAATCCAAGGATATGCCATCAGTTGCTTCAAATTGACTTTTTCCTGGCTTGCAAGGGTATGGCCTGGCGCACAGAAGATGACAAGTTCGTCTTCAATCCATGGTTCAACATGTAGATCAGGATGGGCACAGAAACCCTCTACCAACCCTAAGTCCAACTCGAACTGCAACAGCCCATCCATGATCGAGGACGTGTTATGCACCGAGAGCTTGAGATCGCTATCTGGATATGACTGAAGAAAATTAGCGGCAATTAATGTAGCGAGGTAGTTACCAATCGTAAGCGTTGCACCAATATTGAGATTCCCATAGCCCTTTTTGCCCGAAAGCAGATCCTCAATGCCCTTAGCTCGGTCCAGAAAATCCACGGCTTGAGGCAGTAACCGCCTCCCAAGATCATTCAGCCGTAGGCTCTTACCTACGCGATCAAACAGAGGAGCATCGAACTGCTTTTCAATTTCTGACAAACCAGTACTTGTTGCAGACTGCGACAACGAAAGCAATACGGAAGCGCGTGAGACGCTTTCGAATCTGGCAACCGTCGTAAAAATCTCTAATTGTCGGAGCGTAAATCTCATATCTATCAAACCGAATAAGCTTATAGAAACAATATGTTTTACAGATATTGTACCCGACACTAGAATACGCTGGAACATTAAGGGGATACACCAGTGAAAATACTTGTTCCAATCAAGCGCGTCGTCGATTACAACATTCAGGTTCACCCAACGGCTGATGGGAAGGCTGTGGATATTAGCGGCCTCAAAATGTCGCCCAATCCGTTCGATGAAAATGCGATTGAAGAAGCTATCCGTCTCAAAGAAGCTGGAACAGCATCGGAGGTTGTAATGGTTTCCTTTGGAACTGAATCAAACCACGATGTATTGCGTCACGGGTTAGCGATGGGGGCTGATAGAGCAATTCTTGTTAAAACTGACAAGACTCTTGGTTCATTAGGCATTGCAAAACTACTCAAAGCGCTCATTGAGAAGGAAGCACCCAATCTAGTTCTAATGGGCAAGCAATCCGTAGACGATGATGCTGGCCAGGCACCGCAAATGCTGGCAGGTCTGCTTGGCTGGGCTCAAGGTACTTTTGTCTCGCAATTGACGATTGAAAATCAAACGGCACATGTTGTGAGAGAAGTGGATGGCGGAACTGAGTCTTTGTCATTGAAACTTCCGGCTGTTATCAGCGCTGACCTACGACTTAACGCTCCCCGCTTTGTAAAACTTCCAAATCTGATGATGGCCAAGAAGAAGCCTATTGAGTCGATTGAGGCAGAAACACTGCTCCCCCTTAAGGATCTGAAGGTTAAAACTATTGCTGTTGAATATCCTGCAAGCCGAGGCCCAGCAAAGATCCTCAATAGCGTTGATGAGCTAATAAACGCACTCAAGAATGAAGCTGGAGTACTGTAATGTCCATATTGATTCTTGCCGATCACAACGGTCATTCACTTAAAATTTCGACCCGCCAAGCAGTCACTGCAGCCAAGTTACTGGGCGATGAGACTCACCTCCTGCTTGTAGGCGCCAATCTTGATGAATTAATCGAAGAAGCTCGCCAACTAAGTGGTGTCAGTAAAGTTTTAGTGGCAGATGCTCCGCACCTTATCCACGCTGTTGCGGAAGACATAGCACCACTTATTACCTGCATTGCTGCTTCGTACAGGACCATCTTTGGCGGTCACTCTTCATTCACACGAGATGTACTGCCGCGTGTTGCTGCTATGACTGATGTTTCGATGATTTCTGATGTTATTGAAATCCTCGACTACAGGACATTCAAGCGCCCGATTTATGCCGGAAACCTTGTGTCTACGGTTCAGAGTGATGACCCTATTCAGGTTCTGACTATTCGTGGAAGTCGCTATAAACCATCAGAATTGAACCCAGCCAACACTGCAGATGTAGAGAGGATTGAAGTGCCTGCTCAGGGACTTCAACTTGCAACTTGGCAGTCCGAAACAAAACAGTCTTCTGATCGACCTGAACTGGCCAATGCACGTATTGTAATTTCAGGTGGCCGTTCTCTTGGATCCCAAGAGAAGTTTCAAGCTACGCTTGGCCCACTTGCAGAAAAACTGAACGCTGCTATTGGTGCCAGTCGTGCTGCCGTAGATGCTGGGTATGCACCCAATGATGCTCAAGTTGGGCAGACTGGTACACAGGTAGCGCCGGATCTATACATTGCATTCGGAATTTCTGGCTCAATACAACACACTGCCGGAATCAAGGATAGCAAGGTTATTGTGGCTGTAAACCTTGACCCCGATGCACCCATATTTCAGATAGCGGATTATGGACTAGTCGCTGATCTATTCGATGTCATTCCCCAATTAACTAACGCGGTTTAAAATTATGAGCAACTTCAACCACGAAACCGTTACCTCTGTTCACCATTGGAACGACACACTTTTTAGTTTCAAAACAACGCGTGACTCGGGCTTACGTTTTGAGAACGGCCAGTTCGTGATGATAGGTCTCGAAGTCAATGGCAAACCACTACTTCGCGCCTACAGTATTGCCAGCCCTAACTATGAGGAACACCTGGAATTTTTTAGCATCAAAGTTCCAAACGGGCCGCTGACTTCGCTACTGCAACATCTGAAAGTTGGGGATAAGATACTTGTGAGCCGAAAGCCAACCGGCACACTTGTTCTCAACGATCTAAAACCCGGCAAAAGACTGTTCATGTTCTCGACAGGAACAGGCTTGGCGCCTTTTATCAGCCTAATTCAAGACCCAGATGCGTATGAACAGTATGACAAGATCGTACTGATTCATGGGGTTCGTACGGTCAGCGAATTAGCCTATGAAGATTTTATTAGCAACGAACTGCCTAACAACGAGTTCTTCGGAGAAGAAGTTCAAAAGAAACTATTCTACTACCCAACAGTAACTCGTGAACCATACCGAAACCAAGGTCGTTTAACTGATTTAATCGAATCGGGAAAACTTTTCACAGACCTTGGTATTGAACCACTCAATCCAGAAACAGACCGGGGGATGATCTGCGGTAGTCCTTCAATGTTGGAAGATACAAGCGTAATGCTCGAGAAAAGAGGGTTCAAAGTCTCGCCAAAAACAGGCGTGCAAGGTGATTACGTCATAGAGCGTGCTTTTGTGGAAAAGTGACAGCTCGAGGGATCATGACGGCTATCGCACGAGGAACCTTCACAGTGGGTCACGGCCCCAGAATTGCTGCTCAACGGATACGACAATCTGCTCTCCAGGAACGACCTAATCCAACAGAAATTTCCATGGATCCGGAAGTCCTTAACAAAGGCAAAGCTTTGATGGGTCGATTAGGGCAACAATCTGATCTAAGAAATCAGATTGGGTCGAGCACGTAGTTTGGTGCAGATGAAATCTGCACCAAACTAATGTGAATGATGATGCCCCATACCTTTCTTGATAGCGTTTGAATAATCTTGTCTATTCATCTGCGGCAAAGCGCGAACAAACGCTACTAAGTCCCAGGTCTCATCGTCCGTAAGGCCAACCTCACCCCATGAGGGCATGCCACTACCCTTAACACCATGCTTTATGATCCAGAAATCTCTAGCAGGATCTGCGTGTTGACGTTCTTTGGACAGATTAGGCGGCGCTGGGTAAAGACCAACACTAAGCTCAGACTTATCAACTCCCGGCTTCAGATGACATGAAGCACACATAGCATCGTAGTTACCTGATGATCTGCGTATCCTTTCGTTAGCGTCCAGGTTTTTAGGGGCTTCTATGCTTTTCGATTGACTGCGAATCGAGTACTCCCTTATAAGCTCTATGCCTTTGTAAACAGTTTGCGAATGGGGTTGATCTGCTGCAAAACTGAGATTTTTGATGACCAGGTAACTTGCAACCCCAATACCAAGTAACCCAATGCCTACTATATGACTGGCTCGCATTGTTACTTACTCCCACGCATCCGCAATGCATTCGTGATAACTGAAGCAGAACTGAAACTCATGGCAAGTGCTGCAATCAGGGGCGAAAGCAGCCAACCAGTCAGCGGGTAAAAGGCTCCGGCAGCGATAGGGATTCCAAGGGCGTTGTACAAGAATGCAAACATAAGGTTCTGCTTCATGTTCCGGACGGTACCAACAGATATCTCACGGGCTACAGAAATGCCACGAAGATCGCCTTTAACAAGGGTCAGTTGTGCACTATTCATCGCCACATCTGTACCTGTCCCCATAGCAATGCCAACGTCTGCCTTGGCTAGTGCTGGCGCATCATTGATCCCGTCACCGGCCATCGCAACCACATACCCCTGCTTCTGCAAGGACTCAACCAGGTTGAGTTTGTCCTGCGGCTTAACCTCGCCATAAACCTCAGAAATGCCTAGTTTGGCACCTACTGATTTGGCCGTGGTTAAACCATCCCCAGTTGCCATAACAACTTTGATACCTGATTCAGCCAGAGTTTTAAGGGCCTCTGGCGTAGTTGTCTTTATGGGGTCAGCAACAGCTAACAAACCTGCAAATTGGCCATCAACTGCCAAGTAGAAAACACTTGCACCTTCCGAACGCAATTGTTCAGCTTCATTTCTAAGCGCTTCGACGGAAACACCCACCTGAGTCATCAAGGTTGTATTACCAAGACTCAGAGACTTTCCATCGACCTTACCTCGAACGCCGATTCCAGAGCTTGATTCGAATTCTTCAGGTGCCAACAAAGACACCCCCTGCTCTCGTGCTGCACGCACAATGGCCTCTGCCAACGGATGCTCACTTCCCTGATCAAGGCTAGCAGCAAGCCTTAACACTTCACCATCAGAGAATTCGCCTATTCCAATCGCTTTATTAAAGGCTGGCTTCCCTTCGGTCAGCGTCCCTGTCTTATCAACAATCAGGGCATTAACCTTTCTTAGGTTTTCAATGGCGGCAGCATCTCTAAAGAGAATCCCTTGGGTAGCAGCCCTGCCAGTCGCCACCATGATCGACATAGGTGTAGCTAACCCTAGTGCGCATGGACACGCAATAATCAACACAGCTACAGCATTGATCAGCGCATAAACCCAGCTAGGCTGCGGCCCGAAAAGCCCCCAGACCACAAAAGTCAGTAAAGATATAAGAACAACAGTCACCACAAAATAGCCCGCTACAATATCTGCCATTCTCTGCATAGGAGCCCGAGACCGTTGCGCTTGAGCGACCATCTGGATGATTTGAGCCAGAACCGTTGCAGAACCGATTCTTTCTGACCGCATCACCAGACTTCCTGACGTATTCATGGTTGCGCCAATAACCTTGTCACCAGGTCGTTTGGAAACTGGTAACGGCTCCCCGGTCAGCATTGATTCGTCTAAAGCACTCTCACCTTCCAGAACAACACCATCAACGGGGATTTTCTCTCCAGGGCGTATTCGGAGCTTGTCACCCACATGAACATTGGAAAGTGGAATATCCTCTTCGACACCATCAGAACCTATTCTTCGGGCTGTTTTTGGTGAAAGCCCTAGTAACGATTTGATTGCAGCCGAGGTCTGAGAACGAGCCTTGAGCTCCATAACCTGACCTAGCAGGGTCAATGAAATGATGACAGCCACAGCTTCGAAATAAACAGACACGCGACCCATTGCAAAGAATGATTCCGGGAATACCTGTGGAGCGAAGGTTGCAACAACGCTATAGAGGAATGCTGCGCCTGTCCCAAGACCAATAAGCGTCCACATATTGGGGCTTCGGTTAATCACCGACTGAAATCCGCGCTCAAAGAAAGGCCAACCAGCCCAAAGAGTAATTGGAACAGACAGCACAAACTCAACCCAAGTTTGCATAGCCATGCTCATCAAGCCAAGTTTATGACCGAACATTGCTAGTACTGTCACAACTATTGTCAATGGCAATGTCCACCAGAAACGTTGCTTGAAATCTTTTAACTCTGGATTTTCTTCGTCATCTAGCGATGGCAACTCAGGCTCAAGTGCCATGCCGCATTTTGGGCAAACTCCAGGGCCATTCTGTCGAATCTCTGGATGCATCGGACAGGTATAAATCGCACCTTCAACAACTGGCTGTATCGTTTGCGGCGTTGTACCGTCGTATTGCGAAGGGTCTGCTTCAAATTTATGTAAGCACTTTTCACTACAAAAAAAGTAGTCGTGATCATTATGTAGCACATGCCCTTTTCCAGGCGGCGCAACAGTCATTCCACAGACAGGGTCTTTGAACTGAGAACCATCTGTGTTTTCAACATGAGGATGCTGTTCATGTTCCGGGTTATTCATGGTTGATCTTTTCTGTTAGTTAAATTCAATAATCCGGGCTCAACAGCATGGATCTGCAAGATCCCATGCATCACCAT
>ERZ650303.95-NODE-95-length-23652-cov-4.176294_pt1 | contig 23652 bp, 22 predicted proteins | sample MGYA00376239_ERZ650303 | MGnify/ENA primary metagenome ERZ650303 (study PRJEB26733, sample SAMN07839262) | wastewater metagenome | biome: small river; feature: stream; material: water | place: USA: North Carolina | collected 2016-04-05 ... | reverse complement strand
GAGGATGCTAAACGATTTCAAGTTATTTGTCCTAGCAAAGACTTGATCTGACTGGACTGAGTCTTCTATATTCGCGGCGTATGTTGCATTGACAGGGAACACTACACGAACATCTATCATGAAAATATAGGGATGATTGGATTAAGTGTAAGTTTGACTTTAACGCGGCGCGTTATACACTGCGCGGATGGCCATTCAATCTTTCGATGCGCAGATACCGAGTCGCTTTATCGCGGAATGCAGCCCAAGCGGTTTCATAATATTGAATCTGTTGCGCAAAGAAAATTGCAGATGCTAGATTCAGCACAGGCGTTATTCGATTTGCGTGCACCACCGGGCAATCGTCTGGAGGCTTTGTCCGGGGATCGTGCCGGACAGCACAGCATACGAATTAATGCGCAGTGGAGAATTTGCTTTTTTTGGTGTCTGAGTGGGCCTAGTGACGTAGAGATTGTTGATTACCACTAAGGAGGGGACGATGATCAAAAATGCTATGCGCCCGATCCATCCGGGCGAGATTTTGCGGGAAGAGTTTCTCGAACCGCTAGAGATGTCTGCCAACGCGCTATCGCTGGAGTTGCATGTGCCTGCGCCGCGAATTAATGACATTGTGCGTGAACGTCGTGCAGTATCGACTGATACTGCAATGAGGCTTGCGCGTTACTTTGGTACAACTGCGCAGTTTTGGCTTAATCTGCAGACCGCTTTTGACCTGAAGCAGGCAGAGGCAGCGGTTGGAGCACAGATCCTGCGCGAAGTGCATCAACGCGGCGCTGTTGCTGCGTGAGAAATTAAGTATTTATGAAAAAACTCACCAATCTTTTTGTCCTCATTGGACTGTCTCTGGCTGCTGTGCTCTTTGGCTATGCGATTGCCGTTGAGCTGGTGCATGCAACCGTTGAGGCGTTGCACCATGGCATATCAGAATCTGATGCGCTGGTGCTTTTGCTCACTATTATCGATGCGGCGCTGGTCGTGGATCTGGCATCGCTGGTGATTGGCAATGCAGCCGCTGAAATCAAGGGCGATGCTGTCAAAGACAGTGCTTACATCAAGGAGAAATTAAGCTTTTCTCTGGTAACAATTTCTGGCGTTAACTTGTTGAAAGTACTGACGGATATTGCCAGTACAGACCTCAAGGTGATTATTGGCGCGGCATCGATTCACCTGGTGTTTCTGGTGACGCTGGTTGCGGTGAAGAAACTTAACAACCATGCGCATTAGATTGTGCGTTGCTCTGGCATTGTTGTTCACCCAGCCGGTTTGGGCGGATCAGATGCTGAGTTGTGATAAAACCATACGTCAGGGTGATGAATCTCTTGCTTATAAGGGCTGTCTGCCCGCTGCCAGGGAGGGGAATCCAAAGGCACAGTTGCTGGTAGGCATGGCGCTGATGACGGGTGTGGGCGTTAAGAAAGACCCGGCGGCGGCTGTTGCCTGGTGGCAAAAATCCGCTGATCAGTATTATCCCGGGGGCTTGTATCAGTTGGCCCTGGCCAAGATTGCCGGTTTAGGGACCCAGGAAGATGAAGCTGGCGGCATGGTGCTGATTGCCAAAGCCGCCGAGTTAGGCGATCCCCGGGCCAAGGATTTTATGGCGCAAGTCGCGTCAACGCAGATTCATCAGTCCGCAAAGAAGGCCCAACCGTTTAATAATTGTATAGAGGTGGGTTGCGACAAGCCGAAGTTGTAAATTCCTTAGGTTCGTAATGTCCTGCAGCCTTTAGTTTGGCGAACCTGTCTTTTGTTTCATTTTCAGATCGATCATTTTTGATGAAACTTCCGATTTGAAATAAGCATGAGCGCCCACACAAGCGGCTGCAATGAGCGGCAGGACGGCAATGGGCGTCTGCGCGAAGTACCACATGCCACAGGCAATAATGAGCAAGACGAAGGCGGCTTTGGCTTTTTGATCTGCCGCTTTCTGCAGGTCTTCATGGCTCAGCCCGTTGTTCAGGGATTTTGTGGCAATTTTTTCGATGAGGCGCATGGTGGTGTGTGGTTCCGTTAATTAAAGGAGCGCGTTTCGCCAATGCTCAGAAGCATGAAGTCTTCGGCTGAGATACCGTTTTCCTGGCGGGCTTTATTGAGCGCTATCGGTGGTTGATCCAAAGATTCATCACTCAGGCCATCAAATACGCCCCAGTGGATGCCAACCGCTTTTTTTGCGCGGACGGTTTTGAACACCTGAACGGCTTCGTAAGGGTCTATGTGTGCCCGTTGCATGAACCAACGCGGATCATAAACGCCCACAGGGATCGCCGCGAGATCAAAGCCGCCATGTGCTTTGGCAATGTCTTCGATGTCGGGGGAGTAGGCTAGGTCGCCCGCGAACCAGAAGCGGAATGAGGGTTGCTCAAGCACCCAGCTGCCCCAGAGTGTTTTATTACGGTCAAAGAGTGAGCGAGCCGACCAGTGTTGTACGGCCAGAAAACGAATCGTGATTGGCCGGTGCTGGCTGTCGATTTGTTGCGATTCATCCCAGTCCATCGCTATTACATTACGGGTTTTGCCAGTGAGCTTAGTACCGGTTACGTTGTCCGCAAACCATTGATCAACACCTAGCGGCACATAGAATAACGGTGCGCCGCCTGGTTGTTGCATGAGTCGTCTTACAGTATCTAGATCCAAATGATCGTAGTGATTGTGAGAAATAAACACGGCATCAATGTGCGGCAAGTCGTCAAATGGAATGCCCGGCGGTACTGCCCGTTTTGGGCCGAGTGGCGGAATGGGGGATGCGTATTCTGCGTAAACCGGATCGAATAGAAAATTCTTATGATCGATTTGCAGGAGAAGACTGGAGTGGCCAATCCAGGTTAGTTGTGCGGTACCTTGCGGCTCATTTAGCCGCGCCTGGTTAACGGCCACTTGTGGGGTAGCTGTTTTTGCTGGCTTGGGCAAACCTTCCCGGAAGCGTGTCCATTGCCAGCTCAGAAAATTCTGGCTTTTCGATAGATCGGCATAGCGATTGAGATAGCGACCATCGTTGTCCTGGAGGGCTCCGGACCAGCCGATAACGGGTGCCGTCAGGGCACAGATGCATGCACAGAGTATGGTTAGGCGCTTCAGGATCATGAGGTGGGCTACCAGCCTGATCAATAGGTGGTTTTAATAAAGTAGATCACCGTTAGCCCACTGCCGACAGCAATGACCAGTCGTTTAAGCCAGATAGCTGGCAGATAGCGTGCTAAACGGGCACCGGCAACGCCGCCTAGCGTTGCTGTGCCCACCATCAGTAAGGTGTAGGGCCAGCTGATGGCACCAGCGACAATGAAGGTGAGAGCTGAGACGGTGTAGGTGACGCCCGAGATCCAGTTTTTCAGGGCATTCATTTCCTGCAGGTTCTGTACGCCCTGGATAGAAAGGGCGGCCAGCGTGAGAATGCCCTGGCCGGCACCAAAGAAACCGCCATAGACGGTGACCAGAAACTGGAAGCAGAGTCCGCCGATGCTGTGTGGTTTGTCGTCATTCGGCAGCATACCCATCCGGGCTTTCGTTTTAGCGACAAGTAAACTGATCTGCTTGCTAAAGGCGAAGAGGGCGGTAGCCAGCAATAAGAGCCAGGGTACCAACTGCATGAATGCCTGATTAGAAATGGCCAGTAGCAGCAAGCCACCACAAAGGCCGCCGATAAAGGCAACGATTGTGAGGGCCATGACCCAGGCACGATGTTTGGCCAACTCATGACGATAGACCCACGCACTCGACAGGCTGGCGGGCCAGAGGGCAACGGTATTGCTGGCATTGGCGGTGACCGGCGGCACACCTGCTGCCAGCAGGGCTGGAAATGAAAAAAAGGTACCGCCACCAGCCAGCGCATTCATGCCGCCGGCAAGAAAAGCGCCTAACGCAACGATGCACAGTGACAAGGGATCTGCAAGTAATGTGTCCATGCCGAAGTTTACAGCCTGACACAGGTGGTCCGCATCAAAAAGAAACCCCAGCCGCTTGGCTGGGGTTCCCATCGGACCTTTTTCTTATGGGGATAAGGTCAGATTCTCCTCGCCCGGAATAAAGCTTTACCGGGCACACATCCTCTCCCGTGGATGTGCTTGTACTATACAAATGATTTCTTACAGACAAATGACAGTTTTTTAATAAACTTATAACAATGTCATATTAACAAACCCAGATGCTTGCGATTTGATGTGGGCAAGGTAAGCTACGAACATGACAATAAAATCCTTGTTAAAAGGGTGGCGCCTTGGCCTGCTCTTGTTCGGACTGGCGCTATTTGCCTCGGTGGCATTTGTTATCTCGCGCGTCGATACCGCTAGCCTGGTCCATGTCGCTGCGCGATACGTTAAAGAAGCGACTGGTCGCGAGCTTAATATTCGGGGGCCGGTTGCCTTAAAGTTTTTGCCCAACTTGTCACTGGTCGCTGAGGATGTGACTCTCAGTAATGCCCCGTGGGCTGAAGCGCCATTGATGGTGCAGGCAGACCGCGTGGCGTTTACCCTGGCCTGGTTGCCGTTATTGCACGAACGGGTGGCGATAGATCAGGTAGAAATTTCTGGTGTGACCGTCAATCTGCAAGCCGCGCCGGCACAGCAGAAGGAGGCGGGCAATTGGATTCTGGAAGCCGAGGGGGATGAGTCATCTGCTACTGCAGAAAGTGGCTTTGAGTTTGACCTTAAAACGGTGCTGATCAAGAACGCAAATTTATCCTGGCGAGATAGTACGGGTGTGCAGACGCAAGCACTGCAGGTGCCGAAACTGACCGTTCAACCTACGGCGCAAACGTTCCAGCTGAATGGCTCACTTTTCTGGTACCAGCAGCCACTGAGCGTGAAGGGATCGGTGAATATTTCCGAATCCATACCCAAAGTGCAGATGGACTTAGTGTCGGATCGCCTAGATCTGCAGGCGGTTGCCAAGGCTCAGACAGCTGGTTCAGGTACCCAGGCCACATCGAAAGCGCCGGTTGGGCCTTATGTATTCAATACAATCCCTTTGCCATTTGATCTACTGCCCATGCTGGAGGCACAGCTTAACCTCAAGCTCGCCACGCTGGTCTTGCCTAGTGGTGTGCAGCTCAATCAGCTATCGACACGCGTTAGTCTGTTACCCGAACAGAATGGGCAGATGACCGTTGCGCCATTCTCCATGAATCTGGGTAAAGGGCATGTCGATCTTTACGCGCACATCACGGGCTATGGCAGCAAAGCACCGATGGTTGAAGTCAAGGGTCATGCCAGAGACTTTACGATGGGGCAGATTCTGGCGCAGCTGGGTAAGGCCAATGAGTTGGATGGCGGCCCAACGCAGGCGGCGTTTCAATTCAAAGCCCGAGGCCTTTCACCACGCCAACTGGTTTCTACAATGAATGGGCAGTTTCAGATCTCTGTGGGCGCGGCAACAATCAGCTCCTCCTTAATGAATACGGGCGGCGACTTTCTCGTGAGCCTATTAAACGTCATTAACCCTTTGAGTAAAAGTGCGGGGGTGACCCAGTTGCAATGTGCCGTCGCCTATTTGCCCGTACAGAATGGATTGGTGCCTATCAGGCAGAGTGTGGGCATGGAAACCGATCGTTTGAATGTCAGTCTGAATGGTCAGATCAATCTTAAATCCGAGATGCTCGACTTGAAAATCTACCCCAAGGAGAAAACAGGTCTGACTACAGGGGTTAATGCCGCAGGGCTGGTTCAGATCAAGGGCACCTTGTTGAATCCACAGTTGGGTGTGAATAAGTCAGGGGTGATCAACCAGGCTGCAACGGTGGGATTAGCGGTTTTTACCGGCGGGATTTCACTCGCCGCCCAGAACGTGGCTTCGTTCGCGACACGTAGCAGTCCGTGTCAGAATGTACTGCGACCATGGTCGAGTGTTGACGGACAATTAAATGCCGCCAATTAATTGAGATTTGTGATGACGAATACGGACATGAAATTTATTGCTTTAACACTGGCTGCCATGCTGGCAGGTACGGCATGGGCGCAAACCTCGGATGCAGGGGTGGAGATTAGCCGTCAGGCGGTGAGCGATATTCCTGCGCAGTACCGGTCAGAAGCACCCAAACCGCGCAAACCTTTTACGGTGCGCTACACCTGTCCGGAAAGCGGTCGTCTGCATGTGATATTCGATAATGCGGCGCAGACAGCCACCATTGAAATGGGAAATACCACGCGCTATCTGAAGGCGGGGAGGAGTGGCAGCGGTGCACGTTATGTGAACTCAGATGAAACCTACGTGTTCTGGATCAAGGGTAAAGAAGCGACGATTAACGGTAAAGAAGTCTGCGTCGCCGATTAAATCCCGAGCGGCGTTCTTCTTGTTACGCTCTTCTAGCGGTAGCCGGATCTGCGTTCGTTTTTTTCCAGTAACTGGGCATACCGGACAAAGTCCAGTCCCAGTTTCCGTTCAAGCTCCTGAGCCAGAGACCGGATCGTATGCCAGCGCGGTGCGAACCCCGGGTCTTTAAAAGCAAACGCAATCTGGTTGCCACCATCGCGTACCTTAAGGGATAAGACACGATCATCAAACACATGCGCCAACTGCGCCAGTGGGTCTCCGAAGCCTGCTTTGTCGCCTGCCAGATTCATCACCAGCATGCCATTTGCTGAGAGACAACGATGGGCTTCGGCATAAAAACCCGGGCTGGATAGCTCAGGCGCAATCCCCAACCCGTCAAAGGCATCGACGAGAATAATATCGGTGCGGGCTGTATGCTGCGTGATGAATTCAGCGGCGTCAGTGCAGTGAATACGGAAGCGACCATTGTCTTCCGGCACCTTGAATGCGTCACGAAAAGCGACAACATGTGGGTTAATTTCCACTGAGGTGATGTCGGTGCGCGGCAAATGCCGGTAGCAGAATTTGGCCAGGGATCCTCCGCCCAGCCCCAGGAGCAGCATGGCTTTCGGGCGCGGATAGAACAGCAAAAAAGCCATCATCTTCTGCGTGTAAGTGAGATCAAGGGCATCTGGCTGCTTGATGCGCATGGTGCTCTGTACCAGACTAAGGCTGAAATACAAGGTCAACAGATCGCTGTGTTCAATGAGAAATGGCTTGTCGTAGAGGCCGGCCAGTAGTTGCTTGCTCAGTGGCACCGGGTCGGCATCTGCTGGTTCGAGGAGTTTAATCACCCCGGTTTCCAGTTCAAACGGGCAGGGGAATTCAAGGAGTGTATGAGACATCTCGCCAGTATAATCAGTCATTGATTCCTTATTGTGTGAAATAGACTGATGAACCGATCACGTTTCTATTGCTGGGTTATGGCCATTTTTACGGTGCTATGCATCGCACCGGCTCATGCCGCTGAAGGGCTTTTGCCGCATCCGGCCAAAGCCCTGTTTGGACTGGACGCTGCACCGATTACGGTCGTGGATCCTGAGCGTTCGACGCCTCTGCGACCTGTTGAGGTGACCTATCTGGGTTTTCCGGCACTGGCGCTCCTGGATGCCGAACTAGGTGCAAACTGGCGTACCGCGGATGCGCTGCTTGGCTTTGAGGGTGCAGATGGTTACCTATCGATGATCCCCGCTCAGCGCTTTGCGCAGTTTCCAGCATACCTGGTTTACGCCAAGGCCGATGGTGACGATTTCAGCGTCGAGACAGGGCCCTTCAATCAGCGCACGCTACTGGGACCTTGGTATCTTGTATGGGATAACGTGATGTATCCCGCGCTACAGGCAGATGGCGCTACCTACTGGCCGTATCAGGTGAAGCGCGTCACACTCATCAGCCCGGACGTAAAGCAGAAACTGTTTCCGGCCATGCTACCGGAGCGCTATCGCGAGGGTGCACAACTAGCCGAGAAGTATTGCCTGGCCTGTCACCAGGTTAATGGGGTGGGTAGCCGCAAACTACCCATCCAGCTGGATCAATGGGCAGCTACACAGTCTTTTGCCCGTTTTGCTACCTGGGTGCTCGATCCGTCGGGGAAGAATCCTTCGACGACCATGCCGGCATTGGCTGCAGAGCGTCCGGCTGCAGAACGGCAGCTTATGGCGCGTCAGATTTACGGGTACCTGCGGGCCATGGGTGCTCTGGGCCGTTGATTACTGACCGGTCTTCAGAACAATGACGCCGCCAATAATCATGGCAGCGCCGAGCCAGCGCAACAGAGAGGATTGCTCGCCGAAGAGCAGGATGCCCAGCATAAAAGTCCCTGCAGCACCGATGCCGGTCCAGACGGCATATGCCGTGCCGATCGGGATTTCTTTCTGGGCTAGCCAAAGCATCCAGCCGCTGAGCGCAATCGATGCGCCGGAAAAGATAAACCAGAGAATTTGACGTAGTCCCTCATTGGCTTGAGCCAATTTGTAACCCAGGGGCCAGCCGATTTCACACAGACCGGCGATGACGAGTAGGATCCAGGCATTGTTCATGCCCGCATCATACCGTGTTGTTTTTGGATCTGTGGCCGGATCAATTTTTCTATTAGGCGAGTTTTCTTTTTTATAGCGATAATGCAGCCATGAACCCGTTTGATTTTGATCACTCAATTGATCGCCAGCATTTCCCCCATGATGATTCAGTCAAGTGGGGTAAATATGCAGGCCAGGATGTGCTCCCCATGTGGGTGGCCGATATGGATTTTGCGGCACCGCCGGTTGTGCTGGATGCCATTCGGGCGCGAGTCTCGCACGGTGTTCTGGGTTATCCGCATGTGACATCGGCAGTGGTTGATGCCGTGTTATTACATCTGCAACGTGATCTGGGATGGACCGTCGATGCAGACTGGCTGGTCTGGCTGCCGGGTCTGGTGACGGGTCTCAATGTAGCCTGCCGCGCAGTAGGTACGGCTGGGGATGGTGTGCTGACGGCCACGCCGGTCTATCCGCCGTTTATGTCGGCACCAGCGCTGAGTGAGCGGGTATTAAAGACGGTGCCGCTGACGCAAAATGGCACTGACTGGGTCTGGGATCTGGATGCGCTGGTTGCGGCCAGCGATGCCCGCACCCGGATGCTGATGCTCTGTAACCCGCATAACCCGGTTGGTCGCGTGTGGCGCAAGGAGGAGTTGCTTGCCTTGGCTGCGTTGGCAGAGACCCACGATTGGATCATCTGTTCCGACGATATTCATTGTGAGCTGGTGCTGGAGAAAGGCTTACGTTATACGCCGTTGGCAACGCTTTCGCCAGCAATCGCGCAACGAACCATCAGCCTGTTCGCACCCTCCAAAACTTATAACATCCCCGGGCTGGGTGCGTCATTTGCGGTTATTCCGAATGCAACATTGCGTCGCCGTTTCGAACGCGTCATGGCGGGCATTGTGCCGCATATCAACGTGCTCGGCTATACAGCCATGACGGCGGCTTATCGGGATGGCGTGCCGTGGCGCAATGCCATGTGCGATTATTTGCGGGGCAATCGCGACCAGTTGGTAACGGCCATTAATGCTATGCCGGGTTTACAGATGCAGGCACCGGAAGCCACTTATCTCGGGTGGATCAATGCCCGGGGTCTGCATTTGCCGTCTGATATTTCTGCGGCACAGTTCTTTGAGGCGGCCGGAGTCGGGCTATCGCCGGGTCAGGATTTTCTGCCGGGAGCCACGGACCATGTCCGCCTGAATTTCGGTTGTACGCGGCAGACACTGGATGAAGCGCTTGATCGTATGGCCAAAGCCTGTATCCGTCAGTGCGTTTAATGCGGGCGGTTGTCGATCAGCAGCTCGCGCAGGAAGAGATGCTTGGCGACTTCACCGTGGAGCATGGCTTTGATCTCGGCATCGCTTTGGCGGCCTTTCAGCTCCAGTCGTTCACCGAGGATTTTGCAATCGGTACAAACAGGTGTACCAAGCGGCTGTTGCATAATGAGCAGGGGATAACGTTCGCGCAAAATCTGTAGCGGTATGCCGGCATCATCTCGGTAGCCACGGATATCGGCACCGGGTAACAGAAAACGATATTGTTCGTAAGCGGCGTTGAAGTTGTACGGTACCCAGACAGTCTGTCCGGTTACATCCCATTGCACCTGTGGCTTGTAGCGGCCCATCGGTCCATCAAACACAGAGAGAAAGCCGGTGAGGGCCAGATAGCTGGCAAAAACAGCGGGTAGGGTTGCCCAGGGCAGCAAGCGCGGAATGAGCAGCGATAGGATAAGGGCGCTGAGCGCAATGACCAGCAGCACGCCTTGTGTTCCGGCATAAATGGATTGGCCGATGTCGTGCTGCAAGAGCCAGCCTAGATAGCCGATGGCAGCAATCACAACAGCGCAGAGTAAGGTGGTGGCAAAGAGTACCCAACGGCTCAGACGAAACCAGACAAGTGCAATCAGTATGGCCAGTGCGGGCATGGCTTCCAGCAGATAACGGCTTGATCGCTGACTGGGGAAACAGAAAACGACGAACAGAATCACTACCCACCACCATAGGTACTTCTCGTCATTGCCCAGATCGTGCTGTTTCAGGAGTCGCCAAACAGCAAGCCCCATGGTGGCAAAAACCACCAAGGCCAACAGACCGGCGTTGAGGCCGTAACCAGGTAACAGTGTCCAGATGCTGCCGTCTCCCCAGAACATTTTGGAGAGATAACTCGGACCATGCGGATCAAATTTGCCCGCGTTCTCACCGATGACGAATTCGTTCCAGATGGCCTGGGGTTCCGGATCAAAGGCAAACCAGAGGGCAAAAATGCCCAGTGAGAGCAGCGCGATCAGGATGAGTTTGTAAAGATCTTTACGGAAAAACTCGCCCAGGCGATAGTGACGATATCTCAGATACCAGAAGGCCAGGCCGAGGCCTACCGGTAGCAGCAGTGCAAACGATTTGTAGAGGAGACCGATGCCAATTGATCCGGCGATCAGGCAGGGGATTTGCCAGACAGACTCGAAGTTTTTTTTGCCACCGAGGAGCAATAGACTGAAGGGCAAAAAGAGCCAGAAAATCTCGCCGGCATTGGTTAGAAATGGCCGGCCGAAGCGGTAGGTGCTAAAAAAGGCCAGCCAGATAATGGCTGCCAGCAGACCCGTGCTGAGGTTGTGGCTGCCGACTTTCCAGCCGAGCAGGCCAACGAGTAATGCTGTGGCCAGGGTGTAGAGCACATTCGGATAACGTAACTGCCAGAGTGACCAGTCCTGGCCCCAGTGTGTACTGAGTATGCCTTGCCAGAACAACAGGGGCGGCTTGGTGTTGCGCATGTTGTCCAGGGCGGATTGCAGCGGTAACCAGTGGCCACTGTCTGCGGTTAGACGGGCTATGTGGGCGTAGGGAAATTCATCCCCGTTTTTGGGGATCTGCAGGCTATCCAGCCCGAAAAAATACGTGCCAATGGCCAGCGCCAGCACTACTAAAAGCCCGATGATCTGCCAAAGGGCGTGGATGCTTGGAGTTGGCGGGTCGAACCGAATGCGCTTTTGTTTGGGTGCCTTAGGCGTCATGATGTCTGGCCTGACGCGCAGCGCGACTCATTTTGTAACGGCCAAAGGTCCACAAATCATTCGCCACAAAATTAAACAGGCTGGCAATAACGACCGCGATGAGGTTGGCTAGCAGGTAATGCAGGAAGAGGGCGAACAGGTTGGTTAGCCCGAATTGCACGGCAATGCCCACCCAGCAAGCCAGGGCATACTGGATAAACTGAACGACCACTGGTACCGTACGTTGTTCTCTGCGGTCATGCCAGGTCCAGCGGCGGTTCCAGAAAAAATTACTAATGGTTGCTACAAAAATTGCCAGGGCCAGAGAGAGATTAAGGCGCAGCGTTTCCTGGGCGACCTCGGTGAAGAGATATTCCTGGCCGATGTATAAAACAGCCAGATTAACCACGACGCCCGATGCGCCCACAATACCGAACTTGATAAAACGCGGTCTAAATAGTGCGCCGATAAGGGGCAGCTGCTGCAATGTCTGGATAAATGCCTGCATCTGTCAGAGCGTTTAGGCCGATTCTAGGGTGAACGACACCGTTCTGGCGGCCGGCGGCAAGCCCAGCAATTCGTGCGCTTTGTCGAGTACCTGGTCGGGCGTAATCTGCTTCAGGCACTGGTTGTCACCATCGCAGGGCGACATGCGGTGGTTATAAGCGGTAAGGCAGGGTGAGCAGGCCAGGGGCTGATGAAAGAAATAAGCCTTGCTGGCCCAGGAGCGATAAAGACGCGGGGTTTCCGGACCAAAAAGAATGATCGTCGGGATGGGCGTCATGGCGGCAAACTGACCGGGACCGCCATCATTGGTGATGAGCAAAGCCGCACGGTGGAACAGTGCCAATAGGTGTCGTACAGAACGCGTGTAGCCCGTGAGATCGATACACATCGGGTGACGGCAGTGATTAAGCACGGATTGGCCAAAGGCCTTATCACCTTTCAGACCGATGACCCCTACGGCATAACCTTGCTGCAAAAAGTGGTCGGCCACACGGTAATAGCTTTCCAGAGGCCAGGCACGAATCGGCAAAATGCCCCCACTCGGGTAGATCAGGACGAGGGGCTTGCCGGCAATGGTGGGGAAATCTGCTTCCAGTGTAGCTGCTTCTCTGGCCACTTCGTCTTCGGCAAAGACGAGTGTCGGCGGTGTGATCGGATCATCCGGTGGTAATGATTTGCCAGCCGGATGCGTGGTCGAATCAATGGCATCGACCATGGTGAGTAATTGATAGCTCAGATGGCGGTAGGGGTTGTACATGACCGGGTGAGTCAGATAACTGCCACGGTACAGGCCTTCCTGGGTATGCGGTTCAAAGCCAACCAGCACCGGTGCGCCACTCATATAGGCAATCAGGCTGCTGACGCGGGCGAATAGTTCGCAGTCAATGACGACATCAAAGCGCAATGTACGCATTTTTTGCAGCGCTTCCCAGAAGTCGCGGGCGAAGTCCTTGAGATTGCTATCGTCCAGCGTGATGACATTTTGCGGGGATACGACATTGAGCAGATCCAGCACTTCGCGGTTTTTTGCGAAGAGCATGACATGTAGTTCGGCACCGGGATACCGCGTCTTGATGCGTTGAAACATGGGTTCAGCCAGCACCAGGCTGCCCATTTCTGAAAGAAGTACAACCAGAATCCGTTTGGGCGCGCCCTGTATTTTGCGGCGTACACCCAGTTTACGAATACACCAATCCCAGGCCGAAAAAAGGGCACAAAGGGGCACACCGGCATATTTATCGACAGCGCGTTGGAATCGGATATCCATGGATCTCAGTTATTCAGCCAGCAAAGCCTGAATGATACCTGTCCTTGGGATAAAATGCCCCCATGTACACCCCGACGATCGTGATCAAAACCCTGGTGATGAGGGGAGCCCATGCTTAACCGCTGGTTTCCGATCATTGTTTTCGTTACGGGGCTGAGTGCGGCGATTCTGACATCGCCCCGGTCTGAAAAGCCTGCGTTTAAGGAGGTAGGTCCCGCCGTTGCCGTGCAACTGGCGAAAGAGGCCGCGGCTTTGCCATCGAGTTTCCAATGGTCTGATCTGCCGAAGCCTACACCGTCTGCCCACGCGGCAACACTGGCTGAGGTTATGCCAGAGACGGCGTTGGGAGATAAATCCACACAAGCAGTGCCGCAGGTCAAGCTGGTGGCCGCCTGGTTCGGCGGGAGCCGTGAAGGTGCTGCAGACGTGGCGCTTTACCAGTCCGATTGGAGCGCTGGCACTTCCTGGTTGCCAGCCAGGATGATGATGAACCGGCCTCTAGCCGAGCAACAGCTGGGACGCAATGTACGAAAACTCGGAAATCCGCTACTGGTTGCCGAGCCCGGACGTATGCACCTATTCTTTGTCAGTGTGTCTTACGGCGGTTGGGCAGGGAGTGCCATCAACCGTAGTTATTCGGTGGATGCAGGACAGTCCTGGTCGCCGGCAAAGCGCATTGTGACCAGTCCGTTTTTTAATCTCAGCACGCTGGTGCGCAATCCGGGCACCTGGTACAACGATGGCAGCCTGGGTTTACCTGTTTATCACGAATTTATCAGCAAGCATGGTGAATGGTTGCGGCTGGACAGCGAAGGCCGGGTCTTGGCTAAAGAACGTATGCCGATGCCGCGCGCCACCTTGCAGCCTGCCGTTGTGGCGCTTGATGCGCAGCATGCGGTTGCGGCCTTGCGCGATGCCGGTCCGGGTGAGAATCAGATTCAGTGGAGTGAAACCCGTGATGCGGGTCGCAGCTGGCAGGGCAAGTCAGCCCGGACGATTCCGAATCCGAATTCAGCAGCGGCCATGATTCGTTTGCAGGATGGTACTTTGCTCATGGCCTGTAACCCGATTCCGGGCAACCGGAACCGCCTTGCCTTGTTGCGGTCAACCGATCAGGGAGATACCTGGACATTGGCGCGGGTGATCGAAGATAGCCCGAACGACCGCGACGAATTTTCTTACCCGGCGCTCCTGCAGGATCGAACCGGGGCTATTCATCTGGTCTATACCTGGCAGCGGTTGGGGATTCGCCATGCGCGCTTTACCCAGGCCTGGCTTAATCGCTCGGTGAATCCGACTATTCCGGCGGTTTCCCAATGAGGATGCCCGAACACATGCTGTCTCGCCTTATGAAACTGCCTGACCTGAGGACACGACTAATCGCTTTGTGCGTTTGTGGCCTGATGTTCATGCCCTGGGGTGGCCTGGTACTCTGGCGTTACGTGTACGGCTTTATCAATGAGTTGACACCTGCTACCTGGATACTGTTCTTTGTCTGGTTCGGTTTTCCCGAGACATTTAAACAATGGGTCAAGGATGAGCTGCCCTTCAAGCGGCGCCTGATCCTGTTTTTAAGCCTGCTCATTTTTTATGTGCTGGCACTAGGTTCCGGATCGTTGGATCCGTACGCCTATGGCTATCAACCCTGGGCGATCCTGGCGGGGTTAACGGCCTGGGTTGCCTGGCGAGGTCTTAAAGCGCCGGGACTCACACTATTACTCGGCATCGATCTGGGGGTTTACGCGATGCACGGGCTGACCTCCGATAATCTCTGGGACAGCCTTTTTGATCCTGTGCTCATGATCGTGCTGGGTATTTCGCTGATTCGTGGTGTAATGTCGCGTCGTAAATTTCGTACTCAATCAACTGGTTAGGCTGTTTCATGTTCGATCTCGTTAATAAGCATCGTAAATTTGTCCAGATTCTGCTGGCGATGATTACCTTACCCTTTGCATTCTGGGGTATCGATTCATACTTCAAGGACGCTTCTTCTACCGATGAAGTGGCTCGCGTAGGCAGCAGCAAAATCACCCTGCAACAGCTGGATAACGCCATGCGTGAGCGTGCCGACCAGGTGCGTAGTCGCCAGGGTGGCGCGGTAGATGCCAAGGTATTTGAGTCCCCCGAGTTTCGCCAAAGCGTCTTGAACGAAATGGTGGAGCAGCGTCTGCTGCTGGTTGAATCCGAGCGTCTCGGCCTAGTTGCCAATGATGTGATCCTGCGCGAGCTGATTGCCCAGATTCCGGCGTTTCAGGAGAACGGTAAGTTTTCTCCGGCCAAATACGAGCAGGTGTTGCGCAGCCAGGGGATGAACCCGAGCACCTTTGAACAGAACCTGCGTCGTGATCTGACACTGCAGATGCTGGTCAATGGCGTCGCGGCAACCACGCAGACCTCTAAAACCCAACTGAATCAGATCATCGCGGCTGAAACGCAGGAACGGGATGTCTCGCTGGCCATGATCTCGGCCAGCGATTACCTGAAATCGGTGACGGTCGATGACGCGGCAATTCGCCAGTTTTACGAATCCAATCAGAAACAGTTTCAGACACCGGAACGTGTCAAGCTGTCTTATGTGATGTTAAGCGATCCGAAGGTCGTTGCCAAAGAATCCGAGAACTTCAGCAATATGGTCTATGAGCAGTCTGATAGTTACCAGGATGTCGCTAAGGCATTAAACCTCAAGGTTGAGCAGAGCGGCTGGATCGGGGCCAATGGTCAGGGTGCTCAGGGTGTGCTGGCTAATCCCAAGGTCATGCAGGCGGTTTTTAATCCAGCGAGCCTGAAGGATCGTCGTAATAGTGCAGCGATTGAAGTCGCGCCGAATGTGCTGGTGTCCGTGCGCGTGACAGATTATGAGCCGGTTGGTTTGCGTCCTTTCGATTCGGTATCGACCGATATTCGTACCTACCTGACGCGTAAAGCAGCTCTTGAAAAGGCAACCGCTGACGGTGAAGCTAAACTGGCTGCTTTGAAATCCGGCAAGCCGGAGTCAGACATCAAATGGTCGGCAACTAAAAGCATATCGCGCTTGCAGCCGAATGGCCTGAGTCGTGATGCCGTCCTGTTGGTAAGTGCTGTCGATGCCTCAACTATGCCGGCATTTGCCGGTGGTGTATCCGGTTCGGAGGGTTACGCCCTGTATAAGGTGAGTGCGGTGAAGCCCGGCGCAACGCTCAATGATGAGAAGCGTCTGCAGATTGCTAATGCCTATCAGCGTTTTGTGCAACAGGCTGATGTCGTGAGTCTGATGGTGGCTTTGCGTGATCGCCATCCGGTTAAGATTGCCAAGCGGCCAGAGGCGGATAAGCAGTAAGCGAACTTGCTCTAAAAACAAACGGCAGGGTATAAACCCTGCCGTTTTTACTGGTGCCGAATATAGGCTTAGACTTCTTCGGCACCCAGTGCCGTGATATTGAAACCCGAGTCCACGTAGGTGATTTCACCCGTCATGCCACTGGCCAGATCCGATAGCAGGAAGGCCGCGACGTTACCGACTTCGTCGATGGTGACATTACGGCGCAGCGGGGCCACCTTGGCGTTGTGGGCCAGGAGCTTGCCGAAGTTGCCAATGCCGGAAGCTGCCAGGGTCTTGATCGGGCCGGCCGAAATCGCGTTAACGCGAATGTTTTGCGGGCCCAGATGCGTTGCCATGTAACGGGTAGCTGCTTCAAGGCTGGCTTTGGCGAGGCCCATGATGTTGTAGTTGGGCATGACGCGTTCTGCGCCAAGATAGGTCAGTGCAACCAGTGCCGGATTATTGCCCTTGAGCAACATGGGTCGTGCGGCTTTGGCAAGTGCCGGAAAGCTGTAGGAGGAAACTTCGTGGGCAATCTTGAAAGCTTCGCGGGTAATGCCATCGAGGAAATCACCTTCCAGTGCTTCAGCAGGGGCGTAGGCAATGGAGTGAACCAGACCATCGAGGCCTTCCCATTCTTTACCCAGTGAGGCAAAGAGTGCATCGATTTCGCTATCGTTGCTCACATCACAAGGGAAGACTAGCTTGCTACCGAACTCATCTGCAAATTTAGTGACGCGGTCGATAAAACGCTCGTTCTGGAACGTAAAGGCCAGGGTAGCACCTTCTCGGTGACAGGCTTTGGCAATGCCATAAGCGATGGAGTGTTTTGATAGCAGTCCGGTGATCAGGATGCGCTTGCCAGTAAGAAAACCCATGATGACTCCTCGAGCGCCGCATAGCGGCAGGGCAGGATAAACAATAAACGGTAATTATACTTCGAAGCAGGGGCAGATCAGTTAGACTTCTGGTCATGCTTTTCAAGTCATTTACCGTGCTTTGCCGACAATTCTGCCTTTTTCTGGGCGCAGCGCTGGTTCTGAGTGGTTGCGGGAGTGAATGGAATGACCCTTATCCGGCCTCGGAAAAAGGTGCGAACCGCCTTTATAGTACGTTTTCTGAACGCCCCAAGCATCTGGATCCGGCCGTTTCCTACTCCAATAATGAGATTGGGTTTATTGCCCAGATTTATGAGCCACCGCTCCAATACCATTATCTGAAGCGGCCTTATACGCTGATCCCGTCAACTTTGACGGAAATGCCGGAAGTTCGTCTGTATGACAAGAGTGGGCGTGTGCTGCCCGAGTCTGCACCGGCCGAGCAAGTTTCGCGCACGGTTTACCGCCTTAAGTTACGCAAGGATATCCGTTATCAGCCGCACCCGGCATTTAGCCTGAATGCGGATGGATCGTCGCGCTATATGGCGCTGGATGCAGCACAGGTAAGGGCGATGCAATCCAGTGCCGGGCCTATGGTATTGCCAGATCCGGGATCTCGCCTATTGAAAGCGCAGGATTACGTTTATCAGATCAAACGGCTGGCGCATCCTTCGGTGCAGTCGCCCATCTTCGGCATGATGGGCGAGCATATTCTGGGCCTGCAATCTTTATCCGAGCAAATCCGTGCCCAGATGACCGCTCAGCCAGGTGCCTGGGTGGATTTAGAGATGCTGCCACTGCCGGGTGCGGTAGCTCTTGATGATCAGACGCTGGAAATTACGCTGGCAGGGAAGTATCCCCAGTTTATCTACTGGCTGGCGATGAACTTTTTTGCGCCAGTCGCACGGGAGGTCGATCAGTTTTATGGTCAGCCAGCACTACAACGCAGCAATGTAAAGCTGGATACCTGGCCGGTGGGTACCGGTCCCTACATGATGGTGCACAATAATCCCAATGCACGCATCGAACTTGAACGTAATCCCAATTTTCATGAAGAACGCTATCCGTGCCAGGGAGAGGCATCCGATGCAGCTGCAGGGTTGCTGGAGAGCTGTGGCGCACGCCTGCCGCTGATTGATGCGCTGGTCTTTACCCGCGAGAAAGAAAGCCTGCCTTACTGGAACAAATTTCTGCAGGGCTACTACGATGATTCGGGAATTTCTTCGGATAGTTTTGATCAGGCCATAAGAGTAACGGTGACTGGTGATGTGAATGTATCGCCGGCCATGGCCGAGCAAGGTATCCAATTGCAGACCTCGGTACGTACTTCTATTTATTACATGGGTTTTAATCTGCTGGATCCCGTGGTGGGCGGTAAAACACCGGCAGATCAGCAGCGGGCCAAATGGCTGCGCCAGGCAATTTCGATGGTGCTTGATCAGGAAGAGTTTATTTCCATTTTTCTCAATGGGCGCGGGCAGCCGGCCATGGGGCCGCTTCCTCCCGGTATCTTTGGCTACCAGGATGGCGAAGCCGGAATTAATCCGGTTGTCTATACCTGGAAAAACGGTGCGCCGCACCGGCGGAGCCTCGATGAAGCGAAGGCGTTACTGGTTAAGGCAAAGTGGCCGGATGGGCGCGATGCACAAACTGGGAAACCACTGGTTTTGAGCCTCGATACGACTTCTGGGGGGCTGGGGGATAAAGCCACGATGGACTGGATGTCGCGCCAGTTGAATCAGCTGGGCATCCAACTGGTCGTGCGCAGTACGGACTTCAACCGTTTCCAGGAGAAATTACGCAAGGGCAGTGCCCAGATATATTTTCTGGGTTGGAATGCAGACTATCCCGATCCGGAAAATTTCTTTTTTCTGTTGTACGGCCCGGAAGGCAAAGTGACGCATGGTGGTGAAAACACGGCGAACTATAACAACCCGGAATTCAATCGTCTGTTTCAGATCATGAAGAATTTGCCCAATGGACCGGAGCGGCAAATGGTGATTAACAGCATGCTCAGACTGGTGCAGGAAGATGCACCCTGGGTGTACTGGTTTTATCCGAAATCCTATGTTTTACGGCATGGCTGGCTGAATAACTACAAGCTCAATAATGTGGCCAGTAATACCGTTAAATACCAGCGTATTGATGCGGCACGACGAGCCGAGTTGCGCCAAGAGTGGAACGTGCCGCTGCGCTGGCCCATTCTTTTGCTTCTGGCTGGCGTTGTGCTATTGCTTTGGCCGGCGGTGCGGGCTTATCGATCTCGTGCCGATCTGGATGCTTTCGGCCAACCTGTAAGGAGGCCCTGATGGCCGGCTACCTGCTGCGTCGATTGTTATACGCGTTGCCCATTCTGCTGGGGGTGAATCTCATCACTTTTGCCCTGTTCTTCATGGTCAACAGCCCGGATGATATGGCGCGCATGCAGCTGGGGGTGAAGCGGGTAACACCGGAGGCGATTGCGCAGTGGAAGGCGGAGCGGGGCTATGACAAGCCCTTATTTCTTAATGGGCAAGCACAGGGCGTAGCACAGATTACAGAAACCATTTTTTACGAAAAATCGATTTTATTGTTTGCCGGAGATTTTGGCCGTAGTGAAGATGGTCGAGAAATTGGTCAGGAAATCCGGGAGCGTATGGGGCCATCGCTCGCCATCGCCATCCCGACCTTTATTCTCGGATTAGGCCTCACGGTCAGCCTGGCCTTGTTTTTTGTGCTGTTCCGGGGTGCCTGGCTGGATCGAACAGGGGTTGTGCTTTGTGTCGGCCTGATGTCTATTTCGTCCCTCTTTTTTATTATCGGTGGTCAGTTTCTGTTTGCCCGTATCTTGCAGTGGGTGCCGATTTCGGGTTATGCCAGTAATCCGCTGGTGGCTTGGCACTTCCTGATTCTGCCGGTAGCGGTGGCAATTGTTTCCGGCCTGGGTGGATCTACACGTTGGTACCGGACATTGTTTCTCGAAGAAATCGGTAAAGATTATGTGCGTACGGCGCGTGCCAAAGGTTTATCCGATGCAGCCGTTTTGTTCAGACATGTTTTACGCAATGGTCTGATTCCGATACTGACCGGCGTGGTGGTGGTGATTCCCTCGCTATTTCTGGGGTCGTTACTGCTGGAATCATTCTTTGGTATTCCCGGTCTGGGGAGCTACACGATTGACGCTATTGCGGCACAGGATTTTGCTGTGGTGCGGACGATGGTATTCCTGGGGTCGGTGCTTTATCTCATTGGACTGATTCTGACGGATTTGTCTTATACGCTGGTCGATCCGCGCATTCGCCTGAAATGATATTCATGTCGATGCTCAATCTTCTGAACATACTTAACGACAGCCTCTGGGTTTGTCTGGCTACGGATGCCTTACTGTGGGCGTTGTTTCTGCTTTTTCTGCTGTCGGTGTGGGTCATTGTTCGCTCCCCATTGCAACGGGCCGTCTGGGCAAAAGTCTTTCGTCAGCGTTTGGCGGTGGTCTCGGCTGTACTGCTGGGTGTGACGGCCTGTTTTGCGTTGCTGGATTCGATTCATTTGCGTGAACCCTTGCCAAAAACGGCCGTAGAGACGCAAGTGCGCTACAGCGTTGAGGTTCGGTCTGTACTGGATCTGATCCTGACGGATTTGCGTAGGGACCATGAAAAAACCTATTCGGCCCCCCTCGCTGTGACGCTTTCTGCGCTGGAGCCCGTGACCGTAGTTTTACCGGATGGCAATGTCGTGGTGAAACGGGAGCAGCCCAGACTTAAGGTAGCGGGCTCGGCCTTTTCGCCGGGTCCAGTCAGTGCAGCCGATTACTGGTCAGATATAGCGCAACGTACGGGCCTGGGAGCACTCGCTGGCGCAGGATTATTTATGCTGTGCTGGGTTGCCTGCTCGCTGGTCGGGCGCCGCTTATTGCCACAGAATCAGGGCAATCATGCTGCCTGGCTCTGGATGAAGCTGACTATGGGCCTGCTCTTTGTCATTGGCGGTATTTTTTCGGGGTTGAGCACCAATTTTCACGTTTTCGGTACCGATAAGGTCGGTCAGGATGTGCTCTATCAGGTGCTTAAAAGTTTACGCACCGCCCTGGTTATTGGTTTGGTGCCAACGCTCGTCACCTTGCCGCTGGGTATTGCACTGGGTCTCGCTGCTGGTTACTTCCGTGGCAAGGTGGATGACGCGATTCAGTATGTTTACACCACCGTCAGTGCAATTCCCGGTGTCTTGCTCATTGCGGCGGCGGTGCTCAGTATCCAGGTCATGATCGATAATCATCAGGATTGGTTTGCGACGGCCGTAGAGCGTGGGGATATCCGTTTGCTCGCACTCTGCATCATTCTCGGGATGACCAGCTGGACCGGGATTGCCCGGTTATTGCGTGGTGAAGCGCTCAAGATGCGCGAATACGAATACGTGCAGGCGGCTCAGACCTTTGGCGTGAGCGCACTGCAGATATTGGTGCGGCACGTGTTGCCGAATGTCTTTCCGATTATTCTGATTACGCTGGTGATGGAGTTTTCTTCATTGGTGCTGGCTGAAGCCGTGTTGTCCTATATCGGTATTGGGGTCGATCCGACCATGTTCAGCTTTGGTCTGATGATTAATAACGCCCGCATGGAGCTCTCCCGGGAACCGGTGGTGTGGTGGTCGCTAACCGCCGCTTTTCTATTTATGGTTGTGCTGGTACTGGCCGCCAATTTGTTGGCCGATGCCGTGCGTGATGCCTTGGATCCACGATCAGAGGGCCTGTCATGACGAAGCCCGTATTGCAGGTGCAAAATCTGTCACTGGGTTTTATCCGGCCGGATGCGCACGATGGCTCACCGCGCATCGTTGATGCGTTGAGCAGCATTCAGTTTGATGTACACCCGGGTGAAACGCTGGCACTTCTGGGGGAATCCGGTTGCGGTAAATCGCTCACTGCGCTGGCATTGATGCGTTTGTTACCTCCTCAAGCCAGGATCCAGTCCGGAAAAATCCTGCTGGCAGGCGCTGAGCCGATGACAAAGCCCGAAGACCTGTTGCGCGTAGCAGAAACACGCATGCGCCAGATCCGTGGGCAACGACTGGCGATGATTTTTCAGGAACCTGCCACCAGCCTTAATCCGGTGATGCGTATCGGGGAACAGATTGCCGAAGTGCTGAAGCTGCATCGGTCTATCGCCAAAGAAGCAATGACGGCTGAAGTACGCGCGCTACTGACGCAAGTGGGTCTGCCCGACCCGGAGCGCGCTGCCAAAGCCTATCCGTTCGAGCTATCGGGCGGCATGAAGCAACGTGCCATGATTGCCATGGCGCTGGCGGGCGACCCCGATATTCTGCTGGCGGATGAGCCGACGACGGCTCTGGATGTGACGTTACAGGCGCAGATACTGGATTTGATCCGTGATCTGCAACAGCAACGGCAGCTGGGGGTTTTGCTGATTACGCATGATCTGGCCGTCGTGGCTGCCCGAGCGGATCGAGTAGCGGTGATGTATGCGGGACAAATCGTGGAGCACGGTCCGGTTTCGGCCGTGTTGGGTAATCCGTCGCACCCTTATACGCGCGCCCTGTTGGCGGCCTTGCCAGATAAAGCAGGCCATGGACAACCACTGCAACAATTGCCCGGGCGGGTGCCTGCCCTGGGCGACTGGCCGCTGACCTGCCGCTTTGCACCGCGTTGTCCGATTCAGGAACCACATTGCCTCATAGAGGCACCACCGGATGTGCGTTTGACGGGTGGGGCGGAACATGGTGTGCTGTGCTGGCGCGCGGGTGAAGCAGTGCCGGTCGTTCATGATAAAGCACTAGACGTGTCATCGACGGCACCCATGCCTGACTCGGTAGAGCAACCGCTACTAGTGGTTCGTGATCTTCGGGTGCGCTACGCTGCCGAGCGCGCTAGCTGGCTGCAGCGATTCAAAGCGCTGCTGGGCAAGGCACTCCCTGCGCCGCGGGCACCTGTCGTGGACGAAGTGAGTTTTACGTTACAAGCGGGGCAAACCTTAGCGCTAGTCGGTGAATCAGGCTGCGGTAAAACAACCACCGCGCGCGCGCTTTTACGGCTGCTGGAAAGTGAATCCGGAAGCGTTGTACTCAATGGTCAGCCCATTGTGGGTCATGGGGTTAAACCGGTACGGGGTTGGCGTCGAGATATACAAATGGTGTTTCAGGACCCCTTTGCCTCGCTAGATCCACGCCAGCGAGTCCGGACGATTCTGGCTGAGGGGCCTAAAGCGCTGGGATTGGCAACGCAGGTTTACGATTCGACGGCCTTGGGCGCTTTGCTGGAACGCGTCGGTTTGTCGCCAGATGCCCTGGATCGATACCCGCATGAGTTTTCCGGGGGGCAGCGTCAGCGGATTGCCATCGCCCGTGCATTAGCCGTATCACCCAAGGTGTTAATCTGTGATGAACCAACTTCGGCGCTGGAT
>ERZ650303.94-NODE-94-length-23693-cov-10.308740_pt1 | contig 23693 bp, 21 predicted proteins | sample MGYA00376239_ERZ650303 | MGnify/ENA primary metagenome ERZ650303 (study PRJEB26733, sample SAMN07839262) | wastewater metagenome | biome: small river; feature: stream; material: water | place: USA: North Carolina | collected 2016-04-05 ... | reverse complement strand
ACTTCTTTGGCGCAACTGCCTCCACTTGTGCGGGAGGGGCGGGGGTTTGACTCGCGGCTGCGTTACGCTGTTTCTGCCGTGTCGCTTTGAAGTAGTTGCGTGCCTCCCATGCCGAAGTGAATCGCTCCCCCGGAAACACCTCGTTGCTAGTTCCTGTGTAGGCGAGCTTGTAGGTTCCATCGGCCTGCTTCTGGGCCTGTACGGAACTCTCCTGCAAACGAGACACATCGGGCACCATTTTGTTGGCGTCAACAATTTGGTCGCTGGCTTCCCGCAGTCGCTTGAACCCTTCTTGCTGCTCCTGCCAGTCTCGCTGGTTCTGTTCGGAGCGAGCGTTCTTTTCCGCCTCGGTCCAGCGAACGCCTGTCTGACCCTTCTTCGCTCCTTCTAGGTAGACGAACTCCCGCATTCCATCGTCTGTGATGACACCGGTGTATTCGATCTGGTCGCCATTGAGGTAGCCAGTTTCCTTCGCCACCCCCGAGTCCGCCGGCGCCTGAGAGGGAGCGACCGGCGGAGCATCGGGTGGCGCAACGGAGGGAGACGGGGTGTACTTCTTCGCTAGGTCTGGATAGTCGGCTAGTACGCGCTCGTCTACTTCGTCGCCTTTCTTGAGCGCGTCTTCGACGGCTTGCTTGTGGTACTCTTCGTAGTCGGCGAACGGGGCGTATTTGGTTCCAGATTCTTCGGACTGCCCGATAGAGCGACGATGCGATCGCTGCATGTTGACCCAATCTTCGCGGGTCACTTCGTCTGGTTGGTAGCCCTTCTGCTCGAACTCGTCGAGAGTCATCTTGCCGGCGATGGTTTGTGTCGCCTCATGTTTAGGCGGTGGCACTAGCGGCTTGGTTACGGGCGGGATAACCGGCGGCGGTGACGATAGTTCCTGCCCTGATTCAATGCGGGCTCCGGTCTGCGAATCCCACGACGGGTTCGTTTCGCCGAACAGGTACTCGTTGAGTGAGTCGACGGTGGCTTGCGGAAGACCGTTTCCTTTGGTGAGGCTGCCGACCTTTTCGTTCCGCATCCACGAGAGATTGAAGTCGTCGCCGCGCGCCTCGGCTTCGGCGATACCCTGGTCCAGCAACCATTGCAATTGCGAGCGAACCTGATTTGCCGTCTTGCGACCTCCGCCGCCAGTGATCTGCGGTGGTGCGGGAATCTCTCTGCCGGTCAGCGTGGTGATGCTTGGTACGGTCTTCCGCTTCCCGATGCTCCGCTTCTGGGGTTCGACGGGGGCATCCTCAGATACCGGCTCAATTCGCCGGCCAATCGACTTCTTGGGCGCCGGCTCGGCTGGGGGCGGCAACTGCTCGGCAACCGAATCCGGCAACCTGTCGGCAACCTGATTTTGCGTATTTTCCCCGTTTGGAGCCACTTCCGGCGAAATGTCGGCAACCTGTCCTGGCAACCCGCCGGCAACCGGTTCGGCAACCATCTTCTCAGCCGCAGCCGCAGCCAGCGATTCCCGATCTGCCTGAGTCGGGGCTAGTTCCTCGGTGATTCCAGCCGCTTCGGCGTTTTGTTTGGTTGGGTTCTGCACGAACTCAGAGAACGAGTTAATGCCGTGCATGGCTCCCGATGCAACAAAGCCCACGGCAAAGGCGAGCGCTAGTTGCTCCGGCGTTTCGTCGCCAATCAGTTCGTCTTCCAAGCCAATAAGATGATCGCCCACCTGCTGAGCGATGGCAGCCGCAACTTCTTCGCCGCCTTCAGTGGCGCCGCTACCAGCCTTTTCAGCGAGCGTGCCGAGCAATCCACGCTGGGTTGACTTTGCACCAGTCCCGAATGCAACTTCTTCAAACGTCCGGCCACCGAATGTTCCGGCGATTGCGCCACCAGCTTTCATCGTGGCGTACTCAACGCCGGCCAGTGCAAGAGCACGCCCCACTGCCGCACCTTCGCTCATGCCGTTGGCTCTACCGGTCTGGTAGGTGTCAAGAGCGGCGGGGCCAAGCATTGTTGCTGTCGCGAGTGCCGGATTTCTGGTTGCGGCTCCAACGACCGCCGCCCCAGCAAGTTGCGGAGTCGCCTGGGCAGACGACCGAGCAACCTCGTTGGCCCAGTTAGGCAGCGCCGACCTCTCGTCCTTCACGTCCTCGATGGTTTCACGCCACGCCGCGTCTTGTTGACGCATCCGCGTACCTTGGACGTTCTGGCCTCCCCCGGTATCGGTTGCAAGATCGTAGATGTTTCTGGCGACATCGGACGCCGCATTACCCATCGCAGCAGCGTTACGGCCAAAGAATCCCTGCTGTCCGTCAAACGACTCTAGTTCCGCCAAATACTGCGCAGGATCAAGACCGCGAGCTTGCATCATGGCACGCTCGTTGTCGATCATCTTCTGCCGGTAGTCGCGATCTTCCTGCGTTGTCGACTGCGGTTCGTCCAACAGCAAGTTGCCGGTCGCCAGTTCATTGAGGCGACGGAACCGGTCGTAGACGTGCTTGGTCGACGGATCGAGTCTCGCTGCCAACACATCCCCGGTCATCGGGTACGGCAGGCCGCCGTAGTATTCGTTTACAAGTTCATTTCTGTAGCGATGGTCTAGCCGCTTGTCGCCTTCCTTGTAAGGGTCGCCGGAGTTCGGGCCGTTGAAGGCGAACAGCAAATCATCCATCCGTTGCTGCGCCGCCTTGGCCTCCTCGGCACGCTTCCGCTCATTGAAGTCGCTAATCGCGGTCGGCGTCAGCGCAGACTTCGGCAACTCAAACGACGGCGGGTTCTTCAGTTCCGGGTCGGTGTAGCCACTGAGATTCCAGTTGTCGAGAACGCCTTGGACTTCTGGCATCCCTTGAACTGGTGGGGCTGGTGCAGCAGCGCGCAGCATATCGCCCAGCGGATCAATCGTCGGCTGATTGACGAACGGGACCGAGAGAGGGACGGGGGTAGAGGCGGCCAGCGGCGCCGGATCGCCACCAGCTAAGAAGTCCTCCAACTTCATTCGCTTCGGAGTCGGTGCAACGGCAGCGCCGCCGCCGAGAAAGTCGCTGAGCGGAATTCGCGTCATGGCTACTCAATCACGGTTACAGTGCCGTCTGATTCCATTCGGGCGTACTGCCCGTTCCAGAAGAAGACTTCGCCGGGCTTAACGGCCATCACTTCTTCCATCGTCTGCGGGCGAGCGGCGCTAAAGAGGTCGGGCGTGCCTTGAAGCAACGAGTTCGGCTCCGACGAAACATCGCCCGTCACTCCAGCCAGCTCCGCCTCAAGCTCCTTCTCGGCCTCCATCAATTTCCGTGCGCGATCCTTCGCGTCGTCCAGATTCAGCGAGAATGTCTTCGGCGATTCGCTGCCAGCTTGTGAAATCTGGTGCTCCGCTCGCAACTGGCTTGCCGCTTCCTTGAGATACTTACTCGTGTCGACCGGCTTGGCCTCAGTCGCCTTCTCGGGCTTGGCCGGCGGAATATGCGTGTACGCTTGCTTGTCCGGGTTCCAGAGGATGATGCCGCCATCGGGAGCCGGGGCGCTGTCGCGCTGCACCCGCTCGGCAACGGTTGCTGGGTCTTCCTTCGGAATCGTGATCGTCTCCCACGAGTCCACGCCGTTGCGCGTCCCCTTGAGCGAGCGGTACGTCCCCGGTGGTAGCGGCTGCCCTGGAACCATCTGCTGACCCTGCAATGGCACAAGGTTGTTGTAGACCTTTTCCTGCGCGGTCGGTTCCTGCACCTCGTAGGCGGAGATGTTCGATTGCTGGTAATCGTTCATCCACTGATTCAAGAGGCTGGCGCGAACGTCTGGTCGAGCCAATCGGCTTCGTTCGCGGATGGCACGCAAGCCAGCCAACTTCTCATTGCGAATCCGTTCCCCCTCCGGGCTGAGTTTCAACTGCTGGGCGGACTTCTCCAGGTCGAAGACTTGCTCGTCGAGCGTCTTGGCGGCTTGGGTCGCGTACTCGAATTGCTGGGCCTGTTGCTGCTGAAAGATGTCCGACTCTTCGCGCATCGCCAACGCTTCGAGTTGGGCTTGGCGATTGAGGTAGGCGTTTTGGTTGAGGGCCTGTTGGCGGGCGTCTTGCATCGCCAAGGAAGTGTTGTACTGGCGCTGCTCGATGTCTTGAGCGCGTAGCCGGAGCGCCGTGTTCACGTCGAACTGCTTTTGCTGCTCGCGCAAGCCAAGCATAAACCGCGCGCGATCTTCGTCGATCGCGGCGTTGCGGGTAGCGGCTTGGCCTTCACCAACGGCGGTAGCGATGCCTGCTAGGGAGGCGGGGCCTTGGTCGTGCCGGACTTCGATTCCCATTGGTTCAACTCAATCAGTAAGTGACCATCGGCATAAACGGGTTGCCGTACTGCGGCGGGCGATAATCCCAGTCGCCCGGCATGTTGCCAGCCGCGTCGCGCATTTGGTTGGGGTTAATCGGACGGTAGCCTATCGCCGGAGCCTGACCACCAGCCACTCCCCCGGCGAATCCGAATTTATACGGCGATCGCTGCGGTTGCGGATATGGAGTCATTGGAGGCGCGCCTACCGGCGGTGGCGGCATCGTGCCCCGCTGCATCGAGGGGGTGCGCTTCTTCATTGCCTTATAGAGCGCCCGCTGCTCTGGGCTATTATGGCTGCCCGGCGCGTAGGCGGGCATTTGCATCGGCGTGCGCGGCGTTGGCGTGTAGCCGGGGGTTTGGTGCGTCGGTGTGCGGGGTGTGTTGCCGGACGGCAGGGGGCCGTTGTCGTAAAGCATGGTGGCGTCCTATGCGTAATAAGGCCCCATCGCCTGCGGGGGTCCGCCGGGAATCTGGAGCGGTGGAGTTGGTCGCTTGTATGTTGGCAGAGAACGACGGCCATTGAGCCATTGGGCTGCATCCTCTTGCTGCTGAAGTTCGGCAACAGCCGCATACTCCTCCGGCGTTCGTCGTGTCGGATAGCGGTTGCTGGTGTACGCGAGTCGCGGACCACGGCCTGCAAACTGAGCGTTCGCCATCGACAGCGGCGTGCCGTTCATCCACATCGGCATGACCCCGCCCTGGGGGCCGGGGATTGGCGGCAGGCTATAGTCACTCCGTCCCCGGCCCCCGGTTCCGCTATACATCCGCTCCATCGCGGCAAGGCGGTCTGCACTGGCCTGACGGTCGGCTTCCGAGCCGGCCAGTTGAATGCCAAGTTGCATCGCCTGATTCATGTCGGGGTAAGGGTCTTCGCGGCGCTCAATGAATCCTACCAGATTCCCGGTGTCCTGAGCATAAGCATCCGCCATTCGGGAGTCGCGCATCTCACGCACGCGCTGCTGCTCGCGCGCCGTGTCTCGCGCTGCCCGCAAAGCGTAGGCGTCGGTCACGTTGGAATTGGACAAGCCACGCGCCGCCGCGTTCGCACGGGCGTTCTTCAGCGCCTCCTGCATCCGCTCGTCGATGTCCTGCTGCGCCGTCTCGCCGAAGTTGGCGTACTTCTCTTGGCGGAAGTCGCGGGCGCCGGTGTACTCGCCGTGCCCTTCCTTGTAGCGAGCCTCATTCGCCGCCTTCGCCTCGTCGTAGCCGGCCTGCTGCTGAGCGAGCCACGAGTTGTAGGCTTGCATCTGAGCGGACGGCTGGGATGGCGCGCCAGGGCCTCCAGTAGCTCCCGTGGACGCACCGCCGCCACCGGACGACGATCCACCCCCGGAACCGCCGCTGCTCTTGAGCTTGGCGATAACGCGACGATACTCCGGCTGTTGCTGGGCGAACGCCGTGATCTCGGCGGGAGTCGGCATCCGGCCATCCTTGAAGCTGAGCCCCTGGTCGACCTGGGCGTATGGCGAGCGCTGGTGCAAGCTGGATCGCTTAATGCCGCTGGCGAAGGCGCGCGGGTTCCCCGGCTGGAGCGTCTGAATCAACTGGTCGCGGGCGCGTTCCCACAATCGCTGGGCTTGGTCGGAGAGTTCTCGTTTAGTGGCCATCTATTTCTTCCTTGTGATCGCGGCGAGGAATTGTACGCCGATGTTCTCAATTGTGGGGTGTTTCTTTCCAAAGGCGTTCCAATCGCGTTGCCGTTTGGTACAGCCGCAATCTTCTGTTTTGTCGACCCCCCATGACTCCGCCATTGCTGCGAAAGCGTCACCAAGGCCACGCTTCGTCGTTACACGAACGCGGCGTGTATTGCGCTCCTTCAGCCTGGCGTCGAAGTCGCCACTGCGGCGTCGATGTTCTTGCCTCCGTGGTTCTTTCATCGCACCTACCACCGAATCTCTGCCGTGCAGTTGGTCGAGCAATGCGCTGTGTTAATCGTGTTGCTGTGGTGCCACGGCAAGTCCCAGCCGCCAGTACAGTCGACTGACGTAAGTTCTGTTTTCTGGAATACCATGTCGTGATTCGCTGCCAACCAGTCCGGGTCGTAAATCAGAGAGATGGTTCGGTTTCCTCCGACGCAGGTGATTGAAAGTGTTGCAGTGAAGCTCTCGTAGGCTGGATTCCCGTCGCAGATGTAAGGCACTCCGTCCCCGCCGATTGCCGGATTTCCAACGCGAGACACGCTTCTACCGCACCCCCCACCCAACTCCATCGTCACGTCAATCGCGCCCGTCATGCCGTTAAGACAAATGCACCGCTGGGCGGGGTCGGTTGCCGGGTAGGTGCATCCGCTGAACGTCAGTTGCACTTCATCGGGGATTGGGCATCCGCAGCAGAATTCGTAGCAGCGAACCTCCATCACCGCCGAGTCAGTGCATCCCGCAGTGTCCGTTACCTCCAGGGTGAAGTCGTCGCCATCGGCGTAGGTGATTCCGGTCGGGTTCTGAAGCGTGCTGACCAAGACGCCGTTTTTGTACCAATTCCAAGAAACGATACTTCCGCAGGTTCCGGGCGTCGACTCGTCGAACAAATCTAGTGTGCATGGGTCATCTGATGTCTGCTCGTAAGATAGTGCCGCAGTTGGTGACGCGCCGGGAGCATTACAATCGCACGGCTCTCCGCAGCAGCAATCAGCGCTCATCGCGAGCTTGCCGCCGTCGAACAACAAATCCCCGTCAAGGAATCGGAGTTCGTTTGCCATTACGGGCACTCCGTTCCTTCGTAGGTGACCGTCACGTCTTGGTCGACGGCGCTCACAAAGTTCACTGCATCAAACGTGTACTTTGTCACCTTGAGCGTCAGCGTTAGGGTGGTGCCGGTGGTTGTGATCGTGTGGCCTCCATCTGGATCAAGGCCCCAAATGACCTTCTGCGGCGACTCTACCCACCGCACTCGCTCGTCACCTTCCGTTCCGGCGTTCGTTGAATCGTTGAAGACAACCATACTCTTCGAGGAGTCGTAGCTTTCCAGAAGCTCCAGCCAGTCCTCGGTCGTCTTGCATGTCACCTTCGGCTTCGACGGGTCGTCGGCAACGTGACCATGGAGTTGATTGCGTCCGTTGTCGAAGTTCTCAATCTCGTGCCAGAGAATGCCAATCTGGGCGTCGTTGGCTGTCGAGTCGTCACCCGTAGTTGGGTCGACCAATCCGACGTGACTGGCGTCGTGAACGTCGGCCTTATGCGTGATGGTGTCGGTGCCGGCAGTTGTCTCAATAGTGTGGCCGGGTCCGGCAACGAGCGTTAGCGTGTCGGTGGCAGAGTCAGCAACGACATCAGACTGGCCGGAGACGGCGATGGTCTTGAAAGCCTCGGAGACTGTTCCGGCGCCAGTCGTAATCGTCACCGTCGCCACGCCAGCAACGTCCGTCACCGTCACCGCTGAGCCGACGAAGTTCACCGTGCCCGACGAAACGACGAGCACGCCTTCCTCTTGCCAGTTCACCGTTGCCGAACCGGAAGCCGAGACGATGATTGGGTAGGGATTGACCGGATCGCTTGGATTACCGCCCCAGAGCGTGTGAGCCCCCATGCCGTCTTCTTGTGCGTAGACGGCCATGTAGGTTATGTCGTCGCCCTTGGCTGGACCGCTCCAACCAGCTCCGGCGCGTTCCATCGACAGCATCGCCAGGCAGTCAATCACGGCGGGGTCAGTGTCAGCGCGGAACTTCCGCTTGTCGAAGAGTGTTCGGCCAAGCGTGAGCGCGGGTGTGTTACTTGGGACTGGCATTAAACTCGTCGCCTCCCCGCCGTAACCACCTCAGCGACAATTTCCTCAACCAACCACCGCTCTCCGCCAACGTCACGCAGTTTTAAGAAGGCGAAGTTTCCGCGACGACGTGGGTGCTGTTGATAGTTCCAATACCGAGATGACGAATAGCTCCACGCGCTTCCTGCAAAATCTGCGGCGACGTTCGTGGTATCCGCTGCCGCCTTTTGATACGCCTGTTCTGCCGAGTCGCCAACGTAAATCGACCAATTAACATCGTCGGAGTTCTGTGCAAGGGCGGCGGCGATGTTGTGGAAGACGCCCTCCTCTCCAGGACGCGCGAGCGGAACCGGGATAAGAACGTAGCTAGTGAAATCTTCATTCCCCGACCCTTGGGCTTCGGCGGAATCAAACTGATAAACGCTTCCGCTGGCGTTGATCGGCAACGCTGTCGATCGCTGAGCCGTTTGCAGTTTCGGTAGCGTGGGGATGAGCGAGATGGTGGACGCAAAGTCTTGCGGCCAGAACGCGCCCGTCCGCACGTCGTAGGCGTAACCGTAGTCGGAACCGCTCGACGGGTTCACGAAGATATGGACGACTTTCCAGCGACCGTCGTAGCCGACAACAACTTCATCACCAGAGACGTTGCCAACGCTATTGGGAGTACCTGGGTTCAGTCCCTTGAGGTCGCGTATGTTCGGCCCATCCGACAGGTTCTCGAATTGCAGCGACCCTTGGCGAATCACGCCGAAGCCGGCGCGAGTCATAATGTAGGTGTCATTGCCGCCGTTCGGACCTTCGCCCTTGCACCACGCCCGCTGAGTGAGCGGCCCAACCGTGTCGCTGACTTCACGGATACCGCCGAGCTTGGGATTGCCGTTGATGCCGTAGATGGAATCCGTCGAGCCGACGAACAGCCAATTGTCGTCGTGAGAGATGGCGGCAATGACTGGCTCGCCGATGATGCCACCCTCGTCGCCGGTGTTCGTGAACGCGCCGCCTTCTGTTGGGTCGGAGTAATCCCAGTCAAACGGATCGCCAACGGCCGATGCGTAAATTTGGTGGATGTTGTCGGTATCGCCCATCAACCAAAGGCGGTCGGCGTGCGCGATAACGATGCCGCACTTCGTTGGGGCTGTCCCCGCAGTAGCAGTCAGCACTGTATCACCGCCCGATGGCAGCAGCTTCGTGTATGCCGTGCTCCCGCCGCGAGCTTGAACGAGATACTTCTGGTAAACAGCGCACGACGCGAAGTTCGTGCCGGGGTTGACGGCAATCGCCGGCGGAGTGCCCCAGTCAGCGCCCGTCAAAGAGATGCGCGTGCCGCTGGCGTAGGTGACGGCAATGCCTGATTGAGCGACTGTCGAGCCATCGAGATAGGTGGCCTTGCACCAGTTGTACGGAGCGCCACCAACGGAGCCGAGAGACTTCAGGACCGGACGGACGCCGCCGCGATAGCGGTCGGTGCTGGGGTCCATATTCCACACGTTCAACGCCAGGGGCGTCGTTTGCGGCTTCGACTGATGGTACGCGCCGCTTCTATCCAGACCTCCAGCCGGGAATCCAATCGTGAATCGCTTCTTCTCGGCCATTCCCTGTTCCCGTTGCGTGGGTCGATAGGGCGAACGCTCTACAACCTGAAAAATCCTCACAAAATTCCATTGACTTGGCGCCTTTTGGTCGCCAAGCTAAAAGGCGCCTTTTGCTCCTGTATTCCGGTGAGGCGGTTTATGAGACGCGGCGGCTTTACTCTCGTTGAATTGCTTGTGTCGATTGCAGTGATTGCGCTCTTGGCAGGGCTTCTCTTCCCGGCAGTTCAAGCGGCGCGGGAAGCAGCTCGGGCTGCTCAGTGTAAGAACAACCTCCACGAGTACGCCGTCGACATGCACAATCGGATGGACCGGCGCGAGGTCGTTCCCGATTTCATTGACGCCAACTTTCGCCATGAGTGCCCCGTTGCAATTGAAGAACTTTCTGGCAAGAGAACCTACAGTCAGTTCTGTCCAGGCTGTCGGCTACCTACCTTGCTTGATCGTTTGTGCGTACCGTCGTCACGAATCGTTTACGTCGTTGATGTCCTTGATTGTCATTCTGAACAGCGACTGGCTGCCTTCATGGACGGGAGCGTTGGCGTCCTGCCGCCGGGGGTTCCCTACTGGCAACTCCCCGGCGTCATGCAGTGACCGTTAGCGAACGCTCGTCCAAGTGAAGTAGATGTCGTGGATAATCACGTCGTCCGTGCCGAGGGTGCCTGACGTTGGCGTGACGCTCAACGTCAACTTCGTGGGCGAGGCGGTGTTCGAGCCGAACGGCGTGTTGGCGTTGGTCATCGTGAGCGTGACTCGCTGCACCGTCTTGGTGGCCGCATTGCCCGTCATTGCCGAGGTGGTTCCGCCAAGATCGGCGCCGCCGTCATGCAAGATACCAACGACTTGGTTGTACGCCGTGATGGTGAACGTCGTGGCATCGCCAACCGTTGCACCAATCTTGGATGCAACAACGTGGCACGTCAGAACGCTGTCGGTTCCATCAAAGCTCCGAGGAATCCAGGTTGACAGCAGGACCGGCTGGTTCTGAGTGGCGTTGTTGTTCCAGCGAATGCCAAACGCCTCCGAGTTGGCAAGCGTGAATCCAGGGTTCGGCGAGGCGTTGTCGGCGAACTTCGCCAGCGGGTCGCCGTCCGCATCAAGCGCTGAAGTAAGGTCGACGTGAACTTCCTGCGTGTCGCGCATTAGCCGTTGCAGGGCTGTTTCGATCGTAGTTGCGCTTGTATAAGCTCCGGCGTCGATAATCGCCTGAGAACTAAACCATGCGTTGCTTCCGGCTGACTGGAACCGCAGGACTTGGCCGGACGACAATATGGCAATCGTAGTCGCAGCGGCGTCGGTGATAGTGACGGAGCCTGTAGCCTTCACGAAGATGGACACGCCGAGCGGAATGCCGTTCGGAAGAACGCGCGTACCCGAGGCAATCGTCGCCACGCCACGGTCTATCCCGCGTAGGTCGAACGTGCCGCCCGAACCGGGATCGGCGATGGTCTGCGAGCCGGTGTTGAACAGTTGGTAGTCGTTGGCAGAGTCGTTGTGCAGGCCCATGTGCTGTATTCCTCAAAAGAAGGTTGCTTGTTTTAGGTAGGTGCCGCCGCGAGTTCGCCGGCCTTCAGTGAACCACTAGCTGCCACCACAAAGTCGTAAACTTTTCCAGAGGTCACGACAGTAGGCGTACCCGTCAGGGGACTCAAAGTAAGCGAGCCAGATCCATTCGAGTTGTCGAGCGTGAACCGCAGACCAACCGGAAGCGCCGTGTACGCCGGGCAAGAGACGGCGGTAGTCGTCGCCCCAACGCTCGCCGCGTAGTGGTTGCCGTCGCGCGAGAAGCGGATCGTGGCGCCGGTCGCGGGCAGGTAATGCACTCGGCTGGGAATTAACGCCCTGGTGTCCTCTAGGCTCATCTCAGTCCTCAATAAGCATGTAAAACACGTCGCACGCCGCTGTGTTGGCGCAGGCGTAGATGTTCGTTGAGGCCACGCGGAAGCAGAACGGTTCGCCCGGCTTCACCTTCACGGTCCCGGCCGTCGTGCTAAACGACGCCTTCTCAAACTCGATGTAGTTGGTCGCGTCGAGATTCTTGCCGATCAACCAGCCCGGCGTCGTAATCTCACCCTTGCCAAGAATCTCGGCCGTCGTCCCGATGGTCTGCGTCCCCTTCACAAAGTCGGTGCCGCTCATCGTGAACGTCAGACCCAAGAGATTCATGTCGTCCGTATTGGCCGACCGGCTGCTCTTGGAGAACGCCACACGCATCGAGATTTCGATTTCGTTAGCCACCTGGCGTCACTCCGTTGACCTGCGTGACGTTGCCCCAACTCGCGTAGCGGTGGCCGTTCAAGTTGCCGTCGTACACGTCGTAGGCGTCCGAACTGTCGTAGTTGATGCCCAGCGTCTCAGGAGCGAACACGCGGCGGTCGTGGCTGATGCTCGACCGCAACCTCTCGATGAACCGGGCTTCATCCTGCCCGTCGTTCAACTCGTCGAACGCTGCACACTCCGCCAAGCACGCGGCGATGATCGTCTGCACGTGCGCCTGACCGCCCAGCGGCAACGCCGTGTCGAAGTCGAGCGAGTACGGGTTGACCTTGTAGGACAGGTTCACCTCGTAGTCGTCGTCCGACGTGGGGTATAAAACTAGCTCGTGGCGAGTCCCGGCTACCGGATCGACAGCCTTTACCTGCACCGCGGCGAGTTGAGGTCGCCCGGCAGAGTCGTCCTGTTGCTGTCTCTTGTAGATTTCCTGCGGACCAACAATGGCGATCGGCGGATAGACCGTATCCTCGCCACGAGCGTAGGTGATCGGCCCGTTGAGCATCGAGAAGTCGGCCGGCAAGTCGACCGTGAACTGATTCTCGACGAACTGGAACCGTGCAGTGGGGAATAAGAACGACCACTGGTGCTTCTCGCGTTCACCCGGAAGGATGTCCGGCTCATAGAAGCGGCGCAGTGCGTCCTCCAAGACGTTCGTGGCAATCACCAACTGCGCAGAGGTCATCGAACTGGAGGTCGGGTTGTAGCCCAACTTCAGCCCAATGCGTTGCAGCAGTTCGGTTTTGGTGACTGTAAGCGCCATTAAGCGAGCACGAGCGATTCGGGGACGACTTTGGTTTGACCGTTGATGGAGATGGAGACGTGGCCATCCGCCGGTCCGTCTTCGATGAACTCAGCGTCGAGTAGTTCGTCGCCGTCCTTGAAGATGACCGGCGTGCCGGGGTCGATTTCCGACCAGTCGTTCTCCATCACCGGGGCCTTCACGCGGCCTTCAGGATCGGCCCGGTCGACATTGCCGGGGGCAACGACAGCCTCTTCCGTTTCCGTTGGCAGGCCGTCTTCCTCTTCGTCGGTTTCAATCTCGCGGTCTTCCTCGTCCTCGTCGTCGAACGCTTGCACTGGCTCGACAGGCGCAGGGGCGGGACGAAGCGACTCGACCAACGGCTCCTCGGGGAGCACGAACGAAGGAGCGCCAGCGGGAGCCAGCGCCACTTGCCGCATCGGGAACTCATCGACCCAACCGCCGACAGAGCCATCCAAGAGCACCGACACGCGGCCAGGCTCCGGCTTGCCCTTGTAGACGCCGTACAGTTGCTTGAGCGGCTGGGCGTCGTCAGGCGCCACAATGACGCGGGTGCCGACGCGGTAGTCCTCCCAGCGAATCTCCATCGGCTTCAGCGGGGCTTTGCGTGCGGGCGGCTCGAAGCCAAGGAACCGCAGCATGTCGATAATCATGGGGGGCGTCAGTTCGCCCTGCTGGCCCATCGCGTGATACATCCGCTGGCGCGTGATGTACTCGTGGCCAAGGGCCTCGTCCGCCATGATCTCCATTTCGGACTTGCCGGTGGCGTTGGACAGTGCGTCGAGGTCGTTTTGATTGAACATCTTTTTCCCGTTGCGTGGGTCTAAGAAAAAACGGCTAGCGGCCATAAGCCCGCTAGCCGTCGTGGGGCGGTCGTGTTGTGGGAGAAGCCCTTAGACTTCCAAATATGCGGCCCACCAGTCGAGGTCCACGTTCGACGCCGTAGCGCTGCCCGTCTTGGCGATGGCCGTGAAGCCAAGCTCCTCGCCGTCAGGGAACGTCGAAGCCGACAGTTGCGTGTAGGTGCCGTAGGTCGTCTGCTCGACGTTATCGACGAAGACAGCCAGTCGCTTCGACGGAGCCTCAAGCGGCTGGTACACAAAGCCGACCTTGTACCAAGTGTCCGCAACCAGCGTCTTCACGCCGGAGATGAGCGTTACCTTGGTGGCCCCGTCCTTTTTCCAGACGAAGTTGAGCGTCGCGTTCGCGCCGGTCGTGCCGCCGTTGGTGTGAACCGTCTCAAACCCAATGAAGTCGTTGTCGATCGTGGCGCCAGTGTCGTCGACCTTGGCGTTGTGAACGGCCCCGTTCTCTTCCATCAGGCCGATGAAGATGGCCGCTGCGTCGTCAGCAATCGACGACATGCGGAACCGAGCCTCAAAGATGACGGGCTTGGGGCTCGACGCCACATTGATCGGGCCGAGCACCGCAGTAGCCGCCGACGTGCCGGCTCCGCCTTGGCAGATCGAGATTTCCTGGTTGTCGCCAGCGTTCAGCGCCATGCGAAGCACGCCGCCGGTGGCCGTGGCAATCTGTGCCACGCTGGTCGACGTGTCCTCGTAGGTCTTGTACTGACCGGCGAAACTCGAATAGCAGGCGATGTTCGACGATACGGCGACCGATTGTCCGATGGACAGGAAGTCGTCGCTGGCGAAAATACCCTGGCTGCCATCGGGAGCCGAGCCGTGGGCAGCGATCTTGCTCCAGAGCCGGGGGCTCAAACCACGACCGCTTTCGCCGTAGTGGTTCGTGAACAGAGGGTTGGGAAGCATCATTCCAGACATTTGTAACTCTCCCGAAAGAGGCGATTTGTATTAAGGGCGCCGCTAAGGGGCGTTGTTAGGTAGTGGCGAGCGAACCAACCCAGCACTTACGCAGGTTATAGCACGAATAATTCATAAACGTATCGTAATGAATCGTTTTGCCGTCGTGCTGCTTTGGCATCTGCATCGGACCCATCCGACGCATGTTCGCGCCCTTCTTGACGAACGGACGGAACACCGACCAGTCGACGCCGTAAAGCGGGTCGTTCGTATCGTTTGCTTCGAGGTAGTGAGCCAGCCGCAGCGGGACGCCGCCGACAACCACCTGGCCCATGTAGCGAGCCACGTCGTTGCCAAGGTTCTCGTTGCGCGTTTCCGCCAACCGCTCCAGCGGCTCGATGACGCGGTAGGTCGTGTAGATTTCACGCTGCGTCGCGCTGTAGCCGAGTTCCGGGTGCGGAACCGGGTGGATGAACTTCGTGAACACCAAGGCCCGCTTGATCTTGCGAACCAAGTCGTCCGTGGTGTACGCCGAGTAGCGGAACGTCCAGTTGCGCCACTTCGAGTAGGTGGTCGAACTGATGCCGCCGCGACCGCCGGTGAAGCCGGACGGGTCGCGACCGTTGAGCGTGCCGTCGTTGGCGGCGGTGTTCGCGTCCTTTTGCAGCCAGAACGGAATGCCCATCGGGCGCTTCTCGCTGCTGGACGCCGGCGCCGACCACAGGTTCTCTTCGTTCAACTCGGCCATGTCGCTCATGGCGTCGAGGTCGCGAACGCGGAGAATGTCGACGATCTCTTCGGCATCGCTTTGGAATTCCGGCTCGTCGACCGAGTAGGACCAGTTGACGGTCTGCTTGGTCCACGGGACCGACGCCGAAACCATCACGTCTTCGATGCCGGTCACGTCTTCCGACAACATGCCGGTGTTGCGAGCGAGGCCCGTGTTGCGGGTCTTCACGCGGAAGTCGAGCGTGCGTCCGCCGCGCTCCACCACGTTCTTCTCGGTCATAATCTTGGCGCTGATGTACTCAGGCAGATCGAGCGAGATATCCGTGATCTTGTGCTTCTTGAAAAGCGGCAGAGTCGTGGTGACGAGATCGTCGAGTTCGTCAGGCGTGAGAGGGGCGGCCATTGTTGTCTGCTCCGTGGTGAACTATCAGAGTTCGGTGTCTACCGCCGTTAGCGGCTCTTGTCGTTGATGCGGCGCAGCACCGCTTCCATGGTTGGGTGCTGCAAGATGGCTTCGGTGCTGTGTGGATCGGAGGGCGGTGCGCCGCGATAAGCGGCGTGCGTGCCGGCGGTCTGTGCGACCGGGCGCCGACGTTGCGATTGAGCGGCGACGCGCTGAAGCTGCTCGGTGCGGGTCGCTTGCTTGCTGGCCTTTTGAGCGGCCTGCTCGAACTTGGCGAGTTCTTCGCCGAACGCGAGCACTTCGGCTTGCTTCAGGATGTTGGCCCAAGGCGGCAGGGACGGTTGGAGTCCGCTGCGTTCCTGCTCGCGAAGCATGTGGTCGGAGATGATGTTCGCGGCATTCCAGAGCTTCTGGCGCCGATCAAGTTCGGCAGGCGACAGGTCAACCGGCAGCCCGCTCTTGTCGGTCGTGCGGCCGAAGAATTCAGGACGAATCTCTTCAGCGGCCCGATGGAACTCGTTGGTGTGACGAATCCAGGCTGCCTCTTCCTGCTCTTGTCGGAACGACTCAATTGCTTGGTTTTGCTTCGCAATGAGGTCGTCTTTCGCGATTTGCTCGCGGACCAGTTCGACCGTCGCCTCGTCGAAGTTCTTCTCGTAGTAGGCGAGATTCAGCTTGCCGTTGGCATCGCGTGGCTTCGTGTCGTCAACAACCTCGTCGACCTTGGGGGCCGGCGTTTCGACGGCCTTGGGTGCAGTCGGCTCGCGGCGAGAAGCCGCCTTGTCGATGGCCCGCGTGATGCGACCAAACTCCTCTCGTGAGGAGTAGGCCGCCAAGTCTTCCGGGTCGAGCCCGTAAGCCCGCGCCCGTTGCTTGTCGCCTTCCGTTACCCACGACGTTGGTTCCGGTGTATCGTCGGCGGGTTGTTCAGCGACTTCGCCAGCATCGTCAGCCGGATCAACTTCCGGCTCATCAGCCGGCGCGTCGTCCGCTTCAGAAGTGATCGCGTCCGGGTCTTCGCCCTTCGCAATCGCGATCATGCGCGGCGTGAGAGGGTACGTGCCTTCAGCCTGTACCGGCTCTGGCGCGTCTTCGGGAAGGTCGTCTGAGAGGTTGTCTACACTCATACCTCAACGGTATGGGTGTCGATTCCATCAAAATAGACTGCACAGTGCTGAATCCAGCACTAAGGTCTGCCGTGCGGCGAAGCGATGAATAGCTTGCGCGGAGCCTTGTCGGTGCATTCGCAATCCTTGCGCGCGCAGCGAAAGTAGATCAACAATTGACGCCGCGAATACTCGATCATGTCGATCCCATGCGCCGGGCACATCGGGATGTACTCAGCAGCAAAAATGACGTTCGCTCGTCGCGGACGATCTTGCACGTTAATCACACTCCCTCCCTGACCGGATACTTCTCGCGCATCAGGCGCGCAGCCGTCGCCAGTTCATCGGCGGACACCACGCCGCCGCTTCCCGCTCGCCTTACTTCCGCTTCAGATCCCTGTCGAAACTTCTCGTAGCGGGCAATCTCGGTCGGAGTTCCCTTGGCGGGATAGAACCCCTCAACTCCGCTCGGCCCTTTGTCCTCCACGAATTCAATCTGGAAGCCGTTGCGGCGGGCTGTTTCGCGCGATTCCTCAAGTTGCCAGATGGTTGTGCCTAGCGAATCGCTGACAATATCGGGCTCGTTGGCGCGACGGGGAATATCGCACGCGAACTTGCTTACCCACATGGGGTTGCCTTCGTCGTCGAAGCGCAGAACCTTACTCATCCAGCCGGCGTCATCGACGCCCCTCCTGCGGAATTAGCCATCGAAGCCCATTGCTGCTGCATCAGCGTGCCCGCTCCTTGAGCAGTTCCGCTCGGGATACTGCGGTTGTAGGTGCGAGTCGTGTTGGGCGGCTTCACCCTGGTTGACGGGGTTGCCGCCTCTTCGCTGGGCGGAGTGGTGAACGTCACCATCCGCTTGTACTCTTCGCGGCCAGTCAGATCGGCCATGATGTTGTTGAACTCGGCGACGTTGAACATGCCGCCCTGCTGCGCCATCGTTGGCGCGAGCGGGACAATGACGTTCATCGCGTAGTTCATCAACTCCGCAGCTACCTGAGCCGGCGGCTGGTATGTCATCGAGAAGACGTTCACGTCGAAGTTGTAGTCAAGGAAGTTGCCTTCCCGGTCGCCAGGCTTCCACGTCGTCTCGGCTGCGTAGTCAGTTCCGGGAACCTCAAACTGACCGGAGATTTCCTTGAACTCGTCGGTCCAAAGCATGAACGCCAGCGACTTCAATAGCCGGCGGGTGGCGTCCATTACCCGGTACTGCATCTGGGCGATGGCGCGATTCGAGGCGTCGTGGATCAACTGCTCTTGGCCGACCGTGCCGGCAGCCGCGCCAGTCCCCCGCAGCGTGTCGAGTCCGCCGCAAGCGTTCTTGTACATCTCGATGATGTTGCCAAGGAACAGTTGGTTCTGCGGGTTGGCTCCGCCTTCCGTGAGCTTGCCGATGCCAGTGGGGTCGCCTTGGATCATGCCGCCGTCAGGAGTCTTCTGCCAACGCTTCGCCGTGTCGGCGCCTTGCGGGCTGTAGATCGTGGCGTCCTTTTGGCGCATCGCCTGCCGAGCCTGCTTCCGCAGCAGGTTGTTAATCAGCCGGTCCAGTTCATCCATGTGGACGGCCGGACCAACGGGCATGATGTTCTCAGGAACCTCACTGAATCCGAGGATGTGATACGGCCCCGTCTCAGGATCGTCCCACTCCATCGACGCCAGCGGCGCTTGGTTCTTGATACAGAACTTGGTGCGGTCGGTGACGACGAAGGTATAGATGCGGCGGTCGCGCTTCACCCACACGTCGGCAAGGTCGACCATCGGCTGAAAGTCGTCCAGGTCGAACTCGTTGCCCCGGCTGTACGATTCCAGCTTGTCGTTGTCGACGCGGTACTTGCTGGTAGGAACGATCTCCTTGGCCACGTCGGGATCGTACATGCCGATCTCAACGCCCTTCTTGATGTCGTCGAGCGGGACGCGGTACATATCGCCGGCCCACCGCAACTCTCCCCACGATCGGGCGCCGGCGTCGTAGACAAAGTTATCGAGGGAGACGTTGGAGGCGAATGGAGTGCCGGGGTCCATCCACAGATTCTTCTCGAACTGGATTTCCCCCGCGTCCTTTTGGTGGACTTTGATAATCCCAACGCAGAAGAACGCATCGAGCACCCAGCGGCGGATCGTGAACTCCAGGCCGATCTCGCCGATGAGGTTGTTCAGTCCAATCTCGAAGTGATTGGCATACGGGCGCAGCGACTCAAATCGCGTCGTCACGTCCGCCTTGGGCCGGTTGGCTGCGAGCAGCATCGTGTACGCATCGACGAGCTGCGCCGTCATGTTGAGGTACTTGCGCTTCGTCTCGCACTCGCCATAGGCGGGGCCGGCATACTCTCGGACCAGTCGGCGGTTCAGATTGCGAAACGGCTCCAGCCCGCGAAACGACGCTTCGATGGAGCGGTACAGGGCCTCAAACTTCAGGTCCGTTTGCTTGCGCGAGTATTCGCCGAAAATCTCTTTCGGCTCCACCTGCCAGGCGTCGTCGAAGTCTCGATTGATTGCAACCATCTCGGTAGTTCCGTCTAGTTGAATGCGTATTTATCGCGGCCATTGGTGCGTAAGTCCGCCGTGCTGCGGTCGTCCCAATCGTCGTCGCTGCTCTGTTGTTGGTTGAATAGCCACTCGCGGTAGGCGAGCGTGCCCGGTTCGGGATCGCCGTAGGAGCCGACCGTCTTTCCTTCTAGCTTCGGCAGCGGTCGACTCTTCATCGCCTGCACGCCAACGCCAATCGCAATCACGCGGTCGCCGTGGGAAGTGTCGTCGTTCTTAACGGAGACGTGGCGAATGTGCTTTCCTTCGCGGATGTATTGCGTCAACTCCTCTGCCAGATACTTGCTTCGGATAAGCAAGTCGCCCGTGCGAATCTGCCGCTCTAGGTCGGCGAACAAGTATTCGCGCGCCTGCCCGCGATTGTCGAAGCCGAGCTTCTTCGTTCGCTTGCGGGTGAATTTGTCTTTTGTTTCACGCTCGTAGCAGTTGCTATATCCGCGCTCGATAACTTGCGTAGTGAACGAGGCGCCAGGTCCCATGTGCTCCCACGCGAGGTAGGCGTTCCAGAACCACTTGCAAATTGCGATTGCTCTATCTGCCATGTCCGGTGGCTTCACCGTCTTCGTGACGAACTCCAGCACTTGCTCGCCGGTCACAAGGTCGATGACGATGATCGCCGAGTTATTGCAGTAGTCGCCGCCGTCGCCTGACGCCAAGTCGGCGCAGACGATGTAGTTGTGCTTCGGCGGTCGGTCGTGGATATCAAGCTGACACCACAGATGGAACTCGCCGTTGTCCATCCGGTCGAACGAGTAAGTGAGGTCGTCGTAGACCGACAACCGACCGTAGATATCCGGCGGGCGCACGCTAGATTCCGCCACTTCAACGCAATGGTTGCCGAAGATGCGGGCCACGCTCCCGCCGTAGTCTCGTTCAATTTCCTGGGCGACGTTCTGCGGGTTCGACGTACCACGGTCGCACTCGCGATCCAGCCACGGACTGCGAGTCTTGGAGTCGAGGTCGTACCCGCGCTTTCGCAGCCGCGAGAGTAGTTCGGAGATTTCCTTCGTCGGCGGGTCGTAGTCTTTCTGGAGCGGGTTATTGATCGGATCGACGGCAACGGGCCGGTCGTTGACTAGCTTGTAAAGTCCGTGATTCTTGGACGGGTTGTCGCGCCAGTCGATTGTTACCTTCAGGTCGCTAGACGGCGCGTGAACGAGACGATGGAACGCGCCGTAAGCGCCCTTGGGGGTTGAGATCGACAAGATGGAGTCGGTGGTGCCGCCGAGGGCTTCCAACACCTTCTCGTCGTTGCCTTCCATCTTCCATTCATCGGAAGCGTGCTCGTCGAGCCCGAACCATGTAAAGCGGTCGCCACGGCCAACGTCGGGACCAGCAGCAAACGCCGTGATTTGGTTGCCGAGGCGGACGTTCATCAAGGCATGGTCGCTGGCGTTGCGATACCAGTCGCCGGTGTTGTTGCGGTCGCGGCCCTTGATGCCTGTCATCCAAGTCGGCAGTTTGGTGAGTTCCCAGTCGACTTTTCCTAAAATGGACCCCAAACTCTGAGAATCCGACTTGGCTTCCGTGCTCGACACCAACCCGACCATCGTGTTCTCGCTGAAGAGAAAGTCTTGCAGCGCGGCCAAGCACTCGAACCACGTCCACCCTTCGCCGCGGCACTTCTCCACAACGACGTTCCGTTTCCCAAGTGCTTCTCGCACCTTCGGGAACCAGAAGTTTTGGTGCTCCCATGTTAGGAATGGAAAAACCTTCGCCTTCTCGTGCCCCTTCTCGTCAAATCTGGTGCGGGGCTCGATGATGTAGCACCAGGCATTGAGCCAGTACAGAATGTCGTATTTGCACGCTGCCATAATGGCGCGGCGCAGCCCCGCGTCCTTCTGCGCCTTCGCGCGCACCTTGACACGCCATTCCAGGTTCTCGCGAACCGAATTGCGCGGCACATCTAGGTAGAAGTCGGCCATCTAATCTTGCGCAGCGCGCAGCATCCTCTTGATCTCGTCCATGTCATCCGGCACATGGCCGTTGTCCGTCTCCGTCTCGCCCGGCTTACCGCTCGCCTCAGCCGCCTTCTTCTTCCCGCCGTCCATCAACCGCTTGTGCCAGCCAATCGGATCGGCCAGTGCGAACCTCAACTGAGTCGCCGCCCCCTTCGATGGAGCCGGCCCGTTGGATCTGCCCAACAGGTCACGCACAGTCAGTTTGGCCGGCTTGTACTCTTCCTCTCGCGTCACCTTGTCGAGCGCGGTGAACACCAACGGGTGAGCGCGGACCCACGCCACTTCTTGCTCGTAGGACACGTTGTCCGGCAGTTCGTCGAACGCCTTCGCCAGCGCCGTCCGTCCCTTGTTTCGTTGAGCCTCCGCCATCATCAACTTCCTGCTGTTCTGCACCGGCTGGTTCAGAAATATCCGGTGGCGCTCAAACTCATCCTTCGGCCCAGTCCAGCCATATTCAGCCTTGAGCGCCGTGCTTTTTGTGGACGCTTCTCGCGCCTCTTCACCTCCGAACGTGGCCCCCTTGGCGGCGATGCGCAGTTTTGCTCTTTCGCTCCAGAAGTCCGCCAACTTCCCTTCGCGATACAACCGAGCCATCCACAGGATTCGCGCTGCTTCATGGTCGGTAAGATTAAGCCGGCGGTATTGCTTGGACATAATCGCCGTTCACGTCAATTTGCCACGCTGGCGTTCCGCTGGCGTCCACCACAAACTTGAAGAACATGCCGTGGTCGAGAATCACGTCCCGAAACCCGATGGACGACGACGCTACCTGTGTCGCTGAAATCGTGTAGTTGGTTGGCGTGCCCGATGAGTTGTTCGCGCAGTAGGTCACGAACGTGCCGTCCTTGGTGCGACACCACTTCAGGGTCAGCGTCGAGGTGCTGGGAGTACCTGTGATATATAGATTCCAATACCCGCGCCCGACGTAGAAGACTTGGCTCTCTTCGCTGACGCCAATCGTCGGCCCGCCAGTGCTGTCCAGTAGTTTCATTGCCTATGTCCCCGCTAAAACTTGGTTGTATAAGGTCCCGCTGTTGAGCAGCGTGTAGGTTGCGTGCTGGTAGCACATCTCGACGATGCACCGCAGATTGCCGGTCGAGTTAGCTGTGTCGAACAAGTCGGCCGGGCCAGAAACGTCCGTCCACACTCGCGAGTTGCGGATATGAATGATCGACTTGTTGCTGCTGGTGTTCCACCGAATCGCGCCAGCGCAGAGATTGGTGGCGTCGTCGATCTGAACGATCATGTTCTCGCCGACGTTGATTAGCTCGTTGTCCCACGCGCCGACCTCGTTGGTTGAGAGTTGGACTCCCCGGAACGTGATGTTCGATCCGAAGAAGTCATCGTCAGTGCAGGTGAGTAGTCGCGTGTTGCGCGCTCCCGCATCCAGTTCGATCGTGTCAAACGTCCACTTCGAGAAGTTCTGCCCGAACCCAGACGCCTCGGTGCCGTCGAGATGGAGCAGCGTTGTTGGCGAGAGGATGTCGCAGCCGTGGACGGACAGTTTGCCGCCGCCCTTGTAGTCGAAGACAGTATCCGTCTCGTTGACGCGCAGGCCGTAGAAGCGGTGCCCAAGGCACTGGGCGTTCATCGCTGTGAAGAACGTCGTGTTCTTGTGCGAGAACATGGAATAGAACCGGCCCTCGTCGCAGTTCAGGTCGCCGATACTCTCGCCCATGACAATGGCTTTTCCGAAACCGGAGAATCGCACGTTGCGCATCTCTGGCTTTCCACTTCCCAGCGATACGCTGCGGATTACCTGATAGCCGCGTGGCGTGTAAGTCCCCGTGCCAGCGACGAGGTTGGCGGTCGTTTCTCCCTGAACCGCCAAGTCCTGCAACACGTAATCAGTGCGGTCGCTCTCAATCGCCGCTTCGTTCGACGCCTTCGTTCCCGTATAGACGAGAATGGAGCCGCCGCGAGCATTAGAACTCGCCTGCACAATTGGCTCCGGCTTGCCCTGCCCATACAGTCCGCCTCCCGACCCGCCATCAATAACGAGCGTTGAGGTGAGATTGGTTTCGCCAGCCTGGAGGACCAGTAGCCTGCCGTTCTCCTTGTCGTTGTCGATGGCCGACTGAAGCGAGGCAAGCGTGGTGAGCGTGTTCGCGGGCGTTTCGGGACCGGCGACGACAAAGACGTGACCACCAGCACCATCGCCACCAACCTTTGCCTCATAGACCAACCCCGGCGGAACCTGAACCTCTCCGCTATTCACGTTGAGGATGCCTGAGCCGCCGGAATTGTCGAACGTGACGCGCAGGCCGATAGGGACCGACGACGGGGGCGTAGTGGTGATGGAGATAGCCCCAGCATCGTCTCGCGTCTTGACGTACATATCATTGCGGACAAGCGGCACCACCAAGCCTTCGTAGGCATCGACGTAGTGCGTCTTGGACGCCATGTCTGCGCGTTCGTCGGAGAATGAATCGCTCATTAGACAAGCCCCAGTGCGCGCAGGAGTGCAACAGGCGGGTTGACCGGACTGAACACAGGCGAGAAGACGGGGCCGTTGCTGCCGCCAGATGATTCCCCCCCATCGCCGAACGAGTACACCCCAGCCACTTGCCTGCGCCAGTCCTCATCGGGCGTGG
>ERZ650303.93-NODE-93-length-23723-cov-4.221396_pt1 | contig 23723 bp, 16 predicted proteins | sample MGYA00376239_ERZ650303 | MGnify/ENA primary metagenome ERZ650303 (study PRJEB26733, sample SAMN07839262) | wastewater metagenome | biome: small river; feature: stream; material: water | place: USA: North Carolina | collected 2016-04-05 ... | reverse complement strand
GCAAAAAGTCGGCAGCCAGTTGAGTGAGCATATATCAGCAACCTGAGCCATCAAGCAAATTGCATAGCGCTTGCGTCAAAGGAAAACCTGTATCGTTTTCGATTTTGATAAACATGGGGCTTGGGTTTGCTTCAAGAAAGACATGTTCGCCATGTTCGTCGAGGCGAAAGTCCATGCCACTCCAAACAAGGTCAAGGGAAAACTGAATAGGATTTTCTGGTGATTTATCATTGATCTTCTGCCTAACCAAATAGGCACCTGAAAAATTTTCATTTTTCCAGAAAGACTTTGTATATTCTGTCAAAGCATCCTGATCTCTGACTTCACCACTTATTCTGACCTTGGATGCTGTTGCATCGGGACTGATTTCCAGAACAGCCACATCCTTGAATTGTGAAAACTCAATGCTGGAAAATAATTTATCCCATGGTGTGTTCAACTGCCTTGATACACGCTCGCCAACCCTCAATGCTTCAGAAATTTGAGCAGGCTTATCGTAATACTCCAAATTCTTACGCCGCTGCTTTAGAGAATTAGTAGCCATTTTTTCAATTTTTGCTTCAGCAAGCTTCACATCCTCAAGCAAATTCAAGCCAAAAATCAAAGATGACATCATGATGATCAAAAGAAATGCCAAAGCAAGCCACTCCAGAGTGCTTGTTTTCTTTTGCTCACGCAGAAAATCCAGTTGCAGTAATTTCATGTTTTTATTTAAAAGTCAGATCATGACTTTTATTTTTCATTAACACATCTTCTGGAGTCAAGTACAATAGCCGCCCGAAGGAATTATTCAATTGAATATCTTTTGATGGTGCAATAATAAAAATTATTGAATCATTCAAATCCATATTCGAAAGAAGATTTTCACGCTGAATCAGAACATCGATTTGAGCATTTAAATCTGATGGGCAATATCTTTGGTGTACGCGCACCCATTGGCCATCTGCAAGATCAAAATAAATAAACTGGCCACCCTCTATCAAAGCAAAACGTTTATAGTCTCTCTGCTTGGTAAAAATCTTATTGAACAACAACATCAGATAGGGCTGAATTGAATCAATCTCGAATCCATGTCGTTTACAAGCATCTTTGAGCGATGTCATTAAATGAGTTGAAGTCGCACTCGACAACACCGATCGACAATTCAAACCAGTATCCCAGCTGAAGGTCAAGGAACTAGAAAGTTGATCAAATACTTCACGGTATTTATATTCAACATACACGCGCTCCTCAGCAAGCGTTTTGATCTCGGCTTGTGACTCAAGCAGCAAATAGTGAACAAATGCATTGGAAAGAATCACGCTGAATCTGGCAGCGCGCGGATGCATTTCCTTGTACTTGAGCAACGCATGATCAAGGCTTTTTTCGGATTCATTTTGGTCGAAGGGCATGACCAGAACGCATGGATTTGCTTCTGATTTTCTTCCGCCTGACTGGATGAAAGAAATGCTGTCACTTGACAGCCATACCGTGACCTTTTCAGGAAACAAATGTGACACGATTGATCTCTCCAAGTGTCGTTTGTCCCGTCCGGACCAACGCAAGCGCAGCCTCGCGCAGAAAAACAGTGCCATTCTTTCGGGCTAAATCACGAATTTGTCTGGATGGCGATCGATCGATGATCATTTCTCGAATCTCATCGGTCAAAATCATGATCTCAGACACCGCCTTGCGGCCTTTGAAACCTGTTCCCCGGCAATGCCCACAACCTCGACCCACGAAAAATGAAAAATCTGAAACGTTCAGTGGGTCAAGACCGGATGCCCGCAAGGTTTCGTCATCGGGCCGATGGACCTCTTTACAGTGCGGACAAATGATGCGCACCAACCTTTGCGCCATGATGCAGTTGACCGCCGAAACAAAACTGTAAAGGTCAATGCCCATGTGCATGAATCGACCAATCACATCCAGCACATTGTTGGCATGCACCGTGGTCAACACAAGATGCCCCGTCAAGGCCGATTGGATAGCGATTTGAGCCGTTTCCGGATCACGAATTTCGCCAACCATGATTTTGTCCGGATCGTGACGCAAAATCGACCGCAAGCCACGCGCAAAAGTCAACCCTTTTCGCTCATTGACTGGGATTTGCAAAATACCCGGAAGCTGATATTCGACAGGATCTTCAATCGTGATGATTTTGTCCTGCCCTGTATTGATTTCTGATATAGCCGCATACAGGGTGGTTGTTTTACCGCTACCCGTAGGTCCAGTCACCAGCAACATGCCGTACGGCTCTTTGGACATTTTCCTCATCACGGAAATGGACTGATCATCAAAGCCCAATGTGGTGAAATTCAGGCCACCGCCTTCTTCTGAAAGATTCTTCTTGTCCAGTATGCGAAGCACGGCGTCTTCACCATGGATACTTGGCATGATCGAGACGCGCAGATCAATTTCGCGACCGCGCATCGAAACCCTCATGCGACCATCTTGTGGCGTGCGGGTCTCACTGATATCCAGCTCGGAGACCACTTTAATCCTCGATATGATTTGTTCTGCGACATGGATGCCCTGCACCGAACTCACAGGGATCAATACACCATCTATGCGGTATTTGATGGTCAGGCCGCTTCCAGTACATTCAAGGTGAATATCGCTGGTGCCCTGTTTCAGGGCATCGTAAAGCGTTGAATGGACCAACTTGACAACCGGACTTGTGTCCTCGCTGATCGACAGGATCGACAGTTCTTCAACTTTGCTGCCGGAATCCTGAGTGGACGTTTCATTCTCAAAATCAGCATCCAATGCACGCATGCTCTCTTCATGCAACGCCAGGAAAGCAGCGATATCAGCAGGATGCGCCAAATACCAAGTCATTGGATGACCAACAATCGACTCCAGCCTGCGCTGCACATGCTCATTGAATGGATCAGAAATCAAAGCAATCAAAGCTTGCCCGTTCTTTTCCCTGAAAAGCAAAGCCCCCAATTGACTGGCTGTCGGGTAATCCAGCAAATCAAATGCAGGATCCATCGAATTCATATTCGAGTTATCCATGACTGGATAAGCAAACAAAAGCGCCAGATCCTGCAGGATCTGATATGAATCCTTCTTCATCGAATCGGCCATGATTTCGATGATTGGCCGTCCAGATTGCTGAGCAGCGTTCCGGGCTTGTCGAATTTCAATGGGTGTCAAAACAGTCATTGGATGCACATCAGTTTTATTGCAGGTTTCCGGCAATATCAAAAATCGGGAAATACATCACGACCACAATGGCCCCGATGACCGTGCCAATCACGGCCATCAATAAAGGCTCAAACAATCTGGTAAACCAATCAAGCCACCGGGAAACATCTTCGTCATAAAAATCTGCAATGTGCTCCGTCAGTTCGTCCAAGTTGCCCGTCTTTTCGCCAACCCGCAACAATTTGTAGCCAACCGGTGTTGTCAATCCTGCATCTTGCATGGATACGGAAACCGATTTACCTTCTGAGATAGCTTGCCTGGCTTTGCGTTCGCTTTGCAACATATCGGATTTCAAAATCCCTTCCAGCAAAACCATGGCTGGAACAATATTGATACCCGCTTTCAGCAAAATGCTGATCGTTCTATAAAACAATGCCAATTGGTGCACACGAACCTGCTCACCCACCATCGGAATTTTGCTGAACAACTGCAATATTGAGGATAAAAATCCATTTTTTCGCAGTTGACGAAGCAGCAAGATCACTGCCACAGCGAAAAATGTAAAAAACAGTGCTGAGTTTTCGCCAAGCCAAGCCCCCCACTCCATCAAGAGTTTAGAAAAGAATGGCAAATCACGCCCCATGTCCTGATAGATTTCGCTGAACTTTGGAACGACATACAACATCAAGAAAGAGAACACCAGAAAACCCGACACCATCAAAATCGCCGGATAAATAGAGGCATTGATGACCTTCTTGCGCAAGGTATCTATTTTTTCCTGATATTTGATGTACTCACTGATGGTGTCCGTGATGCTTCCGGTCTTTTCACTGGCACGGATCAACTCTACATAAAGCTTCGGAAAATGATCGGGATAGGCTTCCAGCGCTTTGGACAAGGTTCGACCTTCATAAAGCGTATTGAGAATATCCTTGAGCATGCGCTTGGTGTCTTGAGAAGACTTCTCATCGATCAAGGTCTCCAAAGACTCGACCTGGCTCATGCCTGCATTCAACAAGGCCAGCAGCTCCTTGCTGAATACAGAAAGCATGAAATTCTGAGACAGTTTGAATTCAGGCCATTTGAAGGCTCGCGACACCTGAATCGACAACACCTGAAAGCCGTCACGCTTGGCCTGCTCCTGCGCTTGTTCGCGCGTTGCCGCCACCACATCCACAAACGTGATCTGGCCTTGGTGATTGATCACTTTGACATTGAAGTTCATGTCAGATTTTTTGCACCACTGGAGTCTTCAAATCGTGGATTATTTTTTGACGGGTTCAAGTTGTTTGACTTTCTTGACCGCAGCAAGACTTGACTTGCTCAAGTCAGAAAACAAGGAGTTTTTCGCGCCATGCACAGAAAGACGAAAAACAAACCGTGGTCGTTTACCTTCACACTCGCCAGAGCGGTTAATGGAGACCACATCAGAGTCAAATTGCCATTGATGTGCCATGGGTAAATTATTGGCTCCCGTTGGCTTGTTCATGTCAGCATCTTTGATCTGACTGAGCAGTTTGATTTCGTCGCGCAATAATTTGACTGCCGCAGTTTCATCATCCGTTTTAGCCACAGATTCCTGTTTATCCGCCAACTTAATGGCTTCAGCGATTTTCAGTTCGTATTGCTGCGCCCTGAATTGACTTTCATTGATTGTCCGTGTCGGTTGCCCGTATTCAGACAGCAACGTTGCATACAGAGGACCATCCGTGTTCAGTGTGTCTTCCGCCGCAGCGCAATAAGTTCTTTTGATCCAAGACACATAAGCCCTGCGGCTGGCCGGTATGAACGTCGAGATTTCAAAAGCAATTTTGTCATCTGCTGCAATCGTGACCTCATCGGTCACCCAACCCACACCCCCACCCTGCTTGAGCATTTTGACGTGTTTCTGATTGAGATCGGTTTCCCACTCTTTGATTTTTCCATCCGAAACAGCTTGCTTTTGAGCATCTTGCAACCGTTTTTGATCTGCAGTCATGGCGGTCAAAATCGTGCGCATGGCGTTCATGCGGATATCGGCTGGCATCAAACAAATGTCGCCAAGACGCAAGCCTTTCATGCCATGTTTGGAAACCGTCTTGGTATCTATGGCTGAAGGAGTGCAATCTGGGGCCGTCATGATCGACTTCCAGTTTTCAAAATACTTGAAAACGACCTGCGATGAGGTTTGTGAATTGTAAAAACCAGCCTCCACGGGGTCCCATGCAGTTGCCGCAATACAGGCCTCGCCCGCGAACAACATCAATGCAGCGTTGACAATCTTCTTTGACATCTTGAAATCCAATTTTTTAATTCTTTTGTTTAAAAATTAATGGGCAATGGTCACTTGACCAATGATTTTCGGTATTGCTCATACAAAGCTGAGACTTTTTTGACATAGTTTTCAGTTTCCCTGTAGGGGGGAATTTGATAACCGTGTCGAATCACAGCATTTTCACCTGCGTTGTAAGCAGCAACAGCCAATTTTGTATTTTGATTGAACATATCCAGCAAATAAGCCAGATAACGTGCTCCGCCCATGAGGTTTTCAACGGGATCATTTCGGTTGGATACGCCATAGCGTCTTGCTGTTTCTGGCATCAACTGCATCAGACCCAAAGCACCTTTGGGTGAGAGTGCATTTTGATCGTAGTCAGATTCAACAGTGATCACAGCATGCAACAGTTCCGGCTGAACGCCTGACAGCGAACTGGCGGCATGCACCAGGCCTTCAAATTCTTTTTTCCGAATGCCTCTGCTGGAACCCGATTTCACAAAACTCGGACGTGGCTCAATGGCTTGCAAATGCTCTACCGGCGCTTTAAGCACCAATTGATAATCGTCGGACAAGGGCCTGTCCGTGAGATGAATGACACCGGTCGAAAGATCGTTGTAGGCATAAGAGTCAGCCCAAGCGGATGGCGCGAACATCAGCACATGAAACAGACAAAGCTGAGCAAGCCGAAAATACATCTTCTGGCATCTCCTGTGTTTCTCACCAATTGCTGACGTCGGCAGCATCTCCCTGGCCACCGGGCTGACCATCTTTGCCCAGACTCAATAAATCAAGTTCCCCGTGCTCACCGGGCATTTTGTAAATATAGGGGCGCCCCCATGGATCCAAGGGCACAGCACGTTTCAAATACGGCCCCGCCCAATTGACTTCATTGGCCGGGCGCTCGTTCAGTACAGCCAAACCTTGCTCGCTGCTGGGGTAATGTCCGGTGTCTATGCGGTATTGATCCAGTGCCTTCTCCAAAGCATCAATCTGTGCCCTGGCCGCTTTGGTTTCAGATTTTCCGATTTGCGAGAAATAACGTGGTCCCACATAACCCACCAGCAAACCGATGATGACCATGACCACCAAAAGCTCAAGCAAGGTAAATCCGCGATGACGAGACCGAAGACTCTGTGGGTGTATGGGTTTCATTGATTTAAAACTCAGTTAAAAACAAAGCCGCCTTCAGATAAATCTGAAGGCGGCATGTGTCAACAGGCGATTATTTGGACGTACCCGAAATCACCAACGTTTGCTTGGAATTGGCCACGTTGTTGCTGTTGTCGGTCACGGTCAAAGTACCACTGTAGGCCGTCTTGGCTCGGGTCGGTGCGAACTGAACCGTGATGGTGCAGCTCTGACCAACGGCCAAACCGTTGACTGTCGAGCAAGTGGTGGAGCTCACGGTGTAAGCGCCGGCAGCCGGTGCCACTGCGATGCTGGCAATGTTCAGTTTTGCCGCACCACTGTTGGACAGCGTTGCAACCAACGTTGCCTTGGCACCCGAAGCCGTCACACCTGTGCCAAAGGCCAGTGTGCCGGAAAGACCCGCGAGAGGTGCAGGCGCAGCGGCAGTTCCGGTGAACTGAACCGTCTGTGTTGTGCCCACCACACCGCCGCTGTCATCGGTAATCACCAAATTGGCTTTGTCTGTAGATGGACCCGCTGTTGGCTTGTAGGACACCGTGATCGTGCACGATGCGGCGGCAAGCAGCGTTGCAGGGCAATTGTTGACCTGCGTGAACACACCCGCAGTGCCGGACACCGTTGGCATGGCGATGCTGGAGATCACCATCGGCACCGGGCCGATGTTGGTCAACGTTGTCGTTGCAGTGGTGGTGGAGTTCACAGCGACAGCACTGAAAGTGGTCACTGGGCTCACCACTTGGGCAGAGGCCACTAGAGCAGTGCCGGTCAACGCCACTTGCTGCGCGGTCACAGCGGTGTTGCCATTGGTGTTGCTGTTGGTTAGGAACTGGAGGTTACCCGTATGCACGCCAGCAGCCGTGGGTGCGTAGCTCACACTGAACGTGCAGGAACTGCCTTTAGCCAAGCTGCAAGTGTTGCCTGACACTGCGAACGGTGCGCTGGTGCTTGGCACGGCTACTACCAAGGTGGTACCTGTACCGCCACTGTTTGTCACTGTCACGGTTTGTGCGACAGGATTGGTACCCAATTTGTTGGAGCCAAAGTCAAGCGACACCGGCGTGATGGTGGCCATTGGAATATTGGCACCGGTACCGCTGAAGTTGACCGTGTTCGACCCTGCCGCACTGGCAATGGTCATGCTGCCCGTGCGAGCGCCTCCCTGAGCTGGTGTGAAGGTCACATACACATTACAAGACGCACCTGCGGCCAATGTGTTCGGTGCCACAGGGCAAGTGTTCACGCCTGCAGCAATCGCGAATTCAGGCGAATTGTTGGACGTGACCACGATATTGCCCAAGGGCGCCGTACCGGTATTGCTCAAAGTCACCATCTGCGCAGCAGAGGTCGAAAGCGTGTTCACCGTTCCGAACGCGAGGGACAAAGTCGAGAGCGATGCGGCAGGCGCATTGCCCGTACCACTCAACAACACGGTCTGCTGTGTGCCTGCACGGCCCATGCTGTTGTCGGTCACCGTCAAAGTGCCGGTGATCGGACCAGACGTGGTGGGCTTGAACACCACATTGATCGTGCAGCTGGCTGTAGGCAACAAGCTGCCATTGGCCGGGCAAGTACCAGGCGTGGCGCTGAGCTGGAAATCATTCAGCGTTGTGCTGGAACTCAAACTGATCGCGCTGATGAGCAGCGGAGACACGCCAGAGTTGGTCAGCGTCACTGTCTGAGCTGTGCTGGTGGAGCCAACGGCCGTACCGGCAAAGGTCAACGCTTGTGGACTCACACCACCCGTAGGCATTTCTGGGATGAACACGATCGGACGCATCATGTCGTTCTCTTCGTGACCCAGCAAGTGGCAGTGCCAGACGTATTCCCAACCGTAGTTGTTCACCACGTTGGTGGTCTGAGCCACCGCAGCCACACCCGGTGGTGGTGCCACGGGACTGAAGATACCCGTAGAACCCGCAGGCACTGTGGGATCCAGCAAACGCAGGCTGTTGGGGATGGTGAATGGCAAAGCCATATCGGTTGCAGAAGGTTGCAGCGCCACGATGATGTCTTCAAACGGATTGGTACGGACAGTTTCCTTCCAGCCCAATTCGTCGGCAAATGGTGGCTTGATCACGCCAGTCCAGTCCACGCGGTTGATCAACTGCACATCGAACAAGTGGAAGTGGATCGCATGCGAGTCCACACCAATGTGCATGATGCGCCAGAGGTAAGTGGTGTTGCCCGTCAGAACTTCTGTCGGTGGGTCAACATAGTAGGCAACGCCCACCACAGGGCCAGCACCCATCACAGGTGTCAAGGGGTTTGGGGTCGAGCCCAGCATGGCATCCATGCGGCCGTATTCACGGTCAAAACCTTCAATCAGGTTTTTACCATCCAAGACCAAAGAGTTGGCCAGTGTGCTGACAGCGGTTGCAGCTGTACCGGGGTTGTTTTTGCCGGCAACCAGCGTGACCAAGGGTGCAGTTATGCATTTGATCGTGCTGGCATTAGCGCCCAGGGCGATGGAGCCGACCGAGCCGGTGATCACATTGGAAGTGGCCGTCGCACCCGTGCCGCCACCACCTGCGATGGTGACGTTAGGGGGCAACAAGTAACCCGAACCCGGATTGGTCACATAAACACCGGTCACGATGCCGCCAGTGACTGTCACATCAGCTGTAGCACCGGTACCGCCGCCGCCAGGAGCCGCGGTGATGGTCACTGTGGGCTTCGTGTTGTAGCCGGAGCCACCGGTCAACAGGTTCAAACCTGTCACGCCATTCAGCGATGCAGTTGCAGTGGGGAAAGCCAGGTTACCCAAGCCATCCTTGCAAGAGCCACCAGAGAACTTGACGGTAGGCGCCTTGGTGTAGCTTTGACCGGGAGCGGTCACAATCACACGCGAAATCGGTTGCGTGGTACCAGAAATGTTCAATGACTCGTCTGCAATGTTGGCATACACGTTGGTCACGTTGGTGTTGGGCACCACGCCATTGGCATCTGGATAGAAAGTCTGCGGCACATGCGGTGGTTTTTGCGCCGTTTTGAATGCCTTGGGCAATTCAAGTTTCAGCCTATTCACATCAAAGGCCGCCGCCGCCGAGCCAGCGATGCGGAACTGCATCACGGTACGGGTGTTCGGGCCATAGCCAGGCTCTGTGTTGGGTGCACCACCCGCGTCAGTCTGATCACCGTCGTTGGTGTAATAGTCGTTGCGGTTGTCCCACAGCGGCATCGGTGCAGGCGCATCGTTGTACATGATCAAGGCCGAGCCAGAGGGCACGCTTGAAAAGTCAACCACCACGTCAGCACGCACGGCCGATGGCAGCATCAAGGCACGGCTGGTGATGCCGTTCAGTGTCACGCTGCGAGTGTTGTGGTCAAAATCCACAGGCTGAGAAGGCCACTGCGCAACTTGCGCCAGGAAACCGGCTTCATTGCCAATCTGCAAAATGTCAGGACCTGAGTGGCCCCAGTAAGGCACACCGCCGGCACGACCATCGGTCGGCCAAGCTGGAGGCATCGATGCCGAATCCACGCTCACACCACCGACGTTGACAGCAGCGCCCTTGAAAAAGGTGGGGTAATCCAGCGCAGGAATCATCGAGACTTCGGTACACAAAGACAAATCGGCCACCGCGCCTGCCTTGCAGAGCACGCCATCCTTGGTCGAGGCGTAGTACAGCTGCAAATTCAGGAAGCGGTCATTGCTGGCATTGAGCACACGGAAACGGGCTGCCGTTGGCGGCAAATCCAGGTAAGGAAATGCCGTACCGTTGACCAACATGGTGTCGCCATAGGTCTCAGGAATCACCGTGGGCGATGGCAACACATCCACCATCGGAATGGCGGGTGGATTCATCCATGGAGAATAATCCCAGCGCCCCTTGGGGTTGGCACCATAGCTGTTGGTGGCAGGGTCATACCAGGTGTTGAACGGATCTTCGTTCGGCAGATATTCGTGGGGCAACCACAAATCACCATGCCTGGAGTTGTTGACATGCTTGAACCACAAAGGGTCTGCATCTTTGGTGGCAGGCATACCCGCTGTGGCGCCATTGGTCGGCGCACCATTGGGTGAAGCATTGCCATTGGCACCGATGCCTGCGCTGTCGCCATTGACAAATGACTTGTCCTGGATCACCAAGGGAATGCCGTATTTGTAGATCGCTGCGTTTGTGGTTGTACCGGTCGCAACGTCCGCCTGCCCTGGCAAAACGCCAGCGGTGATCAAGAGGTCCTCAACGGGATCCACAATCAGGTAAGGGGCAGCCATACCGGCATACACGTTCAGCCGCGTCAGACCCAAAGTGTGGTCATGGTAGAACAACAAACGACCGCTTTGGTTGTTGGTGTAGTAGTAAGTACCAATACCGTCATTGAGGGCCGGAATGAACTGGTTGGCACCGCCGCCAATCATGTCAGGCACGTTCTGGAAGCTGTCGCCTTTTTTATACACCGACGAATCGCCAGCAGGCGTGATCCACTGGTGGGGCGTGCCGTCACTGATCCAAGGCGTCAAACCACCGTGCATGTGAATCACCGCACGGTTATCGGAATAAGACGCGCATGTGGTATCGATCATCGGATCGCAGGGTGTGGTGCCATCGGTGGCCAAGCGGCCCAAGCCCGCGCCCATCAAGTTGCGGTCAATCGGCATGGGCAAATCATTGCCTGTACCCGAAAGAGGCAGTTCATTGAAGAACTTGACACGAACCGCACGACCGCGCTGAGCCACGATCATCGGGCCGAGGTAATGGTTGGTGTTGTCAGCGCCAGATATCTGGTTTTTCTGGTAGTAGCCACGCAAGCGTGTCGCCACGCCAGACTGCTTGGTCGGCAAATCCGAGTGCATTTGCTCGGTGTATTGCTTCAAGCCAATTTCGTAGTAGTCGGCCCCTGGAAACTTGACGGGATCAGGTACGGCAACCGGAATGTACTGCCCAAGGCCGTTTTGGTTGGCCGCTGTCAAACCGGCCATGGCGTCCTTGAACTTGCGCAGCGGCGGGCTGACAGAAAAGTTGGGAATGCAATAGTTCACCGTCGGGTTGTAGCCCGCAGCCCCCAAGGGCGGCGTCCAAATGCCGTTGTACGGCGTTGGGGTGACGTTAGGCGGAAAGGTACAACCTGCCGCCTGCTGCGCATGGGCGCTCATAGACGCCATGCCCCCCAGCAGGGCCCCCAAAGCCACAAGCCGGGGCCAGCGGGTGTTGATTCGTAAAAGGTACTTCATGGATAGGTACTTGCTTTGTTGTTGTTTGACAGCACCGGCTATCAGGGTGCGGTTGCCGCGTTGTTGATTGCTTTTTCCCGCAACTGCTCACGCGTGTTGATGACTGTTTGCGCATGCTGCAATGCATCCTGTCGGCGCGCATGGTGCGTGCGGTTGGCCACAGCAGGCGGTGTGGCCGTGCCCACACCTGCCGGAATGTGCTCCGTACCCCCAGGCAATTGAGAGCCCGAGGTCTTGTTCGGCTTGCCATTTTTGGAGGCACCCTCCCCCGCTGATGGCGTAGCAGCCATCACCGAGCCTGCGAGCACCAACACCATGAAGGCCGTTGATCGAATCGAAATTTTCATTGACGAAATCCCAAAAAAGATTTTTCTTACAAATTTGCCATATATATAGACCTTACCATAAAAATGGTAAATTTTCATGTTGTTTATACATTTCACAGATTTGATATAGATCAAACGACAAATTTTCTGATCACTCAGCCAGCAGATGCTGTCCTAAGCCTGTAAACCATCGACACATTTCACCGATTTGACGCAAATCAACGGAAAGGCCCACAGATCGGCCTCACCCCCCACGCGACTCGGACCACAAAGAGGCCCCATAAACAGACTGGTCTCACTCACAAAAAAAGATTTAAATATTTCTTTCCATTGAAACAAAGAATTCATAAGTATCAATAAATTGATTTTGTCTTTTTTATGTTTATGGAATAAAATGTCAAAATTACCAACTATGCTCGATCTTGTTGTTTCAAGCATTCTTTCAGCCCCCCGACACCTACGCCCTCGGTTTTCAACATGACCACCCAGCACATCAAAAACACCCCCTCAAAATCGTTGAACATGAAGCGCAGCGCCACAGCACTGACCCTGGCTGTGGCCAGCTTGCTGGGCAGCAGCGCTGCCTTGGCGCAGAACGCGCCTTCTGGACTGGCCCTGGAAGACGCCTTGCGCATGGCGATCACCTCGCATCCATCCGTGACCAGCCGCCGCAACGATGTACTGGCCGCCAATGCGCGCCTTGATGCTGCCGAGCGCCAGCGCTACCCCAACTTTCAAGCCCAAACAGGCAAGGATGTGTATGGCAATGCAACGTCGTCATTGCGCGTAGAGCAACCGCTGTGGAATGGTGGACGCACCGCAGCCGACATTGAAGGTGCAGAGGCCAGCATTCGCTCTTCTGGCGCATCGGTCACCTTGTCGCAACTGGAAATCATGGGCCGCGTGATCAATGCATTCACCGATCTGGGCCGCGTTAAAACACGTCAACTGGTCGCGCAATCCAACGTGCAGGAACACGAACGCCTGGCCGCACTGATCAGCCGCCGCGTTGAAAGTCAAATCAGCCCCACCAGCGATGGAACCATGGCCAATGCCCGTTTGTCACAGGCACGCGCCGAGCTCAACCAGCTCAGCGCACTGGCCGATCGGTCACGCTCCAGCTTGACCCAGGCCTTGGGACAACCTGTCACGGACATTCAAACACCGGCTCTGCCCAATCTGAACGACATGAGCGAGCTGTCCGTGCGCCAAAAAGCCATCGACTACTCTCCCGCACTGCGCCGATTGGCTGCAGAAGAAGCCGTTCTGAATGCCGACATCGATTCGCGCAGCGCCGCCCTGTGGCCGCAGCTCAAACTCCGTGTTGATCGCAACACGGGTGGATTCATCAGCAACACCCAGACCTACTTGGCACTGGACTACCAGACCGGTGCAGGTCTCGTTGCGCAGTCACAAATCAAGGAAGCCATCGCCAAGCTCGACAGCTTGCGCTCATCGCGCGAAGCCGCTGAACGCGACGCCATTGAGGCAGTCACTGCCGATTGGGCCGATCTGAAGTCACAGCAGATGCAATTGAAAGACCTGAGCGACCAAGTCACAGCCACCACAGAAGTGTTTGACTCGACCATTCGCCAATACGCCGTCGGCCGCAAAACCTGGATCGATGTGCTCAACGCTCAACGCGAAGTGGCGCAATCCCGTTACGCGCAAGCCGATGCCGAATGGGGCATCTTGCGCTCTGCCTTGCGTGTCAATTTGTCCACTGGTGACCTGAGTTCCGAATCCTTGGGCGTCGCGCCTGCAGCTGCAAAATAATGATTTCTTCACCTTCCGATACATCCCCCTCTGCAGCCAACCCCGCTGATCCTCTTTCTCAATCACTGACCCGCCTGGCCTCCATGCAAGGCCATGCGGTGCCTTGGCATCGCTTCGCGATGATGTCCGAGACACTGGACGGTGCGCCGCTGGCCAATTTGGCGGTGGCCGAAAAAGCCATTGAGCTGTGGCGAGCCCGCTTTCCTGCATCGGACATCTACGATGCATCGTTTCCACTGTCCCCCACTGATGCACCAGCGCTGTGGGTCTGTCAAGAACGCATGGAGCCAGGAGAAGCGCAAATCCTGATCGTGTGCGGCATGGTCTCGACCGGCGCACTCACCTGCGTCGATCACCAAGGCAAGTCTGTCAACTTGAGCGCCGTGGACGCCGCCAAAGGCCGCGTTCTGGTCATGCGGACCGACGAGCCATTGGCCAGTGCCCGCGACAACGCGACGGGTGCACACGATTTGGGCGGGGATGCACCCAAAATCAAACGACGCACAGCCAGACAATGGTTTCGCCATGCGATCTTCAAGCGCTGGCGCACCTTCGTGGAAGGTGCCATCACCACCATGACGGTGAACGTCATTGCGCTGGGCTCGTCGTTCTACAGCATGCAGGTCTATGACCGGGTGGTGCCCACCCAGGGCTTTTCCACGCTGTGGGTGTTGACCGTCGGCGTGCTCATGGCCATTTTGCTGGAACTGGTCATGCGCCAAGTGCGCAACCGCTTGGTTGAAAGCGCCTGCAAGGCCATTGACGAAGAATTGTCGGGCGTGTTTTTTGGCCACGCACTGGCCATTCGCATGGACCAGCGGCCCCGCACCGTGGGTACTTTTGCGGCACAGATCCGCCATTTCGAGATGGTGCGCAATTTCATGACCTCGTCCACGCTGTTCATCTTTGCCGATGCACCGTTTGCACTGATGTTCGTGGTCGTCATTGCCATCCTCGCGGGCCCCGTCGCGGTGGTGCCCCTGATCTTCATTCCGATCTCGATCGTGGCGGGCCTGGGCTTTCGCTCGCGTTTGGCCAAACTCACCGAAGTGCACATGCAAGAGTCCAACCGCAAGAGCGGCTTGCTGATCGAGGCCATTGACGGGATCGAATCCATCAAGGCAGCAGGTGCCGAATGGAAGATGCTGGACCGCTGGCGCGCTTTGACCCACTTGCTCGGTCGCGACGAGATGGCGATCAAAAACATCACCAACCTGTCCAGCAATCTGACGCAAACCCTGCAGCAACTGAGCTATGTTGGCTTGATCGCTGCTGGTGTGTTCGCCATCAACAAAGGCGACCTGACCGTCGGTGGACTGATTGCTTGCACCATCATCAGCGGCCGCGCCCTGAGCCCGATCGCACAGATCTCGGGCCTGCTGGTTCAATGGCAACAAGCACAAACCGCACTGCGGGGCCTGGACGGCATCATGGCCATGCAGCCTGACAGCCAAGCTGGCGAACGCCGCATGGTCCCTGGCCTGTGTTCGGGCAACCTGAATGTACAGAAGCTCAAATTCGGTTACGGTCCAGACGCCCCCGCATTGACTCTGGACGATCTGCGCATCTCGGCCGGTGAACGCGTGGCCGTGTTGGGTGCTGTGGGCTCGGGCAAAACCTCGCTGATCAAAGTCCTGTCGGGCTTGTACAAACCAGCCGAAGGTCGCATCCTCCTGGACAGCATCGACATGAACAACCTGGCACCCGAGTTTGTGCGCGAGCACATTGGCTACTTGCCGCAGGATGTGCGATTGTTCCAAGGCACATTGCGCGAGAACCTGGCGCTGGGCCTGCCCTCCCCCACCGATGAGCAAATCATGCAAGCGGCGCGCATGACCGGGCTGGACCGCCTGCTCAGCAGCCACCCCAAAGGTCTGGGCATCGAGATCTCGGAGGGTGGTCGCGGCCTGTCTGGCGGACAACGCCAGTTGGTGGGTCTGACCCGCCTGGTGCTGGCGCAACCCCGCATCATGCTGCTGGACGAACCCACGGCATCCATGGACCCTCAGCTGGAAGAGCATGTGGCTGAACGTGTGTTTGGCACGCGCCCCCAAGACACCACACTGGTCGTCGTGACCCACAAACCCGCCATGCTGCGCCACTTCAGTCGGATCATCATTCTGGACAAAGGCAAAGTGGTCGCCGATGGCCCCCGCGATGAGGTTTTGCGCCGCATCCGCGACACACAACTTCAGGCTCAGCAGCAGCGACAAGCGCCCACTGCCGCAGCAAATGCACCTGCCGTGCTGAACCGCACCCCTGTCAATCAAGCATCTTGAACATGAGCAAAAAAATCCATTCCTACAACCAGCCGCAAGGTGAATCGGCACTCATGTTGCGCCTGGGCGTCTGGGGCAGTGTCCTGGTGGTCGGTCTTTTCATCGCTTGGGCATTTTTTGCACAAATTGACCAGATCACCCGTGCTCAAGGCCAAATCATCCCTAGCAGCCGGACACAGATCATTCAGGCCCCTGACGGCGGGGTGATCGAGGAACTGCGCGTGCGCGAAGGCGCCGAAGTCAACCGCGGCGACTTGCTGGTGCGCTTTGACCAAACCAAAGCAGAGGCCAGCTACCGCGAAGCCGAATTCAAGGTCGCAGGCTTGAGCGCCACCGTGGCGCGCTTGCGCTCTGAAGTGTTCGGTGGCGAACCCATCTTTAAAAAGGAAACCCTGAAGTTTCCGGAATTTCGCCAAAACCAGTTGGACCTGTTGTTCAAGCGACGAGACGGTCTGGAGCAGGAAATTCGCGCCATTGAGCGCATGAAAGTGCTGGCCCAACGCGAACTGGACATGACACGCCCCCTGCTAAAAACCGGTGACGTGAGCATGGCCGAAGTGCTGCGCCTGGAGCGCATGGTGGCCGAGCAAGAAGGTCAGATCACCAACCGCAAAAACAAATACCAGCAAGACAGCCAATCCGAGCTGAACAAACTGGAAGAAGACTTGGCGGGCGCCAAGGAAACGCTGATTCAGCGCAAAAACCTGCTGGACAACACCGAACTGCGTGCCCCGGTCAACGGTACGGTGAAGAACGTGCGCGTGACCACCCGTGGTGGCGTGCTGCGCCCTGGGGACGAGTTGATGCAGATCGTGCCCGTGGACGATGCGCTGATTGTGGAAGCCAAAGTCAAACCGTCTGATGTGGCCTTTCTGAAGCCCGACCAGGACGTGGTCATCAAAATTGATGCCTACGACTACACGATCTACGGTTCTTTGAGCGGCAAGCTGACCTACATCAGCGCCGACACCTTGAACGAAGACGTCAAACAAGGCGAACAGGCCTATTACCGTGTGCAGGTCCGCACAGAATCGCCACGTTTCAACCGCCGCCCCAATGAAAACCTGCAATTGCAACCCGGCATGACCGCCACCATCGAGGTCAAAACCGGTGGCAATACCGTTTTGAAATACCTGCTGAAACCCGTCATCAAAACATTGAATGAATCTTTGGGTGAACGCTGAATTTGGCATTTTTACAACAGATGTTAAAAACATTGATGAAATCAATGTCTTTGATATACTTTGTGTTTTGTAACAACTTTAAACATAAAAAATGAAAAAAATCTTTGCTCTGTGCCTTCCATTGGCTCTGCTGGCTGCCTGCGCAGCGCCTGCAATTGGCGACAAACAAGCCGAAGTCGCTCCTCGCATCATCATCAAGAACGATGTACGCACATGGGACAACCCAGGTGCCTTTGGTCCTGTGCCCGCTGAGCTGCAGGCCAATGGCCAAAACGTCTGCGCGACCTTGGACACTGACAAAACCAAGCACGAAGCTCGTGGCTACCACGCCAAAGCAGAAAACCTTGAAGGCCAGCCTTTTGTGGGCGGCGGTTACTACTGCGTTCGTACCAACTGATTTGAACCAGCCACCGCGCTGACCCATTCAATACTTCAAGAGAGTTAAATCCATGACAAAACCCATGACATCACCTGTTGCCGTGCCCGCACAAGGCTCGAATCTTTCTGCCAACGCACGCTTGTTCGCAGCCAAAGCGCCTGCCGAATTTGTTGAACTGTCGGGTGCCGATTTGCAAGCCCTGACAAGCTTCCAAAAAGCACTGCCCAGCAGCAAAGGCCGCAAATTCCTCAAAGCCGATGACGAAGAATTCGCCACAGGCAACGGCACGGTGACCGACTCTCCTGAATGGGTCATGGCTCAAGCTGGTGCGGGCGTGACCGAAGTGGTTGTGGATGGCGCAGCAGGTGGTGCGGCTGGCGGTGGTGCAGCTGGCGGCGCGGCAGGTGGTGCAGCTGGCGGCGCAGCAGGCGGTGCAGCTGGTGCAGCCGCAGCGCTTCCCGTGGTGTCACCATTGGCATTCTTGCCAGCAGCGTTTGTGTTGCCCAGCGGCAGCGATGTCAACCACCGTCCAACGCTGGACCGCGATCCAGGCAAACTGACTCTGGATGTCAATGCACCCAAAGACCAGCCAACCAGCGATCCCCACTGGCGCGCAGCAGATCCTGACAACAACACCGTTTTCTACTTTTTCCAATTGGACAAAGGCGTGCAAAACGATGGCAAGGTTTTGAATTTGGAGCAACTCGGTACACCTCAGGAATTCAACCTGGATGGCAAGCGTCTGAGCACCATTTCTGCCGATGGTCACTTCCAGATTGATCCATTGACCGGTCAGATCAGCCGCGTTGCCTCTGCCGATCAAAGCGACCCCGTTGTGTTCTGCGAAGATGAGGCCGCCCTCAAAGTGGTGGTCACCGATACCGCTTTGGTCAGCTTGCCCGTCGAAGTCATCATTGATCGCACACTCCCAAGCTTTGACTCCAATAATTTCGACAGTGACTACTCTGTGAGCCAATTGGTGGCCAGCTTTGACACCGCCGAAGCACAGGAGCCAGGCAGCTTCCAAGTCGATCCTTACTTGATGGCAGGCGTCGACAAGCACCACGGCGAATACCACATCGTGATCAATGAAGGCAGCACTGTCGGGGACAAGCTGGCTGATGACAGCTCGCCTGTTCGTCAAATCGACAAGTTGAATCTGGACGTGCACTCCAGCACACACCTGAGCCATCTCGATTTCTTCCAACAAGTCGTGGTTGCAGATATCGAACAACCCAATCTGCATGTGGGCAACAACCTGAATGCAGAGATCACTTTCGACCTGATTGGTGAAGTCGACCCCACCCTGAACTTGGACGTCACGATCGTTGACCAATTTGCGGGCACCGATACCAAAGTTGAATACGTGCAGTTCGCGGAAGGCATGGAATTCAATGGCTATCAACTGCATGTTGATGCGCCTGTGGATCCACTGGCCAACCCTAACGCCCCTGACGAAGCTGGTTACTACCACCTGACGACACTGCGCGGTGGTGAGGACAGCCACTTGATTGCGACCGAGTGCAACGACCTCTTGGCCGATGACGCCACAGAAAACAATCCTGGCGAAGTGTTGAATGGTCTGGCCGGCAACGACCTGATTTTCAGCCACGGTTCAGGTGACACCTTGATTGGTGGCTCTGGCGATGACTTGCTGGTCATCGATGGCGTCAACAATACTGTCGTACTGTCTGTGATCGATTCGTTTGGTGAGTACGCCGGTACATTTAGCGGTGCCAATAACGGTAGCGATGTTGTTGTTGGTTTTGCTTCTTGCGAAGACGAGCAAAATTTGATCAATTTGGTTGATTACGAAAGCACGACGGTTGCTTACAACTTCCTCGATGCCGATGTCATCAGCGAATTTTTCAGCACTGATGGCACCGATGCTGATCACCTCAATGCTTTCTATGCTGCGCTCAGCCAAACCGGAATCATTGAACTCAACAGTGACGCGCTCTCCTTCCTGCGAACAGCAATGGCGACGGAATCTGATGCAGATGTTATTTTCGCTGTCAAGGACCACCTGCAACTGGGTTCCTTGTTGATCACCTACGAACAACAAGCTGACCTGACAACAGCAGCACACTTGGATTTGTTCGTTGACAGACCTGAGGCGACAAACGAATTGGCGCACTTCACAAACATCAGCGACTTCACTTACCTGAACTTTGTCAATGCTCAACAGGTTGCGATCACACCCGTTATTGGATGATCAACACCTCTGCTGGGAGCTGAGAGCTCGCAGCTAAAGTCAGCCCCCTAAAAGCTGGGTTCTGTTTTACAGAACCCAGCTTTTTTTATTTCCAACAGCCATCTTGGCCATTGCGCATGTGATGCCGACCTCCCTCAAGCCCATCAGCTGGGTTGACCGCTGATGTCTACGCCTGATGACAGCACTAAACCCGCCTTGCACCAGGCAGGCCTTGAACCATTCGATCAACGTTTGATCTGGTCTTCCACCCGTGTACTCCTCGTCACTCCTGCAAAGATGAGCTTTGAGCCATTTCCACTGTGGCAAGACATGCCATTCTTAGATGCCAGCGAAATACAGCGACAGGACAACAATTACATTTGTTAAATTCAATGATATAAATTTATATCGTTGAATTTAACAAATCAGGCATATTGATTGATATAAATCAACGGTTTTTGCAAATTTTATGAATCTCATCTAAAATGACTTTTTTTCTGTAACTAACTGTATCCAACCATGCTGCTCAATCAAAGTGATATCGATTTCATCCTTGCCCAGTTGACTTTGCCTGGGAATGACCCCAGAAGAGCCCTGAATGGAACAGGCACCGTCCTGGACCCTACAGGTATCCGCGATGTGGGCGGTGTTGGCAACAACGTGAACAACCCCACGTGGGGCGCTGTAGACCAAGCTTTTGCTCGTTTGACGACGGCAGGCTGGACCAATGCGCAAGGCACACTCAACGGATTTGTACCGCTCAACAACCCAACTTCCTACGCTGTTCGTGATGTGAACTTGTGGGACAGCTCACCGCGCATCATCAGCAACCTGGTGGCCAATCAAAGCTCAGCAGCCTTGTCGGCCATCGGTTACACCACAGCTGAACAGCAAAAACTGGCTGTTCTGGATGACCCTAGTACCACGCCTGGCGGTCGCCTTTCGCCTCTGACAGGCAACATGAACCCCCTGCCCTACAGCGGCTTCATGACCTTGTTTGGCCAGTTCTTTGACCACGGTCTGGACTTCGTACACAAAGGCTCTGACGGTTCCGTTGTGGTGCCCTTGCTGCCCGGCGACCCCTTGTACGTTCAGGGCAGTCAGACCAATTTCATGATTGCATCGCGGACCAACACCATCCACGTGCAAATTGGCGAAGAAACCACCAACACTTTGCTGACAGCACTGGGCATTGCAGAAACAACCGCCGGTCAACCAGGCTCACAGACAGCAGTCACAGGCACTGCTGTGCTGGGCAACAACTTCAGTGGTGTGTTGATGATCAACCACACCGCGATCGAACTGGCCCCCAACACCAACCGCCAAGGCTTGATCGACGCGATCAATGCGAAAGCCGGTACAACCGGTGTGACCGCATCACTGGATGGCAGCAACCACTTGGTGTTGACGCCACCTGCAGGTCACGAAAGCATCAACACAATTTCGCCTTTCATTGACTTGAGCCAATCTTATGGTTCAGACCCCAGCAAGACCGCATTCGTGCGTGAATACGATGCCAACGGCGTTGTTACTGGCCGCTTGGTCAGTGGTAATGGCACTGTGGGTGCCGAGGGCATGTCCAACTGGGCCGCCATCAAGCTGAATGCCTCTCGCTTGGGCATCACCCTGCACGACATCAACGTGACCGATACGCCCATGGTTCGCCTCAATGCAGATGGCACCACATACGTGGGTACCGGGGTGCAGGCCGGTGGCTGGCTGGTGGCCCGTCATGTGGTGACCGGTGCAATCTATTACATCAAAGACAGCTACATGGCCGACAACGGCCAAGGCGAGATCCTGAATGCCGATGGTACGGTGGCGACAGCCATCAACGTTGTGGCTGATCTGCGCCTGCAGACTGTGGGTCACGCGTTCCTCGATGACATGGCACACGGCGTGCTGAGTGGTACCAACATCAAAGGTGATTTGGCTGATCCCACACTGCTCAATGCCCACATCATTGCAGGCGATGGCCGCGCCAACGAAAACCTGGGCCTGACCACCATCCACGAAATTTTCCACGCAGAACACAACCGTGTGTTGAACGACATCCATGCATTGGTCTTGGGTGGTGTTGACAGCGCCGGCGTGACCCACGTGGCACGCGCCGATGCCGCCAGCTGGACGGGTGAGATGTTTTTCCAAGCTGCCAAGCTGGTCACCGAAATGGAATACCAGCACTTGGTCTTTGGCGAGTTTGCCCGCAAACTGAGCCCCAACGTCAACGCCTTTGCACAGTACGATGTGACCATTGACCCGGCCATCACGGCCGAGTTTGCCCATGCGGTTTACCGCTTTGGCCACTCGATGCTGACCGAAAACATCGACATGATGGGCTTTGATGTTGGAACCGGTGTTGCCAACGGTGACACGACAAACACCATGGGTTTGATCGAAGCGTTCCTGAACCCCACCGCTTACAACACCACCATTGCTGGCGAGATTTCTCTGGGCATGTCTGCACAGGTGGCCAATGGCATTGACGAATGGGTCACCGATGCACTGCGCAACAACCTGGTTGGCTTGCCTTTGGACTTGGCCACATTGAACATGGTGCGCGGTCGCGACACCGGCATGGCCAGCTTGAATGCTGTGCGTGCTGACCTGTTCTTACAGACCGGCGACGTGTTGCTCAAGCCTTACGACAACTGGCTGGAGTTTGGCCAGCACTTGCTGCACCCCGAATCCTTGATCAACTTCATCATGGCTTATGCACGTGATGCCGTGATCTCCGAATTCAACAGCGTGGCCGGTGTGCAAGTTGGTGACCTGGCAGCCTGGAATGCGCTGCAATTGAGCAACCCCACCGAGTACAGTGCGAAATTGCGTTTGGCCGCTGAAGCTGCACTGAACGACACCGATGGCTCGCCATTCCTGTTGAGCAACACCGGTCTGAACAGCGTTGATTTCTGGTTGGGTGGCTTGGCAGAAGCCAAAGTGGCTGGCGGCATGTTGGGCAGCACCTTCGACTTCATCTTCGCGATGCAGATGATCAGCTTGCAAAACTCTGATCGCTTCTACTACCTGAACCGCTTGGCAGGTACCGATTTGCTGCTGAATATCGAAGGTCAGCTGTTCTCCGACATCGTCTCTCGCAATATGGGTGTGAATCACCTGTACTCCGACATTTTCAGCGTGGCCGACAGCTACGTCGAAATCTCGGCCAACCCCAATGACGGCTCTCACAACGTCCCCTTGTGGAATGTCAACAATGTCACCGCAACGGACATCCTGGGCAACACTGTCCACGTGGGCAAAGCGGGCTGGATTGGCGACACCTTCTATGGCAACACAGGCAACTACCTGGATGCCCGTGGTGTTCTGAACCCGAACGGCACAGGCAACGCCAGTGAAATGATTGGTGGCACCGCAGCCGCCAACAAGATCAACGCCGCGGGTGGCAATGACACCGTCTGGGGCGATGGCGGCAACGACACCATCGAAGGTGGTGCCGGCAATGATTTCCTGCACGGTGGCATTGGCGACGACACCATCACCGACAGCGAAGGTGATGACCTCATCTGGGGTGATGCAGGCAATGACCTCATCCATGCTGGCGGTGGTATCGACCAGGTCTTTGGCGGCGACGGCAACGACACCTTGCGTGGTGGTTTGGGTGCAGACGTCATGGACGGCGGTGCAGGTGATGACGTGATCTATGGCGACAACGGTGCCATCACGACCCGTGTGTTCAATGGCGTCACGATCAGCGTGATGGATGCCAACGGCGACGCCGACATCATCAATGGTGGTGATGGCAACGACATCATTTATGGCGGTGGCGGTGCTGACGCGATCGACGGTGGCGATGGCAATGACACCATTTATGGCGGCGTGGGTGCCGATGCATTGGTGGGCTGGAGCGGTG
>ERZ650303.90-NODE-90-length-23905-cov-8.372159_pt1 | contig 23905 bp, 22 predicted proteins | sample MGYA00376239_ERZ650303 | MGnify/ENA primary metagenome ERZ650303 (study PRJEB26733, sample SAMN07839262) | wastewater metagenome | biome: small river; feature: stream; material: water | place: USA: North Carolina | collected 2016-04-05 ... | reverse complement strand
GATCTACACAGGCGAAGACACTCTTTCCCTACACGACGCTCTTCCGATCTCGTTAGAGTTTGGCGATAGAGTTGATTTTACAATTGATGGTGGTTTTGTAGCTAGAATGCGATTTACTGACAAAGACGACAAAGATGCGTTTGTGCAGGAGGCGCATAACGAATTTGACGTTATAGCAAAAGACAATCCAGAATCACGAGTTGAAATGTTTTTAGTAAAAACTGTGCTGGTTAAGTCTAGTGTCTAACTGATCTTCAAGCGCGACGGCGTCGAGTTTTACGACACCGCCATCCCAGTGCAGGCCGACGTGGCCAGGCTGATGCGACATATGGGCGACAAGACGTGGTTTTCGGAGGTCAGGGCGGAAACGCTGCAACTGATCCTGGATGCGCTGGAGGAGGCTGCATGACCCCCACCCACGAATTCCTCCTGAATCACGCCTCCGTTGTCGGATCCGCCTGCTGCCACCCCATGTCCGGGCGCTACTGCGCCATCGGCCGTGAGCTGTGGCTGGATTACCGGGCTGAGTGTGTGGCTGAGGGCGGCCGGGCGACGATGGAGACGGTTCGGCATCAGTCACCGGAGTGGGCGGAGGAGATTAAGCGCAGGGCGCTGATCCTGATGGGCGAACAGAAAAAACAAGAGCGGAGGGCGGCATGACGCGACTTGAAAAGCAGTTGCAGGCTATCGGCATCAACCTGCGGCGATTCCTGACGGATGCGGCGAAAGACGGCAGAACGCAGTATTGGTGTGCCGACCAACTGCACATCGACCCCCATACCGTGACTAGGTACGCCGCCGCATACGACATCAAGTGGCCGCGACTGAACCGCACCAATTTTGACCGATTCGCGTTTTCATGGCGCGGCGAGCGCAACACGATCACCGGCCATTGCAAGCGCATTGGCATCACCATCAAGCAGGCGGAGGGTAGGCGCTATCGCCACGGCCACGAATGGCGCCAGGTTCTGGAGTATTTTGCGGGGAAGGCGAAGCAGGGAGGGCTGCGTCATGATTGATACCGCGATGCTGCTTGACGGGGTGGAATTGCCCTATCCCCCCAGTGTCAACCACTACTGGAAATCCGGCCGTGACCGGGCGGGAAGGCCGATGCGCTACCTGACCGCAGCCGCCAGTGAGTTCAAGCGCGTCGTCCGCCTGCTCTGTGGCCGAAAGCAGGCGTTTTCCGGCCGCGTCGGGGTCAAGGTACTGGTCTGGATGCCGGACCGGCGTATTCGCGATTTGGACAACCTGCTGAAGGGGTTGTTGGACAGCATCAGCGCGGCGGGCGTAATCGTCGATGACTGCCAGGTGGACGAAATCATGATGCGCCGCGAGGGCGTCCACAAAGGCGGGAAGATTCAGGTCTGGATGTGGAGTATCGCCGAATGACAAAGCGCGCCGTTGCTGTCAACGACCGTGGCTATCGCATCGGCGAGAGCCATCACAACGCCAAGCTGACCGATCACGAGGTCGATGTAGTCCGCCAGCTTCGCGAGGAGCACGGGCTGACCTACAACTCACTGGCCGAGAAGTTCGAGGTGAGCGTGGATCTGATCCGCCAGATTTGCCGTTACAAGATCCGGTGTGAAACTCCGGCCCGCTGGCGGTTTGTGGAGGTCACCGACCGCTACCGCATCCAGTGCTCCGGCGGGAAGTGGGGATTCAGGGAGGTATCGCCATGACGCCCAAGCAGGAGCGGTTTGTTGAGGAATATCTGGTTGACCTGAATGCAACGCAGGCGGCAATCAGGGCCGGGTACAGCGCCAAGACGGCCGGATGGATCGGTCCGCAGTTACTCGTAAAAACTCACATTGCCGAGGCGGTGGCAAAGGGCAGGGATGCCCTTTCTGCCCGCACCGAGATCACGCAAGAGCGGGTACTGCTGGAATACGCCCGCCTTGCCTTCATGGACCCACGCAAGCTGTTTTACGGGACCGGTGCGCCAAAACCCATTCACGACCTGGACGACGACACAGCAGCCGCCATTGTCGGGCTGGATGTAGTTCAGGTGGGGAATGCCGAGATTGGCGTCGGCGACGTGCTCAAGTACAAATTGGCGGACAAGAAGGGCGCGCTGGACTCCGTTGCCCGGCATCTCGGCATGTTCAACGACAAGCTGGACCTGAAGGTCACGGATGCGCTGGCCGAGCGGCTGGCGCGGGCGAGGTCACGCAAGAATGGCGGATAGCACCGACGCCCTGATTGAACTGGCCGCCGAGTGCAGTCACGACCCCTACGGCTGGTCACTGGCGGCCTTTGAGTGGGGGAGCGGCGAACTGGCCGGAATAGAAGGGCCGCGCCAGTGGCAGGCGGATGTGATGCGCGACATTGGCAATCACCTGAGCAACCCCGAAACCCGGTTCATGCCGCTGAATATCGCCGTCGCCTCCGGTCACGGCATTGGCAAGTCGGCCTGCATCGGCATGATCATCAACTGGGCGATGAGCACGTGCGAGGACTGCAAGGTCATCGTCACCGCCAATACCGACACGCAGCTGCGCACGAAGACCAGCCCGGAAATCGGCAAGTGGTCGCGGCTATCCATCACCGCCGATTGGTTCAACGCGCAATCGGCTTCGATCGCTTCAACGGACCCTCAGCACGGCAAGACCTGGCGCACGGACATGGTGCCATGGTCCGAGCACAACACCGAGGCATTCGCCGGCCTGCACAACCAGGGCAAGCGCATTGTCCTGATCTTCGACGAGGCATCAGCGATTGCTGACAAAGTGTGGGAGGTTGCCGAGGGCGCGCTGACGGACGAAAACACCGAGATCATTTGGCTGGCGTTCGGAAACCCGACGCGAAACACCGGGCGCTTCCGCGAGTGCTTCCGGCGCTACAAGCACCGGTGGATATGCCGCCAGATTGACAGCCGCACGGTTGACGGAACGAACAAGGCGCAGATTCAGAAATGGGCCGACGACTACGGCGTGGAGTCCGATTTCTTCAAGGTGCGCGTGCGCGGCCTGTTCCCTTCCATGTCATCGCGCCAGTTCATCAGCGAAACGGACGTGTCCGCCAACTACGGCCGCGAACTGCGCCGCGATCAATACGAGTTTGCGCCCAAGATACTGACGGTCGATCCGGCGTGGGAAGGCGACGACGAATTCGTTATCGGCATGCGCCAGGGACTGGCATTCCGCATCCTGAAAACCACGCCCAAGAACGACAACGACCTGATCGCCGCTTCGATCATCGCCGCGCTGGAGGACGAGCACCGCGCCGACGCCGTATTTGTTGACGCGGGATTCGGTACGGGCATCGTCTCAGCCGGGCAGGGGCTGGGCAGGGCGTGGACGCTGGTGTGGTTCGCCTCCGCGTCCAGCGACCCCGGTTGCCTGAACAAGCGCGCCGAGATGTGGAAGAAGACCCGCGACTGGCTCAAGGAGGGCGGATGCCTGCCGGACGATCCGACGCTGCGCGATGAGCTGCAGGGGCCTGAAATCGTTCCGCGCATGGACGGGAAGATCCAGATCGAGAGCAAGAAGGACATGAAAGCGCGCGGCATTCCGTCGCCAAACCGGGCCGATGCGCTCTGTTTGTCGTTTGCCTTCCCCGTGGCGAAAAAGCGCGAGATTGACGCATACCGCAAAACCCGGACCCGCCTTGAGCATGACCCCTATGCGAGGGGGTAGGTAAGTCTTGTGCGTGGCCGCATCATCCGGCCATGAACGCCATCGCCTTGCTGTCCGAGTCCTGCCCTGACGCCGTTTTTCCCGACGGCGACAAGCCGCGCATCCGCGAAATGATCCAGGAGTTCGAAGACTACCTGGCGACACTCCCCCAGCAGGATATTCCGGTCAAGCACATTTTCAGCGCCGGCCTGTACCTGCGAGAGGGTTTTATCCCGGCGGGCACAGTGCTGACCGGCGCCATCCATCTCGACGAACACGCCAACATCATCAGCGCGGGATCACTGCGCATCCTGACCGAGGACGGCGTCCAGACGTTCAGCGCCCCGGCCACGTTCATCTGCCGCCCCGGCGTCAAGAAGGTCGGCATGGTCATCTCCGACGTGACCATGACCAACATCCATCCGAATCCTGAAAACATCCGCGACGTGGCGTTGCTGGAATCGCTGCTGACTGTCCGCGATTACCCGGCGCTGCTCGCGCACGAACAAGAGGGCTGACGAATGGTCGCCGTAGTCACCGCCATCATGGTTACCGCACATGACGCCCGCATGGATACTCGCCGGGCAAAGACTCAGGGCGAGGAACAGGCCGCCATGCTGGCAAAGCAGGCGACCGAACAGGAGCGCGCCTACAACAAGGCGAACGCCAAGAAGCCGAGCATCATGGGCCTGATCGGGTCGAATCGCTCGCCGATTGCCGGTGGCACCATGCTGACCGGCTCGCAGGGTGTTGACCCTTCCCGCCTGACGCTGGGCAAGACCTCGCTGCTGGGTGGCTGACATGCAAGAGATTTCGACAGGCGAGGCGATCAAGAAGCGCTGGGCGTCGCTCAAGAGCGAGCGCTCAAGCTGGGACGGCGCATGGAAGGAAATCAGCGACTACCTGATACCAGGCTCCGGCCGCTTTAAAACCAGCGACCGCAACGACGGCAAGAAGCGCCACACGAACGTCCTCGACAGCACTGCAACCCGCGCCCTGCGCACGCTGGCGGCCGGCATGATGTCCGGCATGACCAGCCCGGCCCGGCCGTGGTTCCGGCTGGATGTCGCCGATCCCGGTGTAGCGCAGACCCATGCTGTGCGCTCCTGGAGTGCTGACGCCACCGACATGATGCGGCGCGTGTTTCAGAAGTCGAACCTGTACCGGGCGCTGCACGTCGTTTATGAGGAGCTGGGCGCGTTCGCCACCGGCTGCATGCTTGTCCTGCCCGACTATCGCAACATCATCCGCTGCTACCCGCTCACCGCCGGCGAATACGCCATCAGCACAGACCACCGGGGCGAGGTCAATACGCTGTACCGCGAGTTCGACATGACCGTGGCGCAGATGGTCGAGGAATTCGGCGAGGATGCCGTCAGCGAAACGGTGCGTAACGCTTACCGCAATCGCAACATGGATCAGTGGATCACGGTCATCCACGCCATTGAGCCGCGCGCCCATTACGACCGCAGCAAGGCTGATGGCCTGAACATGCCGTGGCGGTCCTGCTACATGGAGGCATCGGCAACCGACGGCAAGCTGCTGCGGGAGTCAGGATTCAAGCGCTTCCCGGCATTGTGCCCGCGCTGGGCCGTCACCGGCGGGGACATCTACGGGCGCGGGCCTGGACAGGAGGCCATTGGCGACATCAAGCAGCTGATGCACGAACAACTCCGCAAGGCCCAGGGCATCGACTACCAGACCAACCCTCCCTTGCAGGTTCCGGCCAGCATGAAGGGGCGCGACGTTGACACACTGCCGGGTGGCGTCAGCTATGTGGACATGGCCGCGCCAACGGGCGGCATTCGCACCGCGTTTGAAGTCACGCTGGATCTGAATTATCTGCTGCAAGACATCAACGACGTGCGCGGTCGCATCAACGCCGCGTTCTATGCTGACCTGTTCCTAATGCTGGCCAACAGCACGAACACCCAGATGACGGCGACCGAAGTGGCCGAGCGCCACGAGGAAAAGCTGCTGATGCTGGGTCCTGTCGTCGAGCGCATGAACAACGAGCTGCTGGATCCGCTGATCGAGATCACCTTCGATTACATGATGGAGGCCGGGGTATTGCCGCCTCCGCCACCGGAGCTTGAGGGCCGCGAGATCGATGTCGAGTTTGTTTCCATGCTGGCGCAGGCGCAGCGTGCTATCGGCATCAACAGCATTGACCGCTTCCTTAATACGCTGGCTGCTGTATCTCAGTATAAGCCGGGCATTCTGGACCGCCTGAACGAAGACGCGCTGGCCGACACCCTGCAAGAGCGGCTTGGTGTCGATCCGGACATCCTGGTCAGCAAGGAACAGGCCGATGAGATACGCGCCGCGCGAGCTCAGGCGCAGGCGCAGCAGGAACAGGCGGCCATGATGCAGCAGGCCGCCGACACCGCGCGCAGTCTGGCGCAGGCCGACACTAGCGGTCAGAACGCACTGACTGACGTTGCCGGGATGTTCAATGGGTACATGGCTCCGGGGGTGCTGCAATGATCAGTTCGCGCCGCGTTTGCGATCTTCATCCGGCCGTTCAGCGCCGGTGCAATGCGTTCCTTGAGGCCTGCGCCGCCGATGGTATCGACATCCTTGTCACCAGCACTTACCGCGACCATGCCAGCCAGAACGCGCTTTACGCGCAGGGTCGCACGGTTGCCGGGAACAAGGTCACGAACGCCAAGGGCGGGCAAAGCTGGCACAACTGGCGCTTGGCATTTGACGTGGTGCCGCTGCGCCATGGCAAGCCGGTATGGTCTACCACCGGAGCGGATGCCGAACTGTGGAACCGGATCGGCGAGATCGGCGAATCGTGCGATCTGGAGTGGGCCGGGCGCTGGGTGAAGTTCCGCGAAATGGCGCATTTTCAATTCACTGGCGGCCTGACGCTGGCCGACCTGCAAGCCGGAAAAACCTTGAGGGGTGATGCATGAAATACCACGCTATCGGCTACCTGGTCCTGCTGGCTATGCTTTCCGGCTGTCAGTCTCTCGCGGCCCTTCCGGTTACGCCTGAGATCACGATCAAAATTGGGCTCAAGCCGGCCGTTGTCATCCAGCGCGAGGAGATCAGCATCGAGGAGGACGAATGATGGGCAACTCCACTCGGCACCAGGATGCCATCCAGAGCGCCGCTGCCAATGCGCACTACCTGACGCCGGGCATCACCGTGTCGCCCTCCTATGCGCTGACCGGCGGCCTGATCGTCGGCATCCTGGCGGCATGTGTCGGCATGGCGCTGACCCCGCCTAAAACACGCGGCGAGCTTGTCGGTATGATCGCCGCGTCGTTCGGCTCATCGCTCTTTGTCGGACCGCTGGTCATCGAATACTACAACCTGACCAGCCTGTCGTTTCAGGCTCAATTGGGCGTCTGCTTCATGGTGGCGGCCCCGGCGTGGCTAGGTTGGCGCGTGGTTGTCCGTCAATTCGATCGCTGGCGCAAGGCCAAGAATCCAGCCTCAACCATCCGCCGGGATATGAGGGGGTAGGTAAGTGCCATGACAGGCCATAGAGTTGACCCTGACGAACACGAGAAGCGGCAGGCCGAGAAAAAAGCGGCAGCCCAACGGCGCAAGGAGACGGAAGACACCGACATGGTCTGGCTGATGTCAACACGGCAGGGCAGGCGGATCGTCTGGAGACTGCTGGAGGCCGCCGGTGTCTACCGCAGCACGTACAACTCCGACGCAATGGCCATGGCTTTTGCCGAGGGCAACAGGAACAACGGACTGAGGTTGATGGCATGGGTTTCATCCCTGTGCCCCAACCAGTATCTCGACATGATCAAAGAGGCAAACGATGACGCTGATGACTGACGTACCTGCCGATGCTCCGCCGGTGGACGCGCCTCCTCCCGCAGACGCACCGCCTGCCGATGCGCCTCCTGCCGGGGTAGAGCCGCCCGCCGATGCTCCGCCGGTGGACGCCAAGCCGGAAGGCGCGCCGGAGGCCTATGAGTGGAAGCTGCCGGAAGGCGTGGATTTTGACGAAAGCGGCCTCCAGGCCTTTGGCGAGTTCGCCAAGGAAAGCGGCCTGACGAACGACGCGGCCAACGCCCTGCTGGGCAAGATGGCTCCCGTCATGGCCGAACGCCAACGCGCCGCACAAGCCGCCATGATTGACGGATGGCTGACTCAGTCGCAGTCGGACCAGGAATTTGGCGGGGCGAAGTTGCAGGAAAACATCGCCGTCGCAAAGAAGGCCATGGATCAGTTCGGCACGCCGGAGCTGACCACGCTGCTCAATGAAAGCGGGCTGGGCAACCACCCCGAGATCATCCGGGCGTTTTACCGGGCCGGGAAGGCCATTTCAGAAGATCGCTTCATCGGCGGCAATCGGGCATCGCAAGTGTCTGACGATCCGGCCAAGCGTCTGTATCCCAATCTCGCGTGAGGACTAAAACATGAGCGCGCTTGCAACGACCCACCCGACGCTGCTGGACATCACCAAGCGTCTGAACCCGAAAGGCGAAATCGACACCATTGCCGAACTTCTGGCGCAGCAAAATGAAATGCTGTCCGACATGGTCTGGATCGAAGCCAACGGCACCACCGGCCACCGCACCACCGTCCGTTCCGGCCTGCCCGAGCCGACCTGGCGCAAGCTGAACTACGGCGTCCAGCCGACCAAGTCCACCACCGTGCAGGTGACCGACAGCATGGGCATGCTGGAAGCCTACGCCGAAGTGGACAAGTCGCTGGCCGACCTGAACGGCAACACCGCCGCGTTCCGCATGTCCGAGGACATGGCGCACATCGAGGGCATGAACCAGGAGTTCACCTCGACGCTGCTGTATGGCAACGAAGGCACCCAGCCCGAGGCGTTTACCGGTCTGTCCCCGCGCTTCAACGACCAGTCGGCGGCGAACGGCGGCAACATCATTACCGATGCGGCCACCCCGGACAGCACCGACAACTCGTCCATCTGGCTGGTGGTCTGGGGCGCGAACACCGTCCACGGCATCTATCCCAAGGGCAGCGTCGGCGGCCTGAAGCGCCAGGACCTGGGCGAACAGACCCTCTACGACGCCGCCGGTGGCAAGTATCAGGGTTACCGCACTCACTATAAGTGGGATTGCGGCCTGACGGTTCGTGACTGGCGCTATGTGGTCCGCATCAACTTCGACTTGGAAAACGTCATCGCCGCCGGCACCACCGGACCGGTGCTGGCCGACCTGATGGCGAAGGCGCTGCGCCGCATCCCGAACCTGAACATGGGGCGCCCGGCCTTCTACGCCAGCCGCAGCACGCTGGAAATGATGGACCTGCAAGCCATGAACAAGTCGAATCAGGCTTTCAAGACCATCGAAGACGGCCAGGGCAAGTTCATCACCACCTTCCGTGGTATCCCGGTCCGTCGTTGCGACGCCATCCTCGAAACCGAGTCCGGCATCTAAGCCGGACCCATGGGAGATTAACCATGTACATCGACAAGCTGAATGAATTTGCCGATGCCGTCTCTGTGGCAGGCACCGCAGGCACGGCGCTGATCGGCAACGTTATCGACCTGTCCGTGGCCCGCGACATTGGCAACGGCGAGGCCCCTTATCTGGTGATCACCACCGATACGGAAATCATCACCGGCGGCAGCGCGGGCACCATCACCTTCAGTCTCGCCAGCGATGCGCAGGCGGCGATTGCGACCGATGGCAGCGCCAGCGTCCACTTCACCACGGCGGCCTTCGTGACGGATGACTCCGCCGCGAACTCCGACCAGCTGAACGCGGGCGGCGTGATTGCCTGCGTCAAGTTGCCGGTGGAAGGCGTGGTGTATGAGCGCTACCTGGGCATTCTGGCCACCATCGCCACCACCACGGTGACGGCGGGCAAGATCAATGCCTTCCTGACCTGTGATCCGGCCAAGTGGAAGGCCTACGCTGACGGCATCTGACGGGGGTGATCCATGAAGGTGCGCGCGCTGCGTGACGGGTTCTTTGACGGCGCCCGTCGCCGTCAGGGGGCCGTGTTTGATATTGGCGATGCCAAGCCCGGCAAGTGGATGGAGCCGGTGACGGCAGGCGATCAACGCAAGCCTGCCGCCAAGCCCCGCAAGGAGCCGGAAACGCTCTCCGAGATGGCACGCAAGGAGCACGAAGAGCAAGAGGGTCTTGTTCGTCGCAAGTCGGCGGATTGATCCTGACTGACCAATCATGGGCTCCGGCCCCTTTTTTGTATTCGGGGTGACCCATGGCGTCCGTCGTTGATATTTGCAATCTGGCAGTTTCCCGCCTTGGCGATGATGCCACCATTTCCAGCATTGATCCTCCCGAGGGCAGCACGCAGGCGGAGTATTGCGCCAGATTCTGGCCGATAGCCCGCGACACGCTGCTCCAATCCCATCCGTGGTCATTCGCCACGGCGCGCGCCACGCTGGCGGCCTTGACGCCGGAAACGGAAGCCTGGGCCTACGCCTACGCCATGCCATCCAACTGCCTGCGTGTTCTGTCCGTCCAGCACTACGAAGCGCCGGACTACGGGCTGAATGAATCCACCGAATATGGCATCGCCATGCCGTCGGCTTACAGTCCGCAGCCCTTTGCGGCGGAGGTCTTTGCCGATGGCATGGCGGTCATTCTCACCAACCAGGAGGAAGCGGCCGCGCGGTACATCCGGCGCGTTACAGATCCATCCAGATACAGCCCGATGTTTATTGAGGCGGCCTCGTGGCTGCTGGCTTCCTATCTGGCAGGGCCAATGATCAAGGGCACGGAAGGGGAAAAGATGGCGCAGTATTGCACCGGCATGATGGAGGCCATGAAGGCGCGGGCCATTGTGGCCGACACTGCCCAGCGCGCCGGACGCCCCGCGCATCGCGTTTCCTGGATGGCATCGAGGTAATCATGGCAAGCACCCGGATCCTGCAACAGTCTTTCAATGGCGGAGAGGTAACGCCGGAATTCTTTGGGCGACTGGATGATGTCAAGCGCCAGAACGGCTTGGCAACCATGCGCAACTTCATCGCTTTGCCGCAGGGTCCGGCGGTTCAGCGGCCCGGTACGGCTTTTGTTCGCGCCGCCCGGTTTACGAATACGAAGTGCCGGCTGATCCCGTTCGTGTATTCCGTGACGCAATCCTGTGCGATTGAGTTTGGGAATGGCTACATCCGGTTTCACACCAACGGCGGCACCCTGCTGAACGCCGCAGTCGCCTACAGTTCGGCGGTGACCTATTATCGCGGCGACCGCGTTACGGAGTCGGGCAACGACTACTTTTGTATCCAGACCGCCTTCAACCAGACCCCTTCTGTCAGCCCTCTGTATTGGCGGCCTGCGGCATACAACGGCGCGACGGCCTACAGCAAGGGCGACATGACCGTATCCGGCGGCGTGACCTATTACAGCCGCACTGATGCCAACACCGGCAATAACCCGGCGTCCAGCCCGACGTATTGGTATGCCATGCCAACTACCGGCGAATATGAAATATTCAGCCCGTTCGCTGAGGCGTCGCTGTTCGACATCCACTACACTCAGTCGAATGATGTGCTGACGCTGGTTCATCCCGACTATCTTCCGCGAGAGCTGCGCCGCTACGGGCCGCACCTGTGGAAGCTGGAAACCATCTCTTTCGTGTCCACGCTGGCCGCGCCAACCAACGTGGTTGCCACGGCTACCACCGGCGCCGGGGCCACGATCTACAACTACGTGGTGGCCGCGGTCGGCGCAGACGGCCGCGAGGAGTCGCTGGCATCGACCGATGACGATTGCACCAACGACCTGCTGACAACCGGGAACTTCAATACCATCACGTGGACGGCCAGCTCCGGCGCGCAGCGGTACAACGTCTACAAGGAGAGCAATGGGTTGTTCGGTTACATCGGGCAGGCCGTCGGCACCTCGTTCGTGGACGACAACATCGCCGCCGATATCAGCAAGACGCCGCCGGAGGCCTACGACCCGCTCACTCCATCCGGATCATGGCCGCAGGCCGTCACCTATTGGGAGCAGCGGCGGGTGTTCGCCGGGTCCGATGACTACCCGCAAAACATCTACATGACCCGCACCGGCACGGAATCGAACCTGAGCTATTCCATCCCGTCGCGGGATGATGACGGCATCAATTTCCGCATCGCCAGCCGGGAGAACAACACCATCAGGCATCTGGTCTCGCTGGGCGACCTGCTGGCGCTGACCAATTCCGGCGAGTGGCGCATCAGCACGGACGGCGCGGTCACACCCACGAGCATCAGCGTCCGGCCGCAGTCCTACGTGGGCGCCAGCAACGTGCAGCCGCTGGTGGTCAACAACACGGCTGTCTATGCCGAGGGGCGTGGCGGCCATGTCCGTGAACTGGCGTACAACTGGAACGCCCAGGGCTACATGACCGGCGACCTGAGCATCCGTTCGCCGCACCTTTTTGACAACAAGGTCATCACCGATGCGGCCTATGCCCGAGCGCCGTTCCCTGTATGTTGGTTCGTCAACGACGACGGCGAGTTGCTGGGCCTGACGTATATTCCCGAGCAGCAGGTTTCGGCGTGGCACCAGCATGACACGGACCTTGGCGAATTTGAGTCGGTCTGCGCGGTTCCCGAAGGCAACGAGGATGCGGTTTATGTGGTGGTGAAGCGCACCATCGACGGCGGCACGGTGCGCTATGTCGAAAGGCTCGCCAGCCGGTTCTTTGAGAATATCGAGGACGCTTTCTTTCTGGATTGCGGGGCGACGTACAGTGGCGCGGCAACGGATACTGTGTCTGGGTTGGACTACCTGGAGGGCTGCACGGTCAGCGTGCTGGCGGATGGCGCGGTGCAGCCACAGCAGACCGTGACCAGCGGAGAAATCACCATACCGGTCGAGGCTGAGGTGATCCACGTCGGCCTGCCTGTCACGGCAGGCCTGAAGACGCTGCCGCCCGCGCTGAACATGGAGGCTTATGGGCAGGCACGCTACAAGAACGTGAACAAGGCGTGGCTGCGCGTCTACCGCTCCAGCGGGATATTCGTCGGCCCGGATGAAGACCGACTGACGGAGGTCAAGCAACGCACGACAGAGCCCGCCGGTTCTCCGCCGGCCATGCTGTCCGAGGAGGTTTCTGTCGCCATCACGCCATCGTGGGGCCCTGATGCGCAGATCGTCATCCGGCACACCGACCCGTTGCCGCTGACCGTGGTTTCGCTGGCTGTCGAGGTGGTTCTCGGGGGGTAGGTATCCCCATGGGCGGCGGTTATGGTGGCCTCATAACCACCATTCCGCAGCCATTACCATGTCAGCATCCGCCTTCTTTGCAGGTGCGTCCGCCATTGGCGGCGGCCTGAGCGCACTGGGCAGCTACTTCGGCGCCAGAACCGCGCGCACCAATCTCCGCCTGCAATCCGACATCCAGCGCATCAATGCCCGTATCGCCGCCCTTCAGGGTCGCGACACGCTGTTGCAGGGCCAGCGCATGGAACAGGCCTCGCGCCTCAAGACCGCACAAACCAAATCCTCCGCCCGCGCCGCGCTGGCCGCCTCCGGCATCGACGTGGGCAGCGAGCTGGCGACGGCCATCAACGCCTCCACCGACTACATCGGCGAGACGGATGCCAACACCATCGCCGCCAACGCCATCAAGAGCGCGTGGGGCTACCAGACACAATCCGGCAACCTGATGGCCCAGGCCGCCATGGGCGACACGGCGGCTGACGCCATGAACCCGGCGCTGGCCGGCTTCACCTCCCTGCTGGGCAGCGCCGCCTCCGCCACCCCGACGTGGTACTCCATGCGCAAGGCCGGGGGTTGAGATGAAGATTCCCGTCAGCACCAACTTTTCGGTAACGCCCGGCGTTACCTCCGGTCCCGACTTGCAAGCGCCGGTCATCAAGAACCCTGCCGCCGAACAGCTGCAGCAGACCGGGCAGGCTGTCCAGCAGGCGGCCGGAGCGTTCGCCAAGATTCAGGGCGACATCCTGAGTGACGCCAACCGGCTGCGGCTGGATGACGCAGCCACGCAGGGCCAGAAGGCCATGATCGCCCGTCGCGCCGAGGTTCGCGCGCTCAAGGGCAAGGATGCACTGTTTCGTGGAGACAAGGCGCTTGACGATGAGTACGACGAGATTCTGGGCAAGGATCTTGAGGAAATCGGCAAGACGCTGGGCAACGACGTGCAGCGCCAGGCGTGGGCGCTGGAGTCGGCCAATATGCGGCGCAGCATGCGCGCCGAAGTCGCTGGGCATCTGGCGACCGAGTTTACCGCCTACGACAAGGAGGTTCAGGCGGGGAAGGTGGCGACGGCCTATCAGCTTGCCGACCAGAAGTATGACGATCCGGCATCGGTGGCCACGGCGCGCGCGGTGATTCGTGATTCTGTCGCCAATCTGAACAAGGGCGCTCCCGAAGAATTCCTCGCGGCGGAACAGGTCAAGGCGCTGACGCCGGTTCACGTTCGCGTCATGCAGTCCATGATCAAGGCCGGACAGGTTCAGGGCGCGCGCGATTATTTTGCCTCGCCTGACACGCAGGCCGAGCTCACGCCGGAGGCCCGCGCCAATATTTCCGGCGTGCTGACCGTGGCGGTGAATGAATCCGAAGGCCAGCTCATGGCCCGCGAACTGCTGGCGTCTATGCCCGACGCCACGAAGAAGCAGATAGATGCCGCGATGGTCGAGAAAGCTGGCGGCAACACCGGGATTCTTTCCGTGATGCGTCGCGAGGCGGATTACCAGCGTGATCTGGATGCGGGGCATAAGCAGCAGATCGAGGAATCGTTGATGGAGCCGGTGGAAGCCGCCCTGGGCGATGCCGCGCTTTCCGGTCGGCCGTTGTCGAGACAAGAGGCGTCTGCCGCGCTGGAGAAGCTGCGGCTGGCGTCACCGGCGCTCTATGCGAAGGCGGCGGCACGCATCGACCAGCACAACGACGAAATACGGACGGAGCGCCGGGCGGCGGAGGACAGGGCGCGGGAGGCCCACGACCGCGCGGTTCGTGATGGTGCCAAAGGTACGGAGGCCAGCACGTCGGCATGGTACACGCTCAAGACCAACCCCTCGGCGCTGCGCGTCACGGACCTGCTCAAGCTGCGGTCGAGTGGCGTCCTGAGCGAGAAGCACTTCAACGACCTGGTGGACGACAAGAAGTCGCTGATCGAAAAGCGACTCTCAGACGAAACCATCCTGAGCGACAAGGCGGCCGTGGATGTAGTCCTGCAAGCTGCCAAGGTCGAGACGGGCAGGAATGGCGATCCGGAAAAGCTGGCAATGTTTTACGAGCGATTCAACCAGCGGGTGAAAGAGTCCGGCAAGGCTCTGAGTCAGGCTGAGAAAGTCGCTATTGCCCGCGATCTGCTGGGCGAAGTGGTTAAGGAGCAGTCGTACTGGTTCAATACCACGCAAAAGGCTTTTGAGGTGCCGGTCCCTCCGGCTGACAGGGCGCAGATTATCGCCGCCCTCAAGCGCCGCGGAATGGCGGTTACTGAAACCAATATCGTCAATCTCTATCAGGCCGGACAAAAGAAGTGACCGACTACAACAAACTCGCCGCAGAACTCCCCGCCCAGCAGCCACAACCTGGCGCCGCGCCTGTGCTTTATTCCGTCGCCGATACCAATCCGGACGAGGAGGCTGGGCTACGCGCGTTGGCCAAGTCAACCGGCATCCCCGCTGAAGCGCTGCGAGAGAAGTCGCAGGCTGACGAAGCGCGCCGCATTGATACCGTCAATCGGTACGACGTGCTGCTGCGCGACAATCCGAAAACTTCCGGATTCCTGCAAAACCCTGTTGCTGCGGCCGTGGCGCATGACGACGTAGAGAACATGTCCGCCATGGAGCGCATCATTTCCGGGATGAATGATCTATCTTTCCGGGTGCGCGAGTCAAAGCTACGCAACAAACCTATGGACTACAATGACAAGTTGTTCGCCGGCGGCATCAAGCCGCTGGTGACGGATCAGGACTTCAAGGATCGCGCCGACAAGATGTTCGCCTCTGGTCTGTTTCCGACAAGGCAAGAAGCTGCTGATGCGGTTCGTCGCCAGATCGCCGGTTTTGTGAAGCCTGGCGAATCAACGATGGCGCCGGGAAAGCAGGGGGTGGCTACGGCCGATGCTGTTGGTGAGTGGCTTTCCGGGGTCGTCACAACTCCGATCGGGCAGTTCTGGCGCGGCGTCAGCCAAAACGTCGGCGATCTGATGGGCCTGGACAGCGCCTCCGCTGAATTGGCGAGAAAGCAAGAGCGCGAAGCGGCGCAGTCAGCGCTTATTCGTCCAGACTTCGGCAGCGAGACAGGAAATGCTATCGCATCCGGAGTGGAGAGCACAGGACAGCAGCTTCCTGCCATTGCCGCCGGGCTTGCTTCTGGCGGCGCGGCTCCGACGCTGGCCTATATCGGCGCGATGACCTACGGGCAGTCATACAGCAAGTACAAGGGGCGCGGCGCATCCACCGGAATGGCAATGCTTGGCGCCGGCGGCGAAGCGCTTGTTGAGGTGGCAACTGAAAAGCTGCCGATGGGCGAAACCCTGCGCGCACTGGAAAGCGCAACGGGCGGCCGGTGGAAGCAGGCGGCTACCAGCTACCTGCGTTCACAGCTCCAGGAGCAACAAGGCGAGCAGGCCGCAACGTTCTTGCAGGACGCCATCGACACGGCCATCGCCAACCCGAATAAAACGTGGTCCGACTATCTGGCCGAGCGGCCTGACGCCGCCTATCAGACAATGGTGGCAACGCTGACGCAATCGGCGCTGATGGCTGGAGCCGGAGGCGCGGCGCGTCTTGCCGGGCGTGCTGGGTATGTTCCACCGGAGCAAAAGCAGCTGCAGGCCGAATCTCGCGCCAAGCTGCTGGAGCAAATCAACCAGGGCGCTGCCGCCAGCAAAGTCCTCGCCCGCGATGCCGACACCTTTCAGGATTTCGTGAAGCAGGCGGCTGAAGGCGGCCCTGTGACCGATGTCTATATCGACGCCGACGTGCTGAACCAGTCCGGCCTGGCCGATCAGGTCATAGCCGCGTCACCGGCCGCCGCCGAGCAGTACCGGGAAGCGCTGGCGACCGGCAGGCAGGTGCGCATCCCCATTGATGAATACGCCGCACGCATCGCGCCGCAGGAGTACGCGCAGCAGCTGCTGGATGACCTGCGCCTGCAGCCGAAGGACATGACCCGCCGGGAAGCGCAGACCTACGCGCAAAGCGGAGCCATGCAGGAGCTGGAGGCGGCCGTGGCGGCCATCGTCGGCGACAAGGCGCAGAGCGATACATTCACCGCCAGCCGCGACCGGGTGAAGCAGGCTGTTCTCGACAACCTGAACGCGCTGGGCCGGTTCACGCCGCAGAAGAACGAACTGGATGCGACACTGATTGCGGCTAGGTCAGCGACCAGGGCGGCGCAGTTGGGTATGACGCCGGAAGAATTCTTTAGCAAGCATGTGCTGGGGGTGGTGGCGCAGGGGCAGGCCGGAGGCGAGGCGCTGAATCAGTTTGCCGGGCAAGGGGCGCTGACGGCTGACCTCGGGGCGCTTAAGGTGGCGCAGGACAGAGTGAAGGCTGGGGAGGATGCTGAAACCGTGCGCCGGGAAACCGGTTGGCATACCGGCACGGATGGCAAGTGGCGGTTTGAGATCAGCGACGCGGATGCAAGGCTAGTCCCTGCCATCAAGTCGCTTGACCGTGGCGGCTATGATGCCGCTGACATTCAGGAGGTCACCTACCGCAAAAACGATGACGGCACATACAGTGTTGCGTTGATGCACGATGGGGCCAAGGATTCATCTGGGTTTGTGAATCTTGATTCTGTTCCCGAGGAGGTTGTGCGCGCCATTCTGCCTGATGATGTTTTTGCAGCCGTGCAGCGCGGCGATGGCCAGCGGGTGTTCATGGTCAAGGATGCCAACCAGATCAAATCCGCCGCCGGCAACGCCGGGACGTTTGGCAAAACCGACAACATTCTGTTCCAGCCCGACGGCGGCCCCGGCCCGGTCAAGCGTGGCTGGTTCAATCCCGCCACAAACACCATCGCCCTGCTGAAGAACGCCGACCTCTCCACCTTCCTGCACGAGTCCGGGCATTACTTCCTGGAAACGGATATTTCTGTCGCCCGCGACCTGCTGCGCGACAATGCCGCCTTCGGCGCTGACACCATGAAGCCGGGCGAACAGCAAATCCTGCGCGATGTGTCGGCCCTGCTGAAATGGTTCGGTATCGAGGGCGACATCGTCAGCCAGATCGACCAGTGGGACCGCATGGATTTCGAGGAGAAGCGCGGCTATCACGAACAACTGGCCGAGTCATTTGAGCGTTACCTGCTGGAAGGCAAGGCACCGAGCATTGAGCTGCAAACCGCCTTCCAGTCCTTCCGGCAGTGGCTGTTCAGCGTCTACAAGTCGGTTCGCGATTTCCTGACTCGCCACCCGGACGCCGGTCAGCTCAATGACGAAGTGCGGGCCGTGTTCGACCGGATGCTGGCGACCGAAGAGGAAATCAAGCTGGCGGAGCAGGCGCGCGGTATGCTGCCGCTGTTTGCCGACGCCATGAATGCAGGCATGACGCCATCCGAATTCGCTGAATACCAGAAGCTGGGGACCGAGGCGACGCAGGCCGCCATTGACCAACTGCAGGCGCAAGGTATGCGCGACATGAAGTGGCTGAATAACGCCCGCAGCCGGATGCTGAAGAACCTGCAGAAGCAGGCCAAGTCCAAGCGCGCGGAGATGCGGGCGGCGGCGCGGATGGATGTGCTGCGCGAACCTGTATATCAGGCGTGGAATGTCTTGACCTCAAAGCTGACCGATGAGGACAAGCTGGCGAAAAAAGCGAAGCGGTCGGAAGCCGTGGACCCGGCGGTGGACAGCCTGTTCGAGGCCATCGCCAAGATGGGCGGGCTGAATAAGGAAGCGGCGGTAGCACAGTGGGGGATTGATCCGAAGGACAAGGCGGAGTCCGGGCTGTTTGGCAAGCCGGTGCTGCGAGCGAAGGACGGCGGAAGAACGCTGGATGCGATGGTTGAGGCGCTGACGGACGAGGGCTATCTGGCGCCGGATGAGAACGGCAAGGGCGACATCGCGGAACTGGAGGAGAAGTTCAAGGCAGAACTGCGCGGCGACCGCCAGTATTCCGTCATCAAGGATTATGAGCCGGAGGCGCTGGCCGGTCAGGGCGAAGACCTGAGCGGCATTACGGCGGCGCGTATCGACCGGGCCAGCCTGGATGATATGGAAGGGCTGCCGCAAGACGTGATCAACAAGCTGGAATCCTTGGGCATGACCGCCAAGACCGGCGGCATCCATCCTGATGTGCTGTCGGAAATCCTGCCGGGCTGGACATCCGGCGATGAGTTGGTGCGGGCCATCGCGGCGGCGCAACCGCTCAAGGACGCTATCGAGGCGAGGACAGACCAGTGGATGCTTGAACAATATGCCGACCTCGCCACGCCGGAGGCTGTCGAGCGCGCGGCGGATGCAGCCATCCACAACGACGCCCGTGAGCGGTTTCTGGCGGCGGAGCATAAGGCGCTGGTGAAGGCTTCCGGCGACAAGAGCCAGCGGCAGTTGCTGCTGTCGGCGGCGCGCGAGTATGCCCGGCAGCTTATCGGCCGGCAGAAGATTCGCGATATTCGCCCGTCCATGTACACGGCGGCGGAGGCACGGGCGGCGAAGGCGGCGGCAACATCCAAAGACCTGAGCCAGAAGGCGACCGAGAAGCGCAACCAGATCCTCAGCGGCATGGCGGCGCGCGAGGCATACCGAGCGCAGGATGACACCGACAAGGGGCTGCGCTACCTGAAGAAGTTTGACAGCCCCACCATCCGCAAGCGCATCAACGGCGACTATGTGGACCAGATCGAGGCATTGCTCGAAAAGGTGGATCTGCGCAAACGCAGCCTGAAGGATATTGACCGGCGCAAGAGCTTTGGCGCATTCGTGCGCTCGCAGATCGAGAAGGGCATTGTCCCGGCGATGAGCGACGGCCTGCTGCCGCCAAACCTGCGGGCGCAGTATCTGGCCAAGGTCATGGAGCGCAACGAGGACGGCGAGTTGATTGTCCGCGACGACGTTGAGCAGGCGAAGATTCTGGCCGACTACCTGGACATGGCCGAAACCCGCTCCTACAAGGACATGACCGTTGATGAGTTTCGCGGCCTGATCGAAACCATCCGCCAGATCGAGCACCTGGGGCGCAAGAAGAAATCCCTGCTGACGGCGCGCGCCGGGGAAACCTATGAGCAGGTGCGCGACAAGCTGGTGGCGAGCGTGCGCGCCCATTCCGCCAAGCTGCCGGACAGGCTGAACCGGACGGTTCCGAGCGCCCGTGACGAAAAGCTGCGCGGGATGCGTGACTTCAAGATCAGCCTGCGCAAGATCGGCATGATCATGCGTCTGCTGGACGGCAACAAGGATGGCGGGGCCATGTGGGATTTCTTTGTCCGCTCCGCCAACGAGCGCGGCGACTGGGAAACCGAGATGATCGCGCAAGCCTCCGAAGTGCTGACCAAGGCGCTGCGGCCGGTGTTTTCGCTCAAGGGCGGCATGCGCGGCAAGGGCGTCTACTTCGAGTCGCTGGGCCGGTCGCTGAACCGAGAGCAGCGCATCGGGTTGGCGCTGAATGTGGGCAACGACGGAAACCTCCAGCGCCTACTGGACGGCGAGGGCTGGAGCTATGCCGACATCCGGCCGGTGCTGCAATCTCTGACCAAGGCGGAGTGGGACGCCGTGCAAGCGGTGTGGGACCATATGGACTCCTACCGGCCGATGATCGCCGCCATCGAGAAGCGCACCGTCGGCGCGGAGCCGGAATGGGTGCAGCCGGTGCAGTTTACCGTCACGACAGCCGACGGCCAGACGATCACGTTGAGGGGCGGGTATTACCCGGTCAAGTACGACATCGAGGCCAGCGCGCGCAGCGAGCAACTGGAAGACGCCACCGACGCCAAGCGCGCCATGAACGCGGCGCACGGCAGTGACACCACGCACCGATCATTCGTCAAGAAGCGGTCGGAGGCGGTAGTTGGGCGGCCCGTTGAGCTGAGCCTGTCGGCCATGTACTCCGGTGTGCAGGACGTGATCCACGACCTCGCATGGCGGGAATGGCTGATCGACGCCAGCAAGATGATCAACAGCAGCACGCTGGATGATGCCATCCGCACCAAGTACGGGGCGGAGACGGTGCGGGCCATCCGGCAGTGGATCAGCGATATTGCGGCAGGGACGAGGAAGCCGCGCGGCGTGTTTGACCGTGCGGCGGCGTTCCTGCGCAAGAACGTGGCAGCCTCCGGCCTGGCGCTGAATGTGATGAACGCCGTGCAGAACGTAACCGGCCTGGTGAACAGCGGCGAGCGCATCGGGGCGAAATGGCTGGCCGTAGGCCAAGGGGAGTTCCTTGGTGACATGAAGGGCGCAGCGGCATGGGTTGATGAAAAATCCAGTTTCATGGCGAACCGGGCCAAGACGCAATTCCGCGACCTGAACGAGCTGCGCAATATCGTCGAGAACGGGGACGGCATCATCACCAAGGCAAAGCATCATCAGTTCGCGCTGATCACTGTCACGCAGCGAGTGGTAGATGTCCCGACCTGGATTGGGGCCTATCGCAAGGCGGAGGCCGAGGGCGCGGTGGAGATGGGCGCCGACGGCAGCATCGACGACAGCAAGGCTGTGGCCATGGCTGACCAAGCGGTCATTGATGCGCAGGGCAGCGGCATGACCAAGGATTTGTCCGCAGTTGAGCGCGGCGGCGAGCTGGCGAAGCTGTTCACCGCTTATTACAGCTACATGAACACCACCTATAACCTTGTGGCTAACCGTGTAGCCGGTGCGCGCGGGGGAAGCGCAAGAGAGCGGGGTTCCGCCACATTCCACGCCTTGATGATCATGGCGCTCCCGGTGGCGCTGATGGCTGTTATCAAGGCAGCGCTCACTCCGGGAGACGACGACGATTGGGAGGATCCCGAGAAGTTGGCGAAGAAGCTGGCGATGGAGCAGATGTCTTTTGCGATGGGCCTTGTGCCGATAGCGCGGGAGTTTACCCCGGCAATCCAGCCATTCCTCCAAGACCAGACGTTCGGCTATCAGGGTCCATCGGGTATGCGGATCGTTGGGGACAGCGCCAAGTTCACCCAGCAGGCAGCGCAAGGTGACTTCGACGACGGTTTCCGCAAGGCAGCCGTCGGGCTGTCCGGCTCCCTGTTCGGCCTTCCTGCCGCGCAGATCAACCGCACATGGACCGGCATTGATGCTCTGGCTGACGACAAGACTGACAACCCGGCAGCGGTGCTGTTCGGGTATCAGGACGGAAAATAGGCCTGGCCGGTGGGGGTAGGTATCCACTCTTTCGTGTCGCAGGATAGCGGCATCGAGAGGGTGGCTTATGACTATTTCCAGCGAAACCCGCAAGGCGGGGCCGTTTACCGGCAATGACGTGACAGACACGTTTGCCTTTACGTTCAAGATTTTTGCCGAATCCGACATTGTGGCCGTGACCGCCGACGGGGACGGCGTCGAGACGACGCTGACACTGACCACGGATTACACGGTATCCATGAACGCCGATCAGGATGCCGACCCCGGCGGCGACGTGGTGCTGAATACGCCTCTGGCAACCGGCAGCACGCTGGTCATCACCAGCGACGTGCCTGTCACGCAATCCACCGAGATTACGAATAGCGGCGGGTTTTATCCGAAGGTGCTTAACACCTCTCTGGATAAGCTGACCATCTTGATCCAGCAGGCGCTTGTTACTATTAACCGGGCGGTCCGGATGCCGCTGACGGCAACGTCAACCGCAACTCTGCCGGTTCCTGAGCCGCTGGGGCTGATCGGGTTTTCTGCCGATGCTTCAAGCCTTGTCTTGTATCAGCCGGATGATGTCGGCCTGGGTATTGATGCCTATCGTGCCGCGACCATGGCCGAGCTCAGGGCTATTTCGACGGCGGCCGACGGTGACCTTGCCATCCTTCGCGGCTATCACGAGGATGGGGACGGCGGTGGCGGGCATTTTTATTGGGACGCCTCCAGTGTTGTTGCTGATGATTACGGCATTACCATTGCGGCCGATGGCGTTGTTACCGGGCGCTGGGTGCGCCGGTTTCATGGCCCGATCAATGCCGCCTTCTATGGCTTGATCGGTGATGGCATTACGGAAAACAACGTGGTGCGCCTGAATAACGCATCCAGGGCCGCGTTGGCCAGCGCATATGCCGCACTTTATATCCCGGCTGGGCACTATATCCTGAGCGGGACATTCAGGTTCGACACCTCGATTACCATTTTCGGAGATGGCGTCAAAACCATTTTGGAATACACCGGAAACAGCCCGGTCATGGCGTCCCGTAATTACTATTCTGCCGAGGCAACAAGCCCGGCAGGGAATACTTTTATTCGAAATCTGTATCTGCTGGGTGGATCATCCGCAGGCGCCAATAACCACGGCATACTTCTGCGCGACTACTACTCCACAATATTGGATGTTCTGATCACATCGACCGGAGGCGACGGTATACGCATTTGGCACAAAAATGACGCAGGCGCATCGGTTGGCGGGTCTTTAGTGGAAAATAGGATTTTGCGATCAACGATTCGCGGTTCTGCTGGTTATTGCCTGTATCTTGGAGAGGATGATAACAACAGAATAACCGATGGATATATTAATGGGTGTGTCCTTAGTAGCACAGCAACAACCCCTAACCATGTCCGCATAGGCAGCTCTGCTGGCTGGCAGATTGACGGGGTTCATACTTACGGAGCCAGCGCGCCAAGCAGCTATTCCATATATCTTCTTAACTCGTATCATACCATTGTTAGCAATGTGTATATTGAAACCTTTGGCGGCCATGCAATAGTCGCGTCCAAAACGCAGAGGTCTATTTCCTTCAGCAATATACATGTTAAGAACTCTGTCTCTGGTGCGGCGGCTATCCTCATCAACAAGTCATCGCTTGTGACTTCGTGCGAGGCGTCTGTCGATGGGCTGCATGTTGTAAACGCCGGTGCTTACACAGTAACCGGCATAGCAACCCTCAGCGCCGCAGTTACTGTTCGAGTTGGCAGCAATTGCTCTTTTGTTAGCACTGGCAGCGGGTCAATTGTCAAATTCTCAGCAGCAGGGGCAGGCGTTATAACATATGTTGGTAATGCCATTGTTGACGGTGCGCTGCGAGAGTCGTCAAACCGTCGGGCGCTGATTTACCAGGGGATGGCGTTATCGCAGGCCTCAGGCTCATATTTTTCAGCCTCAAACCCTGCCATTAGCATTGCCAGTTCTTTTGGCATATCTGGGATTGGAGATTATCAGTCGGTCATGGGGACAGTGCATATCAACAGCAGGAAGAACCATGACAGCACACGTAGGTGTGTTTATGTCGGTCAGGTTTATGTGCAGGCGAAAGTCAATGGCGTTG
>ERZ650303.86-NODE-86-length-24143-cov-5.944537_pt1 | contig 24143 bp, 40 predicted proteins | sample MGYA00376239_ERZ650303 | MGnify/ENA primary metagenome ERZ650303 (study PRJEB26733, sample SAMN07839262) | wastewater metagenome | biome: small river; feature: stream; material: water | place: USA: North Carolina | collected 2016-04-05 ... | reverse complement strand
GCGGTCTCGACGATACCGAAATGGCCTTCGTGCAGAACGTGTGGGACCTGATCGAGACGTTGTGGCCCGACATCGCCAGGCTCGAGCGCGAAGTCAATGGCGTCGAGCCAGAGAAGGTCGAGGCGACCACCCTGACAACGCGCCACGGCACGTTCCGCGGCGGCTACTACCCGCTCGTCTATGACCCGAAGCGGCCGGCACAGGCCGGCGACCGTGTGCCCGAGATCACGGGTGCCAACTTCGGCAGCGACCTCTATACCCGCGCGACCACGCCGAAGGGCTTCACCAAGGAGCGCGTAGAGCGCTTCAACCGGCCGATCCACCTGTCGCTCGATGTCATCCCGCAGCACATCATGGAAGTGATCCACGACCTGCATTGGCGCCAGCCGATCATGGACGCGCAGCGCTTCCTCGGCGATGCCCGAATCAAGAACGCCATCCGCGAGAAGATGGGCCGCGAGTACGAGGCACAGCTTCAGCCGTGGCTCAACCACATGGCGTTGGAATACGTCCGCGACCGGCAGGGCATGGCGGCGTGGGACAGTTTCATGAAGGGCCTGCGCACCAACGTCACCCTGGTCGGCATGGGCTACCGCATGACGACGCTGATGGCGCAGTTCGGCGGCTATGCCGATTCGACGGCCGAGATCGGCACGCGCTGGATGGCCTCCGGCTTCCGGGCCTACATCGCCCATCCGGTCGACAGCACCGCCTTCGTGCGCTCCCGCTCCGGCGAGATGAAGCACCGGGCCGACAATCTCGACCGCGACATCCGGCAAGTCATCCGCGAACTGCAGGGCCGCGACGGCGTGCTGGCCTCCGTGCGCAGCTTCGCCTTCCACGGCATTGCCATCGCCGATGCGGCGGTCACGATCCCGACGTGGCTGGGCGCCTACAACAAGGCGCAGCACGAGGGGCAGACCGAGGCGGAAGCCATCGAATACGCCGACCGGCAGGTGCGCCTGTCGCAGGGTGCCGGGGGGACCAAGGATCTCGTGCGGATGCAGCGCGACGGCGAGACGATGAAGATGTTCACGATGTTCTTTTCGTACTTCTCGCACTACTACAACGCGCAGAGGGACGTGGCGCGGCGGTTCCGCGATGCCGAGACGCCGGCCGAGTTCGGGGAAGCCCTTGCCCGCGCTTTCTGGCTGAACGGTCCCGGTGTCCTGGCGGCCTCGTTGCTGGCCGGGCAGGGACCGGGCGACGACGAGGACTGGGGCGCGTGGGCTTCGCGCGTGATGTTCTTCAACCTCTTCATGGGCATCCCGATCGTGCGCGACCTTGCCAACTTGGCGAGCAACGCGGTGGCCGGGAAATACACGGGCGGCTACCAGATTTCGCCGGCCGGGCAGGCGGTGGAGACGGTCGGCAAGCTGGCCTTCTCCGACATCCCGCGCATCGCGCGAGGCGACGAGGCGAGCCGGGTGGTGGCGCATACCATCCAGTCGGCCGGCTACGTGGCGGGCCTGCCGACCGGCCAGCTCGCGACCACGACGCAGTTCCTCTACGACGCATTGGTCGCCGGGAGCCAGAATCCCGAGACGCCGCGGGAATGGCTGAGCGGCATCGTCTACGGCCCGAAGAAGTAAGACTAGAGGCCAAATGCGGGGCCATACCCCGCCCTGAGTTACCCTGCTCGCAACCCTCTTTTTATGGGAGAGCGACATGGCGGCGGCCCCTCAGGCAGTCCAAGGCTTCAGACAGACACTCAGCCTGACGGCTGCGGCCAGCGACAAGACCGGCGCTCTCACAGCGGCGTGCGGCGCCTCCCGCGGAGGCGGCGTCCAGCTTTCCGGCACATTCACCGCCACCGTCCTGTTCGAGCAGAGCATCGACGGCGGAACGACGTGGATCGCCAAGACGGTCTATCCGGCGCTTGGCGGCGCGGGCGTCACGACGGCCACCGCTACAGGCCAGTGGAAGTTCGTCTGCGGCGGCGAGACCCACATCCGGGTGCGCTGCTCGGCCTTCACGTCCGGCCCCATCGTGGTCGACACCACGTTCACGGCCGGCTCCGACGCGCAGGCCGCGCCCAACGTCAGCACGCCAGCAACCGTATCTACGGCCACCAATAGTTCGCTCGCATCGGCGGCGACATCAGCGCAGCTTCTCGCTGCAAACAGCGCACGCAAGGGCCTGATCGTGCGCAACAGCGACGCCAACGACCTGTATCTCAAGTACGGCACGACGGCGACCACGGCCGAGAGTATCCGCATTCCCTACAACGGCTACTGGGAAATGCCGCAGCCGATCTACACCGGCCGCATCGACGCAATCTGGACAGCCGATGGTTCGGGCTCCGCTATCTACACGGAGCTGTAGCCATGCCGCTCTATTTCCCGTTCTCCAGCCGCCGGCTTCTGAAGAGCCTCAACGCGGTCAGCAGCAACATCAACAACAGCGAGACAGTGGCGCTGCAAGCGCTGCTCCCGGCCGGGTCGTGGTTGGTTGGCACCATGATCGAGTTCCCGAACCTCGTTGTTACCAAGAGTGGCACGACGGACAGTGGCACCATCAAGATCAGGGTCGGCACGGCCGGCACGTCGGCGGATACGCAGATCTTGACGAACAGCTCGCTCGGCGCCGCGAACAGGGCATGGAACGGGCAGGCGGCGATGCGTCTGGATTCGGCAACGACCGTCCTCCCGGTCGGCGGCAACAGCGGCGGCTTCCAGCAGGGCACCAGCAACAGCGCGCTGACCGCCATCACCATTTCGAGCGCCGCATCAAATGCGCTTTATGTCAGCGTCACCCTCGCGTCGAGCAGCACGAACGACACCGTGGCGCTGGCGATGGGCTCCATCTGGATGGTCGACCGGATCGGCTGATGACCGCCATCACCAGCGTTACCGAGTTCGACGCGCTGACGACGCCGACGCCGGCTACCTCGCCGTCCGAGATCGTCACGACGAACGCGCCTCTATACCGCGAAGGCTACAACGAGACGACGTACCACCCCTACGATTTCGCGAGAAATCAGTCGAAGCTCTACCACGACCATTTGCTCGACATCTCGAAGGCGAAGAACGCTCACTGGTTCTGCCGCTACGGCATCCTGATCGGTGACGCGACCTGGGTGGATTTCTACCTGGGCGTCGTCGCGGCGGTGATGGACCACCGTAACCAGGTCACGCCCGATGGAAGAACCTGGACAACCACCCCGGACGTTCTGCCGAACGGCGCCTTCCCCGGCCAGTTGAGGGCACGGAAGAAGGGCGTCTACTCGCTGCACAACAAAGTCATCATCATGGAGCGGTTCGCGACATGCCTGGCTGAGTTGAAGGCATCGGCCTTCTATGCCGGCGCAAGGGCGACCACCATCGACACGCTCATTACGCAGGTCGATGAGTTCGCCAACTATCTCGCGACCTTCACCGACGCCAACGGGACCCTGCATATCGACAAGTTCTGGGACGAATGCGGGCTCGGCAACCAGATGATGGCGTGCATATCGTTTCTGCAAACGATGGCAAACCTCACTGGGACCACGGCGTACCAGACGCTCGCTGCGACCATGTACGGCAAGCTCGACGACGCGACAGGCTCGACCGGGAAGGCGCGCTTCAGCTTTCTGGTCACCGATGGCGACGGCACGTTCCTGACCGAGAAATTCGACAAAGACGATGTCGGCTACGACGGCTCGTACAACTCGCTGTCGCTCGAGCTGATGTGCAACTACTATCTCGCGCTGCCGTCCGGCGCGCAGAAGACAGCGATATTCTCCGTCATCGAATCGATGCGCGCGAAGCTGAAAGCGGGCGTCGATCTGGTGACGTTCCCTGGCACGGTGAGCACGGTCGGCTGGACGCGCGTGATCGAAGACCCGCCGCGCATGCCGAACAGCACTATCTTCAACTGGTGCAGCCTGGCGTTCCATGACCGCTTCGCCGCCGCCATCACGGAGACGGATGAAGACCTGTCCGACACGATCATGTCGATCGGGCAGGCGTTCGGGCATGACGGCGAGGAGCCAGACCCGCCCGATCCCGGCGGCGGCGGCGAAATCACCGGAACGGGGTCGCTGCGGCTGTCCCTCCTTACGCGCGATACCCGCTCCTTCAGCGTGTCGCCACCCGTGTCGGGGAAGTCCCTCTGGAACCTCGACAGCGACGGACCTTGCACGTTTCTGCCCGGCAGGTATTCGATCACGCCCCGCAGCATCTTCAGCGCCAGTGTCGCGCTATGGGGGTCGGCCGGCGGTTCCGGTGGTGTCGGCACGGCCACCGTCACCAATGGTTCCGCGGGAAGCGCCACGACCTTCACCACCGAAGGCACAACGATGTCGGCTGGCGGCGGTGGCGGCTCGAACAGCAAGACCAGCAACAGCGTCGGCAACCCCGGTGCGGGAGGAACGGCCTCGGGCGGCGACGTGAACACGTCGGGCAGCACGGGAACGAGCGGCGTAACTGGCGCGACAAGCACGTCGGGGAGCGGCGGCGATGCGGCTGCACCGGGCGGTGGCACGGGCGCGTCCGGCGCATCCGCAGGCGCGGGCGTGACGACTGCCGGCGCACAGGGCACGGCGCCGGGCGGCGGTTCATCCGGTGCCGTACACGGCAACGCGACCGGCAGCGCCCGGCGTGCTGCGGGCGGCTCCGGTGGTGGCGCCCGCTGTCAGAGAACCTTCGCGGCCGGCGTTCTGACGGTCGATGCGACTTACACCCTGGTCGTGGCGACGGGCGGCGCAAAGGGCACTGGCGATCTTGCGGACGGCGCGGCCGGCAAAGACGGGAGCGCGGTCTTCACATGAGGATTATCGAGCCATGACCGCTGTCGATCGCCGCTTCGGTGTCTACGGTGCCGCCGCCGCCAAGGTGTCGTGCCGCACGGTGACGACCGAAAATATCACGCTGGCTGGCCTGCAAACCATCGGCAGCCTCACGCTGGTCGATGGCGACCGCGTATTGGTGCGAAGCCAGACAGACGCCGTGGAAAACGGCATCTATGTCGCCTCGAGCGGGCCGTGGTCGCGCTCGGTCGACTTCAACGGCCCCTATGACGTTGCGTCGGGAACGCTGGTCTACGTCGTCGGGCATGACCTATATGAACTGAGCACGGAAAGCCCAGTCATCGGCACCAGCGAACTGGTCTTCACGCGCGTCCTGTCCCGCCTTTTCACCAACGGCGAACTGTTCGACGGCGACCTCGGCACGGCAGAGGGGTTCACCGCGGCGATGCAGGCAGCCGCCGATTACGTCGGCGCGAACGAAGGCGGCATTGTCGACATCCCGCCGGGGGTGTTCGCGATCCAGGCGACCGCGCTGCATCCCTCCGACCTGTTCACGGTGACGATCGCGTCGCCGGGGGTCGTCACCCAGACCGCCCACGGTCTCGCGGAGAACACGCAATTCGTTCCCCTGACCACGGGCGCCCTGCCAACCGGCCTGACGGCGGGCGTGCCCTACTATGTCAAGGTCGTCAATGCCAACAGCTTCCAGTTGGCGGCGACGGCGGGCGGGGTGGCAATCAACACGTCCGGCTCGCAATCCGGCACGCATACCGGCGTCGCCATGGTGCCGGAAGCCAACACCGAAGAAGGCTACGGCATTCTGCTGACCTCTGCCCACAGCAACATCAAGTTCCGCGGCGCAGGCAAGGGGATCACCTTCATCAAGCCGACCACGAACACCATCGAAATGTTCGTTCAGCTCGGCGCGTCGAACATCGTTTTCGAGGGGATCACCTTCGACAACAGCGACAACGGCGTTTTGCAGGGCGAGCTCAAGCCGGGCGTCAAGGTGCCGGGTTCCGGCATCGCCGGCCTGGGCAACGCAGCCAACTGCGCCATCCGGCAGTACGACGGCGCGTCTACTACCGTGCGCGACTGCGCGGGGCTCGAGTTCCATACGATCTTCGGGTACGTCGGGGACTACACCGACGATCAGATTCTGTCGGGTACGGCGACAGCAGATGGTCTCGATGCGGATGGTTGCGTGCTCGGTTTCCTGGCCGAGCAACCGAGGCATTTCCGCTACGTCAATTCCACCTACATCAACGGCGTCAACGCCACGAACGCCGCCGGCTCTCCCAACAATACCGATCCGGGGCATGGTTGCTATCTCGCCAATCGTACCGGCGACACGCCGCTGTCGGTCATCGTCGATAAGATCACCGGCTACAACAACCAGAGCTTCACGGTCAAGATCCGCAAGGGCGTCAACCCGGTCATCAGCAACGTCACGGTGAACGACTCCCATCGTGGCGTGACCGTCGAGAACTGCCAACCCACGCTCAGTAACATCAACATCAAGCTCGCGCGGATCTATCCGGCCGATACCCGCGCCATCGGGCTCAAGCTGTGCAACGTCGGCCATACGAGGACATCGAACGTCAAGGTAGACATTTCCGAATGCGATGCCTGGGCGGTGAAGGTCATCCCGACCGTCGATCTCGACGGCACTGATCCTGAGGACCCGCAGGACACCAACCCCACGGCCCCGGACTGGTGGAACGTGGACAACCAGCTCGATGGCATCACGATGATCAACGACCTGTCCGAGAGCCCGGACAAGCGCTGGCTCGTGTGCCAGAACCAGGTCGACCTCGTGCTCAACGAGCCGGTTGCCTACGTCACGTCGGACCGGGATTCCGACAAGCCGGTGGTCTACATAGACAACTGCGTGCGCTCTTTGGTCAAGCGTCCCAAGCGCCGGTCAGACCCGAGCGCGCTGGGCGCCGAGCTTCTTGTCGGCATCACCTCGACCAGCGTCGATACGCGGGTTGAGTATTCGCGCGCCGACCTCGACGTGGCGCCGACCGCCAGCACGATCAACGACGCCGGCACGGACACCATTGTCGAGCGGGTCGATGGCTCGATCACCAAGACGTGGACGCCCGTGCCGACCTTTGCAACGGTCGGCAATTTCGCCGCCACCAACGTCACCACGACCGGCAGTTGGTACATTCGCAGGGCCGACGAGGTAAGGGTCGCCTGCCGTCTGAAGTTCGACTGCACCCAGACCACGGCATCGGGCGCGTTCCGTATCACCGGTTTCCCTTATGCCGCCAACGGCTTCAGCAACGAGTTCGTCAGCGCCGTTGGCCTGCATAAGAATCTCACACTGGCGAGCGGTGATGTCGGTGTCGTGATCGGCAACGGTGAGACGTTCTTTACGTTGCGCACGAATGCCGCTGGCGGTGCTGGCGTCGGGCCGCTCACGGCGTCGGTCAACTTCCCGACCACGCCCAATGTCGAGATCGGCTTTGAGATCACGTTCAGGATCACGGAGCCATGATCCGCGTAGTTCTACGAGGCGGCCCTCGACCGGCGGGAACCAGTCGAGGGCCTGACCACCACCCCGCAGCCTTCAGGAGACTGCAAGATGATGGCTGACACGAGGATAGGCACATGGCGAGCGCGAATGCTGTTGCCGGATTGTATCCCCGGTTTCGCGGGCGACACGGAATGACGATCGATCCCACCATGCAGGCCGTCTTTGCCGCCCTGTTCGCGACCGCGAGCGGGGCCATCGGCTGGCTGATCACCAAGCTCTGGGTGGATCGCGACGCCGCGCAGGCCAAGCTCTTCGTGATGCTGGAGAAGCAGTTCGATGATGCCGCCCGGCGCAAGGACCTGTTCGACGCGCTCGGCAACTCGATCAAGGACCTGGCGCGCGAGGTGCAATCGCTGCAGCGGGGGAGGCCATGAGCATGGCTGCCTCCTTCTTCGACACGAAGCGGACCCGCGAGCTGCGCGAGACCATCGCCAGGATGGAGCGCGCCGTGGACGAGAAGCGCGCCGAGACGGAGGCGGCGGAATGCCGGCTCCGCAAGCATATCGAGGATGTCTCCAAGGGTCTGGAGCGGCAACCGCCGGCCGGCGCCCTTGTCTGGCGGGGACGCGGTGATGCGTGAATGGATCGATCACGGCGTCCTCGCCGGCATGTCCGCCACGATGGCCTATTGGCTGCTCGTGTGCTCTGCCAGCATGGGGATGCTCAGTTGGCGCTACCGTGACCGCTACTCCAACTGGCGGGGCATGACGCAGCGCGACCGCGCGGATGCCGTCCTGTCTCTGTCGCTGTTCGGCTTCCTTACCTACGCCATGGTGCATCGCGTGATAGCGACCTATGCCCACGCGATACAGGAGTGGGTGGTGTCGCCCGCGATGCTGGCAATCACCCCGCTCAATCTGGTCTGGGCTCTGGTGTCGGTTTCCGGCCTGCTGTGGTGGACCTGCCACGAGATATTCGGTTCCGCCTGCCACCATCGCTGGTGGCTTCTGTTCATGTTCACAGGGGCATTCCTCGGGGCTGGCGTATCATGGCGCTATTGAGCCGGGATGTCGTCATCGTGGGAGCCTGCTTCGCCGTCATCGTGGCGTTGATGGTGACGGCGCGGCCCGCGCGGTCGGCAGACCATCACCCGCTCCACAAGGATTTCTACCGCACCTGGCAGCGACCTGACGGCATGGGCTCCTGCTGCAACGCGCGGATCGTCCATCCCAACGGCGGGGAGACGGGCGACTGCGAACCGACCGAGACGCGCCTGATCGGCGGGCGCTGGTATGCCCGGCTCCCGCACGCCGGGGCGTTCATCGAGGTGCCGGACAGCAAGATCATCCGCGAGCGCAACCCAACCCAAGGCGGCACTGACGGCCACCTCTGCTGGACCGAGGCGAGCGGCATCATGTGCTTCGTCCCGCCGTTCGGGGGTGGGTAATGAACTTGCTGCGGGCCGGGCGCTACTCCGGCAACTCCTCTGGCATCCGGTATCTGCAGCCCGTCGCCAGTGTGCGCGTCTACACCGCCGCAGCCCGACCTTCATACCACAACGGAGATTGAATGTTCACTGTCTCGACGGAGCAACTGCGCCTGATGTTTCCGAATGCGGGCGCTCGGCTTGACGCGCACCTGCCGTTCATTCCGCTGGCGCTCGACCGCGGGCAGATCGACACGCCGGAGCGGGTCGCCGCCTTCCTCGCGCAGCTCGCGCACGAGAGCGGCGAGTACCGCTACATGGAGGAGCTTGCCTCGGGCGAGGACTACGAGGGCAGGGCCGACCTTGGCAACACGCAGCCGGGCGACGGCGTGTGGTTCAAGGGGCACGGCCCCATCCAGATCACAGGCAGGGCGAACCACAAGGCATGCGGCGACGCGCTCGGCCTCGACCTGATCGAAGCACCGACGCTGATCTGCACGCCGTGCTACGGCACGGCATCGGCGGTCTGGTTCTGGAACTCGCGCGGCCTCTCGCCGCTCGCCGACCTCGGCTGGTTCACCACGATCTCCAAGGTCATCAACGGCGGAACGAACGGCCTGTTCGATCGCTGGCAATACTACAACCGGAACCGCGAGGTGCTGGGTTTGCCGCCGCTCTATCCCATTGGCGAGGTCGACAAGATCCGGGCGTTTCAGCAGGAGCGTGGGCTGGTCGATGACGGCATCGTCGGCCCCATCACGCACGCCGCTGTTGTCAACGCAGCATCAGACAGGATGGCGGCATGAACTGGCTCACCGACCTCTGGCGCCGCCTGTTCGCCGCGCCGGCTTCGACACCGCCGCCAACCCCGCAGCCGCCGGCACCCCAGCCGCAGCCGGGCAGGGTGGAAACCGTGCTCGTGCGCCAGCCGCAGACCGTGCCGGCTTACAACAACGTCAACCCGCCGAAGGATACCGCAGGCGTGACCCTGTGGGGAGCCTACGAGACGCTCCCGAGCCTGACGACCAATGCCACCAGCCGGGACGGCGTGCTCGACATCGTGGTTGATAGTGCATCCATCCCGCGCAACGTGGCGTCGCGGTACGGCCTCGGGTCGGTCGTGCTGGGCTACTCGTTCGCCGTGCCGGTCAACTTCGCGCAGTACCGCTACAGCTATGACATCCGGGTGCCACGCGCCAACTACGCCAATGGCAGCGTCGCGCAAGTCGTCGGCTACTTCAACTTCTTCGACAGGATCAATAAGCAGAACATGTGGCTCGGGCATATCGTGTTCGACACCCGATGCGATGCCGGTACGCTGGTGAAGTGGGACCAGGGCACGAATACGCCCGTGGTCAACACGCGCGTTCCCAATTTCTCGTGCTCGACCTACGGCGACTGGCGCTCCATGTCGGTCACTATCGGGCCGCAGCAGATCGCGTGGGCGGCGCAGCAGCTCCGCAGCAAGTACCCGACGCTCATGCTGTCCAGCGAGCCGAGCCACTACAACCTCACCCACATCAACCTCAACCCGGAGACGGCGGCAGGAACGGCGCGGATCGACGTTGGCGTGCGGTCTTGGCAACTCGTGGGGATCAAGTGATGGCCCGCATCGAGGTCTACATCATCGCTGGGCTGCTCGGTGCGGCCCTGGTCGGCGGCGGCATTCTCTACATCTACGGCGAAGGCAAGGACGCGGGCGCTGGCGCGGTCAAGACCGAGGTGCAGAGCAAGACCATTGAGACGATCACCAAGGCGCAAGAAGCCAAGGAGAAGGCCGACGCCGAGGTCAGGGCTACTCCATACGGGGAGAGGGTCGATGGGCTTAGGTGAGGCGGGTTGGCCTAGAGCCTGCTGCGTCAGGATAGGCCAGCCCTTCGTGTGTGGGATCGCTACCGGCTCCGAAGGCGTCCCCAGCCCTCGCAGTGAACGGGCTTTGGAGATGCTGATGGCCTGCGTCCGAGCCGGAAGCGCCGCCCTTATGTCTTTAGCACTGGCGCGAGGCCAGCTTGATCCCCCTGTGAATGACGCCCGGAGTATGCCATGACCCGCGTGGGATTTCTAGCCCTCTGCCTCGTGGTCTTGGCCGGATGCGCTGACAAGTCTGTTGTGGTGGCCGTCGATACCCTGTGCGCCTCGACCTCGCGCCCGGTCATCACCGAGGCCCAGCGCGCGGCGTTCAAGGCGGATCAAGCCCTATGGGAGCCGCTGGTCGATTGGCTCGCCGGATTCCTCAAGGTCCGCGATGGCACGTGCCTCAAGCCGGCGGCGGGGTAGGGGTGAAGACAACCCCGCCGGATTACTCTGGTTTCCGCCCCGCATTTGAGGAGATGAACATGACCACCGCCGCTTTACGCCCGGCTAAGTTGGCCGATAGCGTCATGCCGACGGACAGGGCCGCGGAGGCCGCCCTGGATAAGTCGGTCGACTATAGCGACGAAGTCACGGCTGAGCAGATGGTTCAACTCGAACGTGCCTTCGCGCACCTTGAGATGGACAAGTGGAACACCAAGCAGGGACCTGCCTGGTAACTGATCACTTGCCAACGACCGGCTCGATAAATCCTACATTCTATCCGACGGCACGTCTTCGCCATCCGGCATCGCTTCGAACGGGTTTGCCGGCCGCCCGGCAGAACCTTCCTTTAATTGGTGGACCTTCGGGGATTTGAACCCCGAACCTGCCGCTTGCAGGGCGGATGCTCTCCCGTTGAGCTAAAGGCCCTTGAAATTGGTGCCGGCGCGAGGGATCGAACCCCGAACCTGATGTTTACGAAACGCCTGCTCTACCAATTGAGCTACGCCGGCTGGAATTAGCCGGCGGTTGTGGCTCGCGATGATCGATTGGGAGCATGAACGGCGTGCATGCCGTCCACATACCACAAGCCAGTCTCATCGTCTACACTGTCGGCGACGCGATGTCGCCAATGTGGTCGTACTCCTGCCCTCGATATTGAACCGCCGTTATCACGGGGGCCAGTTCCTCCCATCGCCCGAAGGCCACGGCATATTGCGCGAGGGTGATCGCCGTCTGGTCGATCTCCCAGCCCTTGGCGAAGGAGCCCTCCTGCGGCGCACCATCGGCCGCCGTGCGGCTGTTGCCGGTGGTGTCGATGCTCCCATCGGGCCGGATGCGGCCCAGCAGCCAGTTGGCGCCCTTGGTGATGTAGTCCCGGACCTGGGTCCGCCACGAGCCCTCGCCAGATCCCGGCAGCATCTCCTCATAGGCCACAAGCTCGCGCAAGGTCTGGACGCAGTACGAGGTGTCGAAGCCGCGCTGGCCGTCCGCCTGCAGCTTCTCGCCAAAGGCCCCATCGGGCCTCTGCAGGGCCATCATCGCGCGGATGGTCTCCTTGGCCTCGACCCGGAAGGTGGCATCTCCGGTGAGAACGTAGGTCCCCTGCATCCACGTCGCCTGAAAGACGAGCTGGCTGGAGTTGGCGCATCCAGCACGGAACACTACAGCATCGCCGGATGCAATATAGGCTGTGGCTGATTGCTCAATGGCACTACGAAGGGCGTACGCTCGATCATAGATCGCGGCATTCGGCCCGAACCATGTGCTCGGGTCGCCGACAATCGCCAGCACGGTCTCGACCGAAGCCGCCCCGAACATGGTACGCGGGTGCGCCGCGTGGGCGAGGATGGAGCCGAAGTCGCGGTTGAAGCTCCAGTCGAAGGCAGGCCCCATCACGTCGGGCCGGTAGCCCCACTCGATCGCCCGGAGGCCACGGTCAACCAGAGCCAGATCGCCGCCCGCCAAGCCGCCGAGCACCACCTGGTAGCCGATGCGCTGGGCCTCGATGTAGTAGTCGGGGCGCGCTCCGGCCTGCCATGCCGCATTGTTGCTCCCGACCACGCCATCGTCGGCAATACGCCCAGCGCGCTCGGAGCCGGCGAAGGCGATCCAGCCAGCGACTCGCGGGCTCGTCTGAAATAGGTTGTTCAGATATTGCATTGGTCACTCCTTGTGCATCGGTCGATCAGAGCGGCGCGGTATTTCAGGTCGGGGCGGTCGGTCATGGCTTGGCCGCGTGCTTGGCGAGAATCGCTTTGGCATGAAAGCTCAAATCGCGATCATCGAATGCAAGACCGTGCTGATGTGCCTTGTATATCTCCGGATTGGCGTACCACTCCAGCGCCTCCAGCAGTTCCGCCACTGCCGGGTCTGTGGCGCGGCGGTTCCAGGCGGCGCACCAGCCGATGTAGGCTTGGTTCGTGGTGTCGGCGTCGTAGTAGTGGTTGTTCCCTGGCGTGCGGTCGTCAGCCTCGTATTCGTTCGGTTCGAGACGGCGGTGGTCGGCATGTGCCCATTCCTCGAAAGCGTCACGCACTGTCTCAGCCATGGTCCTTCTCCTGCGGGGTGGCGAGGGCGCGGATGCGTGGGACGATCTTGTCGACCAGAAGGCCACCTCTCTCCATGAAGTTGGCCTTGCACACCAAATCAGCGATTGCCGCGCACTCCTCAATCACCGCCGCTCTGTCTCCGACCACGCCGCGCAGCCGCTTTACCTCTGCGATGAGGGAAGGGATGGCGGTGCGGGACGCGGCGATGAACTTCATGTCAGATTCGATCTGCGCTGGATCGCCAAGGCTACCAGCGGTGGCGCTGTAGCCGACAGGCAAGGGAGGGAAGAAGATTCGCTGCTCGTCATCTGAATGCACAACGAAGGTATCGCCATCACCGTAGGGGACGATGAACCAAGCACCCTTGGTCGCCTTCTCCGCGAGCGCTTCCCATTCCGCCAACTGTTCGTCGGTCATGCGAACCACCCTAGAAGCCGCTTCCAGAAGGGCAGGGGCGGCGGTGGGGCGACGGCGGGGAGCGGGGCGGGCTCGACTGCCACCACGGGCGCGGCGGGCTCTGGCGGCCTCCGCTTCATTGGTAGCGTCGTGATGTCGCCGAACAGTTCAATGAAGGGCTGGCCGTATTGCCCCGTTCTCTTCCTGTGGCGCCTCGGCCAGTCGCGCACGAGAGCCTCGCAATGGCTTTTGTGCCAACCGAGGATGTCGGCCAAGTCGGCATAGGTGTACCAGCGGTGCGTCTCGGACGGGACAGCGACCTTGCCGGCTTCCGCCAAGGCGATGCGGCGCTCGCGTTCACGCTTCCGCTTCTGCCCCAACTTGGCGGCGGCGATGCGGATTTGCCGATATTTCTCCGGGTCCTGCTTCTGTGCCCAGACGGCGCAGCGGGCGGCATATGCGTGCCTCGCTTCGCCTGGGTGGCGGACCGGCTTCGATGCGCCGTCGATTTCCGCGCACTTCTCGCTGAACGTCATCGGCGGGCAGGACTGTGGCCTTCCCGGTGGTGGACTGTAGCTCATGTTCTCTCCTTCTCAATTCGTCTCGTCCATGGATTGTATCCGGGCGGCGGCTTGCGCCAGGCGCTCGGCTTCTTGATGCCGCGCCGCTTGTCCTGCTGACGGAGCGTCTTGGCCGCCTTCGGCTTGTCGTGATGGTTCGTCTTGTGCTTGTGGCACGCAGGGCAGACGGCGGCGCAGTTCTCCAGGCTGTTGTCCTTTGAGTTGGCGTCGAGGATGACGTGATCGAACTCGACGCCGTAGGACAATGGCGCGTTGCAGCGGCGGCCTTCCTCGAGCCCGTACAGGCGGCCTACGGCCTCGCACAGTTGCCCGGAGCGGGAGAGGGCGGCGCGCTTCACCGGCTTGGAGAACTCGGCGCGGTTCATTCGCCGTCATCCGTACAGCGCCAGTAGCAAATCCTGTTCCCCGCGCACCAGTCACCATCGGGGCAGCCGGGCGGATGCCGCCAAAAGTCGATCGGCAGGAAATCGCGCCAAGGTTCCCAGCCCAACGCCATAGACACGCGGTCAAATAGACGCTGAGTGGCATACCGCTCGAATATCAGCCCGCGTTGCGCAAAGCTAAAAACACCCGGCGGCGGCGTGGTGCCTACGTCGGTCATCGCGCCGGCTCCTTGAACGTCACGCCGTTGGTAGCGCCGAACGCCAGTATCCAATCCACCAGTTCGGCGCATTGCTTCGTGTCGAGGTCGCTCGTGTGGGGGAGGAGCAAGCCGTACTCTTGCTCGCCGCCGTCATAGAGCGGCGTGATGATTTCGTAGGGCGTCTTGGTGTCGATCAGCCATTGCAAGGTGCAGCGGCGCTTCCACCATTCGATGTCGTGCAGTTCGCCGTCATTTTGGGGCGGCGGCGGCCAGTACAGTTGCGCGGCGATGTCGGTCAGGCACGCATGGAGGATGGCGTTCTGCTTCAACTTCCGGCGTGGCCGTAGAAGCTTGACTACCCAGCCTACCGGATATGAGGCGACCAACGCTCCGAGGAACCGCCGATGCGTCTCGCTCCCGAGGACCCAGCTTCCCGGCTGAGGGCTTCGCGCCGCGCCTTGCCGGCTGCGATCAACCGGGCGTACTGCGTGGGGTGCGTTGTCCTGATAGATGCCATCCATGGCGCGTTATCCCTTGCCCATTGGTCAAGCTCCGCATCCGACCGCGCGAGGGGGAGCATCGCTATGGCGATGTCCACCAGCGCGGCGGCGTTCATCCCGCCAGCGCCTTCAGGCGATCCTCGTAGAGCTTGTTGACGCCCAGGCCGTCGCTCTTGCTGATCGCCCAAAGCTCGCGGATGCCGGCCGAGTTGGTCTCACGCCACCACTTCAGTTCGGCGGCGATCTCGACGGAGGCGATATGCTTTGCCGCCTCGTCATAGAGCTGGCCTGCCGGCACGTAGACGATGGGGTCGCCTATCTTCCAGATGATCGGGACGGAGCGGGTCGCGCCGACCAGCTTGAGGCGCTTTTCCTGCTCGAATTGCGCGATGGCGTCGGTCGGCGTGATGTCCGTCATCGGCTGTTCCATTTCTTCCGGCGAATAGATGCCGGACAGGTCCTCGGGCCAGCCCTTGCGGAGCGCCTGTGCTTCGGCGCACTTCGCCAGCATGACATGCGGCATCCGATACCAGTTGCCCTTCTTGTCGATCTCGAAACGGCCTGTCGGCACGCGCTTCCCGCTCTCGTTCGGCGCCCAAATCTCCTTGAGCGGCGCGAACTCGTTCCAGTAGGCGACTCCGACAACCGGATGCCACTCGTTGCCATGTCGCTTGAACGCCTTCACTGTGGCCTTCACGAAGCCCCGGGGGTTGGTTTCCGGGTCCTTGGCGGCGTCGTCCGTCACGAACACCGGCTCATCATTGTCCGGCCTGTAATCGCCGTTGCGGGCGGCCACGGCGCGGAAGCCGTCGATCCCGGTGATGAACGCCACCTTGCGCTTCTCGGCGTTGTCCTTGCTGTAGACCAGGCAGTAGAGCTGCTTGCGGAACGGATCGAGCCCGGCGCGCTTGGCAATCTCGATGAACATATTGAACTCGTCCGGCGTGGTGTCGGCCGCGACCGTGCGCCGGATCAGAGATAGTTGGGCAGGATCGTAGTCGCGCGACCGGAGCGGCGCGGGCGTCTGTAGGGCGACAATATTGCTCATGGCTCTCTCACTTCACTCGGATTGAAAGGGTGATACCGCCGTTGCCTAGCGTCGCGCCGGGGATGATCTCCCCCGCGCGCAGGCAAGAGGCCAACTCGGACTTGTCCAGTTTCGGGTCCTGCGCCTTCCAGAACCGCGCGGGAATTTCCGACTCGTCCGTGATGCGCGCCTGTGCTGGCGTCGGTTTGACCGACAGAGTACCGAGCGGGCTGCGGATGGTCGGCACGCCCGCGCGCTCCATTGCCATCAGGATCAGGTTGCGCCGCGTCTCGATGCTCTTCTCGATGCGGCCCTTGCGCGTGCCCAGTTCCGCGAGCTTGGCCTTCAGGCCCTCCAGCAACGCCTCGTCCTCGTGGATTTCCTCCAGTACGACGCAGCAGGCTTCCGCCAGGTTCGTCTCGCCCTCGATGGTGTCGAGGATCAGCGCCGGATCGTCGGCGTGTTCGGCGAGCGCCTTTCGTATCTCCACCGCGCGGTTCAACTCCGTGCCGATCTTGCGGACGGTCATCGACCTGCGGTCGGGCAGGGCGTCAGGCATATTCGATCCTCTCAGTTGATGTGCGTGCTACGCGCTCGTCGAGCGCGTGGTGTCGGCTGGCGTTGTCGATGAATGAGCAATAGCGGCGCGCGTCGCTTCGATTGCGGCCTGCCGCTCTGTCAGTGCTGCGGCCTCGCGTTCAGCTTTCCATGCAGCATGCTTGGCGCGTTCGTGTTCGACGGCGGATTTGACCGCGTCGAAGTAAGCGTTGATGGTGTCGGCGGCGAAGGCAAAGTCCGGCTGCAGTCCCGGAACGTCTCCGCGATCATTGAACTCGTAGATGTGTGAGTGCCAGACGGACCCTTGCCACACAGTCTGGATGGGGGACGCGGCGGTAACGATCCGCATTTGAATGCCGGTGCTGTGGCACGAGTAGTAGAGTCGGAAAGCCTCGGGGAGCAGCGCTGTCGCTGTCTCTTCCCCGGCGGCAGCTAGAAGCTCGGTGTGTTCGCGGCAGTATGTCATTACAAGGCACTCCTGCTGGTTGCGTCGGTCGGTCGGTGCGGTAGGGCGTCATACGCCCGCGTAGCCGGGTCTACCGTCACCCGGCCATGCTCTCGTATGGCTTCTGCCAGGGCCTCTGCTGCGTCGTTCGCCCGGCCGCTGCGGAACATCGTCAGCGCTTCGATCAGCTCGTAGAGGAGCAGCGGATTCATGGCTTGCCGGCAAGGCCGCAGTAGAAATGCCGGATTTGCGCGCGTCTCACCCACGAATTGGTGGCAGCGAGATATCCCCACTCGGGGCCTGGGAGGCTTGTGTCGGGACCTGCCGGTTGGCTTTCGAGGACCTCACCAAACTCGGGTTCGGCTTCGCGGAACGCCATACAGGCAGAGCCGATGCAGGGCGGCCATCCCGCAGTCGTGTCGCAGTTGGGGCCGGGGTTCGGTCGGTTGGCCGCTGTACAGTCAACCCGAGCAGCCGGACACCACATCGTCTTGGCTTCTTCCTCGGTCATGGCTTGCCCTCTGCTTTGGCGATGGCGGCTTCCAGCGCGTCGATTTCGTCGACGCGCTCGGGCGCATCAATGCGTAGGCCGTGGAGCGCGTCATTGCACGCCGCCAGCAGATCAGGAGCGGCGGCTATCAGGCGGGCGTTGGCGCGATCTATGGCCTCAATCGCTGGATCGTCCCAAAAGCAGGCGTTGTCTATTTTGGCGACTTCCCACACGCCTTTTTTGCCGGAGCGAACATGGCCCGAGCGGGGGCCGATAATCACAAGCACGTCGCTGTCCTCTTCGACCCACCAGCCCTTTTGAACTTTTCCCGTCATCGGTCGCCCCTCCACATTTCCGCCCGGTATTCTGCTGCCCGTTCCCGCGCCTCGTCGTCGTCCGCGTCCACGGTCGCCATGGCTTCCGACACGCCTTCCTCGCTTTCCAGCCAGTTGCGTGCGAGCTCATCGAGCGTCGCCTGCTGCATGTCGGCATAGTCGAGGAATGGAGACGGCTTGCCGTTGCAGTACGGCGCGGCGGACATGAACTCGATCTCGTCCGGATCTGCGGGGTAGCCTGGGTCGCCGTTGCGCAGGTACATGACGGCGGGCCTACCGCGCGTGTACGAGAACGTGATCTGGCACTCGATCTCCGCGCCCAAATCCGGGTCGCCGTGAGGGATGGTCGCCATCAGCTTGTGTGTGCTCATCACAGCACCGCACAACCAAGGTCGGCGGGCGTGCCAATGCGCGGCAGCTTGTTGATGACCCGTTGGATTTTATCCGCGAAGATGGTCGCGCTCTCGGCGTCCATCACCAGCCGCGTGGTGTGTGGGCCATGCCCGAGCGCCACGATCACCTTGCCGCGCTCGGAGCCCGAGCCGTCGTAAATGAAGAAGTCGAGGTCTGCGGTTTTCATATCATCTCTCCTTTGGTTGCCGATCACAGGATCACCTTCGCCCCAAGCGGCACGCCGCGCTTGCATGGGACGATGGCGATGGCCTCGCGCGTGTCGTTGTACTCGCCGCGCTCGATTTCGGTGTAAAACTCCGTGGCGTCAGCCTCGCGTGGGAAGTGGTCGTAGTAGTAGTCGTAGGCATACGGGGGCAGGACCGACTTCGGCTGGCGCTCGCGGCTCACCACGAGGAATCCGTCGCCGGTTTCCATTGTCACGGGCGGGGCAGCGACCGGCGCGAGGATCGCGGCGAAGATCGGGTGGACGTTGCTGGCGTTCGACATGGCGTTACATCCTCGCTCTGGCTTGACGAATAATGGCCTTGGCGTTGGCGTCCCCAGCGGCGGCCCAAGCGGCGGCCCTAGCGGCGGCCCCAGCGGCGGCCCCAGCGGCGTCCCCAGCGGCGGCCCAAGCGGCGGCCCAAGCGGCGGCCCTAGCGGCGTCCCCAATTTTGCCGAGCGCAAAATCGCGCGCTGCATGGATGGCCTTTGCGGGCCGGTCGTCATCCGGCCGGACCTTGTAGAAAATTGGGAGGACGCGCTTTGCCATGTCTGCAGCGGCAAGGCGCATCGACACTTCATCAAGAATACCGATCTTCTTGACGAGTCGTGCCTGCGCGAAAGCGGTTTTGGGTCCGTCTTCGTCAGACGCTCCGCGCCCTTCTGCGAGCCACAAGACCCCGGTTTGCGGCGATCTGGGGAGCCAATCGACAATCCCGATTGCCGTGACGAGGTGATAGCCGGATCTGCATGCCTCGACGCGATCCAGCTTCGGCATCCATTTGCCGGGCTTGCCTTTCGTCGGCAGATGCCACAAGCCGGACCCGCCGTGGAGCGGCTCACCGTTCGGGCCGGTGATCTTGTAAAGCGACGGCTTCTTCTTGGCTGCGGTCATTGGCGTCTCTCCTCGGTGCTGGAGGAAGTTAATTCCATTCTCGCGTCACTGTCAACGGCCATCGGAAAAATAATCGCTTGCGTATCGGAAAAATCTTTCGTACCGTCTGCCCATGGACATCATCCAACGCGCTGGCGGGGCTCAGGCCGTCGCCGCACATCTCCGTATCTCGCTGGACGCCTTGCGCAAATGGCGCGAGCTGGGCCGGGTGCCGCCGAAACACTGGCGAGCCATGGCCGATCTGGCAAAGGTGCGACTGGAGACGGTCGCCGCCGCCAACCTCAAACTGAAACCGCCCGCGCGCCAGAAACGTCGCGCCGACAATGACAGGAGGGCGGCATGAAAAACGGCGACAACCTGACAGATCATCCCGGAGGGAACAGCATGAGCAAAGACGATCTCCGCTTCTTGGAAGCGCTGCGCGCCCATCGCGAGTCCAACTACGGGATGGGCTTGCGGCCTATCGCGGCAAGGCCCGGCCCGCTGTTCTGGATCATCCAGGGATGGGGCGGCTACGCGCTGGGCTGCATCGCGTTCCTCGCGCTCCTGATCCTCGGGGCTTGGTAGATGGAAACCGCAGCCCCTATTCCGATGATCCTGACGTGCCCGAGCTGCGGGGCACGTCACGTCGATAAAGGCGCGTTCGTCACCAAACCGCATCACACACACGCCTGCCAAAGCTGCGGCATGTGCTGGCGACCGGCCGTCGTGCCGACCGTCGGCGTCCAGTTCCTTCCCGGCTTCAAGGACGCGGATACATGAACACCGCAGCCCCAACCATCCGCGCGCTCGAGCTCGAAAACCAGAAGCTCCGCGCCGACTCGGCATGAGGCCCGCCCTGATCGAAGGCGCGACCCACAACCCCGGCGCGCCGGCCGGCATGGAGGCGACGTGCGGCCGTCTGCCGATCCGCGTCGTCCAGGACGGCAACGGACTGGTCTGCCTCAGCGCGTGGCGTCCGACGCCGGAGGAACTCGCGGTGCTTCTCGACGGCGGATACGTCGTGCTGCAGGTCGTGGGCTGGCAGGTGCCGGTTGCTCTCATGGTCGCCGACCGCGACGGCGCGAAGGAGTTGCTATGACGGGCTACTGCACGGAATGCGGAGTGACGACCGCCGGCACCGATGAGGAGCACCTGACGGAGGCTCACCTTTTCGGCCCCACGAGTGCCAGGCGGGCTGTCGACCAGCCAGCGAAACGCGGTTTTCAATATCGCGTCGGTGTTCCAGCGCGACAGCGCCCGGTCAGCGTCGACCAAGCCTGCGTCGACCTCGCCGAGCATTTCCTTTCCGGCGTGAGGGGCGCGCGCAAGGAAGACGTCCAGGAGCTTGCGGAGGATATCCAGCGCCGCTGCGAGGATGCCTGCAGCGAAGTCGAATCGACGGAGCGCGCACGATGACCAACGAAGAACGCGCCGCCGTGAGAACGGCATTCCGTCCCTTCATGGAAGCCTTGGCGGGCCGGTCGGGCTCGGTGTCTCCGGAGGAGTGGGCCGCTGCGGTTGACCGGATTTTCCCGAGCGAGTCGGCTATCGCTCGTGAAGTCTACGCCTTAGCAGAGGACACCTCGCAGCGTTTCGGTGATCTGGCGCTGGAAAAGAATACGCCGGAGGGGAACTATGCCCGAGGCGCAATCGGCGAGGCGAAGAGCATCGCTAGGGCCATCAACGCCATTATGCCGATCGCGGTTGAGTCCACTACGCCCGCCGGCCATGACATCGAAAGCGACGCATCCGACGTGGCAGAGCTGGTTGAAGCGCTGAACCTCGCAGTTGCGGACCTGCACTTCCTGACCGGCTTCATACCCGGAACTAAATACACAGCGGGCGACAAGATCCGCGCCGTCCTCGCCAAGCACGGAGCCTAGCATGGAAGCCCTAACCCTGGCCGCCGTGGTCATCGTCCCGCTCATCGTCCTCGTCTACGTCGTGCTCGAGGGCTGAGGGATGACAGGCCATTACAGCTACATCACCGGCGAGCGCCTGTTGCTGATGTCCCGCACGCGCATGTCCCCGGCGACACGCGCCAGGCTTGAAGGCAAGCGCGTCTACGCGCCGCTGGTCGCCAAGACGCACCGCGTGACGGTGGACATCAAGACCGGCGCGCGCACGGTTGAGACCACAGACCATATCGAACTGATGCGCCCGCGCCCGAAGGCCATCGCCAAGAAGCCGAAGAAGGCTCCCGAGTACGAAGGCCCGGAGCGGGAAGAGGGCGCCATCGTCAAGGCGGAAATCGCCGCGATGGTTGCCCGAGTGTCGGAGATGACGTTCCCGTGGCTCGCCACGCTCACGGAGAAGTTCATAGCCGACGTGACCCGCCTGCAAGCGGTGTTCTGCGAGGTCTACAACGAGATCGAGCCCGACGCCAAGTCGCCGCTCACGATCAGCCGCTTGAAGACGCGCGACAGGTCCAAGCCGATCGCATGGGCGCGAAGCGTCTGTGTTCTGCTCTGCCGGCAAATCCTCGGCGGGAGCGAGCCCAATATTGCCCGGCTGTTCGGTTATGCGGACCACACGTCGGCAAGGCACTCTATCGACAATGCCCCGCGCTACATGCGCGCCGAGCCGGTTCTGGCCGAGGTTCACGCTCGCGTCCTCGCACGATACGAGGCGCAACAATGATTCCCAGCGGATGCCACCCTGACGCTATGGGGCTTGGGCGCATCTGCTTCACGCCGCGCGACCTGTTTCCTCCCCTGGTGGTCCGCCGCGTCGCGACGCTCGCTTTCGCCCCTCCCGGCGGCGTCGCTCTTTTCAATGAGCGCGCGGACATGGAGGGACGATAGATGGGTGAGACGACCAAGATCGAATGGACGGATCACACCTTCAACCCGTGGATCGGTTGCACGAAGATAAGCCCAGCGTGCGATGGCTGCTATGCCGAGAACCTGATGGACCATCGCTACGGCCGCGTAAGTTGGGGGGCCGGAGAGGACCGGAAGCGCACCGCGCCCGCGACCTGGCGCAAGCCGATTGCGTGGAACAAGGCGGCGGCGCTGAAACCCGATTCAACCTACGTGTTCTGTGCATCGCTGGCCGACGTGTTCGACAATGAGGTCGCGCCGGAATGGCGGGACGATCTGTTCGCACTCATCAAAGCGACACCCGCTCTGACGTGGCTACTACTAACAAAGCGCATAGGCAACGTGCTGAAGATGATGGACCGCATCCGCATGCCGCCGAACGCAGCTATTGGCGCCACCATGGCGAACCATGCGGAATACGATCGAGACCGCATGAAGCTCTGGGAAGTGAAGCGGGCTCTATCGCCCGTGTTCACATTTGGCAGCTTCGAGCCGCTATTGAGCGACATCATCATGGACAAGCACGCGCCGGATTGGGTCATCGTCGGCGGCGAGACGGACCAGGGCGCGCACAAAGCCCGCGTCGCCGATACCGCATGGTTCCGCTCAATGCGCGACCAGAGCCGCGAGTTGGGCCGCAAGTTCTTCTTCAAGCAGATGACGAACAAGGCGCCGATACCGGCTGACCTGATGGTGCGGGAGTTTCCGACGTGAGCAAGACCAAGCCCACGAACGTCGCCATGGATCGCGTCAAGAGCTACGTCGACCGCCTCGAGAAGATGGAGGAGGAGCGCAAGGCCATCGGCGGCGACATCCGCGACATCTACCTGGAGGCCAAGGGCAACGGCTTCGATGTGAAGACGCTTCGATGGCTCTTGAGCGAACGCAAGGTCGATGCGGCGGAACGCGACGAGCGCGACGCGCTGCGGGCCGTCTACGCCAACGCGCTCGGCATGGCCGTGGATCTGGTTGAGGTAAACGGACTGTCCCTGCGGCAGGCGTCGAAGCGGACCGGCATCCCAAAGTCCAATATTCACAGGGCCTTGGCTGTCCCAAAGGTGTCCCAACCGGCACCGTCCCACGACCCCGAGACAGGAGAAATCACAACGGCGGGATTGGACACTCCGCCGGTCGGGAGCAGCGAGCTCAGCGAGGGCCACAGTAGCGCTGCTCCCGACAGTGATGCAGATGTGGCTCGCTTCGCTCCGCACCTAGACGAGCCTCGGGAGACGGCAACGCAACAGGAGACGACACATGAGCGAGAAGGAAGCGCTGGAGCGGATGAAGGCCCGCGAGGGCACGACGCTGCGGACCGAGATCGACCTGTCGGGCTTGTCGCCAGCGATGGCCGCGCGGATGAAGGAGAAGCTGGAGAAGAACGGCATTCTGACGGTCGTTGCGATGCCGGACGGGGAGACAAAGCCGGCGAGCAAGTAACGGCCGGCGCGGTAGCGGAGGCGCAGCCGGAGCGCGTAGCACGCCAAGACGACGGCCTCGACATCCCGCCGTTTCTCCGCAGGCAGAGGGCGAGCGCATGATTAAAGCCGGCCCGCGCAAGAGCAAGTACGGCGCTATCCCGACGACGGTTGATGGCGTGCGGTTCGCGTCGAAGGCCGAGGCCAAACGGGACGCGGAGCTGCGATTGCTTGAGCGGGCTGGCGACATCTACGACCTCAGGCGACAGCCGCGTTTCCCGCTCGTAGTCAACGGCGCGCTCATCTGCACCTACGTCGCCGACTGGCTTTACTTCGACACGAAAGGCGCGGTCGCCGGATATGTCGCCGAGGATCGAAAGGGCGCGATCACGCCGGCCTTCAAGATTAAGTGGGCGCTCGCGAAGGCGCTCTACCCCGAGATCGAATGGCGGCTGTCATAGATCGGAAGAGCACACGTCTGAACTCCAGTCACATCACGTTATCTCGTAT
>ERZ650303.85-NODE-85-length-24185-cov-15.628429_pt1 | contig 24185 bp, 28 predicted proteins | sample MGYA00376239_ERZ650303 | MGnify/ENA primary metagenome ERZ650303 (study PRJEB26733, sample SAMN07839262) | wastewater metagenome | biome: small river; feature: stream; material: water | place: USA: North Carolina | collected 2016-04-05 ... | reverse complement strand
ACGTGTCAGCCGTTTCATACGTGCCGCCGACGACATGGACAAACGACAGGCGGCGAAGGTTCAGTTGCTTGTCGAACGTCTTGCCGCTGAGATCGTAAACCGACCATGCACCGACGCTACCCGACTTGAACACCGGCAGCACGTCATAGATGGGCGGTGCAGGCGGATCGACGGGCGGCGGGTCAATCGGCGGCGGCGGGTCAATCGGCGGCTCTACGGGCGGCACTTGCGCGGCCCACGATGCATAGACAGCCATGCGCAGCGCCAGTGCATCGGCTTCCAGCACTTCCGCTTGCTTGAGCGTGTCTAGGTCGGTTTGGGTAACGATTGCGGTCATGGCGCTTCATCCTTTGCACCAAAGAACGAAGCAATGACGCGACCCGCCCAGCCGAACGACACGCCCGCGAGCGAGCCGATGACCGCCGTGGCTTCCTTTGCCCCGACGCCGTATGCAATCAGCGTCATCGCGGCCATGATGACCGGCACGACGAAGCTGGCATAGGTTGCGAAGGTTTTACCGTTCATATCTTAGCTCCCAATATCAGCGCACCGACGACCGCCGCCCACGTCAGCAGGAACACGGCGAGATAGCGCCAGATCACTTGCGCCGCCCTATGTCATCCTCAGGACGCCGCAGCAAAATCAACACCTGATTTTGGTTTGCTTCGATTGTTGCCAGACGTTGCGGCACTTCCGCCAGATGCGCGTTTTCCATTGTCGTTTCCACGCGCGTAACACGGCTGTCCATTGTCAGCCATGCGCCAAATCCCGCAAGCAAAAGCCCGATTGCAAATGTCATAATGTGCATCACGTCAATCGGCCTCTTCTGTGGCGTCGTCATCGGGAAAGGCCCAGATTGCTAGCGCCCTGAATATCAGCCCCTCCAAGCCGACGAGCAACACGGCGCTGGCGAGTATGCCTATGACCATCGGATAGCACCCCCGTAAGTAGGGCACCCGCCTGCCAGATTGTTAGAACATTGATAATGTCCATATAAGGCGACCAGACGATTGCCCTGTTACCATGCAAAGCAAACGCAACGTCGATTACCGCCAATATGGCATACAGCGAACCGATGACAGCATGAGTGCGGTTTGCCGGTCGCATCATCACAACATGCCCCGCCACCAGATGCGACGCGAGCAACGGTAGCCACATTATCCCCCAAGGCACTAACTCAGCCACGGCGATGTCGATTGCCAGAGTGACCCCCATAACAACCGCCACGCGCCGCAGACTTGATGGCCGCCGCGTGAACAACTCGCACAGACACGACGCAACGACCGCGCCACATAACGCGGTCACAGCCCATGCGGCAGCGGCTGACACTATTCGGCTTCCGTCGGCGGGCCAACAGGCGCAACCGGAGGCCCCTTGTCCTTCGGGATGTTTGGCTCAGGAATAGGCTTATTCGACATATTGCGTCCTTTCGCTACCGCACCAAAAACCAATCAACATTGCCAGTGAACGCCGCATTGAAATTGATTGTGAAGCCGCCAACGCCCTTAGCCGTAACCCAGCACCCGCCGTTTGCGGCGCTTGGCGTTAGCTGCACAAAGTAGGATGCGTCCGTCTCGGCAGTCCCGAACGTCACGGCCTTGGTTGCCACACCGGCAAGCGCCTCAACACCACGCAGGTTGTTGGCGCGCGTCACAGTCGCGGAAATGCCGCCAACACCGGCAAGATACAAGCTTATCCCGCCCGCGATATAAGACGACAATTCGACCACGGCAGACGCTATGCGGCGCAGCCATACGAATGTCGGGCTCCCGTCATAGTCGCGGATCGAAAGCCCGCTATTGGTATTCGCAGCGCGCAATTCGAGAATATCATTTGCCGCTGAGAGGCTTTCGATTATTTGGCCGTTGGCGACAACCATATAATTTGCTTCGGTGCGCGTTTCGTCATTATAGCGCAGGCTGTACCGCAGATTGTTCGGATTGTTGACCAGCGGCACAGCGCCAGGCGCAACCGTCCCGTCAATGGCGTTAAGGGTCAAATCGGGGTAGCGGTAGGAACTAACCGTGCAAACTTCCATACTCAGCACGGAACCGGCGATGCTTTCAAAGCGAGAATTGGCAATTACGATGCCGCCGGGGCACCTAAGCGCCGTAGCAGAACCAATAATCCGAACCGCATTGCCGGTTACTCCCTCAATCGACGCGCCAGTAACAAAAACGCCGTTAGATAGGTATGACCCGCCCACTTCTGCTACAATTTTGATAGCGTCAGCTACGCCTGTAAGTTTAAGCCCGTCGAAATACGTAGCATTGGCCGCGCCTTGCAGCTTCACACCCGCATTCAGATAAGCTACGCCTGTCCTACGCACCCCGCTGCCCGGGAAATACGTCCAAAAGCAACCGCTGTTATCGTCTAGCGGGGTTAGATTATGCAGCCAAAAGCCCGCATAGCTTGCGCCTACAACATCCCCACTAGTGCTACAGTAGCAATCACGCCAACACACGTTACGCGTTGCCATCTGCTCGAAGGCGGCAAGCGACGTAGCATTCGCCGTTTCCTCGACATTCAAGCCGCAGATTTCGGTTGCGTAAAAGTCGTATCCGTTCTTGACTTGGAACGCCGAACCCGCGTGCGTGGTCTTAATTTTCACGCCGTAGCCAAGCAAGGTTACAGACTTAGGTTGTAGGCGGTCGATAAAGACTTGCGAGGCAAACAGGCGAGGACCCGGCTTCATAATACCGACGCCGCCGCGCGCAGTCAGTGCCGCTAGAAATGCGTTTTGCGCCGCGCTGTCGTCCGTCACCCCATCAGCCACAACGCCGAATGACGTGTCATAAATCACGTTATCGAGCGTGGTTGCAACGGTAGTGGTGATGCCGCTTCCGGCTTGCGTGAATCCAACAAGCGTTGCCCCGCTACTAGCCGCGAGTGCCGCCGCAGAAATTGCATCGTTGCCCGCCGTGATGTTGTCCACAGTCCAGATCGGCACATTGGTCGCGGTTCGCAGTTCAACCTTATATGCACCGCTCCAAAACACGGTAGCTTCGCCGCGTGCGTCCAGAACAATAGGGTTGGTATGCGGCGCGGTTTGCGCGCTGTCGCTCCACGTCAGGCGCGGCGTCGTGGTGCCGGCGTCATAGGTGTACAACTGGCCGCCCGCAAGCGGCACGCCCGCATCGTTCGTATAGCTTTGCTTGCCTTCCGCGATGATAATTGCCATTATGCGGCCTCTTTATGTGGAGTGCGGTTCATTGTTTGGCGCTCGCCATTTGCCCGATGGTCATACCCGCAGCATTGCCAGCGCCGACGCCCCCGACCTTTGCGACGTTGCGGTTAACACGCCCCGCACGATTGATGTTGACGCCAGCGAGGCGAGCCTGCCGCAAAGCTGCGGCCATAGCAGCCGGGTCGGTCTCAGCGAGAGCAGCCGCAATCTCCGCGCGCGTTACCTTGCCAGCTTCGCCCTGTCCGTAGCGCGTAGCGTCCCGCACAGCGTTGATGATGGCGGTGACTGGACGCCCGTTAGCAGTAGTGACAACCGCATTGCCAGCGGCATCAAGAAAGCCCGCATCGCTAGTAGCAGCATCATCGGCAAGCCGCCCAGCGGTTGCTGAATTACCCGCAACGGATGCAAATGTCTGTTGCGCTTTGCCCTCGTCGCCAAGCGTAGCAATAAAGCGGTCAAACTCGCCTTTGCCACCGAACAGCTTTTCAAGCGCCTTAATCTTTTTTGGTGTGCCGATTAGCGCCGAAACCTTGTTAGCGCCTTCCGTCTTGGTATCGAGCAGCCGCGTCATGGCAGACCGCACGCCAAGCCGGTATTGCTCAAGTTCAAATGGCGTCATGTTTTCAGTTTCAGCCGCAATATCGTCAGCCGTTTTGTTGGCAAAGCTGCCGCCCTTGTTGAGCGCAGCCGATGCGCGAACCGGCCCCGCGTATGCGGCGCGCGCCTTTGCATAGGCTGGGTTGAGCCGGTCAACTTCATCGGTGAACTCGCGCAACAGGTTATTGACCGCGCGCCCCTCGCCATCAAGCACGAGCTTGCCGGTCGTCTTGTCGCGGTATTTCTCGACCACATCATCCAGCCCGCGCTTGATAAAATCGAGCGTTTCGACAGATGGCTTGCCGCGCAAAATCACGTCGCCAGCCTCGTTGAAGTCAACGCCCAAGTCTTGCGGGTTGCGGCCTTCCAACTTGGCAACACGCTTTGCATTATCGACAGCCCCGCGCGGGATGCGGGTCAGGATGGTGTTTAGCTTATCGGTAATTGGCGTCGGCGCGGCATAGGCTTCCGCATACAGCGGCGCAGCGTCAGCCTTGGCTTTGGCGATAAGCTGCTCCGACACCTTGCGCGGATTGGCTACTGGCCCAAGGTCGCGCCCGATTGCCCCCGCAATGCGGTCAGCCTGCCCCTCTTGGCGTCCGATTGCCATATCCCTGACAATCGTGCGCGACGGCCCAGGTTGACGCCCTACCGACGAAAATAGCGCGCGCGTATTCTCGCCTACATCGGCAAGCGCCAATGGCGTCCCCCTTGCCTGCGCGTCGTCAATCATTTGCCCCGCTTGGCGTGCGGTCAATCCGTCTGCCATTAGCGCATCAGCAATCATCTGCGGCGATACGGCAGGCCCCTTGCCCGCCATGCGCTGCACAGTGCGAACGCCAGCGCCGCCGACCTTGACGGCAACAGGGATAGCAGCACCCAGCGCCGCGCCTGTTGTCGCCCCAATGCCTGCCGATGCCAGCCGTTCAGAGCCGCTCCCGTCGCTCGCACCGACACCGCCTAACGTGCCAGCAACAGCGCCGCTCTTGGCACCCGTCTTTACTAGCTGGCCCAACGTCTGCGCGCCGCGCACGCCCGCGCTTGGCACAGCGCCAGCGATGGAGCCAAGAAAGCCCGTAACGCCTGCGATGGTCGAAGCGGCTGGCGCTTCCATTTCTGCGCGCGAGATGCTGTCCTTGAAGTCGCCTTTGCCGCGATTGAACGCACCGCGCGGGTCAAAATCGACCTTGCTGCTGAACGGCGCAACAATGGCGTTTGACAACATGCTACCAACGCCCGCCGCATCATCGGCAAGCCCAAAGGTAAAGTTGTCGGCAAGCTTGTTGGTGACGCCGCCTAGCGTGCCGCCGCCCGCCTTGTAAGCGCGTTCCTTGCGTGCGGATTCCTTGTCAGGGGCATATTGCTCCCAAGGCTTCCCTGATGACGTTGACGCGTATTGCTCCCAAGGCCCGCCCATTACTGCTTAGCCCACGAACTAGGCTTAGCTGGGTCGCCACCCTTGAAACGATACCCGTTTTCCACCGTGCCGATTTTCGGCATTGACGCGGCAGATTTAACCGGCTGCGGCCCGATGTCGGGAACCGGCTTGGCAATGCGATCAGGGCTTGCGCCATAATCGCCCGCATAGCCACGATACTCGTTAGCGACGGCGTTATACCGCTTGCCGCGTGACGTAACGATGCCCGCCGCGCTTTCGACAAAGTTGCGGCGCTGGTCTTGGTTCAAGCGCGTGCCTTTCAGCGCCTTGTTGTAAGCGTTTTGCACCTGCTCAGGGACGCCCGCGCTATTCTGCGCTGTAGCAAACTCGCCTTCACGCACAACGCTGCCAGGGTCTAGCATTTTCATGTAGCTAAAAATGGTCGAAATATCGTCAGCCGCAGTCGGGTTAGGCTTGTTTGCCGATGCTTTGATTTGACGATATGATCCAGCCACTTCGCGGAACGTCTTGACGTCGGGGAGCGCGTTAAACTCCTTACGCAAGTCGCCTTCTGTTTTGCGTAGCGTCTTATCGATGGTGCCAAGCTGAACCGCGTTATTTTCACGCAACCGCGCATCGGTCATGTTCTGCCCGCGCAACTGAATAGCATGCCCCGCAGCATCATTGCCCGCACGGTAGTTGAAGTCGCGGTTATCCTTGCCCGCGCGATAGTCAAAGTCGCGGTTGTCTTTCTGCTGTGCGAAATACTCCGTAATCGTCATCGCCTCGCCAATCTTGGCGTCAATCCCAGCATCGCTAAGGTCAAGCCCCGCAATCTGTTCAGGCGTTAGGCCGCGCTCCACAAGCACAGACGATGCCGCTTGCATACGCATGGCGGGCGGCAGTTGCTTGAGTGATGCGATGACCGGTGCAATGGAGCGCGTAACCTCAAGCGTGCGCTTGCGCTGGCTATCGTCCATGCTATCGAGCTTGTCGATAATGTCAAACTCACCGGCCTCTAGTGCCGTGCGACGTGCTCCCGCACCATCGCCAGCCGCAGCCATGCCGCCAATCTGGCCTAGCGTTGCTTGCTTGCGGTTCGCGGCCTCAAGCTTGGCTTGCTCTCCCTGTAGCTGTGCCGCGCGATAGTCACGGTCTGCCGCAGCGGCTTCCTCAACAACCTGCTGCCGACGCATAGCCATAGGGTCGATTGCAGGCCCCGCTGCGGCTTCATACGAACGGCGGTAGATGGTCGGGTCAATAGCCATTAGAACGGGAGCCTTGCCGCTAGGGACGACGAATCTAGACCAGTCTGATTAAACCCGCCGCCCCAGCCCTTGAAGCCGCCAGCAAGCCCGCCAATCGTATTAGCCGCGCTAGTGATTGCCCCCGCGTTGCCGCCATACTGCGAAGCCCGCACATTGCCGAGCGACTGCGCGTTATTCACCATGTTATTTGTCGAATTGGCTTGGTTAGCCGTAAAGTTTTGCGACGCCTGATTGCCGCTGTTCACCGCAGTCTGTCCGACGCCAGCAACACCCGCAAGCCGGTTGTAGCGGTTGCCTAGGTCGCTCTGGTATCGGCTGAATGCGTTGCCAAACTCTTGGCTTGCGAGGTCGCTAGCAAGTCGTGTAGCCCCACGGATGGCTCCCCCGCTCAATGCACCCCCGCGTGCCGCAGCACTCGCTTCAAGCCCGCGCAAACCTTCCGAGCGGCGGAACTCTGCGCCGGGGTCAGCCTGAAAATCAGCCATCGTGAATTTGTGGTTAAACTCGCCACCGTCAGCCGTGCCGCGCCCAATCTGCCCCAGCGCAACGCCGCCAGCTTCACGATAGGGCGCAAGATCGCTGCGCTGCAAGTCATATTGGCGGCGCGCTTCCGCGATCTGCTCGCGCTCCAGTGCGTCCGATTGCGTTAGCGCCTGCTGTTGCGCCTTGGCGGCTTTGTTGTTGCCCGCAATGCTAGCGATGCCGCCGACAATAGCCGAGCCGCCGATTGCGACCGCGATAAAGCTCATACGTCACCACCAATCAGCGCGGTTTTATCGACTAGCAGCGCCTCAATCGCTTCCACGTCGCGCGTATCGTTCGGAACGGCGTGAACCGTAGTCCATACCGTATCCGTGATGGCGTGGACGCAATTACGCCGCCCTACAGGCACAACGAACGTCGCGGGCGCTTCGACTTCCTGCGTGCCTTCCTCAGCCACCACAAGGCAACGCCCTTCAGAAATGATGCAGATATGCGCTTGCTTGTGCCGATGCCCTACGGCAACAGTACCAGCCGGAAGCCGCACCTCGCGCCCATACAGGCCATCGCTAAAGATGTGGCGCGGTTCGATATGCACTTGCGCTTCCGGCATTGCGTGCATGGCGCTTGCTAGTGCGTCAACCTGCGCGCTAATGTTGTCCGGTGTCAAATACACGCCAGCGACCTCGGTAAGATCGAGAGGGGCCGAAGCCTCCAAAAGCGGCGTGCGCGCCATGTTACCGACGCTAGGAGCAAGCGTAACGTAATCAGGCGTAAAGTGCAACCTCATACAACTACCCGCCCGCTTGCCCGCAGCGTTACGGTCGTCGCGCTCGCGTTGATGCTGATAAACTGCCCCGCCTCCAGAACATGCCCGATAGCCTCGGGAAACTGGTAAACCGCGCCCGCTGCGATGGATTGGTTGGACGTGATAAGGTTATCAGCCGCCGCCGTGCCAGCGCTGTTGACAAGGTTAAGCGATACCGTCGCCGCCGCGCCCGCCGTGTTGGTCGCGGTCAGCTTGTCAATGATAATGCGCGTCGCGACCGGCGTCGTGAAATAGGTTGTCTGCGCCGCGACAGCCGCTTGCGAGGGGATGATATTGCTTACGGTAATGGTCATGGTGCCTCCTTATGGCGCGACATAGTAGCCAGCGGTAATGCGCCAGATGACGTTAGCCGTGGCTGGCCCTACAATCGTCGTTGCTGTGGCTAGCGCCGACGAAGCCAGCGGATAGGCGAAGTCCTCACGCAACGGGAATAGCGTGCCTTGTGCCGCCGCATCTGCGGGGAACGAGAAAACCAGCGTGCCCGGTAGATTAGTTGTCGTCACCAGCACGGGAGCCGCCGCCGCCACCAAGAGCGCCGATGCAAAGCGGTTGATACTGATATATGTGATGTAGTTACGCAAGCCCGCGCCTGGGCTGGGAATGGTAAGCGTGGCAATCGCACCCGCCGCCGCCGTCACGGTTACAATAGCGGGCGTCACCATGCCTTGCAGCATATCGTCACGCGGGGCCGTCGAAGCCGAAAGCGTTGCGTCAACGCTGCCGCTGGTAAACGCCGTGCAACGCACGCGCGCTTGACTGAAAATTGCACACGAACCCGACCAGATGCCGCCGCCTGCCGGATAAACAATGGAAACCGAATAGCTGATTGCGTCTTGGTTGATTCCCCGCATCGGGATAACAGTCCAGTTGGTGCCGTCAACGGTGCCCTCTACCGTAATCGTCTGGACTGACGTGCCGCGCATATCCAGCGTAAGCGATGAACTGCCGTCTGTGTTTAGCGTGACGGTGGCGTTAACCGCCGCGAGAGTTCCCGTCAGAAACAAATCTTCGCGGGGGTGTAGCGTGCCTGCGGTAAGGTCGCGGGATAGTTTCGCCATGTTACATCACCCCATAAAGCAGCGGGATAGGCCCGCTCGTCGGCGTCGCAAACGCCATTGTTACCGTAATCGTGTTGTCAGCCGTGCAAGCCGCCGCCATTGCCGCAATATCCAGCATTTCGGGGTCGTTTTCCAGCGTATCGTTAGGCGGCGCAAGCTGCACAAACACCAGCGAACCCGCCGTTAACCCAGCCGCCGCGATCGTTTCCGTCCACTCGATTGAACCCGAAGGCAAGCCCGCGACAGTTACCGTGGCCGTGCCATTTGGCGTCGAACTACCCGACGCCGCCGCTACGGCAGGAACCGAAGGCGGGGCAAGCGACAACGCATCCTGTACCGCCGCCGCCACGTCGATGGGCACAACACCCGGCGACAGGTTGCCCGCGACTTGTACCACAGTTTCAATGTCAACCGGCGGCGATGTTGGCGCAAAGCCGATTGCGTTCCCGTCGCTTGTGTCAACGTCGCTATTGAGCGCCAGAAAATACAGATACCACTCGCGCGCTATCATGCCCGTCCGTGCGTCCACAAGCGCAATGCGCGGCGGGATGAGGCGGGCCGTCACGCCGCTAGCTTCCGTGCGGTGAGCGAGGCCCCGACAATCGCCACCTTGACGCTATCGGTGATGGTGACGCGGAACACCCGCGCACGCCCCTTGCCCAGCCGACGCCAGCGCACGCGCACCGTCTCGCCAATCGCGCCTAATTCGGCCTGCAATTCGTTCGACCATGTTTTGCCGTCATCGTCCGACCATTGCAGCACGGCAATGCCCGTAACGCCGGTTTCCATATCGACTTGCAGCACGTCAAACGTCATCCAGTTGTTGTCGTCATTGGTGACATACGGCGCGGCGCGGATGCGCGGGATAACAGCCCCGTTGTCGCTGTATGTATCGAGCGCCATTGAATAGACGTTGCCGTTTTCCCAATCGCCTACAATCGTCAGGCCCGCAAACGTCGCTTGGCAGTTGCTGCGGTGTCGGTTCAAACTGCCGTCAACGCCCCGCCATGCCCGCTCGTGCCACAAATCCGTTGCCGCATCGTAAACCCAAGTAGCGTTGCCGGTCGGGAACGTCAGCACGTAAAACGCATGGCCCTCTTGCTGATATGTATATGCGATAGCGTCATCAATGCGGCTATATTGCGCGATGGCCCATTCAATCGCATGGGTTGACGCGCGCTGCGGCGTGTAGCCCGTTGCCTTGTAAACAACGCCCTGGCCACGGTCATCGGCCCCTAGCCAAAAAACCGTGTTGTCCATCTTGGCGACGCTGTTTCCCGCCGCGCAACCGACCTCCATAAACGCGCCTTGGATGCGCGCGAATACGTTGTCAATGTCGCCTTGGTCGTACCAAACCTCAGTGCTGTTTTCGCCAAATAGCCACAGTTCGCGATAGTTGACGATGCTCGCAACAAGCTTGTCCGGCGAGCCTTCCGCTGTCGCAAAATCAAGCGGGTCGATGAGCTGCCCGTAAAGCTGGCTATACTGGAATTGCCCTGTATTCGGCACGTTCCAAACGAAATAGCCGTCCAAAAACCCGACGTTGCCGCCGCCCAAGAAGTCGGGGTCAATGATTGCCGTCACAGTCTCAGCAATGGGGTCGATGAAATAGCCATCGCTGCCGCCCGTTGTCACCATGATGAGCGCGCCGTTCGTAGCCATACTAACCGGCGTCGTGGCATAGGCTACAGCGCCCGCAAGAAGCGTCGCAACCCCCGCCGCCGTCACGCTGTAAACCGCGCCGCCCGATACGATGATTAGAATTTGCGCGTTAAACCGTATCTCGCCACGGATAGGCCCCGCACCCAAGTCAGCCCATAGCCCAAGCCCAGGCGTACCATAAAGCGCCGCAACGCTAAGGCTCGTCCCACTTCCGCTAACCTCTGGATACAGATTGATCGTCCTTTGGCTGTCGAAAGCCTTAGCCCGCGCCCGGTACGCCCCGCCGACAAGGTTAAAGTTCGGCATTAGCGCAACTCGCCCGCGAATCCAGCGGGCCGATAAGCATCCGGTCAAGTCGCGATACGCTTGGGACATGGTTTGCACGCTTGATAGCGGCCTTGGTGGCGCGCACCATTGCGATCTGTTGCTCGTTCAACTGCACCCCGTATTGCGAGGCCAGTTCCGCTGCCAAATCCCATTGCAGCGCGCGGTAATATCCTGGCGGATACGAAAGCACCGTCGCAAGGTCTGCAACCGCCGCTAGTTCCGTTTGCACGCCGATATTCAGCACAAGGCCCTCGGGCGGCGTAGGCCATAGATACAACCGCCCGTTAGGAAAGTCGTTTACATAGGCGTAACGCTCGGGCCACGTTGCCCCCGTGCTTTTGATGGCAACGGCCTGCCATGACGTGTACGGCCATTCCTGCGCCGGGTAATCCACAGCGCCAACCGACGAATATAGCGACAGGATGCGTACCGGGCGCGGCGTTACAAGCACCCCGCTAGGCCCGATGGTATATTGACCGATGCCTTGCGTGGCGTTGAACGTCAGTGTCGCGTCAGTCCACACCGCCAGCTTTTCTGTCGTCCACGTTTCGAGTACGTCGTTAAGCGCAGACAAACCATCCGCCGCCTCCGCCGCGCTAGGCGTTTCGCCGGTCGCAATAACGCCAAGCTGGCGCATCGCGGCCTTGATAAGTTCTAGCGCGGTCGAAGGCGACGGCATGGCCTTGCCCCTTAGTTGAGCGGTGCGACGTTGTTGTTCGTCACCGTCCAGTTAACCACAGTCGGCGCGGTGGCGTTGGCCGTGCCGAAGATGGTGAACGAGCCAGCGGCGGGAACAACCCGCTCAACGCGCAACAGCGTTGCGTCTGCCACGGTCTGTGCGACCTGCGCCTGAACACGCGAGGTCACATCGACGTTGGCGTTGGTGATGACCACCGACGACGCGCCGGTAGCAATCGTTGCGAAGCCGCTCATGGCCTGCGAGGTGAAAGCGCCGGAGGTCGGAACCGCAGCACTCACCGAAGCGAGGCCCTGAGAGACCAGCGCGCTTTCAGTCGAAGCAGGAAACACGGCAACGGTGCCAGCGGCCTGCCCAAGGTAGGAACGTCCGAGAAGAACAGCCATTTCTAAAGCCTTTCTAAAAGAGTGGACGGGCAGCACGATTGCCACCCGCCGGAAGCGTCATCAGGTGGCGTAGAGGCACGCCAGTTCCGGATAGGTCGCAGCCCAGCCGAACAGCACGTCGATACGAGTGTTGGTGTTGTCGTTGACGCCATCGTAGTAGTCGGTGACGCGAAGGTTCATGCCCTTCCAGCTTGCCGTTGCCGACGAAACGCCGGTTGACGAAGGCGGGGTTGCCATCGGGACCATTGCCATCGTGAACGCGTCCTTGTGGAACGCAACGTTTGCGCTGTAGCTGCCGCTTGCCGTACCGAAGATGGTAAAGTTGGCGGCAGTGGTGGCGTTGCTGACGTTCTGGAAAGCGCCGGTCGGCACAATCGCAGGCGAGATCGGCAACGCAACAGCACCCGCAAGCAGGTCAGCCGTCACGACGAACTGTGCCAGCGTACCCGTCGAAGTGCGCGACTGCGGGTTAACCGCAAACACGCCGGGGAAACTGATACGCGTGCCGCGCGTGATGGTGCCACCCAAAGCAGCGCAAGCAATGCTAGCCCCGCTCAGGCCAGCCGCGACAGCCGTGCCGGCGATAGCCTGCGTGCCGTTGATGTGCACGTCGACGTTCTGGCCCATGTCAACCGAAAGGCCCATGCTATCGACGACAAGACCGTTGCCGTACTGCTCCGAGATTTTCGGCTGGCTGTTGAACAGACCCGAAAGCCCCTGAATCATGGCCCCGTTAAGCGCGGGGTTCATGATGAAGCCACGGCGACGGTCACGCGGTGCAGCGTTTTCATCCATGCGCTGGTTGACGCCGGTAAAGGCGGCAGTTGCAAGCGCAGCTGTGGTTGGCAGCGTGCCGGGGGTGCCGATGACGTTAGCCGTGGCGTAACGTGCAAGCTGCAAGCCCTGACGGTCGATTTCGTTGGTGACGGTCGCCATCGCCGCCGCAATCTTCTGCGAAAGCTGCTGCACCTGCAACGTGCGCTCGAAGCTGGTGAAGCTGATGTCGCAGCCGCCCTGCGAGAGCGTCAGCGGAACGGTCGTTTCGACAGTTGCCTGCGGAACGGCCACACGACCGGCGCGGTACTGGTAACGCGACGGCTTCTTGATGTTGATGGTGGCACCCGGGGAATAGCCGCGCGCCTGGTTCGAGGTGAACTCGTCTTCCCAGTCACGGTTGACCATGGCGGTGAAAGCGAGGTTGTTTTCGAGAATTGCCAGCGCTTCCTTTGCGACCAGCGAGCTAAACGAAAGTGAGTTAGACATTGTGCTTCCTTATGTTGGAAGCCCTAACGAAACACAGCCCCTTGGCGCTTGCGTTCGGCAATATAGTCTTCCATCGAAGCCTTCGACAGATCGACCGTGCGACCGGATGCTTGCGGCGTAATAGGGGTTATGGGCGTCGGGGCATTGCTGGGAACCTTGACAGCGGGTGCCGTCAGGGTGGTTTCGATGCGGCCTAGTTCAATCGCCGCGCGTGTCGGGGTCATGGCATTCAGCCGCGCCGCCACGTCGGGATTCTTGGCAAGATGATAGGCCAGCGAAGGCCCCGCGTCGGCGTCCATCAATGCCTCAACAACGTGCGGCTTGATAGGTACGGTCGATACAGGCACCACGGCGTCATAATCAGGGATTGACGCCTTCGTCTGGGCTTCACGCGCTTCCCAAGCCGACTGTCGGGCATGGTTTGCCGATTGTGCCGCCTGCTCCCGCTGCACTCGCGTGACAGCTTGCTCGGCTTTCCATTCGGTCAATGCCTCGATGTAATCGTCTTGCTCTGCGTAATCGTCGCGCGATGGCTTATCGCCCTGCGCTTCCGGCGCTGTTTGGGTAGCGACCCCTTGCCAATACTCAGCCTGTCGCTCGGCTTCACGCCGGGCGCGGGTCAATTCGTCAATGCGCTTTTGAACGCCGTCACCCTTAAACCGGCCCTTATCGTCGCGGGCCTGTTCCTCGCTTTCCGTTTCGGCAGTCTCGACCGCTTCAACCACCTCTTCCACAGGCGGCGTGACGGCTTCAACAACCGGCTCGGTTGCTAGGTTGTCGGTGATGGTAATTTCTTCGCTCATCGCAGCATCTCCAGCCCGTCTAAACCGGACGGTGCGGTTGACCCTTGGCCTGTTTGCCCGCGATGGGTCGGCGCGGCAGTATCTGTTATTAAACTAACATGCTTGGCAAAATCTAACAAGACCGTCACTGGTAAGCCCCTGCTGCGCCCGTGCCGTCGTTCGGAATCGTCGTGCCGTACATATCGAACGGCCCCCACGCCATGCCCGCAGGGATACGGTTAAGCAGCGGCGAGCCACCGGGAGGCGAGTAATCACCCGGCGTGCCGAGCGCCGTTGAGCGCGTCGTGTACCAGTTGGCATAGGTCGTATTGAGCTGCCCGCCCGGTTGCCACACCTTGCCGAAATATGTCTCAAAGCCCGGTGCAGTCTCACCCGCTGCGTTCGTTACGCCAACCGTGCCATACTTGCCGACGTGCCAAGTGTGTGCCTCGTTGCCGACGCGCCCCGGCTGCGGACCGTATGCCACCGACTTCAAGCCATTATCCTGCCAATATGCGGTGTTCGTCAGCAGTGTGCCGGTGGGAACGTCCTGTAATGCCTGATAAGCGTTTGTCGCATCGACGGCGATGTCACCCCGCAGCCAGATCCGCGCGGTTGTGTGCGTCGTGCCAAGCGTTGATGGCAGGCCGGTGTTGTTGAACCACGTCGTTTTGATGGCGTAGCACGAGAGCGCGTTGTAGCTGTCGATGATGTCTCGCTTGACGGGGTTCCACCCGATATCATTGTAACCGATGTTGATACGGTTGCTGATGACGTTGGAGCCTTCCATGTCCGAGCCGCAGCCGTGCATGGTGATGTTCGTCGCGTCATACCAGTTGTTATCGCCGAAAATGCTGAACCCAATCGGCGTGCTTGTCGTGCCGGTGCGCAGCGTGAACAGCCCGCGCATCATCAATCCATTCAGACTTGCGCCCGCCTCGCAGAAAAACGCCTTTGTCGTGCCGCTCGAATAGTCAACGCGGCTGTGCTGCCAGATCAGGCCAAGCGGTCGCGGCTGGTTGTAAGCGCCGCGAACGATAACGAAAGCATTGCCCGACGCCGCCTTTGTCGTTTGGATACGCGAAGCCGACAACAGCGACGGCGGCATGTCCTGATTGCCTTCCGTCATCAGGCAGCCGACATTCATCACCATACCCGCAAACTGCGTTGTGAACCCGCCGACCGCCGTAGCCGTGAAGGCGTTGTTTTGCGTCGTGCGTACCCAATACATATAGCCAGCTTGGCGCGTGCAAGGATTGGCACCGCTTCCGCTCGTTGCCTCGTAAATATCGCAGTCAACCAGCATCATGCTAACCGCAGCGTTGACCGTGCCGGTCTCAGTGCGGCGCGTTGTCGGAGCGCCGTCAGTCGAGCCGCCGTCAATGATGATATTACCCGTTGCGCCACCAACCGCAAAGCCAGCATCACCGTCAAAGGTAATGCCGCGCCAGAGCGTGCGTTGTGCTACCGCATGATTGGTTGACGTGATAGCCACGCCCGCCGATGTGCAGCCTTGCATCCGGATAGTCGTATCAGGAAGGCCCCCGACCGCGCGAACCTCGACACGCCCGATACCACAAGCATAGGTTGTCTGCGCGCTCCAGTTCGTGCCGGTCGAATAGCCGCCCGCGAACCCGCCAAGCACCGAACCGGCGACCGACCGCAACATAATGACGCCGCCGCCGATGTCGTTATGCGCGCCCGTTGCCCGTGCGTTGTTGTAAGTCTTGAGCGCCGCCGCCGCCGCCGCAAATGTTGCATAGCTTGCTACCGAAGTCGGGTCTGTCGATGTGACTTGCACGGCAGGCGATGCACCCGCTACGCCGTCATAGTTCACCCACGCATACACCTCATTGTAACAAGGCGTTGTTGCATCCAGCACGAACGGGAATTGGTTTGGCATTTGCATGGGGTTGTAATCAGCCCCCGCCGCGCTCGCGCCCATATCCGCCTGCGCGACCGTGCCACCGCCCGCTGTGATGTCGCTAGGCGTCAGCAGCGTCGTGCTATCGAGCATCGGCCCAATCCACGGATATGCTTGCCACTCCCAGTTACCCGCTTGCGCCGCTGTCGCGTCTGCGAGACCAGCAACCGAACCCGCAACGCTAAACACCGGAGCAGCCAAACCGGACGGATTGCGGCCCGCCGAAGGCGTCAGAGCGGAACGCACTTCCGCATTTGTCCCGACCCATGCGCCTTGCGTACCAGCGACGTTCGCACGCACGCGGAAATACGCCACCGAGCGCCCTTGACGCGCCAAGCGATGCGAAACCGCCCATTCAGTCGTGGAGTTCGTACCGTCAGCTAGCACCCGCTCATAAGGCAGCGTATGCGGGCGAACGATGACATTCGGGTAAGCCAAGCTATCCGAGCGCGTGACGGTCGTAACGCTCTCAGTCAGCCCGCCAGTGCACCAGCCCGCCACAAAATCAACGCCTAGGATCGTCGTCTTGTTCGTCACGTCCTGATTATAGAGCCAGTCGGAAAGCACAACGTCAAACTGCCCCGCGATACCTGGCATGGTGACAGTCTCGTTATTGTACGTCTTGAGGTAATGCCCCAAAATCGTAAGCGTGCGGTCAACCGTGGTTGCGTTGCCGCTACCGTCGAAACCGTTATCACGCACCCGAACCGTGATTTTGCTAATGTCGGCAATCGTCGTCGCGGCAAGGTTCGTGATAATCCTCAAGATGCCGCCATTGAACGACTGCCCGACAGGCATGTTGGCGCTAATCGGTGCGGTAATCGGCACCGTATAGCCAGCCCCCATTGCCTCAATCGACGTGATAACGCTGGGGCCACCACCGCCACCGCTGCCGCCGCGCCCCAGCCCCACAATGCAAGGCCCTAGCGAAGATGACAGGCTCGTTCGCAGCATGTCAGCCGCTAATGCGCACGTTGGCGGTGCCGCTGGTATATGCGGTGCAGTTCACGCGGTACAAAACGCCGCGTTCCGTCTCGTTCCCGACAAAGGTTGTCGGCGCGGTGAACGTTGCCGTCGTGCCAATGGTTGAACCGCTCAGCGGGGCATAGGTCGTGCCGCCGTCAAAACTGCGCTCAAGCTGCAACGTCGCAACAAACGTGCCGGTAATGGCGACGTTGTAAACGCCGGTAATCGGGCCGTCGAACGGGTACGTCGTAGCGCTCGTTACCGCCTTAGTCTGCGGCTGTAGAAGCGCAATATCAGCCAGCCCCACATTAAGCTTGCCCATCGTTTTCCTCCTCAGGTTGCGTGATAGCCCTATCTTGCACGGCGGCTGCAACAAGGGCAGGCGGCGGGGCCATTTGGTTTACAAGCATGGCAATCATGCCCTTCAATTCCTCCACGTCAGCGCGCGAGGCAGCGTTAATGCGCGCCACTTCCTCACGGCTTTCCGCGTTGATCTCTGCCAGTTCCTTAGCCTTGTCGCGCTCGCCTAGTTCGCCGTGCATCTGCTCCAGCGCTTGCTCCATCTGCCCGATAAGCTGACCAGCCTGCGCAACGTCGACAGGCCCCTTGGGCGTCTGCACCATCGGCGCTTCTTCTTCGCCTTCGCCTGGCTCTTTCTTGATGAGGCCGGGGTACTTCATCTCAATGTAACCGGCGACGCGCTCGGCAATCTCGTTAGCACCGGGCCAATCCATCGACTTGGTGACTTCATCGCCCGCAATGTCCATAAGCTGCGGCCAGCTTTGCGCCATTGCAACCATGCTGTCAGCCGCTTCCTGCCGCAACGTGTTGTATGCAGGCCCGCTACTCACAACCACGTCGTACTCGCCAACCGTGAAGTCGTTAAGCACGCGCGTAACCGTCTGCCCGAGTTCGTTCTGTTCCTGCGTCGGCGTATTGATTTCGACTGTCGTTGCCTCGCCATCAACGGCAAGCATCCGCATGACGCGCTGCGTATCAAACACCTTGCCGAACCCGCTAACCATCGTGCGGCCAAGGTGTCGGATCGCGCGGGCAAGGTTATCGCTAAAGTGAAAGTTGGCAATGTCGCCTTGACGCTGGCGGGCCATGATGCCCTTGCCGCTAGTCTCGTTGCCCCGCGCCCCGAGGCTGGCGTCATAGATGCCCGTCGTCGCCTTGATGTTGTCGCGGGCAATCGCGCACATCTGCAAGTTACCCGCCGGGACATCGGCCATAGGCTGACGCTGGGGTGCACCAACAAGCGCGCCGTCAACCGTTACCGCGTCATATTCGAGGTAGCTATAGTTGACTTGGTTAGCCGTCGCCCAATCGTTCTTGGCCGTCTCAAACTGCCCAACCGCGCCGATGTACGGCGTGCGAGGCCGCATCGCCACTTCCTCCGTCGCCGTCGTCAGGAAGAAGTCATACATGCGCGACGGGTCTTTAGCGTTGCGCACAATGCCGCTACGGCTGATCTTGCCGTCAATGTCCAGTTCCTGCCCCCATACAGGGAAAACAGGTATCCAGTTGAACGGGATTTCGGCCTCTTCGAGCTTCTCCGCACCCGTGATCTTGTACCACATGATGCGGCGCTTGAAGCTGGCGCGCGACTTGACCTTGTAAACACCAAACGGCAACGGCGCGTTGTCGTCAGCCCAGCGCGTTGAACCGTCGCTGTATAGGCAAAGTGTCGCCTTGGTGTATTCAATCCGGTAGAACTCGGCAACGCGCACCTCGTCAGCCGTCAGCCAAACGCCATCGCCCGTCCCGTCAAACAATTCCACCGTGGCCGTGGCGTTCGGATACTCGCGCTTGAAGTCTGCCCGCCCCATGCGGCTGCTGATAATGCAAAACCGTGCATCGCTGCCGTCAGCCTCTTGCGAAAGCGGGTCGAAATACACGGTGAACGGGTTACGGATACGCTTAATCCGCATCGTCTGGTCGAAGCTGGCCTCGCTCACATATTCGGTAATGAGCCTGAAAAACCCGAAGCCGTTAGCCGCCGAATTGCTGACAGCCGTGTCATAAGCCGCGTCGGCGTTGCTCTCGTATTCAATGTGCCGGATGATGCCTTCCATAACCTCGGCGACATCTTCGTCAGCTTCCCCGCCGACCGGGTGCACATGGATTGCCTGCCGGTTCTGGCGTACATCGTTGACCACCAATGCCAGCGTCGCGGGTAGCGTGTTGATGATGAGCGCGGGCCGCTGGTCAATGCCGCGTTGCGCAAATGCCGCGCCCCATCGCGATTGCGGGTCGGCGTTCAGGAACTCCAAGTCATCTAGCGCCAGGTTGCGGTTGCCGTTATCCGCATCCTCGCACAGTCGGAAGCACGCCTTTGCGTCAGCAACAACGTTGTCGGTTACAGCCGTCGCGCCTTCATCGTTGCGGATGCTAATCGCGCTCATGCGAAACGCGCCATAAGCAAAGGCTCCGCTTGGATAGGCGTGAAGCCGTGGCGCTGATACCAGTTCGCCAGCCGCTCGCGGTCGCCACCGTCAACCATCAACATCAATGCCGTCTTGGTTTCGTCAGCCTCGCAGCAAATGGCGTCTAGCAGCGCGTCGGCCTCACCGTTGCCGGGGTTGTCGCTTTTGACCGCGACCAGTTCACGCATTTTCGAGCGCAGATGCGGGGGCAATGAACGCGGCACGGCAATACGTGCGCTGGCGCTGTTTTTGGTGCGTGGCCCGACTGGCATCATCAACAGTTAACTCATACGCAACTGGTTACGGTAGATTAGTAACACGCCACGCAACAACTAACAAGCGCCTATGCGGCCCAGCCCCTACCCGCCCTAGCCGGGCGCGGTGTGCGCGGCACGGCTGGCCCTTCCAATTTGTCAACCACGCGCCCGATTAGCGATAGGTTGTCAACGTCATCATCGTAACGACCCGCCGGGAACGCTACGCACTCATCAATAAAGCAATCGCCGTCATGGTCATCGCGTATATGCACGCGGCCCTCGTTCACTAGCGCCTGAGCAGACCGGGCGCGCGTCGGTTTGTCGCTTACCGATGATAGCCATTCCAATTTGCACGACACGCGACGGTCACGCATCCTGCTAACCAACATGCCCTCGACAGCCTTTTGAATTACCCCCCCCTCACCAAACCACGTTAACGGGCGGTAACGTGATATCAGGTCAACCTGCGCGCCAATCCACTCTTCTGAACTTGTCTGCCCGCCCCAGCCGTCAACCAGATAGACGTTAGCCGGTATCGCGTTGTCGATGCCCCAAATACGTAAGCGCGTGTAATCGCCGCCGCCTTCCGTAACCGCATAATCGCTTGTGCCGTAAAAGCGCAGCGTGGTCGGTTGTTCGGTGTAGCGCGTGAACCTGTCGCGCTGGAAATATGTCCCCTCATCTGGCGCTGGCTTTTGCTGGTAAAGGCTAGTCCACGTCCGACGATTGCGCTTGAACGGTGCCCAGTGCGCATCGCTGAACCATTCCGGCCAAAGCGTTTCGCCTTTCGCGCGGCCTAGCGGATCATCGTCCATATCGGCAACGGCAGGCAAGCAAATGACATGCCACGTGCGACCGTCGCGGCCCTCGAATACTCCGCTTTCGCCTTTCCAATCTTCGGGCAGTATGCGGCCTGCGGGGTCGTCTTGGTGCCAACGCGTCAAAATCATAATCTGCGGCGCGCCGGGGATTAGGCGCGAACAAAAGTCATCGGTGTAAGCATCCCATGTCTTGTCGCGTATGGTTTGGCTTTCCGCAGCTTCGCGGCCCCTGATAGGGTCATCTAGGATGCCGAGCGCCGCACGGTTGCCGGTAAGGCCCGACAACAACCCGCCCGACATATATTCGCTGCCATTGTCTAACGCCCATTCGTCGGCCGCAGATTGGTCAGCCGATAGCCCCACGTTTAGCAGATTGGCAAACGAGCGCGACTTGATAAGCTGGCGCGCACGTCTGCCTTGTTTCTTGGCAATGTCGCTCGCATAGCTTGCCAAGATGACATTGCGCCGTGGCTGGCGTGCCATGAACCAAGGGACAAACACCACGTCCACATAGGTTGATTTGGCAGACCCAGGCGGCATTAGAACCATTAGGTTTGGTATCTCGCCGCTCTCGACCTTTTGCAAACTCTCGCACAACAGCGCGTGATGGTCGGCAAGCTTGTCCAACTTCATAACGCTAAAGCTATCGGCGTCGTCCATGTTGCCAACCGGCACGGTTGGGATGTCCACCAAGCACGCAAAGTCCGATAGGCTGCGCTTGGCTAACTCGCGCCGCGCCTGCATCACATGCTCTGCCGTGATGTTCATTCGGGCAGGCGCAGCTTCGCTAGTTCGCGCAGGGCGTCAACGCTTAACCCGCTCACATCAACCACTGTTGCGATTGGGTTATCAGGGTCACCGCTATGGATTTGCTTATCGCCATAGCGTTTAGGGTCCCACTTGGCTAGCAGCTTCAAGCGCACGTCGGTACGCACACGGCGCGAGGCGGGGTCATCTCCCTTATCGTCGGCAATCGTGAAACAATCTTCTGCAATCACGTCGAAGCCCGTCTCGCGCGCGCGGGTGTGCGCGATGTTTAAGGCTTCGTCGGCATATCGCCAATCGTGCCACGTTTGAACGTTAATGCCCTGTTGCGCGCACAAGCTGGTGAGTGTCTGCCCTTTGCTCATACCCTCTAGGATAGCTTCTACCATTTCGGGTGTGCGTTTGGAGTGAGCGGGCATTACTGGGACACCGCAACGCCGCAGTCATCGCCATATTGTGCGGGCGGCGCTGGTTGCTCAGTCGAGTTGATTACGTCCGGCGGTGGCGGTAATTCACCAGTAAGCGCATAATCACCGAGCAGGCGCGCGGTGTACAAAACGAAATCCCACGTCTCACCCATTTGGGGGTTAGCAATTTCTGCCGCCAACTCAAGGCACCGCAACCGGATTGCTTGTTCGTCCATCACAGCGCCCCCACATCAACGAGCCATTGAACGCCCGCCGTGAAAGCGCAAAGCCCCGCAAAAATCGCGAGCCAGAGCGCGGCAGACTTGGCGAATGTCATGTTTCGCATGATAGGCATATTACCGCGAACGATAGCCCAATGCAATCCGAAGCCGGTGGCGAACGCTATGATGGTGGCGAGGCTCACGACCGATACTCCCGCAGTTCCCACGGCCCGCCGCCGTCAGCGTGCCAGCGCATCGGTGCGTTCTGTGCTGCGAGCATTTCGTTGCGCTCGCGTAGCCGCGCCTGGTTGCGCTCTGCCCTGTCACCAAACGAGGCCGGTTGTTCGTCCATTTCCTCGCGGGCTGCTTCGATGATCTCAGATGCGGTCGGCAGAAACTTCGACCGTTGCCCTAGCTTGCGGCAAGCAGGTTCAAGCAGCTTGACGGGAATGTCTGATACGTCTTCGGCAAGCAGTTTGAGCCGTGCGCGGTGGCTGTCAGCGTCACTGGATTGCGCGACGGGAAATCTCAGCCCAAGGCCCGCGATTATTTCCGTCACTTTCGGAGGGACTTTCCGCCTCGTCGGCGTAGGCTTCGGCAACGAGATCACGGACAATGCTTGCGATGCTGTTGGGGTTGCTCCGAGTTCGTCCCATGCTCCCGTGTTGTCCATTGTGTTCCTCTTTCAGTTTGAAAACGCCCGTCCATCCGTGTTCGGTGGACTGGTCTAGGATTGCGTCGCAGTCGCTGCCATCGGGTGACAGTTTGGCCAGTTTGTCGATAATCAGTTGCTTGGCGCGTTCGGTAGGATTGGCGCGTTTGCGCTTCCGCATTTCGAGGAAGCCAGCCCATGCGTCGGGAGATATGCAATCAGGCAATACGAACGCAGGTTTTGCCTTCGCGCTAGGATAAGGAGGCGTAGCCTTCTTATCCTTACTAACGGTTCCTAACGTATTGGGTGCATTTAATGCGGGGGTTAGGTGCATATCATGCGGGGGTGCAGCATTTGCGGGGGTGCATTTAATGCGGGGGTGCACATAGTAATTTGTGCCCTTGCCCGCGTTCATTTGCCTATGAATATGGTCGCCATCGCACAGCCGATTTAGTGCGGATTGAACCGCTCGTTCGCACAGGCTCGACCGCTCGCACAGTTTCTTGATTGAAGGCCAGCACCGCCCGCCGTCGCTTTCATTCGCCCAATCCGCAAGCGCCAGCAACACCAGCTTGTCAGTCGGTTTAATGTCTAGCGCCCATGCGGCAGTCATCAACGCAATGCTCATGCTTGCACCGCGCGTGTGTCTTGTTGTATATACAAATCCATCGGCGAACGCCTTTCGCTTGATAGGGCGGGACAGAGCGCTGCTAACGCCGTCCCGCCCGCCCTACTTTATGCCCCGATTGTCACAGAAACGCAACCGCCCTTGATGACCGGCCCGCGTTCCAACGTCAGCACAAACCGCGCATCATTCACGCCGTATGCGTCCGATATGCCGTCAAGATACGCCTTGCAGCTTGCCAGCATGTTGTCGAGATCGCGCCCTCGCTTGTCGGGAGGGTGGAACACGATCCGCACCGCGATAGGCCCCTCGGGTAGCTCGATCATCCCCATATGCGCCAGCCAATACGCTTGCGTTCGTGCGGCTTTGGTGGCGCGGGATTTGACGGCCCAGTGTGACCTGGCGTTCGGGTGCAGCGACTTGTCCGGCCACGGTAGCGATACGGTCGTCATCGCTCCATACTCTCCCGCAACGCCGCACAATGCGCCATGACCGCCGCCAGCCGCTTTGCCTTGCGTGTATGCCATGCGCGGACGTGCGAGGGTGACTTAGCGGCAATGCGAACGAGCGGGGCACCGTGCACGCGCTCTGTGGCGCGCTGGCGGGCTATCATGCGGTAATGGGTCATGTTGCTGCCTCAGCAAATAGGGTTGGCGCACGCTTCCCAAGGCAATGCGGCGAAAACCACAGCCTTTCACGCTTGGAATTATCGCGCCCGCGACCGTCACCCTGCGAGCCATAGCCACCCTTGGCTTTCCACTCATCGACACGCCAACCAAGTTCGGTCAGTTCGTTGTGCTCGCCATCATAGCCAGCCAGCACAATCCGCAGCGCCTTGTTGTTGCCGTTCGCGGCACACCAAGCGCGCACATCGGCAGCAACCGGCGTCTCGCAGGCATAAACGTCGGCGCGCTCGCCTTGGTCGTATGGCGGGTCTAGGAACACGCCGCAGACGCCACCGCCCGCGCCCGTCACGCTAGGCCCGACAATCCGTGACCAGTCACCGCACGCAACGCGCGTGTCGCGCAGGCGGTCAGACAATTCTTGCAGCCATTCGGTGATGAATAGCTTGCGGTTGACGCCCCGACCGGCGCTCAGGTGCGGTAGCTTGCGGTTGACGCCCTGACCGGAGCTCAGGTGCGGTAGCTGGCGGTTGACGCCCCGACCGGCGCTCAGGTGCGGTAGCTTGCGGTTGACGCCCTGA